>BNJT01002791.1_pt1 | contig 79342 bp, 101 predicted proteins | sample 8540491 | NCBI WGS metagenome assembly BNJT01 (sample SAMD00202455, study PRJDB9452) | human saliva metagenome | host: Homo sapiens | reverse complement strand
CGAGAGCCAGATGAGTCAGCTCAACTATCAGGTTGGTGTGGAAGGCAAGTCGGCAGAAACAGTAGCGCGTGAATTTCTCCTTCAAGAAGGAATACTTCAAAAAAATAAATATAGAAATTACTTTATACTAACAAAAACCCCATCTTGCTTTTTTTAGATAAGATGGGGTTTTTGTATTAGAATCAAAAAAGTAGTATAAGTGTCAATACTATAGCAAATGTAATTCTGATGATATGGTGAGACTTTTTAAAGGTTCCTTTCTGTTTGTCATTCCAATAGGCTCCGAAGCAAATCAAACCACAGCCAATCAGCCAAATAGATAGTGCGACAATCGGCAAAAAGAAGTAGCAGAAGATAGATAAGGTAGCAAAGAAGTAGAGGAAGATAGATAAGGTAGCAAGGATACTTCCGATAAGGAGAAGCTGATTTCCTAGGGGATTCCTGCCTTTTCTTAATTCTGAAAGGCTAGCCAATAAATGATGAAGAGGAAAAGCAAGAAGTAAGAAGGCTATAAAAATAGCAAGAATAATAACGAAGTTCATAAGATTTCCTCTCTAGCTAGAATAATGATGATTTATTTTTGTTTGTTTGTCATTTCCATGACATCTAAGTAAAATCTCACTACTTGGTCTTCCTTATAAGATTTTCCTTTTTTTAACCACCAAGTCAATGTCTCGATAAAGTTAGTTACAACAAAATGCTTAAGGTAGGATGCAGGTATGTTTGGATAGGAAAGTTGTAGATTATTCTCAACCATGGGATACACATGATGTTCCAATTCTTTCTGTAATTGACGGAGGAAGTAGTCATTTTTGGAGAAAAGAAGGCTGGTGACATGGTCTTGATTTTTCTTAAAATGTGAAAAGATGTGAGCCAAATAATCCTCTGTAGTTATATTTTCCTCGCGTTCAAAAAGATGATGAAAGAGATAACGGCAGAGCTCATCTAGGAGTAATTCCTTACTTTCATAATGACTGTAGAAGGTTGAACGTCCAACGTCGGCTAGGTCGATGATCTCTTGGACCGTGATGGATTCATAATCTTTTTGATTTAGTAATTGTAAAAAAGCAGTATAGATAGCTTTCCGAGTCTTGGTAATACGACGATCTTGAGTACTCATATAGACAATTTGAATCAATTGTTCAGTAACTTACAAACCGAACAGTTTGCTCCTATCCTTTCTTTTTATTTTATTGGATAATAACAATGAAGAGAAGAGATAATAGTCTCATTTCTCAGAATATTTATAGAAATATATGTTTGATGCAGTAGCTGATTGGGAACTTCTTTCGCTATTTAGCTCGAAGAGCATCTAATCAGCATTACGGGCGTGGGACTAAGAAAACTTTTTTATAAAATTTTCCTAGTCCCATTATAACAAAGGAAGGTGGAAAAATGAGTTCAAAACGTGCTATTTGGCTGGCTTTTTTCTTAAATTTGAGTTACGCCATTGTTGAGTTTATTGCAGGCGGAGTATTTGGTTCTAGTGCTGTTCTTGCGGACTCTGTCCATGACTTAGGAGATGCGATTGCAATTGGGCTATCAGCCTTTCTTGAAACAATTTCCAATCGTGAAGAGGATAGTCATTACACCTTGGGTTACAAACGATTTAGCCTTCTAGGAGCTTTGATAACGGCTGTGATTCTCATGACAGGATCTGCTCTAGTCATTTTGGAAAATATAAGGAAACTTTTTCATCCACAACCTATCAATGATGAAGGAATCCTCTGGCTTGGAATTATTGCGGTTAGTATAAATGTGCTAGCGAGTTTAGTGGTTCGTAAAGGAAAAACAAAGAATGAGTCTATCCTTAGCCTGCATTTTCTGGAAGATACCCTGGGTTGGATAGCCATCATTCTAATGGCCATTGTCCTCAGATTTACTGACTGGTATATTCTGGATCCTCTCTTATCACTTGTCATTTCCTTCTTTATCTTGTCAAAAGCCATTCCACGATTTTGGTCTGCAATTAAGATATTTCTCGATGCGGTTCCTGAGGGGCTTAATAGTGAAAAGCTAGAGCAGGATTTATTATCACTAGAAAATGTCAAGAGTATCAATCAACTGAGTATTTGGTCTATGGATGGTCTGGAAAAAAATGCTATCGTTCATGTTTGTTTAAAAGAGAATGGGACATATGGAAGATGTAAAGAAGCTATACGATACTTTTCTAAGACAAAGATCGTGAGTTTTCACAATGTCACTATTGAAGTGGATACTAGTCCAATGAATCCACCCTAGCCCAAAGCACAATACTGATAAGCCTTGAAGCAGGTCAGTAATGGACGTGCATATAAAGTCACGATTACACTAGAGAAGTTTTCTGGAAAGGTTGATACTGAGTTTTGTTTCTTTATATCTAGTTTTTTCATTAACTATACAAATCTTTAAAATTGAGTGTAAACTAAAAGTATCAAAAGAAGTAGGGGAAAAATATGTATTACAAAACCTTAAACAATAATGTCAAGATGCCACAACTTGGATTTGGAGTCTTTCAGACACCAGTCAATGAAACAAAACGTGCAGTATTAGATGCGATCGAGGTTGGTTATCGTTCCTTTGATACCGCTCAAATCTATGGGAATGAAGCAGGTGTAGGAGAGGCTGTCCAAGAGTCAGGTATTCCACGAGAAGAATTCTTCATTACGACAAAAATTTGGATTTCAGAATGCAGGACTATGAGAAGGCCAAAGCCTCTATCGAAGAATCCTTGGAAAAACTACAAACAGATTATATTGACCTTTTGTTGGTTCACCAACCTTTCGGTGATTACTATGGCACATACAGAGCCATGGAAGAAGCTTATAGAGCTGGGCAGGTTCGTGCTATTGGCGTCTCTAACTTTTCGCCTAATAGATTCATTGATCTTCAACATTTTGTGGAAATTAAACCGGCTGTCAACCAGATAGAAACCCATGTCTTTCAGCAACAAAAAGAGACCAAAAAATATTTGGAGAAATACAATTGTCAAATTGAATCTTGGGGGCCTTTTGCTGAAGGGAAAAATGATTTCTTCAGTACTCCTTTGTTGAAGGAAATTGGAGAAAAACATGGGAAATCAGTAGCGCAAGTAGCTCTACGTTTCTTACTTCAAAGTGACGTGGTTGTTATTCCTAAGTCTGTTCGTAAAGAACGGATGCAAGAGAACTTTGATATTTTTGACTTTGAGTTAACAGAAGATGAAATGAAGAGTATAGAAGAATTGGACCAAGCAAGAACTCTCTTCCATGATCATCAAGAACCAGAAACAGCTGAAAGATTTATCTCATTTTTAGGCTAAGTAAAGGAGACCAGCTAGTCTGACTATTATATCTATAAGATGATTGAGTTCTTAGGAGTCAATTTTGTTTGGCGGAAACTTTTACTATCATCTTGCATGCTATTTGACTCATAAAAGTGTATACTAAAGGTAAGTAAGCAATAGAAAGTAGGTTGTTCTTATGAAGAAAACAGTCTATACAAAAGCAGGGCAAGTTGGTCTTGTCGAAGTGGAGCGTCCGCAAATTGAGGCGCCGGATGATGTCATTCTCCGGATAGTCCGTACCTGTGTCTGTGGATCAGACCTTTGGAGCTACCGCAATCCAGATATTGAAAAGGGGCATCAAAATAGCGGTCATGAAGCTATTGGAATCGTCGAAGAAATCGGAGATGCTATTACAACAGTTAAACCAGGAGATTTTGTCATTGCACCTTTCACCCATGGCTGTGGGGAGTGTGACGCCTGTCGCGCTGGCTATGATGGGACTTGTGACCGCCATATTGGGACCAACTGGTCTGATGGAGTGCAGGCAGAGTACATGCGTTTTGAATATGCAAACTGGGCACTTGTAAAAATTCCTGGACAGCCATCCGATTATACTGAAGCCATGCTCAAATCCTTCTTGACTTTGGCAGATGTTATGCCGACGGGCTACCATGCTGCGCGTGTTGCTCATGTCAAACCAGGTGACAAAGTGGTGGTAATCGGTGATGGGGCAGTTGGACAATGTGCTGTTATTGCAGCCAAAATGCGTGGAGCTTCCCAAATCGTCCTCATGAGCCGTCATGAAGATCGACAAAAGCTGGCTTTGGAATTCGGTGCTACAGCGGTAGTTGAAGAACGTGGTCAAGAAGGTATTGCTAAGGTTCGTGAAATCCTTGGTGGCGGAGCGGATGCTGCTCTTGAATGTGTCGGTACCGCAGCAGCTGTTGATCAAGCTCTGGGAGTCCTTCACAATGGAGGGCGATTAGGATTTGTTGGTGTGCCTCACTACAATAACCGTGCTCTTGGTTCGACCTTTGCCCAAAACATCTCTGTAGCAGGTGGAGCAGCTTCTGTTACCACCTATGACAAACAGTTCTTACTCAAGGCTGTTCTTGATGGAGACATCAATCCAGGTCGTGTGTTCACTCATAGTTATCGCTTAGATGAGATTGATCAAGCCTATAAAGATATGGATGAACGTAAGACCATTAAAGCTATGATTGTGATTGAATAGATAAGAAAATCCTAATAGAGAGTGAACTCTTATTAGGATTTTTTATTGTAAACAGTTGTATTTAATGCAAGGTGCTTTCTCTTAAAGTTAGTTTGGTTCCCAGCATAGTGAGGCTTGGAATCTTGCGTCCGTGGAGTACTTCTCTATTAAGGATATCCATGCCTGTGCGTCCCATTTCCTCTGTATAAACAGTGATACTGGAAAGTGGTGGGAAAACTTGTTTGGTCAAGCTAGTGTCATTAAAGGAAATTAAACTCACTCGCTCTGGCAGGTGGATACTAGCTTCTTGAAGTGCCCGAAGGGCACCGATTGCCAGACTATCGCTTGCAGCAAAAAAGGCAGATGGAAGTTGTTTCCCCAAGCTTTGAATTGCATGTTTCATTAAGTCGTAGCCAGATTGGGCAGTAAACTCTCCTTGGAAAATCAGTTCCTCATGATAGATTCCCAGTTCCTGTGTGTAGCTGATAAAGGCTTCCAGTCGTTTATCATGGATTTGTTCCTCTTGATCAGTCGTAATCTCGAGTCCAGTCAGAATTCCAACCCTGTCCATGCCTTGATTGATAAAATAATCCAAAACTTGTTTGACAGCATTTGAAAAATCAGTGATAACACAAGTATGCCCCAAAGCCAGAGTGTCACTATCTAAAAATACTAGAGGCTTTTGATATTCCTCGAATGAAGCAATCTGTGCACGACTAAATTTTCCAATACAAAGGATACCAATCACTTCCTCACTAAGCGTGAAAGGTTGGTCGTTAAAATAGCGCAAAATGTCATAGTCTAACTCTTGAGCTCTCTTTTCAATTCCAAGACGGATCTGGTAGTAGTAGAGATCTTCTAATTCTCCTTGTTCGCTCACCCACTGGATGATAGCAATTTTTTGTTTGAGTTTATGACTTTCGCCTGTTTTGAGATGTTTTGTATATCCTAGTTCTTCTGCGACGGTTAAGATACGATGTCGAGTTTCTTCTGTAACAGATAGGCTCTGATCGCGATTGAGAACGCGGGATACAGTTGCGATCGAGACAGAGGCTAGCTGAGCGATATCTTTGAGTGTAGCCATAATTCTCCTCCTTTTTAGGTTATTATAGCATATTTTTGTTGCTTTTTACCTATAGTTTAGTAAAATATAGGTAAAAATGTTGACCAAAGCAAAACCCTTGGGTACAATAGAAGAAAACGATTACAGGTTAAGTTTTTTTACCTAACAATTGTCAAAGGAGAATTCATATGACACAACATCTTACTGCTGATGCACTTCGCAAGGATTTTCTTGCTGTTTTTGGTCAAGAAGCGGACCAAACCTTCTTCTCACCAGGGCGCATCAACTTGATTGGGGAGCATACTGACTACAACGGTGGGCATGTTTTCCCAGCAGCTATTTCACTAGGAACTTACGGAGCTGCACGCAAGCGTGATGACCAAGTGTTGCGTTTCTACTCAGCAAACTTTGAGGATAAAGGAATTATCGAAGTTCCTCTAGCTGACCTTAAATTTGAGAAAGAGCACAACTGGACTAACTATCCAAAAGGTGTTCTTCATTTCTTGCAAGAAGCTGGCCATGTGATTGATAAAGGTTTTGATTTCTATGTCTTTGGGAATATCCCAAATGGAGCTGGTTTGTCATCTTCTGCTTCTTTGGAGCTATTGACAGGTGTCGTGGCAGAATACCTCTTTGACCTAAAATTGGACCGTCTAGATTTAGTAAAAATCGGGAAATTGACAGAGAATAACTTTATCGGTGTTAACTCTGGTATCATGGACCAATTTGCTATCGGTATGGGGGCAGACCAACGTGCTATTTACCTTGATACAAATACTTTAGAGTACGACTTGGTTCCACTTGATTTGAAAGACAATGTCGTTGTTATCATGAATACCAACAAACGCCGTGAACTTGCAGACTCTAAATACAATGAACGTCGTGCTGAATGTGAAAAAGCAGTAGAAGAACTCCAAGTGGCCTTGGGGATTCAAACCTTGGGTGAATTGGATGAGTGGGCTTTTGATGAGTATAGCTACCTCATCAAAGATGAAAATCGTTTGAAACGTGCTCGCCATGCCGTTCTTGAAAACCAACGTACACTTAAAGCACAAGCGGCTCTTCAAGCAGGAGATTTGGACAAGTTTGGTCGTTTGATGAATGCATCTCACGTTTCTCTTGAGCATGATTATGAAGTGACTGGCTTGGAATTAGATACCCTTGTTCATACTGCTTGGGCTCAAGAAGGTGTTCTTGGTGCTCGTATGACAGGAGCAGGTTTTGGTGGTTGTGCGATTGCCTTGGTTCAAAAAGGATGCGGTTGAGGCCTTTAAAGAAGCTGTAGGCAAGCACTACGAGGAAGTAGTTGGCTACGCTCCAAGCTTTCTATATCGCTGAAGTTGCAGGTGGTACTCGTATCCTTGAATAGTCAGAAGGAGGTTATCTAGTGACCTTAGTAGAAAAATTTGTGTTCCCAAAGTCATTGCAGGAAGCACCTTTGAAGAGTTGGATCGGATCTATCTGACCAATCGCGTCTTGGCACTGGTGGGAGATGGAGTTCTTGAAGTTGAGACTGATCAGGACAACTTGATTGATCTCAAAGACCATCTTGTCGAGGAAGCCGTTCGATTGGAAACAATTGAAGATAGTCAGGCTACGCGTGAGATTCTCGGTGCTGACCTCATGGATTTGGTAACTCCTTGTCCAAGTCAGGTTAATCGTGACTTTTGGGATACCTATGCTCAGTCACCAGAGCAGGCAATTGCGGATTTCTACCAACTCAGTCAGAAGAATGACTACATCAAACTAAAGGCTATCGCAAAGAATATTGCTTATCGTGTACTATCTGACTACGGTGAACTGGAGATTACCATCAATCTCTCTAAGCCTGAAAAGGATCCAAAGGAGATTGCGGCAGCCAAGTTGGTCAAGTCGAGCAACTATCCTCAATGTCAACTCTGTATGGAAAATGAAGGTTATCATGGTCGTGTCAATCATCCAGCTAGAAGCAATCACCGGATTATACGTTTTGATATTTCTGGGCAGGAGTGGGGCTTCCAGTATTCGCCTTACGCTTACTTTAATGAGCACTGTATTTTCCTAGATAGCAAGCATCGTCCTATGGCCATTAGTCGCCAAAGTTTTGAACGTTTGTTAGCAATTGTGGAGCAGTTCCCAGGTTATTTTGCTGGTTCGAATGCAGACTTACCAATCGTGGGTGGCTCCATCCTGACTCACGATCATTATCAAGGTGGGCGCCATGTTTTCCCAATGGAAGTGGCTCCTATTCAGAAAAGCTTTATCTTTGACGGTTTTGAAACTGTCAAAGCAGGAATTGTCCAGTGGCCTATGTCCGTCATTCGACTAACTTCAGATTCTAAAGAGGATTTGACAGAACTGGCGGATAAAATCTTACTGGCTTGGCGCCAATACTCAGATCCATGTGTACAGGTCTTGGCGGAAAGCGATGGAATACCGCATCACACTATCACACCGATTGCGCGTAAACGAGATGGGCAGTTTGAGTTAGACTTGGTCTTGCGGGACAATCAAACATCTCCAGAGCATCCAGATGGTATCTATCATCCCCACAAGGATGTCCAACATATCAAGAAGGAAAATATTGGCTTGATAGAGGTCATGGGCTTGGCAATCTTGCCACCACGCTTGAAGGAAGAAGTGGAGCAAGTAGCAGCTTATCTAGTTGGAGAGGATGTTTCAGTAGCAGATTATCACCAAGAATGGGCGGATGAATTGAAAGACTCCCATCCTAACTTGACTGACAAAGACCAAGCTCTTAATATCGTCCAAGAATCTGTTGGAAAAAAATCTTTTGCTCGAGTTTTTGGAAGATGCAGGAGTTTACAAAGCAAACAGAAGAAGGACAAGTAGCCTTTATGCGCTTTGTAAAGCAGGTTGGTATTTTGCCCGAATAAGTGCTTGTCTCTTGCGTAGAGTCTTGAAAAGTAGTATCATAGTGTCGTTTGAAATATCAGGAGGAACGTATGAAAGATTTTCACTTTGACGCTATATCTGCCTTTTGAAAAATTACGAAATTGAAAAAAATGAGAGATGGTCACGTGGTGGTGACGACAAAAAGTAGTGGACTCTTCACTCAACTACTATGGAAATGCCCATGGAGGCTATCTATTTACCCTTTGTGACCAAATCAGTGGTCTTGTGGTGATTTCGCTAGGATTAGACGGGGTGACACTCCAGTCTTCTATCAACTATCTGAAAGCCGGAAATCTAGGAGATGTTCTCACTATCAAAGGAGAATGTGTCCATCAAGGACGGACCACTTGTGTCGTCGATGTTGACATCATCAACCAAGATGGCCGAAATGTCTGCAAGGCAACCTTCACCATGTTTGTCACAGGACAACGGTCTGAAGATAGACAGGTGAGGATATAAAAGAAAGAATGAGTAGGAAAATTATCCTACTCATTTTAATTTGTTAAAGAAGTTCCAGAGAAATATATAAGAGCAGTGAAATACCAAGCTAATGGTTACTTATATGTGGTATAATAATAAGTATGAATATTGAACAAACGAAAAAAGTTATTCTACAACCATTCACTAAATGGACAGGTGGTAAAAGGCAATTATTACCTATCATAAAAGAACTTATGCCTGAAAGGTATAATGATTATTATGAACCTTTTATCGGAGGGGGGGCATTATTTTTTGATTTAGCTCCTGAAAGGGCTGTTATTAATGATTACAATGCTGAGTTAATCAATTGTTATCAACAAATTAGGAATAATCCTCGGGAGTTAATTGACATATTGAAGTATCATCAGGAAAATAATTCAAAAGATTATTACTTACAATTACGCTCAGCTGATCGTGATGATAGAATAAACAACATGTCTGATGTCCAAAGAGCTGCTAGAATTCTATATATGTTAAGAGTTGATTTCAATGGTTTATATCGAGTGAATTCTAAAAATCAATTCAATGTACCATACGGTAGCTATAAAAATCCTAAAATTGTTGATGAAGAGTTTATATCTGCTATTTCAAATTATCTAAATAAAAATCAAATAGAGATTAGAACAGGCGATTTTGAGGATGCACTCTTAGATATTCAAAGAAGGTGATTTTATCTATTTCGATCCTCCTTATATTCCATTATCTGAGACAAGCGCTTTTACATCGTATACTCATGAAGGTTTTTCTTATGAGGACCAAGTTAGATTAAGAGATACATTTAGGAGACTAAGTGATGCGGGCGCTTATGTAATGTTGTCAAATTCATCGAGTCATTTAGTAGAGGAATTATATCGAGATTTTAATATCCATCATGTAGAGGCTACACGAACAAATGGAGCTAAATCTTCCAGTCGAGGAAAAATTTCTGAAATTATAGTCACAAATTATGAAAATTAACGAATATAAGTATGGGGGTGTTTCTAATGACAAAACCATACTATAATAAAGACAAAATGATTCTTGTTCATGCAGATACGTTTAAATTATTATCAAAAATGAAACCAGAGAGTATGGATATGATCTTTGCTGACCCACCATATTTTTTAAGTAATGGTGGGATATCTAATTCTGGGGGACAAGTTGTTTCCGTTGATAAAGGAGATTGGGATAAGATTTCTTCATTTGAGGAAAAGCACGAGTTCAACCGTAAATGGATTCGATTAGCAAAAGAAGTTTTAAAGCCTAATGGGACTATATGGGTTTCAGGGAGTTTGCATAATATTTATTCAGTTGGAATGGCATTAGAGCAAGAAGGTTTTAAAATTCTAAATAATATTACTTGGCAGAAAACAAACCCTGCACCCAATTTATCTTGTCGTTATTTTACTCATTCTACTGAAACTATTTTATGGGCAAGAAAAAATGATAAAAAAGCTCGTCATTATTACAATTACGATTTGATGAAAGAGCTAAATGATGGTAAGCAAATGAAAGATGTTTGGATAGGAGCCTTGACGAAAAAAGCTGAGAAATGGGCTGGCAAGCATCCAACACAAAAACCAGAATATTTATTGGAACGTATAATTTTGGCTTCTACTAAAGAAGGGGACTATATTTTAGACCCGTTTGTAGGAAGTGGAACAACTGGAGTAGTTGCTAAACGCTTAGGTAGAAGATTTATAGGTATCGATGCTGAAAAAGAATATTTAAAAATTGCAAAGAAGAGGTTGGAATATACACAATGAAAAAGGGTGGCATTGGAGGAGCAAACACTAAAACAGGTTTAGCTTTTGAAATACAAACGGATTTCCCTACATTTTTGGCTAGTCAAGATGGCTACAGTATTGAGAATATTGACTATGATACTAAAAGGACGGAACAAGGAGGAAAAACGAAAATCATCAAAGGAACCAAATTGCGTTCGAAACCTTTTAGATGGAGTATAAAATTTTTAGGAGACGAAGTTGGACAGATTTTCCAAAAAACTGGTCTCTATCGCTACTTTGATGAAATTGATGGATTTGATTATACAAAAATTATATCCGCTCAATTGTTACCTGATGAAGCAATTTTTGTAGTTAGTAAAAATACAGTTTATATAGTTGAGAAAAAGACACAAAATCAAGGTGGCAGTGTTGACGAAAAGTTGCAAACATGTGATTTTAAATTAAAACAATATAAAAAACTATTTCTCCTTTAAATAAGGAGGTCAGTTATTCATACCTATTAGATAAAGATTGGTTTAAAAATCCACGCTATAAAGATACTTTAGATTATATTATTAGTGTTGGATGTAAATATTATTTTAATTATATTCCATTAGATGCGATTGGCTTACCATTACCTAAACAAGAGGAAAATTAATTATGAATTTTAAAAATTATTTAATAAAATCCCCACAAGAAAGGTTAACGATTTTCTTAGAATCATTATCAATTACCAATAGAACTCCAGAGTATTATGTGAATTGGAATAAAGTTGACCGTGAGACAAAGAAGTATGAATTAGAATTGAATACTTTGAACTACTTAATTGGTAAAGATGATATTTATTCCGAAGCTTTACGTTTATTCACTAAACAACCTAATTTGTTAAAAGCTATTCCTAGCTTAATCGCAAGTCGTGATAGAGTTTTAGATATTCTTACAATAGACAATGATGATAATATGTCTTTTGAGCAATTGGATTTCAAAACGATAGACACTAGTAGAATAGATGATTACTTGAAATTTATCGAGCAATCTGGTTTATTAAATTTTTTACAACAACATGCTAATCGTTCATTAGTTGATTATGTTTATGGAGTAGAGACTGGATTAGATAGCAATGCACGAAAAAACCGAAGTGGAACAACCATGGAGGGGATTTTTGAGAGACATGTAGCAAAAATTTCTCAGGAACAAAAATTGGAATGGAAATCTCAAGCTACAGCCCAATTTATTAAGGATAAGTGGGGAATTAAAGTACCTGTTGATAAATCTGAGAGAAGATTTGATGTTGCAGTTTATTCCCGAGAAAAACATAAGATTTGGCTGATTGAAACAAATTATTATGGTGGAGGTGGAAGTAAATTAAAAGCGGTGGCTGGAGAATTTACTGAACTTAGTCAATTTGTTGTTACATCAGATGATGACTGTAGAGTTTGTTTGGGTTACGGATGGTCAAGGATGGAAAACTGCACACTTACCATTAGCAGAAGCATTTAGTCATATTACTAATGTGTTTAACTTAGAAATGTTGAGAGAAGGATTTTTATCTGAATTGTTTCGACAATAGACTTGTTGAACTTTATAATTAGGTAAGTGACAAAAGAAATAAGAAAAAGAGGCACATGCCTCTTTTCTTATTTCTTTTCCACTGTAGTGTTATTCTATTCACTAAATCTTAAAAAATAGCCATCTGGGTCTAAAACTGCAAATTCATGAGGGTAAATAAAGCTATCTCCCACTCGAAATTCTCTTTTGGTCAGCGGACGATGGATAGGATAGTTAGACTCGATTACTTTCTGATAGAGTCGAGGAACATCCTTTAGGCCAAAGGAGAGATTGACTCCACGGCCAAAGGGGTAGTTTAGTTCAGCTAGTTCCTCCTTACTCCCCTCCTCTAACATTAGTTGGCAATCTTCAAGCGATAGGAAGAGAAAGTTTTCTTCTGGTCGTTCGTATTCGATCGTAAAACCCAGTAAATCACAGTAGAAGGAACGGGACTGTTCTATATTTGAGACCATAAACTCGGGAATAACTGCATTGTAGTCCATAAAGATACTCCTTACAATTCAATCTCCAAGACAATCGGTGTATGGTCTTGGCGTGCGCCTGAGTCAATCATGTCTGACTTGGTAACCTTGTCTGCTACACGGTTACTTGTGAGCCAGTAGTCGATTCTCCAGCCTGTGTTGTTGATTTTTGAAGTCTTGCTGCGTTGTGCCCACCAAGTATAGCGTTCTGGCACATCGCCATGGATATGACGGAAGGTATCTGTAAATCCTTTGGCTAAAAGGTTTGTAAATCCTTCACGTTCTTCGTCTGTAAATCCTGGTGAACGACGGTTGCTGGCTGGGTTGGCAAGGTCAATTTCCTTGTGGGCAACATTGTAGTCTCCGGTTGCTAGGACAGGTTTTTGCTTGTCTAGTTGAGCCAAGTACTCTGCATATTTGACATCCCAGACTTGACGTTCTTCCAAGCGTTTGAGTCCATCTCCAGCGTTTGGTGTGTAAACTTGAGTCACGAAAAATGTATCAAATTCTAGGGTAATGATGCGTCCTTCCGAGTCCATGGTAGAAGGTGCACCGATTTCTGGAAAGCTGATAGTTGGAGTTAGTTCTTTCTTATAGAGGAACATAGTTCCAGCATAACCTTTACGGGCAGGCTCTTGAGAGGAACGCCAAGTGTTTTCGTAACCTGGGAAGAGTTCGTCTAACACCTCGAGATGTTTTTTAGTAGGCCCTTTAGCTGAAAGCTTGGTTTCTTGGATGGCGATGATATCAGCGTCTTCGGCTACCAAGGTTTGGAGGACGTCTTGTGACAATTTCGCACGCGCAGAATCACTTGTCAATGCTGCATTGAGGGAATCAATATTCCATGAGATCAATTTCATAATGTTTACCTTTTCATTCAGATTATAGACAATATTATACCAGAAAAAGAAGTAATTCCCCAGCGTATAGTTTGAAAAATCCAGGTCATTCCTATATAATAAAGAATGATTTATGTAAAGGATTGAAAATAAATGAAATGTTACTCCTTTGAGTATCTTTATCGCTGAATATGACAAAGTTTAAGTTAGTGTCATCACCTATGAATAGGAAAAACCTGAGGTAGTCGCCTCAGGTTTCCATTTGTCATTAGAAAGGAATTTTATGTCCATCATCCAAAAACTCTGGTGGTTTTTTAAATTAGAACAACGCCGTTACCTAGTTGGAATTGTAGCTCTGGTTTTGGTATCTGTACTCAACCTCATCCCACCTATGGTCATGGGGCGGGTAATCGATGCCATCACTTCGGGACGATTAACACAAGATGAGCTCTTGCTTCATCTCTTTTATCTCTTGCTGGCAGCTTTCGGGATGTATTATCTGCGTTACGTTTGGCGTATGTATATCCTAGGGACTTCCTACCGACTTGGACAAATCATGCGTTCAAGACTATTTGAACATTTTACAAGGATGTCTCCCGCTTTTTATCAGAGTTATCGGACTGGGGATTTGATGGCTCACGCAACCAATGATATCAATGCTCTGACTCGTTTAGCAGGTGGTGGTGTCATGATGGCAGTGGATGCCTCTATCACAGCCTTGGTGACTCTCTTGACTATGCTCTTTAGCATTTCTTGGCAGATGACCTTGGTTGCCATTCTGCCCTTGCCATTTATGGCCTATGCGACTAGTCGTCTGGGGAGAAAGACCCATAAGGCTTTCGGAGAATCACAGGCAGCCTTTTCTGAACTCAACAATAAGGTTCAAGAATCTGTATCAGGTATCAAGGTAACCAAGTCCTTTGGATATCAGTCTGATGAATTGGCATCTTTCCAGGAAGTTAATGATTTGACCTTCCAAAAAAATCTGCAAACCATGAAATATGATAGTCTCTTTGACCCCATGGTTCTACTCTTTGTTGGTTCTTCCTATGCCTTAACTCTCTTAGTCGGTGCTTTTATGGTGCAAGCAGGACAGGTAACTGTCGGAAATCTGGTCACCTTTATCTCTTACTTGGATATGTTGGTCTGGCCCTTGATGGCGATTGGTTTCCTCTTTAATATTACTCAAAGAGGGAAGGTTTCTTATCAACGAATTGAGAGTCTTTTGTCCCAAGAGTCACCTGTCAAAGATCCAGAATCTCCACTCGATGGGATTGAAAATGGGCGCTTAGACTATGCCATTGATCGTTTTGCCTTTGAAGACGAAGAGACGCTGAGAGATATCCACTTTAGTCTCGAAAAAGGGCAAACCTTAGGCTTGGTTGGACAAACTGGTTCAGGGAAAACAGCTTTGATTAAATTGCTCCTACGTGAGTATGACGTTGACAAAGGAGCTATTTATCTAAATGGTCATGACATTCGTGACTATCGACTAGCTGACTTACGTAGTTTGATGGGATACGTTCCACAGGACCAATTTCTCTTTGCTAGTTCTATCATAGAGAATATTTGTTTTGGAAATCCCGACCTACCTTTCTCAGCAGTAGAAGAAGCGACTCAGTTGGCTCAAGTCTATCAAGACATTCAAGCTATGCCTGAAGGATTTGATACAGTTATCGGGGAAAAAGGTGTCAGTCTATCTGGTGGACAAAAGCAACGTCTGGCCATGAGTCGGGCTATGATTTTAAATCCTGATATCTTGATTTTAGATGATTCCTTGTCAGCTGTGGATGCTAAGACAGAGTTCGCGATCATCGATAATCTCAAGGAAACTCGCAAAGATAAAACGACGATCATCACTGCCCATCGTCTCAGTGCAGTTGTTCATGCAGATTTGATTTTGGTCATGCAGGATGGTCGCATCATTGAACGAGGTAGGCATGAAGACTTACTAGCCTTGGATGGTTGGTATGCCCAAACCTACCAGTCTCAACAGTTAGAAATGAAAGGAGAAGAAGATGCGGAATAAACAAGAACAATGGGCTGTATTGAAACGTTTGTTGTCTTATCTTAAGCCCTATAGTCTCCTCACCTTTTTAGCCTTAGCTTTTCTCCTTGCGACGACTGTTATTAAGAGTATAATTCCCCTGGTAGCTTCTCACTTTATCGACCAGTATCTAAACAATCTCAATCAGCTTGCTGTTACAGTTTTGCTAGTTTACTATGGTCTCTACATTCTTCAAACTATTGTCCAATATGTGGGGAATCTCCTTTTTGCGCGCGTGTCCTACAGCATAGTTAGAGATATCCGACGTGATGCCTTTGCCAATATGGAGAAGCTAGGCATGTCTTACTTTGATAAAACGCCTGCAGGCTCTATTGTCTCTCGTTTGACAAATGACACCGAGACTATCAGTGATATGTTTTCGGGAATCTTATCTAGCTTTATCTCGGCAGTCTTTATATTCGTGACGACCCTTTATACCATGTTAGTTCTGGACTATCGTCTGACTGCTTTAGTCTTGCTCTTTCTGCCTTTGATTTTCCTTTTGGTCAATCTCTACCGTAAAAAATCGGTCAAGGTCATTGAAAAAACCAGAAGTCTACTGTCAGATATTAACAGTAAGCTGGCAGAAAATATCGAAGGAATTCGCATTATTCAAGCCTTTAACCAAGAAAAACGCCTGCAAGAAGAGTTTGATGAGATAAACCAGGAACACCTAGTCTACGCTAACCGTTCAGTAGCCTTGGATTCTCTCTTTTTACGCCCAGCTATGAGTTTGTTGAAGCTGTTGGGCTATGCAGTTTTGATGGCTTATTTTGGCTATCGTGGTCTTTATCTAGGAATAACGGCAGGAACCATGTATGCCTTTATCCAGTACATCAACCGTCTCTTTGATCCGCTCATCGAGGTAACGCAAAACTTTTCTACTCTTCAGACATCCATGGTGTCAGCAGGTCGTGTCTTTGCACTCATCGATGAATCCAACTATGAACCGATCCAAGAAAATGGACAAGCCGAGATTCAAGAAGGAAATATCCGCTTTGAGCATGTGTCCTTCTCTTATGATGGGCAACACCAAATTCTGGATGATATTTCCTTTACCGTCAATAAAGGTGAAACCATTGCCTTTGTCGGGCATACAGGATCTGGAAAATCATCTATCATTAATGTTCTCATGCGTTTTTATGAATTTCAGTCTGGTCGGGTTCTCCTAGATGGTGTGGATATTCGAGAGTATAGCCAAGAGGAATTGAGAAAAAATATCGGTTTGGTCCTACAGGAACCTTTCCTCTATCATGGGACCATTAAGTCCAATATCGCCATGTACCAAGATATCAGCGATGACCAAGTCAAGGCTGCAGCAGAATTTGTCGATGCAGATTCCTTCATTCAAGATCTTCCTTTAGGTTATGATGCTCCTGTATCTGAGCGTGGTTCGAGTTTTTCAACTGGTCAACGTCAGCTTCTTGCCTTTGCTAGAACTGTTGCCAGTCAACCTAAAATTCCTGATTTTGGATGAAGCGACAGCCAATATCGACTCTGAAACAGAAGCTCTGGTCCAAAATTCCCTAGCTAAGATGAGACAAGGTCGGACAACCATCGCCATCGCCCATCGCCTTTCTACCATTCAAGATGCTAATTGTATCTATGTTCTTGATAAGGGACGTATCATCGAAAGTGGAACCCACGAGGAACTCCTAGCATTGGGTGGAACCTATCACAAGATGTATAGTTTGCAAGCAGGTGCTCTTTCCTAGGGAAGAATTCCTTTAAAACACAGATTTCTTGCACTGCCTCTTTCATTTTGTGGTATAATGTAGAATGTTAATAAAGATTATATAAAAAAACAGAGGAGAATGTGCATGCTGAAATGGGATGAACTACCTCAAGAAATGCAATTGAGCGAGGTAAAACCATACTACCAGCTTGTGTCTAGAAGAAAAGGCTCACTGATTTTCAAGCGTTGTCTAGATTTGTTTCTAGCCTTAGTCTTGTTAATCTTGACCTCCCCCTTATTTCTGATTCTAAGCATCTGGATCAAGCTAGATAGCAAGGGTCCAGTTATTTACAAGCAAGTGCGGGTAACCCAGTACAACCGACATTTCAAGATTTGGAAATTCCGGACTATGGTAACGGATGCGGATAAAGAAAAGGAAGTCTGGTAACTTCTGCAAATGACAGTCGTATCACAAAAGTTGGAAATTTCATTCGACGTGTTCGTTTGGATGAATTGCCACAATTGGTCAATGTCCTCAAAGGAGAGATGTCCTTTGTGGGAACTCGTCCAGAAGTACCACGCTACACAGAGCAGTATAGCCCCTGAGATGATGGCGACCTTGCTCTTACCTGCAGGGATTACGTCCCTTGCCAGCATAAACTATAAAGGATGAGGATGCCATCATCAGTCAAATGACTGCAAAAAGGTATGACAGTTGACCAGGCTTATGTGGAAAGAGTCCTTCCAGAGAAAATGCACTTTAACCTAGCCTATCTACGTGATTTTAGTTTCTTTGGAGATATCAAAATCATGTTTCAGACTGTAGTTGAAGTTTTAAAATAAAGTAGTCACAAGAGTGAATACAGTAAAAGGAGTAAATCAATGACAAAGTATAATATTCCATTTTCACCACCCGATATTACCGAAGCTGAAATTGCTGAAGTAGCAGATACCCTCCGTTCAGGATGGATTACAACAGGTCCAAAGACAAAAGAACTAGAACGTCGTTTATCTCTCTATACTCAAACGCCTAAGACAGTCTGCCTCAACTCTGCAACAGCAGCTCTTGAATTGATTTTGCGCGTGCTTGAAGTAGGGCCTGGCGATGAGGTCATCGTTCCAGCTATGACCTATACAGCTTCATGTAGTGTCATTACTCACGTAGGTGCGACACCAGTGATGGTTGATATCCAAGCTGATACCTTTGAAATGGACTATGACAAGCTTGAGCAAGCTATTACTGAGAATACTAAGGTTATTATTCCAGTTGAACTTGCAGGGATTATCTGTGACTATGACCGTTTGTTCCAAGTTGTTGAGAAGAAACGCGATCTCTTTACAGCTGCTAGCAAGTGGCAAAAAGTCTTTAACCGTATTGTGATTGTCTCTGATAGTGCCCATGCTTTAGGTTCAACCTACAAAGGGCAACCAGCTGGTTCAATTGCAGACTTCACATCCTTCTCTTTCCACGCAGTTAAGAACTTCACAACTGCTGAAGGAGGAAGTGCTACTTGGAAAGCTAATCCAGCTATTGATGATGAAGAAATGTACAAGGAATTCCAAATCCTTTCCCTTCATGGTCAAACAAAAGATGCGCTTGCTAAGATGCAACTAGGTTCTTGGGAATACGATATCGTAACACCAGCCTACAAGTGCAACATGACGGATATCATGGCTTCACTTGGTCTAGTTCAGCTAGATCGTTATCCTGGCTTACTACAACGTCGTAAGGATATCGTGGATCGCTATGACCGTGGATTTGCAGGGACTCGGATTCACCCATTGGCTCATGAGACAGATGCTGTTGAATCTTGTCGTCACCTTTACATCACCCATGTGGAAGGAGCTAGTCTCGAACAACGCAATCAAATTATCCAAGAATTGGCCAAGGCAGGAATCGCAAGTAACGTTCACTACAAACCGCTTCCGCTTTTAACAGCCTATAAGAATCTTGGTTTTGACATGGCAGATTATCCAAAGGCTTATGCCTTCTTTGAAAATGAAATTACATTACCGCTTCACACGAAATTGAAGGATGAAGAAGTAGATTATATCATTGAGACTTTTGTCAGAGTTTCTGAAGAAGTTCTTGCTTCTTCAAAAAACTAATAAAAAAAATTAGTAAAAAATGAATGAAAACGGTTGACAAAGAAAAGGCAATGACATATAATTAACTCAACAAATCAGAAAAGTAGTTATTTTTGATCTTCAGGGAGCCTGTGGTTGCTGTGAACAGGTGGTTGAAAATAGTGAAATTGGGCTGATTTGAAAAAATGAATTTGAAACAATGAAAATTCGGTAGGCACACCTTACAGTGCAACTTGTTGTTAGACAAGGCAGAGATGTAAAGGGGATATTCTCTTTACAATTGAGGTGGTACCGCGTTACTAACGCCCTCACATGGAAGTGGATTCCGTGTGTGGGCTTTTTCATATTTTGGAATAATAGAAAAGAGGAAAATTTTATGACAACTAAAGGATATTTTGGACAATTTGGTGGTAGTTTTGTACCAGAACCAATTCAGGTTTTGCTAGATGAATTGGAAGTGACTTTTGAAAAATACAAGGATGATCCAGAGTTTTTAGCTGAGTTTCGCCATTACTTGAAGGATTATTCAGGTCGCGAAACACCACTCTATTTTGCAGAAAGTTTGACAGAGCACCTAGGTGGAGCTAAGATTTATCTCAACGTGAAGACCTTAACCACTTGGGCTCTCACAAACTTAACAATGTTTTGGGACAAATTCTTCTTGCTAAACGCATGGGTAAAAAACGTGTCATTGCCGAAACAGGAGCTGGTCAGCACGGTGTTGCGACTGCGGCTGCTGCAGCTAAGTTTGGTATTGCCTGTGATGTCTACATGGGGGCAGAAGATGTGGAACGTCAACGTCTCAATGTTTTCCGTATGGAGATGATGGGAGCAACTGTTCACGCAGTTGAAACAGGGACTCGTACCCTCAAAGATGCGGTTGATGCAGCCTTTGGAGCATGGATGAATGACCTTGAAGCCTTCTACGTTTTAGGATCTGCTGTAGGACCTCACCCTTATCCAACGATTGTTCATGAATTCCAGAAAGTTATTAGTGAAGAATCTCGTCGTCAAATCTTGGAAAAAGAAGGACGTCTGCCAGACTACGTTATTGCCTGTGTAGGTGGTGGCTCTAATGCCATCGGTGCTTTTTCTCAGTATGTGGCTGATGAAGAAGTTAAATTGGTTGGGGTCGAAGCTGCTGGTCACGGTTTAGATACCGACAAACACGCAGCAACAATGACCAAAGGTAGTGTTGGAATTGTCGATGGAATGAAGACCTATGCAGTTTTTAAGGAAGATGGAGAGCTGGCTCCAGTTTACTCTATCTCAGCAGGTTTGGACTATCCAGGGGTTGGTCCAGAACATGCCTTCTTTAAAGACTCTGGTCGTGTAGAGTATGTCGCAGCGACCGACGAAGAAGCTGTCCAAGCCTTGCTTTTATTAAGCAAAACAGAAGGAATCATCCCTGCAATTGAAAGCTCACATGCTATCGCTGAAGCAGTTAAACGCGCACCAAAACTAAGTAAAGATGAGATTATCATCATCAATGTCTCTGGTCGTGGAGACAAGGACGTAGCTGCCATTGCAGACTACCTTGAAGCTAAGAATAACTAATCATTCCAAGATTAAAGGGAGAAAATTGTGATTTTATTGATTGATAATTATGATTCTTTTACCTACAATCTAGCTCAATATATCGGAACTTTTTCACCTGTTGAGGTCTTGCGAAACGACGATCCTCGTCTTTATCAAGTAGCAGAAAAGGCAAGAGCTCTTGTCTTTTCGCCTGGGCCTGGTTGGCCAGCTGATGCTGGGAAAATGGAGGATATGATTCGAGATTTTGCTGGGAAAAAGCCAATGTTGGGGATTTGCTTGGGACATCAGGCTATTGCAGAGGCTTTTGGTGGAAAGCTAGGTTTAGCTCCAAAGGTCATGCATGGGAAACAAAGTCAGCTCCAATTTGAAGCTCCATCCATTCTTTATCATGGTATAGAGAATAACTGTTCAGTCATGCGTTACCATAGTCTTATGGTGGAGGAATTACCCGCAGACTTTGAAGTTACTGCTCGTTCGAAAGACGATCAGGTTATCATGGGTTTTCAACACAAGAAGCTCCCTATCTATGGATTCCAATACCATCCAGAAAGTATAGGGACACCAGATGGATTGTCAACTATTAAAAATTTCATTGAAAAGGTTATCTAAGGAATAGGACGACAAAATAAAAGCTCTCATTGAGGGAGATAATTTATAATAATCTCGTTTTAAGAGTACAATAAAAAGGCCTACAGCCTTTTTATTGTATTTCATCTATATCAATAATTAAATCATCTCCAAGATTGATTCCATTAGGTGTAAAAATGCTTAGTGCATGATTTGCAATGACTTGTGTTGAAACACTATCAACTCCAGCCCCAATGAGAGCGCCTGCAACAGGAATCATTTTCCCTAAATTTACTACTCCCTTTTCTCCGAATTTCGTGACCAATCTGAATCCAACTGCACGATTGATTTTAGTGAGAACTTCTCTTGGTAGTTTTTTTATCATGCCATGTATTAGCTTCTCAGCAACAACAATTCCTGCTTTCTTTGCAATATCAGCTACAGTAGTTCCTGTAAGTGCTGCGTAAACGAATGTTTGAACTTGGTCACTTTTTAAGTCATATCCACGCATATAGGCAATGGTAGCGATCATCCTCATTTGAACGAGAATGACAGATGTAATATTTGCGGGAATAGTTACTGGTAGTGTCAAAAAACCTCCGAAACCAGTGACAAAACCAGACAGAGCTGCCTTACTGGTTTGAAAAGTAATCATTTTTGAAATGGCAGTATCAACATCATCATATTTAAGATAATCGTCTGCTAATTCTTGAATAGTTTTTTGTCCAGGAATTCCATTAATAGTTGTATCGTACGCCCAGTCAAGGACTTGCATCATAGAATTTTCATCAATTTTTGGCATCTCTAAATTTGGCATCTCAATTTTTGGCAGTTCAAAATTGAGATTTGGAAACTCAAATTTCATATTTATATCTCCTATTTTTTTACTATATCTAGTATACTATTTTGTAATAATATTTACAATATCAACTTACCAAAAGTAATCACACAAGCAGCAAATAAGAGGAAAGGCACGAATGGGAGTCTTTCCTTTTTCTTTAGTAGGAGAAAGGCTAGAATGCCAGTTGTGGAAGCGAACTGTATCAAAATTAGTAATTCTGTCAGACTAAAGATAAGCGCACAAGAGGCTAGAAAGAGAAAATCCCCTGCACCTATGCGGATATCGATAAAGTGAGCTAAAATTCCCAGAATAAGAAAGAAAATCATGACTAGATTCCAACCACAGGAAACCATGAGAATTAGGTGAAAGGTCAGCCAGACTAGCAAGGGATATTCTTGATGCTGGAAATCATAGATTCCTAAGGTCAAGCCAGCAGTTATCAGAATAAGTTGTCCTAAGGTTAAAAATCCCACAGACTCAGCTAGAAAGATCAGTCCCAAGGACAACTCAAAGAAAGCATACCAAAAGGGATAGCTTGAATTACAGTAGCGACAACGAAAGCGATAGACTACTTGAGAAATAATTGGAATCAAATCCAAGGGCCGTAAGCGAGTTTGACAGGAGTCGCAATGACTAGCAGGAAAGATAATAGACTGCTCAGGGAAACGGTCGATGATTAAGCATAGAAAGGAAGCAAGAATAGCTCCAACAAGAAAAAAGTAAAGATGAATCATACTTATTTATTCGGAAAAAATAAGAGAAAGAGTATAATAGTTGGATAAAGGAGAAATTTTAGGAGCAAATATGAAAATTCACTTTGAAAAAGGACTTCAGATAGAAAATGCCCAACTCATTTGTCGCTGGTCTAATGCTTTGGGAGAAAGTTTTCAGAAGCAATGGATGGGACCCAAAATTTCTTATCCCTTGATTTTCCAATCCTTACAAAAGCTGGAAGGAATTTTTTCAATATTTGATGGACAAGAGTTTGTAGGCCTCATCCAGAAAATCAGGCTAGAAGACAGGAATCTTCATATCGGGAGATTTTTTATCAATCCTCAGAAACAGGGGCAGGGCTTAGGTAGCCAGGCTTTAAGGAAATTTGTTAGTTTGGCCTTTGAAAATGAAGACATAGATACTATTTCTCTAAATGTCTACGAGGCAAATCAAACAGCTTACAATCTTTACCAAAAAGAGGGATTTGAAATCGTTCAAACCATTGAAGTTCCAGAACGTAAATATATAATGAGAAAATCGAGGTAAGGACTAGTTGATATCTAAATCTGTCCCCGTACAATTTTTGGTTTTCAAACTTGTTGCAGAGAAATTTTCTTGATAAAATAGATATATGACTAGATATAAAGCTATCATTTCCTATGATGGTTACGCCTTTGCTGGTTTTCAGCGGCAACCTCACGCGCGTAGTGTCCAAGAGGAAATTGAAAAAACTCTAACCAAATTAAATAAAGGACAGGCCATTACCATCCATGGTGCAGGGAGAACGGATAGTGGTGTTCATGCGCTAGGGCAGGTCATCCACTTTGACCTTCCCTATCAGATGGATGAGGAAAAGCTTCGCTTTGCTCTCGATACTCAAAGTCCTGAAGATATCGATGTGATTTCGATTGAGATAGTGGCTGATGATTTTCATTGCCGTTATGCCAAGCATAGCAAAACCTATGAGTTTATCGTGGATAGAGGGCGTCCTAAAAATCCTATGAGACGTCATTACGCCACCCACTATCCCTATCCACTAGATGTGGAACGCATGCAAAAGGCTGTAAAGAAATTAGAAGGAACCCATGATTTTACCGGTTTTACTGCTGCCGGAACAAGTGTGGAGGACAAGGTGAGAACGATCACGGAAGCCAGTCTCAGTGTTGACGAGACCGGTCAATTTTTGACCTTTACTTTCTCAGGCAATGGCTTCCTCTATAAGCAGATTCGAAATATGGTTGGAACCTTGCTGAAAATTGGCAACAACCGTATGCCAGTTGAACAGATTGACCTCATCTTGGAGAAAAAAGACAGACAGTTGGCAGGCCCAACTGCAGCACCCAATGGATTGTATTTAAAGGAGATTCGTTATGAAGAATAATCGTATTTTAGCACTTTCAGGAAATGATATTTTTAGTGGTGGTGGACTAGCTGCTGACCTTGCGACCTATACTTTGAATGGTTTACATGGTTTTGTAGCTATGACTTGTTTAACTGCTTTGACGGAAAATGGTTTTGAGGTCTTCCCGACAGATGAGACTATTTTCCAACAACAGCTGGATAGTCTTAAGAGTGTAGATTTTGCAGCTATTAAAATTGGTCTTCTACCGACTGTTGGTGTTGCTGAAAAAGCCCTCAACTTTATCAAGGAGCGCACAGGAGTTCCAGTGGTATTGGATCCAGTTCTCGTTTGTAAGGAAACGCATGATGTTGCTGTCAGCGAGCTTTGTCAAGAGTTGATTCGCTTTTTCCCTTATGTATCTGTGATTACTCCTAACCTTCCTGAGGCAGAATTGCTAGCAGGTCAAAAGATTGAAACCTTGGAAGATATGAAGGCTGCAGCTCAGAAATTGTATGACTTAGGAGCGCCAGCAGTCATTATCAAGGGTGGGAATCGCCTTAGTCAGGATAAGGCTGTGGATGTCTTTTATGATGGAGTGAATTTTACCATTTTTGAGAATCCAGTCTTAGAAGGTCAAAATGCTGGTGCAGGTTGTACCTTTGCATCGAGCATTGCCAGTCAATTAGTACAAGGAGAGGAACTCTTACCAGCAGTAGAAAGTTCTAAAGCCTTTGTTTACCGTGCTATCGCACAAGCAGATCAATATGGAGTAAGACAATATGAAGCAAACCAAAACAAGTAAAATCGCCCTATTATCTATACTAACTGCTCTATCAGTAGTTTTAGGTTATATTGTAAAAATCCCAACTCAAACAGGAATCTTAACTCTTTTAGATGCTGGTATCTTTTTCACTGCTTTTTATTATGGAAAACGAGAAGGAGCTATTGTTGGAGGATTAGGAGGATTTCTCATTGACCTAATTTCAGGTTACCCTCACTGGATGGTTTTCAGCTTGCTTTTCCATGGTCTGCAGGGATATTTTGCAGGTTTTAAAGGAAAATGGCAGGGGCTTGGATTAGTTTTGGCGACTATCATCATGGTAGCTGGATATGCATGTGCGACTGCTTGGATGAAAGGTTGGGGGCAAGCCTTGTTAGATGTCCCTCACAATCTGCTACAGAATTTTGTTGGGATGCTTGTCGGCTATCTTATTCATCAGAGTATTAAAAAGATTCGTAAGCAGTAAAAAGGGAATCTTCCTCTGAACTATTGAAAAAACTCTGATTTTTTGCTAAAATGAAAGCTATGAAAACACTCTACGATGTGCAACAATTTCTCAAACAGTTCGGCATTCTTGTCTATATGGGTAAACGTCTTTATGATATTGAACTGATGAAAATTGAACTTTCTCGAATCTATGATGCTGGCTTGATGGATAAGCTTGATTATCTTGAAGCGGAGGCTGTTCTTCGCAGAGAGCATAAGTTAGAATTAGACTATTTAGAAAAAAATGGAGATTAGAAATTATGGTAACTTGGGTATTATGGGGACTTATAGTGGCGATGTTGGCATGGATGGGTTACAACTACCTTCGTATTCGTCGTGCGGCAAAAATTGTAGACAATGAAGAGTTTGAGTCTTTGATTCGTACAGGTCAGTTGATTGACTTGCGTGATCCAGCAGACTTTCATAGAAAACATATCCTCGGAGCTCGTAACATCCCTTCAAATCAATTGAAGACAAGTCTGGCAGCTCTTCGTAAGGATAAACCAGTGCTTCTTTATGAAAACCAACGTGCACAACGTGTTACAAATGCAGCACTTTTCTTGAAAAAACAAGGTTTCTCAGAAATCTATATCCTGTCTTACGGATTGGATTCTTGGACAGGGAAAGTAAAAGTTGAAAAATAAGAAATGAGGCTGGGACAAAAGTCCTAGCCTCTTTTTGATGTTGGATTGTAGAGCAAGACGCAGTGGTTGAGTGGGCTCTACTACGCTGATTTCATAAGCTTTTACAGCCCTACTCAACTGTGCGGAGGTGGGACGACGAAATCGAATTCTACCGAATTACCGATTTCTGTCCCACTCTCATTTTTTAACCACTTTTTCTAAGAAAGTCACGAATAATTGCCAATTCTTGTGAGTTTAGATGTCGATAGTCACCTTCTTGAAGATTGTCATCAAGACTCCAAGGGCCAAAATGGTTGCGTTTTAGGGCAGTGACCTTGACACCAACAGAGAGGAACATTTTTTTAACCTGATGGAACTTGCCCTCCGAGATAGTGATGGTGGCTTTGCTGACGCACGGACTTGAAGACAGAATCTCAAGTTGAGCGGGTTTACAAACAGTTCCATCAAGAAAGACAATCCCATCTTTAAACTGCTGGATGTGGTCGGATGTGAGTGGTCGATTGACCTCAACTTGGTAAGTTTTATCCACATGATATTGAGGGTGGAGGAGCTGAAAACCTAGAGGACCATTATCTGTTAAGAGGAGGAGTCCTGTCGTATCTCGATCCAGACGACCGATGGCGTAGAGTTGCTCTGACTGGAGATGTTTAGGCAGTAGGTCCATGACCGTAGTTAGTAACTTATCCTTTGCTTGCAGTCACGACTCCATTTGGTTTATGGAGCATGAGGTAGGTGTGTTCATATCCCTTGAATTCTTTCTGCCTTGGAAAAATCAGTTCTTGCAGTCCCTGTATCAATATTCTGTGCAAGGGAAGTAGCAGGGAGTCCATCTACTAAGATTTCTTTTTTTAGAAGAGCCTGTTTCATGCCCTTTTACGACTGATTTTTTTCTTGGGCTAATAAATCTATCTAAACGCATACCAGCCTATCTTATCACAAGTTGATTCTTTTTGAAAAAGAAAAGGTAAGCAAAGAAATTTTTTTTGAAAACATTTACACTTGCTTGAGTTAAGTCATTTGCCTAAAATTGTGGTATAATCGTTCAGTTAGAAAATAAATTTTTGAATATAACAGAGGAAAATCATGACAAAAATTAAGAGAAGATATCCGTAACGTAGCCATTATCGCCCACGTTGACCACGGAAAAACAACCCTCGTTGATGAATTGTTGAAAACAATCTTCAAACTCTTGATGCTCGTACAGAATTAGCTGAACGTGCAATGGACTCAAACGATATTGAAAAAAAGAGCGTGGAATTACCATCCTTGCGAAAGAATACAGCGGTTGCTTATAACGGAACGCGTATCAACATCATGGACACACCAGGACACGCGGACTTCGGTGGAGAAGTTGAACGTATCATGAAAATGGTTGACGGTGTAGTCTTGGTAGTGGATTCTTACGAAGGTACTATGCCTCAAACTCGTTTCGTATTGAAAAAAGCTTTGGAACAAGACCTTGTCCCAATCGTCGTTATCAATAAAATCGACAAGCCATCAGCTCGTCCAGCAGAAGTAGTGGATGAAGTCTTGGAACTTTTCATCGAGCTTGGTGCAGATGATGATCAGCTTGACTTCCCAGTAGTCTATGCTTCAGCAATCAACGGAACATCTTCATTGTCAGATGATCCAGCCGACCAAGAAAAGACTATGGCGCCAATCTTTGATACCATTATTGACCACATTCCAGCTCCAATCGATAACTCAGATGAGCCACTTCAATTCCAAGTGTCACTGTTGGACTACAATGATTTCGTTGGTCGTATCGGTATTGGACGTGTCTTCCGTGGTAGTGTAAAGGTTGGGGACCAAGTTACCCTTTCTAAATTGGATGGTACAACCAAGAACTTCCGTGTTACAAAACTCTTTGGTTTCTTTGGTTTGGAACGTCGTGAAATCCAAGAAGCTAAGGCTGGTGACTTGATTGCCGTATCAGGTATGGAAGACATCTTCGTTGGGGAAACAATCACTCCAACAGATGCAGTTGAAGCTCTTCCAGTTCTTCACATCGACGAACCTACTCTTCAAATGACCTTCTTGGTCAACAACTCACCATTTGCTGGTCGTGAAGGTAAATGGGTCACTTCCCGTAAGGTTGAAGAGCGCCTTCAAGCTGAGTTGCAAACAGACGTATCTCTTCGTGTTGAACCAACAGATTCACCAGATAAATGGACAGTTTCAGGACGTGGAGAATTGCACTTGTCAATCCTTATCGAAACAATGCGTCGTGAGGGTTATGAACTTCAAGTATCTCGTCCAGAAGTTATCGTAAAAGAAATCGACGGTGTTAAATGTGAACCATTTGAACGTGTTCAAATCGACACTCCAGAAGAATACCAAGGATCTGTTATCCAAAGCCTTTCTGAACGTAAGGGTGAAATGTTGGATATGATTTCAACTGGTAATGGTCAAACTCGTTTGGTCTTCCTTGTTCCAGCGCGTGGTTTGATCGGATACTCAACTGAGTTCTTGTCAATGACTCGTGGTTACGGTATCATGAACCATACCTTCGACCAATACTTGCCATTGATTCCAGGTGAAATTGGTGGTCGTCACCGTGGTGCCCTTGTTTCTATCGATGCTGGTAAGGCTACAACATACTCAATCATGTCTATCGAAGAACGTGGTACGATCTTTGTCAACCCAGGTACTGAGGGTTTACGAAGGAATGATCATCGGTGAAAAACTCTCGTGAAAATGACTTGACAGTTAACATCACTAAAGCTAAACAAATGACCAACGTTCGTTCAGCTACTAAGGACCAAACAGCTGTTATCAAGACACCTCGTATCTTGACACTTGAAGAGTCTCTTGAGTTCTTGAATGACGATGAGTACATGGAAGTAACGCCTGAGTCTATCCGTTTGCGTAAACAAATCCTTAACAAGGCAGAGCGTGAGAAAGCTAACAAGAAGAAAAAATCAGCTGAATAAGAGCTAGAAAGAGATAAAAGATGGTCTATTTAATCATAGGAATCCTCTTATTACTACTCTATGTATTTGCGACACCAGAAAGCATTAAAGGGACAGTCAATATCGTTCTTGTCGTCTTTGCTTTCGTAGCACTCTTGATTTTGCTCATGTTGTCAATTCTGCAAATCTTTCAGCTACCGACAGAATTCTTTATCGCAGTCGCTATGCTTGCTCTCACTTACTTTAGTTTGCGAGACATATCCTTAATGTCGGTGAAAAAGAGATAGGAAAATGGCTATGGAGTTTTGCTAGAATTCAGTAAAGCTATTTATAAAACATGCCACAAGTGAAGTCAGAAAAAAACTGAGTTTACTTGTGGTTTTTTTGCTCTGTAACAAAGAAATCATATTTAATTTTCTTACGATTTTTGAAAAGTTAATCGACTTGTATCAGTGTTATCTTTTCCTTCAGTGGTAGGATATTGGAAGAATATTTGAAAAATCAAGCTCGAACTTCGAATCTTTGCAAAGGATAAGGATGGATTTCTTTAAAATTGGATAAAGAAGTTAGATATAGGAATTTTATTATTCAAATCTTTTGTAGGAGTCTACTATTTTTGATATACTGTGAGAAGGAATAGATACGAAATTGGAGTTTGTTATGAAAGAACATCATGTTAAAGAAAAACAACGCTTTTCTTTGAGGAAGTATGCAGTAGGAACTTGTTCCGTCTTATTGGGAACGAGTTTATTTTTTGTAGGCACAAGTGGAAATGCTGTGCTTGCAGAGGAAAGGATTCCCCAGCTAGTGTCACACTATGTGGAAGATAAAGACTTACCTGAATCTTTGAAGGCTGAACTACGTTGGTTTGAAGAGAATGCTATCCAAGTGGAGGAAGGTAAGGATTATTACTTCGTATACCGTAAATCTACTGCGAAGTTACCTGATACTGGCTTGTTTTCAAATGCTATCCTGCCTGTGCTAGGTACAGGAATCTTGTTAGTTTCGCTCACTCTCATTAAAAAGAGAAAGGGAGCCTCTCTCTTTCTAGTGACAGTTTTGGCTGTAGGTGGGACTGCTCTATCGGTTTCTGCCTTGGAGAACTTAGTAGAGCTTCGTCCAGCTCTCATCAAACAGTTGCAGGAGAATTTTTGCCTAGTCCAGAAAGGATTGAGGGTTATGAATTTACAGGTTATTATTTTGTAAGGGGAAGTGCACAAATTTCTAGGACTGAAGATACAACACCTCATTCCTTACAAGCAGATAAGGTAGAATCCACCTCAATTCCAAGTGAAGGTGTACCAAGCTTGGTCGAGGTGAAACCAGAGCTTGAAGTGACGACAGAAGCAGTTGCTTACGACACCATCCATCAGGAAGATCCAGACTTGCTTAAGGGTCAAACTCGTGTTGTTCGAGCAGGCGTAGCAGGTGAGCGCACGCTCTTAACGGAAGTGACGATTGTAGATGGCAAGGAAGACCGCCAAGTCAAATCCAACACTGTGACTGTGGAGCCAATTTCCGAAATTATAGCAGTAGGCACTAAGGTAGAATCCACTTCAATTCCAAGCGAAGGGACTCCAAGCTTGGTCGAGGTGAAACCAGAACTTGAAGTGACGACAGAAGCCGTTGCCTATGATACTCTTCATCAGGACGATCCGGACTTGCTTAAGGGTCAAACCCGTGTCATTCAAGCAGGAGTAGCAGGAGAGCGTACTATCTTAACCGAGGTGACGACTGTAGATGGCAAGGAAGACCGTCAAGTCAAATCCAACACTGTAACCTTGGAGCCAGTTTCCGAAATTATCGCAGTAGGTACTAAGCTAGAATCCACCTCAATTCCAAGCGAAGGTGCTCCAAGTTTGGTCCAAGTGAAACCAGAACTTGAAGTTACGACAGAAGCAGTTGACCATGAAACTATTCATCAGGAAGATCCAGACTTGCTTAAGGGTCAAACCCGTGTCATCAGAGCAGGAGTAGCAGGAGAGCGTACTATTTTAACCGAGGTTACAACTGTCGATGGCAAGGAAACTCGCAAACTGGTTTCTAATGAAATAACAACCGCGCCTCTATCAGAAATCATTGCAGTAGGCACTAAGGTAGAGTCCACCTCAATCCCAAGTGAAGGTGCACCAAGCTTGGTCGAGGTGAAACCAGAGCTTGAAGTGACGACAGAAGCTGTTGCTTATGACACTATCCATCAGGAAGATCCAGACTTGCTTAAGGGTCAAACCCGCCTTATCCAAGCAGGCGTCGCAGGTGAACGTACTATTTTAATCGAGGTGACGACTGTCGATGGCAAGGAAAATCGCAAGCAGGTCTCTAATGAAGTCACGACCGCGCCCGTTACCGAAATTATCGCAGTAGGTACTAAGGTAGACTCCACCTCAATCCCAAGTGAAGGTGCACCAAGCTTGGTCGAGGTGAAACCAGAGCTTGAAGTTACGACAGAGTCTCTTGCTTATGATACTCTTCATCAGGAAGATCCAGACTTACTTAAGGGCCAAACTCGTATTATCCAAGCAGGGGTAGCAGGCGGACGCACTATTTTAACGGAAGTGACGATCGTAGATGGTAAGGAAAATCGCAAGCAGGTTTCTAATGAAGTTACGACCGCGCCCGTTTTCGAAATTATCGCAGTAGGTACTAAGGTAGAATCTACCTCAATCCCAAGTGAAGGTGATCCAAGCTTGGTCCAAGTGAAACCAGAACTTGAAGTTACGACAGAAGCAGTTGCCTATGATACTATCCATCAGGAAGATCCAGACTTGCTTAAGGGTCAAACCCGTGTCATCAGAGCAGGAGTAGCCGGTGAGCGTACCATCTTAACCGAGGTTACGACTTTCGATGGCAAGAAAAATCGCAAACTGGTTTCTAATGAAATAACAACAGCTCCGATTCCAGAAATCATCCTTGTAGGAACTAAAAAAGAGCCCCTGCCTTTACCACAACCAAAAATTGAAACCCAAATAATCCTCTACAAAACAATTTATCAAGCAGATGACAGCCAAGAAGTCGGTTCTAGAAAAACGAAAACACATGGGGTCAATGGACAAGTAGAAACCACTACCCGATATACAAGAGATCAAACCAGTGGTCAGATTACAGAGGCTAGTACATCAAAAACTCTGGTGGAAAAGGTAGATGAGGTTGTTCTAGTTGGGACCAAACCAAGTGTAGAAACAAAGGTCATCGCAAATAGTACGATATATGAAGCGGACCCGACACTTCCTTATCAAACAGAAAAAGTTGCTGTTTCAGGTAAGGAAGGAAGCGAAAAACGACTACCAGCTACCAAGTAGATGCTCAGACTGGTCAGGTTACAGAAAGAGATCGCCAAAAAGAAGTAACAGCTCCGATTGATAAAGTTATGAAAGTCGGAAATGTTGAAATCGTCGTAACACCAATTCCAATCAAGGAGGAACGCCGTCAGGATCCAACACTTGATAAGGATCTTGAAAAACTAGAAAGCAAGGGCGAGCCTGGCGAGACCACCACTACCAGAGTTTATGAAGTAAATTCTCAAACAGGTGAAATGCTATCACACACGGAAACAAGTACGGTGACAAAAGCAATGAAGCCAAAAGTCATCTTGGTGGGAACCAAAGAAAACAAACCACATCTTCTTCCAGTGAATACGGAGTTAGAAAATGCTATCGATGTACGACCTGCTAGCCAAGGAATGAAGGCTGTGGATTTGCTTTCCAATCCTTACGTAACAAATGCCCTCAGACCAAATATTCTGGGACGAGATGTGATTAGTAAGAAAATTGAACTCAAAAAGACAAATCCTACTATTACAGATGAAGAGGTTAAAGAAGTCCTTTGCAAAGAATATCTAGAGAGATTATCTATTAAAGACGCGCTTGAAGAAACGAAAAAGACCCTAGATACAGACCTTAAAAAAGTTGTAGCCCATAGCTTGAGTGTGCTCGGAAATACAGCTGAAACCAGATCTAAGGTTCAGGCAGATCTAGAAGCTAATAAGGAAAAAATTCTCCTAGGTTTAACCTATATCAATCGTTTCTACAATATTGACTTTGGCAAGACCAACATTCGTGATATTCTTGCCTACAATCCAAGTTCCTTTGGTAAAAAGGTGACATCACTAGAGTGGCTAACATCTCTGGGTTCAATGAGCTATGATGAGATGAAGTTGGTCAATAGTTCACGAACATTTGAAAAATACTTTGGAAAGGTAACCGATAAGTCAACTCTATTAGATTTTCTTGACTATAACCGAACTACCTTTACAAGTATGGATGGCGATACTTGGTTGAAGGATGCTACAAAAGCTATCGTTGTAGAGAAGCAATCTAAAGAAAAAACAGATGAAAATGTCAGTCTCTACACGAAGTTGACCTCTGATCCTGCCAAGTACGGGGCAGAACCTCAACAAATTGATAATCGCAAACAATATAACATGGCCACCCTTCTAGGCCTAGTGAATATCAAGGAACCAAGTATTTATGCCATTACAAATATGGCAACCGTTTCTTACGGGAATATCGGAACTTATATGGATACTTCACTGGCTCAGAGTAATCCTAGTCAATATAAGACTGAACTAGAAAAAGTGAAGGCACTGGTTGAATTGACGGCTGAGCGTCAGGCTGCTTATGTTGATACGCTTTATAGAATCACTAAAAAAGACAATCAATCAAAACTAGTAACCAACCGTTTGATTGTGGATACTATGAAAAAGTATACTAGCAAGCAAAATGTAGGCATCAAGGAAACCTGGTCTAAGGAGTTTGGACCAGAGGCGGATAAGGGAGTCAAGGACTTCATGTCTCCGCTAGGCATGTATTCTCCTTCCCAATCAGTAGGTGCTGAGGCTAATGGGGCTGGTGTGCGCTACTTTATTGATAGGGTTTTGGACGATCGAGGGTCAGCAACCTATTCTCATGAAATGACTCATTTGTTGGATCGCACAGTCCTCTTTAACAATTATGGTCGACGAGATGGTACAGGAGCAGAATTCTATGCACGTGGAATCTTTGAAAATTCCTACACTCCTGAAACAGATAGCTACTTTAACTTGAACTTTGTTTATGATGAGAGTGACAAAGAAAGTTTCTACAACAAAACACCAGAACGCTTTAAATCAGCCGCAGATTTGAAAGAATATATGCACGGCAGTTTCGATGTTCTCTATACTTTGGATTATCTAGAAGCTGAGGCAAGTCGAGGATTGTCAGTAGCGGATAAGGCAGTCTACTTTAAGCAACTCTTGCCGAGTGCGACAAGTGGTTCAAGAACTCCTGTTTCTTATCCAAATCCATCAGTAAAACCAACCCACCAGAGTGAGGAAATCAAGGCCTTGACAGAGGTAGATGCTAGCAAGCTAGGTGATGTTCATAGTTTGATTGATAATCACATCGTAGTAAATCGCTATATTATCAAGGGATTCACGGCGATAGGTAAAGTAGATGCCAATGGCTATTACACCGTTGATATGTTTGATACGATTTATGGTGTCAACGAAAATGACAAGGGGATGAGTGGCGATATCAGCTTTAGAAAACAAGCCTTTGAACTCATGGCAGGTCTTGGTTACTACGAAGGTTTCGTTCCTTATGTCTCTAATCAGTACAAGCAAGATGCTGAAAACGAGAATCGTCCCTTGTCAGACCAATATATCTTTGAAAAGATCTTAGCTGGCAAGACCTATGCTCAATTTAAGAAGGAACAAATTGATGAACGGATTGCAAATATTAGTAAGTTAAAACCGATTACGATTGACTACAAAGGTAAGCAAGAAGTGATTGCCAGTCCTGAAAGAATGAAGCAATTGATGGATGAAGCGGTAAAAGAAGAACTTGCTCAAATCAAAGCAGGAAATATCAGCCAAAAACAATACCGTTTTATTGAAACTCCTGTTCAGAAGTTGAAAAAGGCTATATACAAGGCATATCTCAAGGAATCAAATGAGTTTAGAAATTCCATCTATACTTCTTAAGAGCAAGATCAGTCTATCTTTTAAACTTTCATAGGAGTTCATAGCAATTTTGCTACTCAGTAAGATTCACTAGTGAGCTAGGTTCGAGACAGAAAAACACCTTTTGAATGGCAAGTTTTTGCGGTTCAAAAGGTGTTCTGTTTATTAAGATAAATCGCTATATTCTTTAGCATAACGCTGGTAGAAATCAACTTTCAGTTGGATAAAGTTTTCCAATTCGCGTAGAAGTTGGAGCAAGGTTGCGCGCGTTTCAAATTCTTCTCTTGTTTTTGGGAGCGTGCGATGACGAAAAACTTCAAGATAGCCTTCGATAGCAGCTAGCAAATCATCGGCAGGATTGGTCTGGCTGAGTTGATCGGCAATTTTCGTAAAAAGTTGAGCAAGGATCAGGCTTTCACTCGCGGCTAGATTACAGGTGTTGATTTGCTGGGCCATATTGCGAAGAATACGACTCTGTCTCTGTCTCATTTCAAAATAGTGGATATGGTAATCGGTTTGGTGGAAGAGGTGGTCAGAGTGATCAAGGTAGACGAGTTTGAGCGCTTCTTCGAGGAGTTGGTCCAGTTCTTCAACAAGTTGGGCACGGTTTCGACCATCACCTTTTCCAAGGTAATATTCAAAACGAAGTAGGATATGCTTGAGTTTTTCTTCTACCTTAAGATGATAGAGATGGATCTCTTTTTGCCGAGAAGGCATATAGAGATTGACAGTCAAGGCAAAGCTGGTACCGATGAGAAATAGGAGAAGTTCATTCGCTAGTAGTTCTGGTGATGTAGACTCTTGAACTAAGAGATGACTGACCAAGACACTACTAGGGGTAATCCCAATTTCCCAGCCGAATTTGTAGGCAAGAGGAACATAGAGGGCTAGATAGAGACCAAAACTCCAAATATGGTAGCCAGTCAGTTGAAAGGACAAGACGCCGATAGAGAGAGCTAGCAGGGTTGAGAATAAGCGGTTTTTAGCTAGCTTAATCGTGCTTCTACGGGTATCTGATAAGCTCAAAAGGGCGATGATACCAGCAGAAACAGCTGAAGATAAATCAAGAAAGTAGGCTAGAGTACAGGCTAGACAAGTGGCTAAAACAAGTTTAAAAGTACGTTGGGTGATAGACATGAGACATTTCCTAAACTGAATGATAGAAACCAGACAAAACAAGCCCCAAAAGGCTTGCCTTGATTATTTTTTGCGAGCAGAAGCAAATTCGGCAACTGCTGTAAAGAGCACATCGGTTGAAGAGTTGAGGGCAGTTTCGCAAGAGTCTTGGATAACACCGATGACAAATCCTACCCCCACAACCTGCATGGCAATATCGTTTGAAATACCGAAGAGGCTACAAGCGACAGGGATGAGAAGGAGTGAGCCACCCGCAATACCAGAAGCACCGCAGGCAGAGATGGCTGCAACGATACTGAGTACAAAGGCTGTTGCAAAATCAACTGAGATTCCTAGAGTATTGACAGCTGCTAGGGTTAAGATGTTGATAGTAATAGCAGCGCCAGCCATATTGATAGTTGATCCCAAGGGGATTGAGACAGAATAGGTATCTGGATTAAGACCTAGATCCTCACAGAGTTTCATATTAACAGGGATATTAGCAGCGGAACTTCGGGTGAAAAAGGCTGTGATTCCGCTGATACGCAAACATTTCCAAACAAGTGGATATGGATTTTTCTTGATAAAGAGAAAAGCAATCAGAGGATTGATCACTAGGGCAACGAAAACCATAGTAGCAATCAAAGTCCGAGTAGGATCCCGTAGTTTGCTAAACTAGCGATACCTTGGTCTGAGATGGTTTTGAAGACCAAGCCCAGGATACCAAAGGGCGCAAGGTTAATAATCCATTCAACAATTTTTGAAGTAACACTGGCCATTGTTTTGAGGAGTTCTTTACTCGTCTTGCTAGCTTCTCTCATGGCAATCCCGAAAACTATAGCCCAAGATAGAATCCCGATATAGTTAGCTTGAATAAGCGCATTGACAGGATTGTCTACGACTTTTAGTAGGAGATTGCTAAGGACTTGACCGATACCATCTGGAGGAGAAACTTCAGTGCTAGCGCTACTTAAGACAATCTGAACAGGAAAGAGAAAGCTGGCCATAACCGCCACAAGAGCCGCAGCAAAAGTTCCAAGTAAATAGAGGAAAATGACTCTTTTCATATTACTATCTTGGCCTTTTTGGTGTTGAGAGAGGGCGTTAGCAACGAGGGCAAAGACCAGGATAGGAGCAATAGCCTTAAGGCCTCCTACAAATAAATCTCCAAGTAAACCGATTCCGGAGACATTGGGAACGAATAGGCCGAGGATAGCTCCTATGGTCATTCCGATCCCTATTCTTTTGATAAGATTTGTTTTATTCCAAGCACGAATGATTCTTTTCATAGAGGTCTCCTTACTGTGTATTGTTTATGATTATAGTATAAATATGCTTGAAAAGCAAGTTAGTTGTAAATTTACATAAAATGAATGAATATTTATGAAAATAATAGCTTGATAAATTTGTGGTATAATGGATAGAAAAGGAGTTTTATATGCAAGAATTTTTTCAACGTTATCTAGATAAATTAGATCTAACAACTGTATTAGAGAATCTCTTGACTAAGGTGATTTCTCTTCTACTTCTCATTCTTCTATTTTACATAGCTAAAAAGTTCCTCCATGTTGCTGTAGGAAAGATTGTTAAACCCTCACTTAAATTTTCAAATCGTGATTCAGGTAGACAAAAGACCATTTCTCGTTTGCTTGAAAATATTTTCAACTACACACTTTATTTCTTCTTGATTTATTGTATTTTATCCATTCTAGGTTTACCTGTCTCTAGCTTGCTTGCAGGTGCGGGGATTGCTGGGGTGGCTATCGGTATGGGAGCACAAGGCTTTCTATCAGACGTCATCAACGGCTTCTTTATTCTCTTCGAACGTCAGTTGGATGTGGGAGATGAGGTTGTCTTGACCAATGGTCCCATTACCGTATCAGGTAAAGTTGTCAGTGTTGGAATTCGAACGACTCAACTGAGAAGTGACGATCAAGCCCTTCACTTTGTTCCTAACCGCAATATTACCGTTGTGAGTAATTTCAAGGAAAGAAGAGAACTGAAATTTTACCTGATTTATGGTACAATAGAAAGAGTTTGGTAAAGGAGAAACGATGTTTTTAGATAAGCAGTTAGGGAATGGTTGTACCTGGATTAATCTAGATGTGGAAATCATCAAAAATCTTGAAGATTTATCAGAAATCTATGGATTGGATAAAGAAACCATCGAGTATGCGCTGGATAGAAACGAACGAGCCCACATGGATTATAACCGTGAAAATGGGACAGTGACCTTTATCTACAACGTTCTTGACTTAGAAAGGGACAAGGAGTACTATGAAGCCATTCCTATGACCTTTATCGTGGAAAAGCAACGAATGATTACCATCAGCAACCATAAGAATGCTTATGTCATTGATCAGATGTTAGGCTATCTCGAAAGTCATGATTCTCTTTCAATATATAAATTTCTTTTTGCTAGTCTAGAAATCATTAGTAACGCCTATTATCCAATCATTGAAAAGATGGATAAGAGTAAAGATGAAGTCAACAGCTTACTTCGTCAGAGAACAACCAAGAAAAATCTCTTTGCCCTCTCCGACTTGGAGACTGGTATGGTTTACTTAACGGCAGCGGCAAAACAAAATCGACTCCTCTTGGAACATATCCAGAGCCATGCTCTTTATCGGAGATTTAATGATGTCGAACGAGAGCAGTTTGATGATGCGATGATTGAAGCCCATCAGTTGGTGTCTATGACAGACTTGATTTCCCAGGTTTTACAACAACTCTCAGGATCTTACAATAATATCCTAAACAACAATCTGAATGATAATTTGACAACCTTGACCATTATCTCAGTTTTGCTAGCCATTCTTGCAGTCATTACAGGATTTTTCGGAATGAATGTCCCTCTGCCATTTACAGAAGAGCCTAATGCCTGGATATATATTTTGATTGCTAGTTTAATTTTATGGGCAATCTTGGCTCAGTATCTAAAGAAAATTGCTAGAAACTAAAAAATAGAAAGAAAAGGAGCCAGAATGGCGATTGAAAATTATATGCCAGATTTTGCTGTGGAAGCGGTTTATGATCTGACAGTCCAAAGCCTGCAGGAGCAGGGCATCAAGGCTGTTTTGGTTGATTTGGATAATACCCTCATTGCTTGGAATAATCCAGATGGAACAGCAGAGATGAAGCAATGGTTACATGACCTTCGTGATGCTGGGATTCGTATAATTGTAGTATCCAATAACACACCCAAACGTGTCAAAAGAGCAGTTGAAAAATTTGACATTGACTATGTTTACTGGGCACTGAAGCCCTTTACTTTAGGAATTAACCGTGCCATGAAACATTTCCACTATGAAAAAGACCAAGTGGTCATGGTTGGCGACCAGCTGATGACGGATATTCGAGCAGCCCATCGAGCTGGGATTCGTTCGATTTTGGTCAAGCCCTTAGTTCAGCACGACTCTATCAAAACGAAGTTTAACCGCGCTCGTGAGCGCCGTGTGATGAGAAAAATCGCTGAAAAGTACGGCCCTATTACTTATAAAAAAGGAATCTAATTATGGAAGAAATTCTCTGTATTGGTTGTGGAGCAACTATTCAGACTACAGATAAGACTGGGCTTGGTTTCACCCCCCAGTCGGCACTTGAAAAAGGTTTGGAAACCGGAGAAGTTTATTGCCAGCGTTGTTTCCGTCTTCGTCACTACAATGAAATCACTGATGTTCAGTTGACAGATGATGATTTCCTCAAACTCTTGCACGAGGTTGGAGATAGCGATGCCTTGGTGATCAATGTGATTGATATATTTGATTTCAATGGCTCTGTTATCCCAGGATTGCCACGCTTTGTGTCAGGTAATGATGTGCTCTTGGTTGGAAATAAAAAAGACATCCTTCCTAAGTCTGTTAAGCCTGGTAAAATTAGCCAATGGCTCATGGAACGTGCCCATGAAGAAGGACTTCGTCCAGTCGATGTCGTCCTAACTTCAGCACAGAATAAGCACGCCATTAAGGAAGTCATTGACAAAATCGAGCATTACCGTAAGGGACGCGATGTCTATGTCGTTGGGGTAACCAATGTTGGAAAATCAACTCTAATCAATGCCATTATCCAAGAAATCACGGGCGACCAGAATGTCATTACGACGTCACGCTTCCCAGGGACAACCTTGGACAAGATTGAGATCCCGCTTGACGACGGATCTTATATCTACGATACGCCGGGGATTATCCACCGCCACCAGATGGCTCACTACTTGACGGCCAAAAACCTCAAGTATGTCAGCCCTAAAAAGGAAATCAAACCTAAAACCTACCAGCTCAATCCAGAGCAAACCCTATTTTTAGGTGGTTTGGGACGCTTTGATTTCATTGCAGGAGAAAAGCAAGGATTTACAGCTTTCTTTGACAATGAACTCAAACTTCATCGTACCAAGCTAGAGGGAGCTAGTTCTTTCTATGACAAGCACCTCGGAATCCTTCTGACACCACCAAATAGCAAGGAAAAAGAAGATTTTCCAAAACTGGTCCAGCATGTCTTTACCATCAAGGATAAGACAGACCTAGTCATCTCTGGACTTGGCTGGATCCGTGTAACAGGAACTGCCAAAGTCGCCGTCTGGGCACCAGAAGGCGTCGCAGTCGTCACACGAAAAGCAATTATTTAAAACAAAATCACTGAGCGAACAAAGTGAGCTCATAAAAAGATAGTTTTTGTTGTGGTGTGATTGCCAATCCATAGATTGGCAAGGGGCACAATTGAGACTTAGGCTCAATTGTGAGGTCAGGAAATCCATTTTTCAAAGTGAAATCTTTGGGAAATTAGTTCCGACCGTCCCTCACCACCTAAAATAACTATCAAAAAGGAAGAAAGAATATGTCATTAACATCGAAACAACGTGCCTTCCTCAACAGCCAGGCACACACCCTCAAACCCATCATCCAAATCGGGAAAAATGGACTCAACGACCAAATCAAAACCAGCGTTCGTCAGGCACTTGATGCTCGTGAATTGATTAAGGTTACACTCTTGCAAAATACAGATGAAAATATCCACGAAGTAGCTGAAATCTTAGAAGAAGAAATCGGTGTGGATACAGTACAAAAAATTGGGCGTATCTTGATTTTGTATAAACAATCAAGCAAGAAAGAAAATCGTAAGATTTCTAAAAAAGTCAAAGAAATCTAAAAATATACTCCAAAAAACTGTTTTTACAGAAAAGTAAAGGAGATTAACCTATGGCAATCGAATTATTAACTCCCTTTACAAAAGTGGAGTTAGAGCCAGAAATCAAGGATAAAAAACGTAAGCAAGTTGGAATCTTAGGGGGAAATTTTAACCCTGTTCACAATGCCCACCTTATCGTGGCAGACCAAGTCCGTCAACAGTTGGGATTGGATCAGGTTCTGCTCATGCCCGAATATCAACCACCTCACGTAGACAAAAAGGAAACCATCCCTGAGCACCATCGTCTCAAAATGCTTGAATTGGCAATTGACGGAATCGAAGGTTTAGCTATTGAGACTATTGAGTTAGAACGTAAGGGTATTTCCTACACCTACGACACCATGAAGATTTTGACAGAGAAGAATCCAGATACGGATTATTACTTCATTATCGGTGCGGATATGGTGGACTATCTGCCTAAGTGGTACCGAATTGATGAGCTGGTTGACATGGTTCAGTTTGTGGGGGTTCAGCGCCCACGCTACAAGGCTGGAACTTCATATCCAGTTATCTGGGTGGATGTGCCTCTCATGGATATCTCGTCCAGCATGGTGCGTGACTTCATTGCCCAAGGACGGAAACCCAACTTTCTCCTACCTCAGCCAGTGCTAGACTACATCGAGAAGGAGGGGCTCTACTGATGGCCTATCAAGACTATATCAACTGCTCCCGTGAGGCTTTGTTGGAAAAAATGGCAGAGCTTCTACCTGAAAAGCGTTTAACCCATTGCTTGGGTGTGGAGCGTGCAGCCATAGAGCTAGCAGAACGATTCGGAGTTGATGCTGAGAAAGCTGGTCTAGCAGGCCTTCTTCATGACTATGCTAAAAAGCTGTCAGATCAGGATTTTCTAGACTTGATTGATCGTTATCAGCTAGACCCTGACCTTAAAAACTGGGGCAATAATGTCTGGCATGGCATGGTCGGCATTTACAAGATTCAGGAAGATTTAAACTTGCAAGATCCTGAAATTTTACGGGCTATCGAAATTCATACAGTCGGAGCAAGTCAGATGACAGACCTTGATAAGGTTATCTACGTCGCAGACTATATCGAGCACAATCGTGCCTTTCTAGGGGTGGACCAGGCACGTGAGATTGCTGAGCAATCGCTCAATAAGGCTGTGGCCTACGAAACAGCTCGTACTGTGGAGCATTTAGCTCATCAGGGATTTCCCATCTATCCCCAAACCCTTGAAACCTATAACGCCTATGTGCACTATTTGAAAGAGGATTAAATGAACGAAAAAGAATTACTAGAACTAGTCGTGAAGGCGTCTGATGAGAAACGTGCGGAGGATATCCTCGCACTTGATGTACAAGATTTGACCAGCGTGACAGACTACTTTGTTATCACCAGCTCTATGAATAGCCGTCAGTTGGACGCTATCGCTGACAATATTCGTGAAAAAGTAGCGGAAGCAGGCTTTAAAGGCAGCCATGTCGAAGGTGATGCGGCTGGAGGTTGGGTCTTGCTAGACCTCGGCAGTGTCGTTGTGCATATCTTTTCAGAAGAAATGCGTGCCCACTATAACCTAGAAAAGTTATGGCATGAGGCTAATTCTGTAGATCTCTCAGAAACTTTATAGTATTTTCCTTTATCTTTTATTACGGCGTTAACTCATTTTGCCTAACTCTAGTTATGCCTGCAATTCGTTGCCTAGTACTAAAAGCAAACGAAAAGACTATAGCGTTACAATTGAACTCAGTTGCAGTTAACTGGGTTTTATTTGCTTATTTTAGAAAAATTGATTGAAAGGTAAAGGGCGAGTGGTGTTTGCCATGGACGCTCTTGGTATCATGATTATGGCTACTTATGAAACCTTTGCGGCTGTTTACGATGCAGTCATGGATGATAGTTTATATGACAAATGGACGGATTTTTCGCTACGCCATTTGCCTAAAACCAAGGAAAGAAAGAAACTCCTGGAACTGGCTTGTGGGACAGGGATTCAGTCTGTGCGCTTTTCTCAAGCTGGCTTTGATGTGACTGGGCTTGATTTGAGTGCGGATATGTTGAAGATTGCCGAAAAGAGAGCTGCTTCAGCCAAGCAAAAGATTGATTTTATTGAAGGCAATATGCTGGATTTATCCAAGGCTGGTAAATACGATTTTGTGACTTGCTATTCGGACTCTATCTGCTACATGCAGGATGAAGTGGAGGTTGGAGACGTCTTTAAAGAAGTCTACAATGCCCTCAATGAAGATGGCGTCTTTATCTTTGATGTGCATTCGACCTACCAGACTGATGAGGTCTTCCCAGGTTATTCTTATCATGAAAATGCGGAAGACTTCGCTATGCTTTGGGATACCTATGAGGACGAAGCTCCTCACTCAATCGTGCATGAACTGACCTTCTTTGTCAAGGAAGCAGACGGTTCCTTTAGTCGTCATGATGAAGTCCATGAAGAGCGTACTTATGAAGTCTTAACCTATGATATTCTGCTGGAGCAGGCTGGCTTTAAAACCTTTAAACTCTTTGCGGACTTTGAGGATAAGGATCCAACAGAAACCAGTACCCGTTGGTTTTTTGTGGCGCAGAAGTAGGAGATTACCATGACTATCACAGGTATTATCGCGGAGTTCAATCCTTTTCATAATGGACACAAATACCTGCTGGAACAGGCGGAGGGATTGAAAATTGTGGCCATGTCTGGGAATTTCATGCAGCGGGGCGAGCCGGCTATTGTTGACAAGTGGACACGGGCTCAAATGGCGCTAGAAAATGGGGCTGATTTAGTTGTAGAATTGCCCTTTTTAGTCAGTGTCCAAGCGGCGGACTTTTTTGGTCAAGGTGCAGTGGCTATCTTGGAACGTTTGGGAATTGATACCTTAGCCTTTGGGACAGAGGAAGTTCTGGATTATCAGAAAATAGCGAATTTATATAGTGAACGTGGTCAAGAGATGGAATTCTTCATGGAAAACTTACCTGATTCTCTTTCTTACCCTCAGAAAACGCAAGCTATGTGGAAGGAATTTGCAGGCCTTGATTTTTCTGGTGATACGCCCAATCATGTCCTTGCTCTCGCCTATGCCAAGGCGGTAGCAGGGCGAAACATCAGCCTTCATCCAATCAAACGTCAAGGAGCTGGTTATCATTCGGTGGATAAGGATGTTGACTTTGCCTCAGCAACAGCTCTTCGTCAGCATCAAAATGACCAAAAATTCTTAGAACGCTTTATGCCTTCGGTTGCTCTTTTTGACAATGCTAGCAAGGTAAACTGGGAAGATTATTATCCTTTGCTTCGCTATCAAATCTGGTCAAATCCTGACCTAACTAGCATTTATCAGGTCAATCAGGAAATGGCAGTGCGTATCAAGGAGGCCATCAAGACAGCCCAGTCTGTGGAAGAATTGGTCGAGGCGGTTGCCACCAAACGTTACACCAAAGCACGTGTACGTCGCCTCTTGACCTATATTCTGGTGCATGCCAGAGAATGTGACTTGCCAGAAGCCATTCACGTCCTTGGTTTTACCGAAAAAGGCAGACAACACCTCAAGTCTCTGAAAGAGCATGTCCATCTAGTTAGCCGAATCGGTAAAGAGCCCTGGGATGCCATGACTCAAAAGGCAGACCAAATTTATCAACTGGGACACCCAAGTATCGCAGAACAAAATTTTGGTCGAGTGCTAATTAAAATCGAATCAAACTAAGTCTACTGAACAGTAGGCTTTTTAACTTATTTTCAGTTAAAAATAGCATAAAAATCTAGTTATCCGCATAAAAACTGGACTTATCACACTTTATCAAGGTCAAAACCACTCAATTTACTACTAATTTACTACTTATGAATGAGCTTTTGATACGACGATTTATCCTTGAAAAGTGAAGATATAAAGATACTTCCAATAAAATTTGAATATTTAATAGGTAGACACTTCAAAAAAATGAGGTGTCTATTTTTTTACCCGATTTTTGAAAGGAAGTGAACTTATGAAAAACAAAAAAATCAAGAATCAAAAGGTCGTTCCCCACTCTTTAAGACCATCAAACATTCATTCAGCCAATAAAAAAAGAAAGGATAGGTAAAAAAATATGGAACTTAAATTTGTGATTCCCAACATGGAAAAAAACATTCGGCAATTTAGAATTTGCTGGCGAGGATAAAGTCGTTCAGCGAAGAATCAACGGACGGCTAACTGTCTTATCAAGAAGCTATAATCTCTATTCTGATGTTCAAAGAGCAGATGATATTGTGGTGGTGCTTCCTGCTGAAGCTGGCGAAAAAAACATTTCGGCTTTGAGGAACGTGTGAAGTTAGTCAATCCACGTATTACCGCAGAGGGCTACAAAAATCGGCACTCGTGGTTTTACAAATTACCTTTTACATGCTGACGACATGATAAAAAGAATAAAGAAAGAGAGGAAAAAAATGATGAGATTAGCAAATGGCATTGTATTAGATAAAGACACGACTTTTTGGAGAATTGAAATTCTCTGCTCTACGTCGTGAAGTGAGAATCCAAAAATGAAGACGGGTCGGTTTCAGATGAAATCAAGGAACGTACCTATGACTTAAAAATCCAAAAGGACAAGGACGCATGATTCAAGTAAGTATTCCTGCCAGCGTGCCTTTGAAAGAGTTTGATTATAACGCACGGGTGGAACTTATCAATCCCATTGCGGACACCGTTGCTACTGCCACCTATCAAGGAGCAGATGTTGACTGGTATATCAAGGCAGACGATATTGTGCTGACAAAGGATTCTAGTTCATTCAAAGCTCAACCACAAGCAAAGAAAGAACCGACACAAGACAAATAGTCGCTAGGTAGAAAGGAGACTTTTTCGCATGAAACAGCGTGGTAAAAGGATTCGCCCATCTGGTAAAGATTTAGTCTTTCATTTTACGATAGCGTCACTCCTGCCTGTTTTCCTGCTGGTTGTCGGACTGTTTCATGTGAAGACAATCCAGCAGATCAACTGGCAGGATTTTAACCTATCACAAGCAGATAAGATTGACATTCCCTATTTAATTATCAGTTTCAGTGTCGCAATTCTTATCTGCTTGCTGGTAGCGTTTGTATTCAAACGGGTTCGCTATGATACGGTTAAACAACTTTACCACCGTCAAAAAAACTGGCAAAAGATGATACTTGAAAAACAAGTGGTATGAATCTGAACAGGTCAAAAACAGAGGGTTTCTTTAAAGATAGTGCTGGTCGTACAAAGGAAAAAGATAACCTACTTCCCTAAAATGTATTATCGACTTAAAAAAATGGCTTGATACAGATACGGGTGGAAATCACGCTGGGAAAAATATCAAGACCAACTCTTACACTTGGAAAAAGAAATTAGAGAGTGGCTTGTACTGTGAGCTGACGGATAAAGAGTTAAAGGATTCCTATGTGGAATATACTTTTGCTCTATGACACCATAGCCAGTCGTATTTCTATTGATGAAGTAGAAGCTAAAGATGGTAAACTTCGCTTAATGAAAAAAACGTATGGTGGGAATATGATAAGCTCCCTCATATGTTGATTGCTGGTGGTACAGGTGGCGGTAAAACTTACTTTATACTGACACTGATTGAAGCCTTGCTTCATACAGATTCAAAAACTGTATATTCTTGACCCGAAAAAAATGCTGACCTTGCGGACTTAGGTTCTGTGATGGCAAATGTCTACTATAGAAAAGAAGACTTGCTTTCTTGCATTGAAACATTCTATGAAGAAATGATGAAACGTAGTGAGGAAATGAAGCAGATGAAGAACTATAAGACTGGCAAAAAAATTATGCTTACTTAGGTCTCCCGGCACACTTCTTAATCTTTGATGAATACGTCGCTTTCATGGAAATGCTGGGAACAAAAAGAAAACACCGCAGTTATGAATAAGCTGAAACAGATTGTCATGTTAGGGTCGTCAAGCTGGCTTCTTTTCTAATACTGGCTTGTCAACGTCCAGACGCAAAAATATTTAGGCGACGGAATCCGTGATCAGTTTAATTTCAGAGTGGCTTTAGGTCGTATGTCTGAAATGGGCTATGGCATGATGTTTGGCAGTGACGTACAAAAAGGATTTCTTCTTAAAAGCGAATCAAAGGTCGTGGCTATGTTGATGTAGGAACAAGTGTCATATCAGAGTTTTATACTCCCCTTGTACCAAAAAGGATATGATTTCTTGGAGGAAATTAAAAAGTTATCCAACAGCAGACAGTCCACGCAGGCGACGTGCGAAGCGGAAGTCGCAGGTGTGGACTGATCTTGCTGGCTGGTGTGGCAATAGCCACGCCAGCACTTAACCCCCGTATCTAACAGGGGGTACAAATCGACAGGAAACAGTCAAAAAAACATTAGAAAAATCCTTTGGTTACAAGGGATTTACAAAAATTTCAGCGTATGTCAAATGGGCTTTAAAAAGTTGACATACGCCTTTTTTGATTGGAGGGATTTTTTTACTGAATGAACAAACTTGGTTACAGCATTTAAAAAGAAAAAAACGCTTGGCTTATGGACTATCTCAAAACCGTTTAGCTGTTGCGACTGGTATTACAAGGCAGTATCTAAGCGATATTGAAACAGGAAAAAGTCAAGCCATCAGAGGATTTACAGCAGTCCCTTTGGGAAGCTCTGGAACGCTTCAATCCCGACGCTCCCCTTGAAATGCTGTTTGATTATGTAAGGATTCGCTTTCCGACAACAGACGTACAGCAGGTGGTCGAAAAACATCTTACAACTGAAACTGTCCTATTTTTCTTCATGAGGACTATGGTTTCTATTCTTATTCAGAGCATTATGCTTTTAGGCGACATATTCGTCCTTTGCTCCCATGAACTGGACAAAGGAGTTCTGGTGGAATTGAAAGGTCGTGGGTGCAGACAATTTGAAAGCTATCTTCTGGCACAACAAAGAAGCTGGTATGAGTTCTTTATGGACGTTTTGGTGGCTGGCGGTGTGATGAAACGCCTTGACCTTGCCATTAACGATAAGACAGGGATTTTGAATATCCCTGTACTCACTGAAAAAGTGCCAACAGGAAGAATGTATCTCCGTCTTCCGCAGTTTTAAAAAGCTATCGCAGTGGCGAACTGGTACGCAAAGAGGAAAAAGGAATGTATGGGAAACACCCTCTATATCGGTTCATTACAAAGTGAAGTTTATTTCTGTATCTATGAAAAAGGACTACGAGCAGTACAAGAAAAAAATGATATTCCCATTGAAGACGCAGAAGTAAAAAAACCGTTTTGAGATTCGATTGAAAAAAATGAGCGTGCCTATTATGCAGTCCGTGATTTACTCGTCTATGACAATCCAGAGCATACCGCCTTTAAAAATTATCAATCGGTATATCCGTTTTGTAGATAAAGACGATTCCAAACCTCGTTCTGATTGGAAACTGAATGAAGAATGGGCTTGGTTTATTGGGAACAATCGTGAACGATTAAAACTAACCACAAAAACCAGAGCCTTACTCCTTCCAAAGGACGCTGAACTGGCTATCTCATCAAGTTGCCCCTGACCTTAAAGGTTGCGATTAAACTTGATGAAATCAACCAGACGCAGGTTGTAAAAAGACATTCTCGACCATGCGAAACTGACAGACCGACACAAGCAGATTTTTGAAGCAACAGTCAGTAAAAAGAACAGGACGTGATAACAACAAAAAAATAACTCAAATACAAATTCATTGAATATAGAGAGGAGAACATTTTTTTATGAATTTTTGGACAAAAACCTTTATAACTGGTTTCTATCAAACGCTCAATCACTGGTGCTTTTAGCAATCGTTGTGATTGGCTTGTATCTTGGCTTCAAGCGTGAGTTTAGCAAACTGATTGGCTTTTTTTAATTATTGCGATTATTGCGGTTGGCTTAGTCTTCAACGCTGCTGGAGTAAAAAGACATTTTACTAGAGCTATTCAATCGCATTATTGGTGCTTAAATAAAAACCGTTCTTTTTGTGGAATATAAGTGGTTTTCTTATGTTCCGCAAAGGAATGGTACACCAAACGAAGTGCGGTAGGGATTTTTTTGAATCTCTACAAAGAAAGGACGTGAATATATGGACGATATGCAAGTCTATATTGCGAATTTAGGCAAATACAATGAGGGCGAATTGGTCGGTGCGTGGTTTACCTTTTCCCATTGACTTTGAGGAAGTCAAAGAGAAAAATCGGCTTGAATGATGAATATGAGGAATACGCCATTCATGACTACGAGTTACCCTTTACGGTTGACGAATACACTTCCATTGGCGAACTCAATCGACTATGGGAAATGGTATCGGAATTACCCGAAGAATTACAATCGGAGCTATCTGCTCTGCTCACTCATTTTTTTCAAGCATTGAAGAACTAAGCGAACATCAAGAGGATATTATCATTCATTCCGATTGTGATGATATGTATGACGTGGCACGCTACTACATTGAAGAAACGGGTGCTTTTAGGGCGAAGTACCAGCTAGTCTTCAAAACTATATTGATTATCAAGCCTATGGTCGGGATTTAGACCTTTCAGGAACGTTTATCTCAACCAATCATGGGATTTTTGAAATCGTCTATTAAATCTGTCGGTACATTACTACTGGCAGATTTTCTATTTTACGGGGTAGCTCAATCAGCTACCCCTATTTTTTATGAAAGGATTGATTACATGAAGAAAATACGAAGCTATACCAGTATCTGGTCTGTGGAAAAGGTACTGTATTCTATCAATGATTTTAGACTTCCGTTTCCCATAACCTTTACGCAAATGACATGGTTTGTCGTGTCACTCTTTGCAGTGATGATACTTGGCAACTTGCCCCCTCTTTCCATGATAGAGGGAGCATTTCTCAAATACTTTGGGATTCCTGTGGCTTTCACATGGTTTATGTCTACAAAAAAACTTTTGATGGTAAAAAAGCCTTATGGATTTTTGAAGTCTGTCATTGCTTATGCACTGCGACCAAAGCTGACCTATGCAGGAAAAAAAGTAACGCTTGGCAGAAACCAGCCACAAGAAGCCATTACAGCAGTTAGGAGTGAATTTTATGGCATATCCAATTAAATACATTGAAAACAATCTCGTCTGGAATAAAGACGGGGAATGTTATGCTTACTATGAGCTTGTTCCTTACAATTACTCATTTCTAAGTCCAGAACAGAAAAATACAAGTGCATGATTCTTTCAGACAGCTTATCGCACAAAAATCGTGATGGCAAAAATTCATGCTTTACAAATCAGTACAGAATCCAGCATACGTTCTGCACAAGAGCGTTCCAAAAAAATGAAGTCACTGGCAAGCTCAAAGCGGTTGCCTATGACAAAATCGACCAACAGACAGACGCTTTAATATCCATGATTGGCGAAAATCAAGTGAACTACCGTTTCTTTATCGGCTTTTAAGTTGCTTCTCAACGATCAGGAGTTTTCTATGAAAAAGTCTTACCGTTGAAGCAAAAAAATGCTTTGTCTGATTTTTGTCTATGATGTGAACCATAAGCTGATGGGCGATTTTGTTAGTATGAGTAATGATGAAATCCTGCGTTTTCAGAAGATGGAAAAAGCTCTTAGAAAATAAAATCTCTCGTCGTTTCAAAAATCCGCAGGTTAGATAAGGACGACTTCGGCTATCTGATTGAACACCTTTACGGACAGACAGGCACTGCCTATGAAGAGTATGAGTACCATCTATCAAAGAAAAAAAGCTGGATAATGAAACGCTGATTAAATACTATGACTTGATTAAGCCTACTCGCTGTTTGGTGGAAGAAAAAAACAGCGATATTTGAAAAATCCAGCAGGAAGATGAAACCGTCTATGTAGCTTACTTTTACCATTAACAGCATTGTCGGAGAACTGGACTTCCCTGTCCTCTGAAATCTTCTACTACCAGCAACAGCAATTTACATTCCCTGATTGATACGTCAATGAATGTGGAAATTGTAGCGAATCGTAAAGCCCTATCTACTGTCCGCAATAAAAAAAGAAAGAACTGAAAGACTTGGATAACCACGCTTGGCAAAGTGATAATGAAACCAGCTCCAATGTGGCGGAAGCTCTGGAAAGTGTGAATGAGCTGGAAACCAATTTAGACCAAAGCAAGGAATCTATGTACAAGCTGTCTTATGTGGTAAGGGTATCAGCAAATGATCTTGACGAACTCAAACGTCGTTGTAATGAAGTGAAAGATTTTTATGACGATTTAAGCGTAAAACTGGTACGACCATTTGGGGATATGCTCGGCTTACATGAAGAATTTTTACCTGCCAGCAAGCGTTATATGAATGATTATATTCAATACGTGACCTCTGATTTCCTCGCTGGTTTAGGTTTTGGTGCTACTCAAATGCTGGGGGAAAATGAGGGGATTTATGTTGGCTACAGCTTAGATACTGGACGCAATGTCTATCTGAAACCCTGCTCTTGCCAGTCAAGGGGTTAAGGGTTCAGTAACCAATGCGTTAGCGTCGGCTTTTGTTGGTTCGCTGGGTGGTGGTAAATCCTTTGCGAATAACCTTATCGTCTATTATGCGGTGCTTTATGGGGCACAAGCAGTGATTGTAGACCCAAAAAGCAGAACGTGGCAGATGGAAAGAAACCTTGCCAGAGATTTCCCATGAAATCAATATCGTCACTCTGACTTCTGATGAGAAAAAAACAAAGGCTTACTTGACCCTTATGTGATTATGAAAAAAATCCCAAAGATTCTGAATCACTGGCTATTGATATTCTGACATTCCTTACGGGGATTTCCTCTCGTGATGGGGAACGCTTCCCAATCCTTAGAAAAAGCCATTCGTGCAGTAACCAATAGTGAAGTACGAGGGTTGATGAAAGTGATTGAGGAATTACGGGTTGAGAATACGCCACTAAGTACCAGTATAGCTGACCATATCGAAAGTTTTACAGACTATGACTTTGCACATTTATTATTCAGTAATGGTTATGTGGAGCAGTCTATCAGCTTAGAAAAAAACAACTGAACATTATACAGGTTGCGGACTTGGTACTTCCCTGACAAGGAAACTTCCTTTGAGGAATATACCACTATGGAGCTTTTTATCCGTTGCTATGCTGATTGTCATTAGTACCTTTTGCTTTTAGACTTTATCCATACAGACCGAAGCATTTTTCAAGATTGTAGATTTAGACGAAGCATGGAGCTTTTTACAGGTAGCACAAGGAAAAAAACACTATCTATGAAGCTGGTTCGGGCTGGTCGTGCTATGAACGCTGGGGTATATTTCGTGACCCAAAAATACAGACGACCTCTTAGATGAAAAAAACTGAAAAAAATAACCTCGGCTTAAAATTTGCATTTCGTTCCACTGACCTTAACGAGATTAAAAAAAGACCTTAGCCTTTTTTTTGGTGTAGACCCAGAGGACGAAAAACAATCAGAAGCGATTGCGTGATTTGGAAAAACGGGCAATGCCTTATCAGTGATTTATATGGTCGTGTCGGTGTGATACAGTTCCACCCTGTATTTGAAGAACTGCTCCATGCCTTTGATACCAGACCACCCTGTGCGAAAAAGAGGTGTAAATGTGAAACCATCAATAGTAAACAGAATAAAAATCAAACTGGACGCTGAAACGTCTAGGTAAAGTGGCAATGACAGTGGCTTTCACACTTGTGATTGCCATTTTTTTCTTTAGCCATGCTGGGAACGGTGGTTCAAGCTGCGGGCTTGGTAGATGATACGGTCAATGTGGCAAATGAATACAGCCGATACCCACTTGAAAAACTATCAACTGGATTTTTTTATGTGGATAATAGCTGGGGCTGGCTTCCGTGGAACTGGTCGGACGGGATTGGAAAAACAGGTCATGTATGGACTATATGCCATTACCAATTTTATTTGGACAATCAGTTTGTATGTTTCCAATGCGACAGGTTACTTAGTACAGGAAGCCTATTCCTTAGACTTCATTTCCGCTACAGCAGATTCCATTGGTAAGAATATGCAGACCTTAGCTGGTGTGAGTGCAAACGGATTTTTCAACAGAGGGTTTCTATGTTGGATTCCTCTTACTCTTGATTTTTGGTTCTTGGGGTTTATGTTGCCTATACGGGACTGATAAAGAGAGAAACCACAAAGGCAATTCATGCCATTATGAATTTTGTGCTGGTGTTTATCCTATCGGCTTCCTTTTATTGCCTACGCTCCCGACTACATTAAAAAAATCAATGACTTTTTCATCAGACATCAGTAATGCCAGTTTATCACTTGGCACGAAGATTGTCATGCCCCATTCCGATAGTCAAGGCAAGGACAGCGTGGACTTAATCAGAGATAGCCTGTTTTTCCATACAGGTTCAGCAACCGTGGCTACTGCTTCAATACAACAGTTCAGACATTGAAAGTATCGGTATTGACCGTGTGGAAAGCCTGCTCTCCACCAGCCCAGATTCCAACAATGGCGAAGACAGAGAAAAAATTGTTGCGGAAGAAATTGAAGACAGAAGCAATACCAATCTAACCATTACAAAGACCATTAACCGTTTAGGTACAGTCTTCTTCCTATTTGTCTTCAATATTGGGATTTCCATATTTGTATTCCTATTAACAGGAATCATGATTTTCTCGCAGGTACTTTTTATCATCTATGCTATGTTTCTGCCTGTGAGCTTTTATTTTTAAGCATGATTCCATCATTTGATGGTATGTCAAAACGAGCCATAACAAAGCTCTTTAATACCATTTTGACACGAGCTGGAATCACATTGATTATTACGACAGCATTTAGTATTTCAACCATGCTCTATACCTTATCGGCTGGTTATCCGTTCTTTTTGATTGCTTTTCTACAGATTGTGACCTTTGCAGGAATCTACTTCAAGCTGGGCAATTTAATGAGTATGTTTTTCTCTACAGAGTAACGATTCTCAAAGTGTGGGAAGTCGTGTGATGAGAAAAACCCTCGTATGCTTATGCACGCTCACATGCACCGTCTACAGCGGAAACTTGGACGTTCCATGACTACTCTAGGGGCTGGGTCTGCCATTGTTACAGGTAAAAAAGGACAGTCGGGTTCGGGGAGTTCTGCAAGGACACAAGCAGATCACTCCCGACCAGACGGAAAGGAAAAAAATCAACACTTGGAAAAACGTATCGGTCAAACCATCGGTACAGTAGCTGATACCAAAGACAGAATGGTAGACACTGCTAGTGGTTTGAAAGAACAGGTTAAAGATTTGCCGACCAATGCAAGATATGCAGTATATCAAGGAAAAATCCAAAGTAAAAAGAGAATGTCCGTGATTTAACCAGTAGTATTTCTCAAACCAAAGCGGACAGAGCCAGTGGACGCAAGGAACAGCAGGAACAAAGGCGAAAAAAACCATTGCGAAGCGTCGCTCTGAAATGGAACAGGTCAAACAGAAAAAAACAGCCTGCTTCTTCTGTTCATGAAAGACCGACTACAAGACAAGAACAATATCATGATGAACAGACCTCAAAAACAGTCTAATATTCAGACTTCATATAAGGAATCTCAACAAGCCAAACAAGAGCGTCCAGCAGTTAAGTCCGATTTTTTTCAAGTCCAAAAAGTGGAACGCCAAGGCAATACCGTTCAAGAAAAAAACCGTTCAAAAAGCCAGCAACTTCAACCACTACAGCAGATAGAACTTCACAACGTCCAATCACAAAAAGAACGTCCGTCTACTGTTCAAAGAGTACCACTACAAAAATACAAGAAGTAGACCACCAATCAAAACCGCCACCATTAAGAAAGTCGGTAAGAAACCATGAAGTTGAAAAACTTTAGTGATTGGTGGTTCTGGATTATTCTTGATGGTCTTCTCACTGCTTCTGTTTGTTGCCATTTTATTTTCAGATGAACAGGACAGCGGAATTTCCAATATTCATTATGGAGGTGTGAATGTTTCCGCAGAAGTGCTGGCTCATAAGCCTATGGTAGAAAAATATGCCAAAGAATATGGCGTTGAAGAATATGTCAACATACTTCTTGCGATTATACAGGTGGAATCGGGCGGTACTGCGGAAGATGTTATGCAGTCCTCGGAATCCCTCGGTCTTCCACCTAATTCATTGAGTACAGAAGAATCCATTAAGCAAGGTGTGAAGTATTTCAGTGAATTATTAGCCAGTAGCGAAAGGCTCAGTGTAGATTTAGAATCGGTTATCCAGTCCTACAATTATGGTGGTGGTTTCTTAGGGTATGTGGCTAATCGTGGAAATAAATATACCTTTGAACTGGCTCAAAGTTTCTCAAAAGAGTATTCAGGTGGCGAAAAAGTGTCTTACCCCAATCCCATAGCCATACCTATCAATGGGGGCTGGCGATACAACTATGGCAATATGTTTTATGTGCAACTGGTAACGCAGTATCTTGTCACAACAGAGTTTGATGATGATACGGTACAAGCCATCATGGACGAAGCACTGAAATATGAGGGCTGGCGATACGTTTACGGTGGAGCTTCCCCGACTACTTCTTTTTGATTGTAGCGGACTGACACAATGGACGTATGGAAAAGCTGGAATTAACTTACCACGAACCGCACAACAGCAATATGATGTGACCCAGCATATCCCACTATCGGAAGCACAAGCTGGCGATTTGGTTTTCTTTCATTCTACCTATAACGCTGGCTCTTATATTACTCATGTTGGGATATACCTTGGCAATAACCGTATGTTTCATGCAGGCGACCCAATCGGTTATGCCGACTTAACAAGCCCCTACTGGCAACAGCATTTAGTGGGAGCAGGACGAATCAAACAATGAGAAAGGAAGATTTAATGATGAAATTTAGAAAAAAATCAGAATAAAGAAAAAAACAGATACCAAAGGAAAAAGAAACCTCGTGTCTACTATAAGGTCAATCCTCATAAAAAAAGGTTGTGATTGCCTTGTGGGTACTTTTTAGGGCTTAGTTTCAGCTTTGCGATATTCAAGCACTTTTACAGCTATAGATACTCATACTATTCACGAAACAACTATCATAGAAAAGGAATACGTTGATACTCATCATGTAGAAAAATTTTTGTAGAGAACTTTTGCGAAAGTCTACTATTCATGGGAGCAATCCGATAAGTCCATTGATAATCGAATGGAAAGTCTAAAAAGGCTATCTGACAGATGAACTTCAAGCTCTCAATGTTGATACAGTACGCAAAAGATATTCCTGTATCGTCTTCTGTAAGAGGATTTCAGATATGGACGGTAGAGCCAACTGGCGACAATGAGTTTAATGTAACCTACAGTGTAGACCAGCTCATTACAGAGGGAGAAAATACAAAGACCGTCCACTCTGCTTATATAGTGAGTGTCTATGTAGATGGTTCTGGAAATATGGTACTGGTTAAGAATCCGACCATTACCAACATACCTAAGAAATCAAGTTATAAACCAAAAGCCATTGAAAGTGAGGGGACGGTTGATTCCATTACAACCAATGAAATCAATGAGTTTTTTTAACGACGTTCTTCAAGTTCTATCCTACAGCGACAGCCAGTGAACTTTCCTACTATGTGAATGACGGGATATTAAAAACCAATCGGAAAAAGAGTACATCTTTCAAGAACTGGTAAATCCTATTCACAATCGTAAGGATAATCAAGTCACGGTATCGCTGACAGTGGAGTATATCGACCAGCAGACCAAAGCAACGCAGGTATCTCAATTTGATTTGGTACTTGAAAAGAACGGGAGTAATTGGAAGATTATAGAATAACAAATATTGGTACATTATTACAGCTATTTTGTAATCACGTACTCTCTTTGATAAAAAATTGGAGATTCCTTTACAAATATGCTCTTACGTGCTATAATTTAAGTATCTATTTAAAAGGAGTTAATAAATATGCGGCAAGGTATTCTTAAATAAACTGTCAATTTGATAGTGGGAACAAATAATTGGATGTCCTTTTTTAGGAGGGCTTAGTTTTTTGTACCCAGTTTAAGAATACCTTTATCATGTGATTCTAAAGTATCCGGAGAATATCTGTATGCTTTGTATGCCTATGGTTATGCATAAAAATCCCAGTGATAAGAGTATTTATCACTGGGATTTTTATGCCCTTTTGGGCTTTTGAATGGAGGAAAATCACATGAAAATTATTAATATTGGAGTTTTAGCTCATGTTGATGCGGGAAAAACTACCTTAACAGAAAGCTTATTATATAACAGTGGAGCGATTACAGAATTAGGAAGCGTGGACAGAGGTACAACGAAAACGGATAATACGCTTTTAGAACGTCAGAGAGGAATTACAATTCAGACGGCGATAACCTCTTTTCAGTGGGAAAATACGAAGGTGAACATCATAGACACGCCAGGACATATGGATTTCTTAGCAGAAGTATATCGTTCATTATCAGTTTTAGATGGGGCAATTCTACTGATTTCTGCAAAAGATGGCGTACAAGCACAAACTCGTATATTATTTCATGCACTTAGGAAAATGGGGATTCCCACAATCTTTTTTATCAATAAGATTGACCAAAATGGAATTGATTTATCAACGGTTTATCAGGATATTAAAGAGAAACTTTCTGCCGAAATTGTAATCAAACAGAAGGTAGAACTGTATCCTAATATGTGTGTGACGAACTTTACCGAATCTGAACAATGGGATACGGTAATAGAGGGAAACGATGACCTTTTAGAGAAATATATGTCCGGTAAATCATTAGAAGCATTGGAACTCGAACAAGAGGAAAGCATAAGATTTCAGAATTGTTCCCTGTTCCCTGTTTATCACGGAAGTGCAAAAAACAATATAGGGATTGATAACCTTATAGAAGTGATTACGAATAAATTTTATTCATCAACACATCGAGGTCAGTCTGAACTTTGCGGAAAAGTTTTCAAAATTGAGTATTCGGAAAAAAGACAGCGTCTTGCATATATACGTCTTTATAGTGGCGTACTGCATTTGCGAGATTCGGTTAGAATATCGGAAAAGGAAAAAATAAAAATTACAGAAATGTATACTTCAATAAATGGTGAATTATGTAAAATCGATAAGGCTTATTCCGGGGAAATTGTTATTTTGCAGAATGAGTTTTTGAAGTTAAATAGTGTTCTTGGAGATACAAAGCTATTGCCACAGAGAGAGAGAATTGAAAATCCCCTCCCTCTGCTGCAAACGACTGTTGAACCGAGCAAACCTCAACAAAGGGAAATGTTACTTGATGCACTTTTAGAAATCTCCGACAGTGACCCGCTTCTGCGATATTATGTGGATTCTGCGACACATGAAATCATACTTTCTTTCTTAGGGAAAGTACAAATGGAAGTGACTTGTGCTCTGCTGCAAGAAAAGTATCATGTGGAGATAGAAATAAAAGAGCCTACAGTCATTTATATGGAAAGACCGTTAAAAAAAGCAGAGTATACCATTCACATCGAAGTTCCACCGAATCCTTTCTGGGCTTCCATTGGTCTATCTGTAGCACAGCTTCCATTAGGGAGCGGAGTACAGTATGAGAGCTCGGTTTCTCTTGGATACTTAAATCAATCGTTTCAAAATGCAGTTATGGAGGGGATACGCTATGGCTGTGAACAAGGATTGTATGGTTGGAATGTGACGGACTGTAAAATCTGTTTTAAGTATGGCTTATACTATAGCCCTGTTAGTACCCCAGCAGATTTTCGGATGCTTGCTCCTATTGTATTGGAACAAGTCTTAAAAAAAGCTGGAACAGAATTGTTAGAGCCATATCTTAGTTTTAAAATTTATGCGCCAAAGGAATATCTTTCACGAGCATACAACGATGCTCCTAAATATTGTGCGAACATCGTAGACACTCAATTGAAAAATAATGAGGTCATTCTTAGTGGAGAAATCCCTGCTCGGTGTATTCAAGAATATCGTAGTGATTTAACTTTCTTTACAAATGGACGTAGTGTTTGTTTAACAGAGTTAAAAGGGTACCATGTTACTACCGGTGAACCTGTTTGCCAGCCCCGTCGTCCAAATAGTCGGATAGATAAAGTACGATATATGTTCAATAAAATAACTTAGTGTATTTTATGTTGTTATATAAATATGGTTTCTTGTTAAATAAGATGAAATATTTTTTAATAAAGATTTGAATTAAAGTGTAAAGGAGGAGATAGTTATTATAAACTACAAGTGGATATTGTGTGCTGAGAGCTTTCTTCTATACTAATAGACGAAAGGGTGTGAAAATGATTTTTAAATGATACTGTGGAACGGAACAGTAGCCCTAGTATTGACTACTGTCGTTTCTATTCATATTGGCTATTCTAGGACTGAGATGAAAAATCTATAAATGCTCAGAATAAAATTGAACCCGCAAATCTCCCCAAAACAATGGTGAGTCATGTACTTGTATTATTCCGAAAAAATACACCTCTGGTGCAGTGAGACAAATTGGTGTATCTTATAGTGGCTTCGTAGATGAAAGCTATACTCTACTATCACTCTTTGATGATGTAGAACAAATTGAAAAAAAGATAATAGACTTCAGACAGCTATTGATGTTGTCAGAGAACAGTTTGGTTTTTTTAGCTATACAAAAAAAGGAACCGTCCTAACTGAAGGTTCCAGAAATATTGAACGCAGTAAACTTATCGGTGGTCATTCCGCGGGTGGATTGGAGGGATTAAAATGAAACAAGAAAAAAATACAGTACAATTTTTCAGAAATCCGTAGCAAAGGATGTAATGATATTGAAATGCTTGAAAGATTTTTTTACATGGAATCGTTGAAACAGCAACTTCAAAAACTTCGTCAGAGAAAAAACTCAAAACAACTGAAATATCGATACGACTAGTACATGCTAAATCTGAAAACCGATTACCATTGGAATTTACATTTAGCATTAAGCCAACAAGCTCATCTGTGATAATCTATACTGAGGTAATCAATCGCTTTTAAAGAATGTTACACAGGTGGGGGAATTCAAGGTTTTACGATTCAATTTGATAAAAAAATACCCTTGCCTCTGCATAGAAAAGGATTTGATATGATTGACCGTTCATATTTACCATTTCAATCAGCAAGAGAGTACCAGGATACAAAGATGCAAAAAAATGGATGGGCTTTTTTTCCTATCTGAACATGCATCAGCACTCTCTGATGATACAAACAAAGTAACGTACATGTCTGACTTATCACTAGAGAAGAAATTATTACTCCTCAGTCAAGTATACGCCGGGCAGCTACGCACACGCATTCAAGTGATTGAAAAAAACAAGCGTGTTTCCTACACTGGAACAATACCAAGTCTGACCAAAGATTTCATTTTGATAAAAAAACTACAACAGGTCACATCAATTTGAAATTAAAAAGACATTATTAGTATTGAACTTGTCGAGGAGGTGCTCTATGAATCAGCTTGAGTTTCAGCGTAATCACCTACAAATGGACTATTATAGCGAGAGCTACCAAGATTTTGAACGTGACTTCTACCGCTACTCTAACATGAATATTCCATTGATCTTCCTAACTGATGATATCCTAAAAAAACAATGGCGACTTCACGTAAGAATTACTTTGTCCTCAATAAGGAAAAAGTCCAGAGATAACCGCGATCACTTCTTCATATTTGAAGTAAGTACCGTAGATGAGAATCCGCTAATCTATCATTATACATATAAGAAAAACTACAATATATTTAGCAGAAAAAAATAGGAGCAGTTCAATTGACTGTTCCTATTTTTTTAATATTCATAAAAATCTAAAGTCTTTATACTCTTTAACAATGGAGTCGCCAACCAGAACAGACTATACTGACCAGCGACTACCTTAAATTTAATGTTTCAGATTTATTTTCTTATCTCTAATTTCATAAACTACATCTGCTACATTTTCGAGTAATCGTTTATCGTGGGTGATAAACACGATAGTTCCGGTGTACTCCTTCATTAGTATTTCCAAAGCCTCTAAACTTGGTATGTCAAGGAAGTTACTGGGTTCATCCATTATTAGGATGTTATATCTACCCATGAGCATTTTAGCAAGCAACAATTTTATAATTTCTCCACCGCTTAAAAACAGATAAACTTTTTTTCCAATATCGTTCTGTTTGAACCCCATAGATGCTAGCACTGAACGAATTTCTGATATATTGTAGTCACAATCCTTCTGCATAAACTCCATAACATTCTGATTACTGTTGTACTTGTAACCATTCTGTGCAAAAGTAACCTATTTTTTTGCCTTAGGCGAAATAGAAATTCCTTCTTCATGGTTTAAGATCATTTGGATTAAAGTTGTTTTTTTCCGATTCCATTACCACCAGTTAACGCCACTTTTTGCTCCTAACGGAATTTGAAAAGATGCATTTTCAAACAGAGCCTTATCCCCAAATACTTTATTAATTTCTGCACCGACTATAGGGTATGGATTATGGAGCTCCAATGCTTTACTTTTGCCTGAAACGAATTCTGCGAATGCCTTCCGGAGCTTCTACTTTTCCTAAGGCCGCAATCCTGTGCTCTAGGGTTTTTAGCAGCATTATACATCTTTTTTTCCTTACTTCCTATTGATTTTTGATGAGCTAAACGCCCTCCGTCTTCAGTACTTTTTTTCTTTGAAGAACCTTTTTGCCTTCTGTTCTATTTTTACGAGCCTGTTTTTCGCTTTTTCCTCCGCAGCCCTTTCCAATCGGGCACGTTCCGCAATAAATTGTTCGTATTCTGCAGCTTGGCTCTTACGTTCTTCCTCTTTCTGACGAAGATAATCAGAATAGTTTCCCCAATACTCAGTGATTTTTGCCATCTTTCAGTTCCCATATTTTTATCTACTATTTCATCAAGAAAAATAGCGGTCATGGCTAATAACTAACAGTGCACCTGTAAAAATATTTTTAGCTGTCCTATTAGAAAATCAATTCCTTCACGGTCTAAATGGCTCGTAGGTTCATCCGCTAAAAATACCATGAACCTGTGCCGATAAGGCCTGTGCTATTTTTAAGCCTTGTTTCTTCACCACCGCTCATAGTCTGTATATTTAATTGCTCAACACCTAGCTTGCCTACAAGTGCAAAAATCTTTTTCCTCCTGCAGAGTTACTTCGTCCAACTGGGGAATATAGGCAAGTTCACCCAGACGATTCATTTTACATCCTGGGGGAGTTAATTCTCCTAAAAAGTACCCTGAGTAAAAGTGCTTTTTTTCCAGCACCATTTGCTCCTACTAAACCAATACGGTCATAATCATATACTTCTAATTCATTTATATCTAAAAACATCGCGTCCTTTGAATTCCACACGAATGTCTTTTTGCTTTTTAATATTAATTCCATAACATTTCCTCCTGTCTATAATCGCATGCTTTCATTTGCTTGTATGCAGGGAAAACCCTGCGATTTTAGCAGGAAGAGTTACATGAAAATAAGATACATAAATATTCCTCCAATATTGTTTATTTTAAATCTAATTTTCTAACCTCAGTTATCATTTGGCAAACTATAGCAATGCCAATAATTAAAAATACCTGATAGTAAAAAAACCAATGATTTACACCGATTTTTATCAGCAAAGAATCCAGAAAGAATTAACCCAATTGGCATAGCAAGTGACATGATACTTCCGATCAAAGAAAATACACGTCCTAAATATTCAGGCTTAATTTTCTCCTGAAAAAGAGCTGTTTGCACACCGCTATAAAATGGCACCGAAAGCCCCATTATTGCACAGCAAACTACGAATATTACAAATCCATTTGGAGGAAGTATTCCCGAAACGGCTAAACTGGTCCCCATTATAAAAAATGAACTTGTTATTAGTAATACATGCTTTTCGAAGCCCCCTAATCTTCCTAATAATAAGCCTCCTGCTAGCATCCCAAATGCAAAGGAAATTTCCGTAATAGAAATATGCACAGGCGTTCCATTAAAGTGTTCCATGCTTATTAAAGGAAATAGTGCATTGATTGGCATATAAACAAAAGTATATAGTGTTCCTAAGAGTAATAAGGCAAACAATCCTTTGTTTTGTCTCAGAACCACAACTCCTTCTTTCATCTCCCTTATGAAATTTGGTTCTAAACTTTGCACTTGATTACCCAGCTTAGGTATACGTACAATTGCTACCGTAATAGATGCAATCACAGCACCCAATACGTCGATGGCAATAATAGCATTTAAATCCCAAACGGAGTATAAGAGTGCTGCAACTGCCGGACTAACAATATAGCTTATAGACTGCAAAGACTGACTATAGCCTGCGCATTTCGTTAGCTGTTCTTCTGGTACTAAAAAGTGGTGTAACCGCATTGAGTGCTGGGGTATGAAAAGCTGTTCCAATGCTACGGATAAACAATACTATCATAATCATCCAGACAGGTAGCTCCATACAGAATGCAACAATAGCAAGCACTGCACCAGCTGCTGCGATAATTAAATCGGCACCAATCATTATCTTCTTCCTATCATGACGATCCACTAGCACACCAATGGCAGGTCCCAAAATCGCATAGGGTAAAAAACCTACTAATGAAGCCATAGACAAGACCATCGCAGATCCTGTTTTTTCTGTAAGGTAAAAAATAATCGCCATTTGCAGGATGGCACTAGTGATTAATGATACTGCTTGCCCTGCCCATATTGCATAAAATTTTCGTTTCCAATTGTTGTATTTTTCCATTTATATTATCTCCTGCATATTATTTTGCTTGAATTTCTATTTTGAATAGCATTCTAGGCAATAAAAAATGCAGGCCAAACCCCACAATGTGGCTTTTGGTCTGCATACATACAATTTGGAAACATTCATATTAAAGACATAGTTAAATAAAGGTATAGTTAAATAACCAATATCCTCACCGTAACTAATGAATGCTCAATATCGTATAAATAAGCACAACAAAAAAGCCTATCATCGGGTATAGATTCTGCTTTTTTTATTGCCAGCTTATCTTAAACGCATTGAGGCTGTCATAGTTTCGGTTCCTCCTACATCTTTGTTTATATCAATTTATAGTATAACACAACAAGATGATATGTTCAATATAAAAGTTATGGAATGAGACTCATACTTCCAATTCGATGCCAGATTTAAAGGATATGACGAAGTTTTCTTCATAGACTGTAACGCTCTGGATTATCTTCCTTAGTAGCAAGCGATTAGCTTTCACAAAATCTTCTGTTTGTAGTTTTAAAAATTCATCAGGATTTTCTAACTCAACCTCAAAATATTTCATTTTACATTCCCTCATTTCATTTATTGATAAATTGAGTTTGCAAAAAAGAGTGGACAATTTTTGTCTACTCTTAACCTTTAAAATAGTTTTTTTTAATCGATTTGAAGTTGCCTAAATTATTACTTATTCGGTAAAATGAAGTATTGCTTTCAACAGATTTCCTTCAACTACACTTCACTTGATTCAAACAAGGTGGGTACATTTCTATTCCCACAAACTCCTTGTCAATGGAAACAAACACGTACCCACAGGGTAAATGGAAATAGAAACTGATAATTTCTAGCTATCACTTCTACTCATTCCAAAAATTTTCTCACTCTGATACTTACCCACCATAAAGCAAAAAGCCTTGCAATCAAGGCTTTCATTATCCCTTTCGTTCAAAGGTTTCTAAGCTTTTACGAGCAGAGCGACACACTCAGCGGTTCGCTATCTCCGTTCTGTCTGCGTGCTAGCACTTGTCAATCACGGACAGCTATCGCATGGGCGGAAGTAAATGCTAATCTTCGTCGTTTTACTCCTTGACTAGCAAACTTACCGCCTCAACATGTCCTGTATGTGGAAATAAAACACGATTAAAGATAAGGGAAGATACTGAATTAAAAAAATTCCCCCTCTATTGTCCGAAATGCAGACAAGAAAATTTAATTGAAATAAAGCAGTTCAAAGTAACTGTGATTACAGAGCCAGACGCAAAGACGCAGAGCCGATAAAATGAGATTAATACAATCTCATTTTATCGGCTCTTTCCGTTATGTATGGATTCTTTTAATTAGTCTTCGATGTTTCTTGCTTCGTTGATACCGCTGGCTAAAGATTCCATTAAGGATAGTTCTTTGTCTGTAAAGCTATCCATGTATTTCTCTATCTGTAATCGTCGGGTGCTTTTTACCAAGTTATTAGCAGGTAAGAAAAATTCATCAACGGAAACATGAAGTAACGATACAAGGTCATAAAGAACTTGTATGCTGGGGTGTTGCCCTTTATTTTCAATATTAGTTAAGTACCGTGGGTCAATTTCAATCAATGCTCCCACTTGTTCACGAGTTAAACCTCGTTTCAATCGAGCTTCTTTAATGGCTAAACCAAAGGCTCTAAAATCATATTTATCTTCTTTTTTACGCATAGTAGACCACCTCTATACATTTTATTGTTCCTACTGAATTAAAAACAGGTATAGAAAAACGTGTTATATGGTTTATAGGTTTATATTTAATAAAAAGCACTACTAAACGCCAATAAAAAAAACCGTTATATGGTAGTGCTATTTACGCTGTTAAAATATTGTATATTACTTCCAAATGGCGGTTTGTTGGAGGTCAACGTCGCCATGAAGTACATCATATACAATAAATTTCCTTACATTGGGTTCTTGTCAAAAAAAGTCGTCTATCTGCAATAGATAAGTACGTCCACCAATGTGGTTTTATAAATCATATAGATAGAATAACAGAAGCATGTAAACAGAGAAATAAATCTGTTTATATGCTTTTTTGGCTATTCAGAACTTTTTTACAAAGTTTATTTATCAGTAATGCAACAAATCCCCCTTTCACATTGGGACTAAGAGTGAAAGGAGATAAACGAGCAAGGCTCACTTCCTTTCCTAGACAGAAAGGGGGTGAGAAACATGAAACCATCTTCTTTTCAGACCACAATAGAAAATCAGTTTGACTATATCTGTAAACGTGCTATGGAAGACGAGCGAAAGAATTATATGCTTTATCTTTCAAGGATTGCAAAGCGTGAGGTGTCCTTTTCGGATGTTGGCGATTATCTTGTTAGCCAGTTTGCGACAACAGATAACTATTCAACTGACTTTCAGATTTTTACACTCAATGGGTTATCAGTAGGCGTTGAAAATGATTTGTTGAGTGAAGCATTACGTGAGTTGCCAGACAAGAAACGTGAAATTCTACTGCTGTTTTACTTTATGGACATGAGCGATTCAGAAATTGCAGACCTGTTGAAATTGAACCGTTCTACTGTCTATCGGCATAGAACCAGTGGACTAGCCTTAATTAAAAAGTTTATGGAGGAATTTGAAGAATGAAAACACAATATCCTATGATTCCCTTTCCTCTCATTGTAAAGGCAACAGATGGCGATACCGAAGCGATTAACCAGATTCTACATCATTACAGAGGGTACATAACGAAGCGTTCCCTACGACTTATGAAAGATGAATATGGCAATCAAAGTATGGTCGTTGATGAAGTCTTACGTGGAAGAATGGAAACCAGACTGATTACAAAGATTTTGTCATTTGAAATTAAGTAATATCCTCTCTCCTTTCGTGGAAGCGTGCTAAACCATTCCACGCTTCCCGAACAGGGAGGTTTGTTATTCCACCAAAGCATATTGAGCTTTCAATGTGTTTTGATAGGCTAACGAGCCATTGTTCTTTGAAAACTGAATAAAAGTAATCGAATACGTTTCGATAAGAAAAGAGCCAACGGAACTAACCGCCATGACCTATCTTATAAAGATAGCGAGCGATTCATGTTAGTGATCCGAGAAGCAATCTTTAGCAGGATTGCCTGCAACGACATTCTTATCGTGATAATGATACTCCCATACAGTCAATAGTCCGAGCGTGATAAAACCGTCGCAGGCAATGAGTATGGCTACATGAGAACCATGCAGGGGTGGAACTCCCGTGAGCTTTGCTAAAGCTGTTCGATTGCTGGTAAAACAACTTTTATGAAATCCAAATAAGTGATTTGGAAAGGAGGATTTTATGAAGCAGACTGACATTCCTATTTGGGAACGTTATACCCTAACCATTGAAGAAGCGTCAAAATATTTTCGTATTGGCGAAAACAAGCTACGACGCTTGGCAGAGGAAAATAAAAATGCAAATTGGCTGATTATGAATGGCAATCGTATTCAGATTAAACGAAAACAATTTGAAAAAATTATAGATACATTGGACGCAATCTAGCGTCGCCAAAGGGTCTTGTATATGATAAAATAGTATTAAGTCGTATCAAGGCTCTTTCCATAAAGGAAAGGAGCAAATGCCATGTCAGAAAAAAGACGTGACAATAAAGGTCGAATCTTAAAGACTGGAGAGAGCCAACGAAAAGACGGAAGATACTTATACAAATATATAGATTCATTTGGAGAACCGCAATTTGTTTACTCGTGGAAACTTGTGGCTACAGACCGAGTACCAGCAGGAAAGCGTGATTGTATCTCACTTAGAGAGAAAATCGCAGAGTTACAGAAAGACATTCATGATGGTATTGATGTTGTAGGAAAGAAAATGACACTCTGCCAGCTTTACGCAAAACAGAACGCTCAAAGACCAAAGGTTAGAAAAAACACTGAAACTGGACGCAAATATCTTATGGATATTTTGAAGAAAGACAAGTTAGGTGTAAGAAGTATTGACAGTATTAAGCCATCAGACGCTAAAGAATGGGCTATTAGAATGAGTGAAAATGGTTATGCTTATCAAACCATCAATAACTACAAACGTTCTTTAAAGGCTTCATTCTATATTGCTATACAAGATGATTGTGTTCGGAAGAATCCATTTGACTTTCAACTGAAAGCAGTTCTTGATGATGATACTGTCCCTAAGACCGTACTAACAGAAGAACAGGAAGAAAAACTGTTAGCCTTTGCAAAAGCTGATAAAACCTACAGCAAAAATTATGATGAAATTCTGATACTCTTAAAAACAGGTCTTCGTATTTCAGAGTTTGGTGGTTTGACACTTCCAGATTTAGATTTTGAGAATCGTCTTGTCAATATAGACCATCAGCTATTGAGAGATACTGAAATTGGGTACTACATTGAAACACCAAAGACCAAAAGTGGCGAACGTCAAGTTCCTATGGTTGAAGAAGCCTATCAAGCATTTAAGCGAGTGTTAGCGAATCGAAAGAATGATAAGCGTGTTGAGATTGATGGATATAGTGATTTCCTCTTTCTTAATAGAAAGAACTATCCAAAAGTGGCAAGTGATTACAACGGCATGATGAAAGGTCTTGTTAAGAAATACAATAAGTATAACGAGGATAAATTGCCACACATCACTCCACATAGTTTGCGACATACATTCTGTACCAACTATGCAAATGCAGGAATGAATCCAAAGGCATTACAGTACATTATGGGACATGCTAATATAGCCATGACGCTGAACTATTACGCACATGCAACATTCGATTCTGCAATGGCAGAAATGAAACGCTTGAATAAAGAGAAGCAACAGGAGCGTCTTGTTGCTTAGTAGTACAAATGAATTTACTACTTATTTACCACTTCTGACAGCTAAGACATGAGGAAATATGCAAAGAAACGTGAAGTATCTTCCTACAGTAAAAATACTCGAAAGCACATAGAATAAGGCTTTACGAGCATTTAAGAAAATATAAAAAGATAATTAGAAATTTATACTTTGTTTATCTTTAATAATTGCTACTACATCCGCTACACTTTGAAGTTGATCGATTTCCTCATCAGTGATTTCGATACCAAATTCATCTTCTAGTGTCAAGACAAACTCCATCAAGTCCACTGAGTCCGCATCTAAATCGTCTTTCAAACTCAAGGCCTCTGTTACGGCAAAAGTCTTCTCCCTGTCGCTCTTGGATAATGGTTACAATACGGTCAAAAAAATTTCTTTTTCTGTCATCTTTTTTTTATTCTCCTGAAAATTCACGCGCAGTCTGAGCAACTACGTCTGTTTTCTAGCATGGTACGAATCTGACGAATCGTACTGTACACAGCCTTGGCATCACTTGAACCATGAGTTTTTACAACTGGCGCCTTGACGCCAAACAAGACTGCTCCTCCAACATCTGAATAGTTGAGCTGTGTCTTCAACCCCTTAAGACTATCCTTGAGAAGTAGAGCACCTAGCTTCGCTCGAAGACCACCACCTGTAATAGCTGTCTTGAGCAAGCCCATAATTCCCATGGCTGTCCCTTCGATGGATTTTAGAACAGCGTTTCCCGTGAAACCATCTGTTACGACAACATCCGCAACGCCATTCATCAGATCACGCGCTTCCACGTTTCCGACAAAGTTCAAACTTTCATCAGCTACTAACAAGTCGTATGTTTCCTTTCGAAGCGGATCTCCCTTGCTGCTTTCTGTTCCATTGTTGAGCAAACCAACACGTGGTTTCGAAATCCCACGAACATTTTTCGCATAGAAGGAACCCAAAACAGCGTATTGGTGCAGATGATGGGCTGTATTTTCCGCATTGGCTCCAAGGTCTAGCATATCAAACCCTTTTCCATCAATGGTCGGCAAGGTAGACATGAGTCCTGGACGATCGATATTTTTGATACGACCCACAATGAAGAATCCTGCAGCCAACAAGGCACCTGTGTTACCAGCAGAGAGGACAGCGTCTGCTTCTCCCTCCTTGACTGCCTTGGCTGCTAATACCATGCTGGCATTTTTCTTCTTACGGATAGCTTTTGTCGGCTCATCGTCTGAGTTGATTTTCTCATCCGTATGGATGATGCTAACGCGCTCTGTCGCTGTTAGATATTGCTTGATCTTGCTTTCATCTCCGTAAAGTTGAATCTCAATATCTGAAAAGTCAGCAAGGGCTTGGTTGACACCCTCAACGATGGCTTGAGGTGCATAATCGCCCCCCATAGCATCTACTGCGATTTTTTTCATTTGTCTTCCTCTTTTAGTAATTGTCCCCAGTCGGCTAGGGAATCAATGAATTTCTTTGATTTTAGGTGAATTCCAACGTACTCTTCGTAGAGTTGATCCATAAACTTGCGCAAGTCTTGCTTGATTTCTGCCTTTAGCGAAATAGTCTCCAAGGTTTCAAAATCAATGGCTTGAAATTGATTGAGCAGATAAGGGATATTGGGATTTAGATGACAACGTCTCTCATCTTCATGATAATGCTCTGGGCAAAGGCAGGCTCCATATTTGAAAGAAAAGTCAAAGGCCTGACCGACCCGATGGCAAAAGACACACTCATTAAAATTAAGGCTAATCCCAAATCGAGTCAAGATTTGAATTTCAAATATTGGTTAAGACCTGATAATCTATCCCTGCTTCCATCAACTCCAGAGTCTTCCTCAAGAAAGCAAACAAGGGAGCATCCTGCTGATTATCCTGCAAACTAGCATCTGCAAGAGCTGCCACATAGGTAGCATAGGCCATAACAAAGAGATCACTATTAATCTTTGGAAAGATCATCACCTCATGGTAGTCCTCGATGTAGCTAAGCCCGTCATCATTGATGCGCAAGAGAAATCGTGCCAACACCAAGGGCTGAATAACCGGAGCTAGTTTGGACTGGCCAGCGTGTTTGACGAAAAACATACGCTTGCCCGCCTGCTCGGTAAAGATTTTGACGAGCTTGTCATCCTCTCGAAAGTTGCGATTGTAAAGCACAAGGCCTTGACTCGTGATAGACTGGATCATGCTTCTCTCATGTACTCCTCAAGTCGTTTCATAGCCTCTCTGATCGTTTCCATGCTGGTTGCATAAGACAGACGCACATAGCCTTCTCCGTAACGTCCAAAGGCTGCACCAGGGATAAAGGCAACAGCCTTCTTATAGGCAAAATCCTTCAGAAAAGCAAAGGAATCTTGATTGTAACCGGCTGGAATCTTGGCAAAGATATAAAAGGCACCATCTGGTTTGATAATCTCAAAACCAAGAGCTGTCATCTTTTCGATAATATAATCACGACGCTGGATGTATTCCTTCTTCATAGGCTCTGCGTCGTTTTTACCAGCGGTCAAAGCCTCCACCGCAGCATGTTGAGCCATAGTGTTTGCAGCAGTAACCAAATATTGGTGACTCTTGATTAACTGTGCTGTGAAAGCTGCAGGAGCAAAGATAAAGCCTAAACGCCAACCTGTCATAGCATGCGATTTAGACAAGCCATTAATAATAATAGCCTGGTCTCTCAGCATAGTTCCCAGAGATACATGGGCTTCCCCTGTATAGGTCAATTCTGAGTAAACCTCATCACAGATAACAAAAATCTCATACTTGCGTAAAACGTCTGCCAAGGCTTCCAACTGCTCCCGACTATAGGTAATTCCTGTCGGATTGGCTGGATAGTTGAGAATAACTGCTTTGAGTTTATCCCCTTGCTCCAGAATGGCCTTTTCCAACATCTCAGGAGTCAAGACAAAACCATTTTCAGTTGTATCAATCTCAACAATCTCTGCCCCAACCAGATTGACAATAGGCTCATATCCTGGATAAGCAGGAGCTGGCAAAAGAACCTTGTCTCCTTCTTCTAAGATAGCTGTCAAAGTAGCAGATAAGGCCTCTGTCGCTCCGATAGTAACCAAGATTTCATTTTCAGGATTGTAGTCCAACTGGTATTTTTCTTTTACAAAATCACTAGCTGCCTGACGCAAGGTCAGTAAACCGCTCATCCCTGTATAGTAGGACTGGTTCTGGTCAATCGCTCGCTTGGCTGCCTCCTTGATATGATCTGGCGTTGTAAAATCAGGTTCCCCCAAGGTCAAACGCAAGACCCCAGGAATCTCTGAAATTGCCTGGTCAAACTGGCGAATCAAGGAAACTTGAATCTTGTCTAACTGTTTATTAAAGCGCTTGGTTAAGTCCATAGATATCCCCCTTGCTTACAGAACATAGTACTATTATACTACAAAAGCTTCCTGACCGCAAAATCCATCTGAAACCCGCATTTTTCACTTTCTGTTTTACTTTTCTTCTCGACAGGACTATAATAATAAGTGCTTATTTTCGGAGGTTTATATGTCATTTTTATCAAAAAATGGAGCAGGAATCTTGGCCTGCCTTCTCATTTCTATCGTATCTTGGTTCCTGGGAGGATTTTTCCCCGTCGTGGGTGCACCTGTCTTTGCAATTTTTGCTGGAATGCTCCTCCACCCCTGGCTCTCACCCTACAAACAACTAGATGCAGGTTTGACCTTTAGTTCAAAGAAATTGCTCCAGTATGCCGTTATCTTACTCGGTTTTGGTCTCAATATCTCGCAAGTCTTCGCAGTTGGACAATCTTCACTCCCCGTCATCCTTTCCACCATTTCGATTTCCTTAATCGTTGCCTACCTCTTCCAGCGTTTCTTTGCGCTAGACACAAAACTGGCTACCTTGATTGGAGTGGGGTCTTCTATCTGTGGTGGCTCTGCCATTGCTGCGACAGCGCCCGTTATCCATGCCAAGGAAAAAGAAGTTGCCCAAGCCATTTCCGTTATCTTTTTCTTCAATGTCTTGGCTGCGCTCATCTTTCCAACTCTAGGAACCTGGCTTCACCTATCCAATGACGGCTTCGCCCTCTTTGCAGGAACTGCGGTCAATGATACTTCTTCTGTAACGGCTACCGCCAGCTCCTGGGACAGCCTCTATCAGACCAATACCCTCGAATCTGCAACCATTGTCAAACTCACACGAACTCTGGCTATTATCCCCATTACTCTCTTTCTCTCCTACTGGCAAAGTCGCCAGCAAGAAAATAAACAAGGCGTACAACTGAAAAAAGTTTTCCCACTTTTTATCCTTTATTTTATCCTGGCCTCTCTCTTAACGACTCTCTTTACCTCTCTCGGTGTGTCTAGTAGCTTCTTTACCCCTCTCAAACAACTCTCCAAATTCCTCATTATCATGGCCATGAGTGCTATCGGTCTCAAAACCAATCTAGTAGCTATGGTCAAATCCAGCGGTAAATCCATTCTTCTTGGAGCCCTTTGCTGGATTGCCATCATCCTCACCAGTCTTGGCATGCAAGCATTGATTGGTACTTTATAATCATGACCACCCGTCTAACGGGTGGTTTGCACCAGGGCTATAAGCCCAAATTACCAGCCAGCGCCTAAAGACGCTGGCTTTCACGTTGTTCAAGCCTTATTGCTCTTGACTCGTCACTTGCCTCTCAAAGAGGCTTTAGTATTACTTACCACTATCCCTAAAGGGATCCCCATATTCTTTTACACTCATTTTATCTAGTGCTATATCATGCTTTTCCTGCTCTTGAATATATTTCTTAATTGTGGCTTCATTGAGTCCTACTGTACTTACATAATAACCTTCTGCCCAGAAATGCCGATTCCCAAACTTATACTTGAGGTTGGCGTGTTTATCAAACATCATGAGTGCACTTTTGCCTTTTAAATACCCCATGAAACTTGAAACACTTATCCTTGGTGGAATACTTACTAACATATGTACATGATCAGGCATTAAATGGCCTTCGAGAATCTCAATACCTTTATAACTACATAATCGGCGAAATATTTCTCCCAAACTGCTTCGATATTGATTATAAATGATTTTTCGTCTATACTTAGGGGTGAACACAATGTGATATTTACACATCCACTTTGTGTGTGATAAACTATGTGCCTTTTGTGCCATATTTTTCTCCTTTCGCTTTACAATTGGCTTGAACACCTTTATTGTATCGCGTTTGGAGTTTTTTTGGTATAACCTTTGACGCGCACCCGCATAGCGGGTGGTTTATTTGTCTCGCACCTAACGGAGCGAGACGGACTAATAGTCACATAATACAAAAAGGTAGCCCATGGCTACCTTTTTATTGCTCAAGAATTAAGCGAGTATGTTCTCTCTTAATACAGCGATTCATCACGATGTCATCGCATCCTCCAGCACGCAAGATATCTTCCGCTTCTAGATTTTCAAGTCCCAGTTGTGCCCAAAAAATCTTGGCATCCGCCTTGAGAAAGTCTCGTGCTACATCAGGTAAAAATTCACTGCGACGATATACATTGACGATATCTACAGGAAAAGGAATCTCAGCTAGACTCGCATAAGCCTTCTCTCCCAAAATTTCCCCACCTGCAGCCTTGGGATTAACTGGAATGATTTTATAGCCCCGAGCCTGCATTTCCTTAGTCACTCGATTGCTAGTCGTTTCTTCACGATCGGATAAACCCACTACCGCTAACGTTTTACTGGTTTCCAGATACTGACGGATCACACCATCACTTGGATTGATAAATTCTTGACTCATAGAATTCCTCCTTTTTTCTCAGTATAGCACATTTTGAAAAGGCTTGCAGATTTTGGCTACAAAAATCTCCTAGCAAGAAAAGAAACCTGCTAGGAGTTCTGTCTACTTCAAGTGAAAGATTAAATCTTTTTCTCAATACAAAATAGGGGAGAAAGAGGACGTTTTTCGTGGATACGGACAATAGCATCGCCCAGAAGATGAGCAATCGAAATTTGTTCAATCTTATCAATCAAACGCTCTTCTGGTAGGTAGATAGTATCCAAAAACAACCAATTTCTTAATAGCTGATTTTTTTGGATATTGTCCATAGCTGGCCCAGAAAGAACTGGGTGCGTACAGCTTGCGTAAACTTCAACAGCACCTGCTTCAGCAAGAGCATCTGCCGCATGACAAATAGTTCCAGCTGTATCGATCATATCGTCAATCAAGATACAAGTCTTACCTTCTACCTTACCAATGATGTTCATCACTTCACTGGTATTCATCTTGTCTACACTACGGCGTTTGTCAATAATCGCAATCGGAGTTTTCAAAAACTCTGCCAATTTACGAGCACGAGTTACCCCGCCATGGTCTGGGCTGACAACCACGTAGTCAGAGCCAACCATGCCACGACGTTCAAAAATAGTCCGCAATCAATGGAGCACCCATCAAGTGATCTACGGGAATATCAAAGAATCCCTGAATCTGTGCAGCGTGCAAATCAATCGTCAACAAACGATCTACCCCAGCAACTTCTAGCATGTTTGCAACGAGTTTTTGCTGTGATTGGCTCACGCGCGCGCTTTTTCTATCCTGACGTGCATAGCCATAGTAAGGCATGACAACGTTGACAGATTCTGCACTAGCACGCTTCAATGCGTCCACCATAATCAAAAATTTCAAGTAAATTATCATTTACAGGTGAACTAGTTGATTGTAGGATAAAGACGTGTTTTCCACGGATTGATTCCTCAATATTGACCTGAATCTCCCCATCTGAAAATTGGCGAACAGTCGATTTCCCCAACTCTATCCCAATTTCTTGCGCCACACGCTCTGCCAATTCTCTATTAGAAGAAAGGGCAAACAGCTTTAAATCAGAAAAAGACATGATTTCCTCCGGTATTTATGTATCACTTGTTTTTACACAACATTTTCCATCTACCATTGTAGCGCTTTTTCCTTTATTTTTCAATCAAAAATAAAACAAGAGTAAACATTTATACCCTTGTTTTATACTATTTTATATTAGCTATATTAAAACTAAAAATCCTACATTTTAACAATCGATTTTATGCTAGGATGAGATTTTTTCGGGACAAAGTTAATATACTTCTCTCATACTTCCTGTATCCACATCATAGACAGCACCTGAAATAACCACATCATCAGGAATCAGTGGAGATTCTCGAAGCAATTGCATATCCTCTCTCACACTCTCTTCAACATCCTGGAATGGTAAAAAATCTTGATCAGACACATCAACCCCGAGCTCGTGTTTCAAATGTTCATGAAAACTTTCATTTTGAAAGGTTTGAGCTCCACAGTCTGTATGGTGAAGCACTACAATCTCTCTAGTCCCCATTTGTTGCTGGGAAATTACCAGTGAACGAATCATGTCCTCAGTTACTCGACCACCCGCATTCCGCAAGATATGAGCATCCCCAAGGGCCAAACCAAGAGCATGGGCAACGTGTAGACGCGAGTCCATGCAGGTCACGATCGCTACTCTGGTTTTGGGTTTAAGTGGCAAATTTAACTGCCCATGTAGGGCAACATAAGCCTGATTGGCTTTCATAAACTGTTCAAAATACGACACGAGTCCCTCCTCAAAAATTTGATAATCAAATATTTCTCCTATCTTATCATTTTTAAGAGGATTTGTCACGGATTATGCAAAGACCTTTTTCAAAACTTCCTGAATAGTCGTCACACCAATGACCTCAATTTCCTTGGGTGGAGTGATTCCTGTCAAGGAATTCTTGGGTACATAAATCTTGGTAAAGCCCAATTTTGCTGCTTCATTGATACGTTGTTCGATACGATTCACGCGCCGAATTTCTCCGGTCAAGCCCAGTTCACCCACAAAACATTCCTGAGGATTGGTAGGCTTGTCCTTGTAACTAGAGGCAATAGCCACTGCAACGGCTAAGTCAATGGCAGGCTCATCCAATTTTACACCACCAGCAGATTTGAGATAGGCATCCTGGTTTTGCAAAAGAAGCCCTGCTCGTTTTTCCAAAACAGCCATAATCAGACTTGCACGATTGAAATCAAGTCCTGTCGTCGTGCGTTTAGCATTTCCAAACATGGTTGGTGTTACCAAAGCCTGAACCTCCGCCAAAATCGGACGAGTCCCTTCCATGGTCACAACGATTGACGAGCCAGTAGCCCCATCCAAACGCTCCTCTAGGAAAACTTGACTCGGATTGAGGACCTCAACCAATCCACCCGACTGCATCTCAAAAATCCCAATCTCATTAGTGGAACCAAAACGGTTTTTGACTGCCCTCAAGATACGAAAGGTATGGTGACGCTCCCCTTCAAAGTAAAGCACCGTATCCACCATATGCTCCAACATACGCGGACCAGCCAAGGTCCCTTCCTTGGTCACATGTCCTACGATAAAGATAGCAATGTTATTAGTCTTCGCCAACTGCATGAGTTCAGCCGTTACTTCACGAACCTGAGACACAGACCCCTGCACCCCTGAAATCTCAGGAGACATAATCGTCTGGATAGAGTCGATGATGAGAAATCTGGTTGGATGCGCTCCACCTCAGATCGAACACTCTGCATATTGGTCTCTGCATAGAGATAAAACTCGCTATCAATATCCCCCAAGCGCTCTGCTCGTAGCTTGATTTGCTGGGCAGACTCCTCCCCACTGACATAGAGAACAGTTCCCACTTGAGACAACTGGGTTGAAACTTGTAGGAGAAGGGTTGATTTCCCGATTCCTGGATCCCCACCGATAAGGACGAGACTTCCTGGTACCACTCCGCCTCCAAGCACACGGTTAAATTCCTCCATCTCGGTCTTGGTTCGATTGACATTGATAGACGTTACTTCAGCCAGTTTCATGGGCTTAGTTTTCTCACCCGTCAAGGACACACGCGCATTCTTAACCTCGACAACCTCGATTTCTTCTACAAAAGAAGACCAAGCTCCACAGTTGGGACAACGTCCTAGATACTTAGGTGAATTATATTCACAATTTCGACACACAAATGTCGCTTTTTTCTTTGCGATGATAAACCTCTTTCTAAATCTCTACCTCACACTCGATCACTTGGCAAAAATCAATCTTCTCGTCTGGTACAAATTGGCGCATGAGCATTCGATGAGTGACAACTACCACAGTCTGGTAGTCTCTATACTTAGCCATACATTCTAGAAACCGAGACTTCATTTCCGTAGCTGTCTCATATTGAATAGGACTATTAGAAAGTAACTCCCCCTTGTTTTCTAGAAATAGTGTTCTAGCCTCTTCAAATCTATCTATGCCTGATTCATAGACCTGCCATTCGTGTAACAAAGGCTCCACCCTCAAAGGAAGGCCAGTAGCACAAGATACATAAAAAGCCGTTTCTAAAGCTCTCGTTACTGCTGAAGTCACTAGTAGATTAGCCGATTGTAGCAAAGGATTTTGCCAAAGTTCCTGAGCTTGTTGCCGTCCTTTCTCAGATAAAGGTGCTAAATCCATCCCAAAACCTGTATAAGAACGTTCCTCTAACTCACGGTAATCTGGCTCCCCATGACGTACAAAGATAATCTTCATCTTAGTGTCCAGTTGACCCAAAACCACCAGTCCGCACGCCATCCGCTTCATCTCCGTCTGCAATCAAAAATGGTGCAAAGACAGCCTGGACTACACGTTCTCCAACTTCGAGGACGACTTCCTGTTCAGTAATGTTTTTCATCTGAGCAAAGATATGACCTTCATTCCCAGGATTTCCATAATAATCCCCATCAATGACCCCAACTGAGTTAATCAAGACCAAGCCCTTCTTGCGAGGGTTTGATGAACGGTCATAGAGATAGAGCACTTCTGTCGGCTGCATATAGGCCTTAATCCCTGTCGGAACCAAAACAATCTCTCCTGGAGCAATCACAGTGCGTTCTGCAACCTTTAAATCATAACCAGCTGCATGGGCTGTCTCTCGCTTCGGTAACAAATTTTCATCTGTAAAACTCGAAACCAATTCAAAACCACGAATTTTCATATCTTTCTCTTTTCTATTCTATAATCATTTATTCTAGGCTATTTTATCTTATTTATTCGAAAAAAGCACGAAAAAAGAGCACACAATTCACATCGCTTAGGGCTGCTGGATTCCTCCCCTGACCCGCTTCACGCAGAACTGTTGCTCCACTATTTATTATACCACATTCCCCTCGGTTTTTAAAGAGAAATTATTTTTTCCGTCGATTTCGGAAAAAGTCCTGCATAATCGCTGCACAATCATCTTCCAAAATTCCCGCTTCTACCTCTACACGATGATTGAGACGCTCATCTGTCAAAATATCGTACAGACTTCCAGCTGCACCAAATTTCTGGTTTTTAGCCCCGTAAACCACGTTTGGAATACGGGCAAGCCCAATCGCCCCGCTACACATGACACAAGGCTCAATGGTCACAAAGCGTGCAATCCAGCAGGCGCCAACTCTCTTCACTCACATTCGCATTCTCTATAGCCATGATTTCTGCATGCATGACCGCCCGTTGCAACTCCTCGCGCGCATTATGCCCCCTACCAATGATTTCTCCATCCTTGACAATCACACAACCAATTGGAATTTCATCGTGTTCTAAGGCAATCTCAGCCTCTCTCAAAGCCTCTCTCATAAAGGCTTCTTTTTCTTCAACTGTATAATTCATCGTTCTTCTCTTTTCCTACTTATCGATTTTATTATTATATCATGATTCTCAACACAAAAAAAGCCACCGAATGCGGTGACTTAATAGGGAGATTATTATGA
>BNJT01000488.1_pt1 | contig 79433 bp, 97 predicted proteins | sample 8540491 | NCBI WGS metagenome assembly BNJT01 (sample SAMD00202455, study PRJDB9452) | human saliva metagenome | host: Homo sapiens | reverse complement strand
GGTTACGTATTGCTCGACGACGACTTACACGGAGGCGCGCGGAAATTTCTTCGACATCGCCTCGCGACGGGATGGCGGCGGGGATATCGGTGCGCTTTGGCCCGTACGCCGCGACCAGTCGAACTCGTGGAAGATCGTGGCCATCACCGGCGGAGGACAGGACGGCGGCGGATACATCGGACGACGAATCCGTCGGCGTGCCGATACGTCAACGTCTCCCGGCGCTCATACGGAAAGCCGAGCGCTTCGAGCTCGCGCGAGGGCCGCGACTGGTCGCAGGCCCGGCTGATGGCCGCGGGCGACTTTCGGCGCGGTCGAGAGCAGCGACGACCCCGTCGTCACATGGCTGGACGGGAAACCGATCTCACCGGTTCGGGCACACGTCAAGCCCCTCATGGAGGTCAAGGCGCGGGAGTGACGCCGCGTCCTCTCTGCGCATGATAAATCCACGGCGATCCGGACGGGTCGGGTCGCGACGATCTCGTGACCTTTCCTGGACGGAAGCGAAGTCCACCCCATCCAGGACCCGAAGCGGTTCGCGGCGCAGACTGCACCTCAACAGGAACGTGAACTCACGTCAACGCACGCCAGATCGTCAGATGATTTCGGCCCCGACGGCGATCGGAAGAAGCGATCGATCTCCTCGTCGTCTGGGCTGACGGCACGACCTCCGTCTCACCTACTGCAAGCACGGGCTGTCCGCGACTCACCGCTGGCTGATCGGGCGGGCCTGCGGGCCTGAGCGCGAGCGCCGAGGGACGCGACTGGCCGCTGGCGCGGAGCCGCGCTCCATCACCGCGGGAACTGGCGGAGGCAGCCCCACCGACGTGATGGTCGTCGGCGCGCGCAAGGACGGCAGGACACGCGCATGGCTCATCACCGACGACCCTCCCAAGCGCGGCCTGCCGCCTACCGCATCACCGAGTACGACCTTCGAGGCGGGCCGACCGGACCCGGCAGACGTCGACGACGGCTGCGGGAATTTCGACGACAAAGCCACCACGTCGGACGCTCGCGATCGGCACCGCGCAACGCCGGCCCTCCGCTGTACGCGCCTCAGGCGGCGTCAGCGTCGCAAGAGAGCTCGACCTCGAGGCGATCTGACGACCGTCGCGTCGCCCCGCAGTGAGGCGGCCGTTGAGCATCCCTGAGGCGCCGAAAGAGGCGGCCCGGTGAGCCTGCTGAGTGCTCCGGCGGTATCCCGGCGCGGCGGAGAAGGCAGTGCTCGGCCGGGCGGTCCGTGAACTTGTGCCATTTGGGGTGTCCTGAACCGGAGGAGACGTCGGAGAGGTTGCGTCAGGGGAGTTCTGCTGCGTTTGGGACTCAAGTGAGTGCGTCATGCCTGCAAGCCACTAGGCTGCTTGGGAGAGTGAGGTGGGATGAACAGGACACGAGTCTTCAGCGTTGCTGTCGGTGTCGCTGGCGCTCGCCGCGTGCACGTCGACGCCGTCCGATCTGCCCACCTCCTCGCGGGCGTCGGCATGTCGCGGGGCCGTCGGCTTCCTCGGCCATGGACTGGCCCCCGGCGTGGAAGGCATGGACCTCGCTCTGGAGTTCAAGGAAAGTGGTGGGCGAACTGGCCGACGCGGTGACGGACGGGAAGGTCGTCGCCACGATACGCAACGATCTGTCGCGGTCCACCCACACCGTCACCGCCACTCGGTGAAGACCGGCAAGAAGATGGACGGTCAAGGACGAGGGATGGCTGGAGTGCACTCGACCTCGCCACCGTCTGCCAGACCATTAGTGTGTACGAGGAGGGCGACTGGACGGTCACCGACGCCAGCATCCTCACGCTGTCTCGGCAAGACCGTCGCCCTCAAGGTCGGCCCGAACGGGGAAGTCTTGTGTTCGCCGGCACACACGAGGACATCGCCTATTTCGACGTGGAGGGCACCGAGGACATCCACATGACCGCTTTCGACATCGGCGCCTGTCGCCGACAAGAACCTCAAGATCTCCGCCCCGAAGAGCACTCGTGAAACACGGCGTCAAGGCGGACATGTCTGGCCCCTACGCCTCGGTGCGCACCGAGGACGAGTCTGGTGTGTACGGCGGGCGCAACGGCGCGGTCCCGTCACGGGGCCGTGCATCGCTGTGCGCGACGGCGCGGGTCTGCCAGGTCGAGGTGGGGTGTGGGGTTTTTGGGGTGGTGTGGTCGTGACCGTCGTTCCGTCCTCCGTGACTCCGGAGCTCACGCCGCCAAGGCCGAGAAGCTGCCCAGGGGCGCTGGTCCAACTCCGCGGGCACCGCCTCGGGCCCACTGACGACCACAAGCCTGATGCGCTTCGCAGACGCCTTCGCCGGAGCCCCTTCCCCATCGCCGCGTCGACGAGGCCTTCGCCGTCCGCGAGTGGGACGTCCCTGTCGGGGAAGGCGTCGCGGCCGGAGCCCGTCCCGGATCGCGCGCGTCCCATTCGTCCAACCTGTCCTCCCGCCCGTCCCGCATGCCGACTCCCCGACGAGACGGCTATCTCGCAGGCCCGGCCCGGAGAGGAGAATTACCTCGACTCCTGGCGTCGGGTCCGGGCTGGTGGCAAGAGGACGGACGGCGGAACCCTCGTCTTCCCGGGCGGCGGAGGGAGTCAGGCCTCGGGCACGTCGAGTCTTGTGGACTTCGACGCTCCGCCACAGCATCGCCGTGGTCAACGCGAACAGCAGCGCCGCTTCCCGCGGCGAGGTGCACTCCGGCCCGGCCGCAAAGCTCGCTCGACGCTCAAGCCGACAGGCGCGGCGAAAGTCCCGGCGAACCTGGGCGCCGGACAAGGCGAACCGCATCCTTTCGCGCGAACGCTCTCCGGCGGCGACAGCACTCTCAAGCCTTTCACCCTCGCTCGCAGGGCGACACCCTCGTCTTCGTCGATGCGGTCAACGGCGTCGTGGGCGTCTCACCGGGAGAAGTAGACGGTAGCGAGCAGCGATCGTGAAGAGAGGCGGCGACATGTCTGATACAGCGTCCGGGTGGACGTCTGGCCTGTGGAGTGTCAGGCAGCGCAAGACTCAGGACGCTGGCGACCACGGCCTGCAAAGCCGAAAGCCACGTGCGCGTCAACGGCGAGACGGCCAAACCCGCCGCGTCCGTGAAGGTCGGCGACGAGGTCCGCCACAGAGTGCAGGGCGACAGGGATCCTCAAGGTCATCGCTCTTATCGTCAAGCGCACGAGTGCCCCGCTGGCCCGTGAATGCTACGAGGACCTCACCCCTGAGCGTCCGCGCGTCTATTTGCCCGTCATGGCCAGGAAGCGGGGAACGGGCCGCCCGACGAAGAAGCGAAATCGCCGCGAACTCGACCGATTGACCGGCCGTGACGCTACTTTCTCGTGCATCGAGGCTGAATCTCCTCGTCGGTGCCCTGGCCGCGAACGGCAGAGCGCTCTGTCGGTTCGAGCCTCGCGTGGATCTGAAAAGGAAATGCAATGTCAAAACGTTTTATTTCTCTATTAAAACCACGATAGCAATCGTTTCGCTTTTGATTGTATCTTGTTTTTATTTTAGTAAGCATACTTTTCGACTCAGCGGCATAAAAATATTATAATGTAATTCACTTGCTTGAGGCATTTTGATGAAAGTTTTTCATTAATCAGCGGATTAGATATTTATAATTCAAATTATGTGAATAACTATATGAAAAATATTCGTTGGAATCTATCGGATCAAGAAGTGCGCAAGTATATATGCAAGGTTGTAATCTGCACGGGATGATCGCCGGACTCTTATAACGATCTTCCCAGTGCCTCGGCTACGATCTTCCTGTCGATTCCCGCTTAAGGCTTTCATCGGAGCCGAAGCGAGTGGGTTCGGCACCGGTGGGCACGGGTCCGGATCGGTCACCGAGTGAGCCGGACCCGTCGCGAGGGGGAGCGATCCAGGCGCAGTGCGAGAGGAAGACGCTTCCCAAGGGGAAGGCGTGCAGCGGCTGAGCCGCTACCGCCGAGTCGCGCGGAAGACGGCGCGAATCAGACTGACGGCGAGCGCCGTGGAGGCGGTCGAGTCTCGCCGTGATCGCGAGCCCCGCCACGAGCGAGTGAGTCGCGATAGACCGCGATGCGGGCGCGTGACATGATGGGCGGGGGCCGCGGATCGTCCGCGCAGGCTTTCGCCCGGTGGTCGCGGCACGGGGCCTGGCAGGCCGGAAGGGCGAGACGGCGGGGCCTTCCGCCCGGCAGTGAGGAGAAACATGACGCCGCAGAAGATCAAACCATCGATCGCGTCCAGGCCATTGACTGGAACCGTCTTGACGACGACAAGGATTTGGAGGTCTGGGACTCGCCTGACTGGCAACTTCTGGCTGCCGGAGAAGGTTCCGCTGTCCAACGACATCCTCGTGGGCGACTCTGACCCAGCCCGAGAAGGACATGACCACCGGTCTTCACCGGCCTGACCTTTGCTCGACACGATCCAGGGCACCGTCGGAGCCGTCTCGCTCATTCCCGACGCTCGCACACCCCACGAGGAGGCGGTGCTGACGAACATCGCCTTCATGGAGTCCGTCCACGCCCGCTCCTACTCCTCGATCTTCTCGACTCTTGTCCTCCACCCCGGAGATCGACGAGGCCTCTCCGCTGGAGCGAGAATCAGAACCTTCAGCGCAAAAGCGCGCATCATCCTCGACTACTATCGCGGCGAGGACCCGGAGAAGCGCAGGTGGCTCTCGACGATGCTCGAATCCTTCCTCTTCTACTCCGGCTTCTACGCCCCACTGTACTGGTCGGCTCCACGCCAAGCTGACCAACACCGCCGACCTCATTCGCCTCATCATCCGCGACGAGGCCGTCCACGGCTATTACATCGGCTACAAGTACCAGCTGGCTCGTGCGCGAATCCTCGCCCGAGCGTCAGGCCGAGCTGAAGGACTACACCTTCGATCTGCTCCACGAGCTCTGCGACAACGAGGAGCAGTACATCGAGGACCTCTACGACGAGCTCGGCTCGACCGAGGACGTCAAGAAGTTCCTGCGCTACAACGCCAACAGAGCCCTGATGAATCTGGGCTACGAGGCGCTGTTCCCCGCCGACGCCGACGGATGTCAACCCGGCCATCCTCTCGGCTCTCTCGCCGAACGCGGACGAGAACCACGACTTCTTCTCCGGTTCCGGCCTCGTACGTCATCGACGGCCGAGGCGACCACCGACGACGACTGGGACTCTGAGGATGCGACGTCACTGATCGCGAGGCGTCGCCGAAAATGCGACGCGAGGCAGAATGTCGATGAGCTGGTCGAGCATTCGGCGCGACTGGCTCAGGCCGATGATGAGATGCGTGTGGGCTCATCCAGGCGCGCAAGGAGGCCGGCTCTCGCAGCGAGCGTCGCCGACATGATGGGTGTGAGGCAGCCGACGATCGCCGCGTTCGAGAGCCAGGACGACGACCCTCGCCTGTCTACTCTGCGTCGCTACGCGCTCGCCGTCGGGGCGAGTGTGGAACACCGCGTGACGACGTCGTCAGCCATACGTCCTTCGAGTCGGAGGCCTGAACTCCTCAGGGTGTGGCGACGCGGCAAGAATGAAGAGCAGCGCATCGGGGGCGTTTGCAGGACGAGCTCGGATCTGACCGAGGGCTGGAATCAGGGCGTCGCGGAAGCCCCCGATTTGCAGCATCGGCGAAGCCCTGATGAAAAGGCCCCTGGAAAAAGCTCTGACGAGTCTGGGCGGCCAGGTGCTGTCTCCGCCGAAAACCGCTACCTGAGGCTGGGACTGAGGATTCAGGTCCCATACTCCATCGGAGCGGCGAAGCGCAACTGCCGACGAAGAATGAGATTCCCGCTCGGTCACAATGCGCGCTTTCGCGAGAGGATGGGGACTTATGAGTAATCCCGCGGATGACGCGCGCGAACGGCGTCCTCGTATCGGCGAGTGCCGGCTTTCCGCGAGAAGAGGGTGATTACGGCGATGGACCACTGCTGGCGCAGTGCTCCGGGATGGCCGGTTACGCCTGCAGGTTGACCTCGTGTCCCCCTGTGGGTTAGTCAGCCACCCCATGGGAAACATTACCCATGGGGTGAGGTCGACTAGCGCAATCGCCTCCCATAGTCTTTAAGACTGTTTGGCGGCGACCCGCTCTGCCATGCCCTGTGTCCAAATTTCAGCTCGCTTAGGCTGCTCACGCAAGGAAATATGGTGATTACACATACCTCACATAAGCGTTCCCGGAAGCGCATGCCGGGAATCGTCGCGATGCTCAGCACGATGCTGCTGGGCCTCGGAGCACTCGTGTCATTGCCGTCCTCTGCGCATGCCGCGGAGGTCAACGTGGTCAAGTCCATCGAGATGAAGAATCTCTACAACAAGGATGGCGCGACCAAGACGAAACTCTGGGATACCTTCCGAGTCAACTTCACGGTTGACACGACCGAACCGGTGCGAAGGCGGGTGACACTTCACGGTCAAACTCCCGGATTGCCCTGTACCAACGTCACTTCCTTCCCCATGTACGCGAAGGATGGCAAGACCGAGGTCGCCAAGTGTGAGGTTCCCGGAGGTGACGGGCAGACCACGCATGCACGTTCGGCGATTACATCACCAGCCATCCCTGACATGACCGGTGGCGGCTGGGTCCAGGCCGCGGTCAGCAAGCGCTGAGGACGTCAAGACAGTTCACCTTCATGGTCCCCGGAGGGCAGATCAGCAAGGACGTCCCCGGCGGCTACGTCGATCCGCAGGCCGCGCGACCTTCCCAAGAAGGCGGCTAGAGGACGGATGGCCTGAGGCCTCGGCTCAGCCCGAGCCTCCCGTACTGGTCCATCAAGATCAACGCCTCGAGTCTCCGGCAGCAGAACGTGGACATCGTCGACAAGTTCGACACCTCCAACGGCGGCTACAAGCTCGATGAGCAACCCCGGGCGTGCGCCCCGATTGCTGAAGTGGAACTCCGCCTCCGACTACACCTCGGGCAAGGACCCTGCGCTCAGCGTCGCCGCCGGCCAGGCCGTCAACAACGGACCTTCACCTTCACCTGAGCGAGACCGGATACAAGGCTTCGTGGCCCAACAGCGATCCGAACGCCGTGTACGAACTGCGCTACTCACCCAGCTCAAAGATCCTCCCAGGCCAAGCCCGTCAAGTTCAAGAACGAAGCCTAGGTGAATAGAGACCTACGCTCATACTCAGCCAGTTGATCACCTTCGGGAAGGTCAGCTCGACGGCGTGGGCCGCGGGTCGGTCTCCGTCAAAAGGCTCTCCCTGGAGGGCGACGGGGCGAACTACGTCGACAAAGCCGAAGCAGTACGAGGGTACCGCCACGTATCCAGTAGGCGGGGTCGACCGCAGCGAGAAACTCGTGTTGACCGCCGGCGGTGAGGCCAAGACGCTTCGCTCCCCTGCCCGTTGGAACCAAGGTGACGCTCTCCGAGATCACCCCGTGGACCTGGAGTTCGAGCGCAAGCCCGTCTTCAGCTCGTCCGACCCGAACGTCAAGGTCTCCCAGGACGGTTCCTCCGCCGTTGTGACCGTTGGCGAGAAGGCCACGGCGCAAGGTGATGGTGACCAACAGGGTCACCGCGCCCCTCCGAAGGTCGACATCGTCAAGAAGGACTCCAAGGGGAAATGACGCGAACACTCTTCGAATGAAGCCGTGGACCCGAGGGCCAGCAACGGATCCACGCAGCTTACCTTCAAGGTGACCAACAGCGGACCGAGACCCTGACCGACGTGAAGGTCACGGACCTCCGTGACCGCGGGCAGCGCCAAGGTCGACAACCTCTCCTGCACCTTCCCGGACGGCACGAAGGGCACGACGTGGGCTGGCCCCTTCGCACCGGGCGTCTCCTTCCCGTGCACCGCGGACCTCTCCGGCGTGACGGCAGGCACCCATGCCGACCGCGCCAACGTCGAAGGCAAGGGCAGTTCACCGGCAAGCCCGTTTCCGATCACGATACGTACAACGCGAAGGTGAACACCCCCAGAAGCCTGCCCCCGGTGCTCCCGGAGCTCCGACCGTATCCCCTCGACGCTGGTGAAGCCCACGCCTCCTGTGGCTCCGACCACTATGAGCCCGACTCGACCGCGTCGATCCTCCGTCGCCTTCACCGACGACCGCGAGCCCTTCGCCGACCGCAAAGCCTCGTCGCCGACCGCGAGCCTGTTCTCCACGGCGAGCTCTTCGCCGACGGCTAGCTTGCCGCCACCGCGAGCCCCTCGCCCACGGCGACCCAGTCGGCGACCGCCAGCCCGACGGCCCAGCGCCCGACGGCCACTCTCGGGGCCGGCGAAGCCGAGCTCGTCGACGACCGCGAAGCCTTCCAAGCCTTCACCGCCCAGAACCGGTGCGAAGGTTCTCGGCCTGGGGATCGTCGCCTCGTGGCGATCGCCGGAGGTGCAGCCCTCGATCCTGGCTCGCCGCAAGAAGAACTGACGGTTTCACTCAGTCACTGAACGGCTGGAGCCTCCGAGGGGGTCCGCGCGAGGAATCGCGCGACCCCTCTCCTCGTGCGGACGGCCTTGCCTTATGGAGGACCAACTTTCCTCATGCGGGATGACGGCTTCGCTGATCGCCGGTCGGCTCGGCTGGAGGAAGAAAAGATCACGAGGGCTCGGAGCCGTCCCGGGCCTCTTCGACGGGACGATGCCGCGAGCCGGGCGCCGAACTCTCCGCGGTGGGCGGCGTCCCGATGGAGGGCCGATAGGATGGCGCCGCGCGGAGTCGATACGCGAAGACCTGACCGCCAACCCCCGGATACTCGTCGTGTGCACGGGGAACATCTGCCGGTCGCCGATGGGGGAGGCCGTTCTCCGCCAGCGGCTCGAAGGCGCCGGGCCTCGCCTACGAGGTAGCGAGCTGCGGGGTTTCCCCGAAGAGCACGGCAACCCGGTCTATCCGCCTGCCGCCCGGGCCTTGAGGAGGCCGCCATCCTGTTCCCCGCATTCGGCCCATCGCGCCACCCGCGCGGAGCTCAGGGAATCCGGCCTCATCCTCGCGATGACCACGGCCACGCGCGGGCGCCGCGCCGCATGTGCGAGCAGGCTGGAGCGCCCGCCCTCGCGCATCCACCTGTGGCGCGAGTTCGACGGGTCGGGCTTGATGTCGCCCCGAAGGGTGCTTCGGTCCCGGCGGCGCCCTCCACGACGACATCGAGGCCGGATACAGGTCGGAGTTCTCCACATCCTACGGCAGGTACGACGTCGTCGACCCCTGGGGCGGAGGCCCGGACGAATACCGCGAGACGCTCGACGCCGTCGAGCGCGGAGCCGACGGGATCCTCGCGCCGCTGAGCAGCGTCGCCAAACGCGGGCGATCCACCTCACCGGTCCGGTTCCGAGGTCCTCACCGCCCTGCGCCGAGATCCGTGCCATTGAGGCATGGGGCCGAGACCGAGGGCGGGAGGTCGAGCGCCCGGCGCGCCCAACGACTGGCGGGCGAGCGCCTCGCCGGTAGGCGCACTCGCAGGGGCGTCGGCCCATTATGGACCGACTTGCGACGACGGCTTGGCGGGCGTCCCGGTCGAGCGCGCGGACGATGCGATCCGCCGGCTACTTCATGCCCGCGTTGCCGGCGTTTCTGCGCCTGTTTTGAGCCCCTCGGGCACAGGCCGGGCGCCGGAGAAGACGTCGAGCAGGATCGGCGTGTAGGCGTTGGTCCCCGCATTGACTTTCGGCCCGACCGGCGGACGGACGGTCTGCCCCTGGCCGCCTCGACGAACGCCGAGACGTCCACGCCCTTCGCCTTCCAGTAGTCGACGAAGGCAAGCCTTGTGCGCTCACCACCCCGGGGAAGGAGAGCCCCCTGTTCGGCCAGGGGCAGTTGCCCCTGCCTGGTGCCGGAGCCATGCGAGGACTTTGGCCGTCGCCTCCTTGTGCTCGTCTTCGCATTGCCCACGGCGGCGACGCCGTGCACCGTGGACAGGCGGCCCTTCGGGCCCGCCACGAGTGGGGCGAGACCCCAATCGACTCCTTTTGGCGGACTCGGCTATCGCCTTGAGATTGTGGCGGCCCGACTGGTAGAGGGCGAGCTTCCCTGGACGAAGAGGTCACGGGTGGCGTCTGCGCTGGTGTTGGTGTCCGCGGCCGGAGGGGCGACGCGGTGTTTGGAGATCATGTCCACCCGAGGTAGCCGATGGCGCGTCCTGCGGAGTGCTGGCGAAGGCGAACTGGCCGGAGGGACTCTGGTAGTCGGCGCCGGCCTCGGCCAGGAAGGGAGGTAGGACCGCCCGCATGTCGGCCTGGGCGTTGAAACCGTAGAGCTTGGTGTGCGAAGCGTCAGAACCCGGCCTCGCCGGGATGCCTGCCCGCTGCGTCGACGGTGAGCTTCCTGGCGGCGGACAGCAGGGGTGTCGCCCCTGCCCACCGTGAGGCGCCCAGGCCAAGCTGCGGACGTCGACCCGGCCGCGCCCACGAGGCCTTTTAGTTGTAGTAGAGGCCGATCGAATCCCACAGCTGGGGAACCCCCACAGCTTGCCTTTGCGAGTGTAGAGGTCGACGACTCGCTTCCGCCACTCGTCGTGGTCGGCGCCCACAGGCCTCGGCCGGCGTCCATGATGTCGCGCTGTCCGCGTACTGGGCGAAATTGGAGGAGTTCGTCCAGTAGACGTCGCCATGTCCCCGGAGGAGACGTCCAATGGCAGGCGTTTCCAGTACTGCTCCACGGCACGACCTCGACCCTGACGTCGATGCCCGGGTTCTTCTCCGTGAACTTCTTGAACGACGCCTTGTAGGCCGAGGCGGCCTTCTCGTCCCAGAGGCGGAAGGTGACGGTGGTCTTCCCGCCGCTCCCGTCCTGCTCGGCCGCCGGCGAGCATGCGGACAGGACGAGGGCGGCGACGGCCAGAGCCGCAGCGATTGCGGCCATTCGCCGTGAACGGTTCATTCGGTCTCTCCTTCGAGTTCTGGTTCCGCGGATTGGGATTTGCGCCTCGCCTGCGGGCGGGGCGTCGAGCGTCTCGCGGTATTCGTCCGGGCCTCCGAAGGGTCGACGACCGGGTCGTACCTGCCGTAGGAGTAGTAGAACTCCGGCCCGTATCCGGCCTCGGCGGCCGCCGAGCAAGGCGCGTAGGGAAGAACACCCGTAGAATACGGGTTATTCCGCCATTTCGCGTCACTGCGCCGCTCACCGGCCCGTGCCGGCGAAGGCTATCGCACATCGCCGATGCCCAAGGCTGCGACGATCTGCCTGCTGGACGCCGAGGAAGAGGACGACGAGCGGCGCGAGGGCGACGGTGGTCGCCGCCATGACGAGCGTCCAGTTCCCGGAGCGTTCTTCCCGCAGCGCCTGGTGGCGACCGTCAGAACGCTCCACGTCCGGCCCGGCGCGATGACCGACGGCCAGGAGGAAGGCGTTCCACTGGGAGACGACGGTGATGAGCGTCAGGGCGGCCAGGATCGGACGGTTCATCGGGAGCACGATCGAACGCAGCGTGCGCAGTGGCCCGCCCCGTCCAACGTCGCGGCGTCGAGGACCTCCTGGGGGATCGCCTGAAATTCTGGCAGCAGGAGGAAGATGGCGTACGGAGAGCCGAGGAGGAAGGGAGCGACGAGCCCGGCGAAGGTGTGTTGCGCAGACCGAGCTGGGAGAACATGGAGAACAGGGGGATGACGGTGACGATGGGAGGCACCATGAGCGTGGCGACGTACGCCCAGGAACAGCGCGCGCCTGCCGGGGAAGCGCAGGCGCGCGAAGGCGCAGGCGGCCAGGACCGAGCAGACGACCTGGCCGACGGTCAGCACGGCCACCACCTGACCGTCACGGCGAGGGGACGGTGAAGTCCCGGTCGCCGGAGAACAGCGCCGAATAGTTCTCGCCCGTCACCGGCGCGGGGAACGCCAGGGGATCGGTCGAGGCGAACTGCTCGGGCGCGATCAGCTCGTCAGACCGAATAAGCGAAGGGCACGACCATGATGGCGGCCTGCCAGAGCATCGCATAGGTGGCCGCCAGGGAGAGCCGGCGCAGTCGAATGGCCTTGCGGGAGGCCGTCCCAGGCGATCCTCATGCAATCGTCCGTTTGGCGAAGTCACCGCTGCTGGGCGGCGGTCACGGCGGCTACGAAGACGAGCAGGACGACGGCCATCGCTGGCGCGGCCGACGTCGTTGCCCGAGCCGAAAGCCGTCGAATAGATCTGGGCCGCCACGACGTTCGTCGTGCCGCCCGGGCAGCCGGGATTGCCGCCCGTCAGGCCGTAGACCAGATCGAAGGCCCGAAGGAGGAGATGAGCGAGGTGACGAGCACGAAGAACGTCGTCGGGCGCAGGAGCGGCAGATACATCCGCCAGGCGAGCCGGACGGGCCCCGCGCCGTCGAGTCTGGCCGCCTCGATCACCGAGGCGGGGATGCCCTGAAGGCCGGCGAGGAAGAAGAGTGAGACGTACCCGACGTTCTGCCACACGTAGACGAAGGCCACGGTCGGCAGTGCCAGCGCCGGATCGTGCTCATCCATTCCACGCGCTGCCCCAGGACGCCGTCGATCGGACCTCTGGACGGGTCGAGCAGCCACTTCTACACGATTCCCAACGAGGGGCGCGCGCACACCCAGGGAGCACGTAGAGCAGCCTCATGAGCGAGGACCCGGGCAGGTTCCGGCTGGAGCCCGAGGGCGATGAGGAAGCCGACGGCCACCGTCGCCGGATGGCCATGAGCGAGAGAGAGAGCGGTGACGACGAGCGAGGAGAGGAAGCCTGAGTCCGCCAGGAGGGAGGCGTAGTTCTCCAGGCCCGTGAAGCTCGGCCGGGTGATGAGGTTCCAGTCGGTCAACGAGACGGCGACCACCACGGCGATGGGCGCGACGAGGAAGAGGCCGACGCCCACCGCCGAGGGGGCCAGCATCGCAGCCGCGGTGAGCCTCGGCGCGACTGGCCCGTTCGAGCTTCTAGGCGCGGATGCGGCGTCTGCGTCGCCGCGTCCGCGCACTCGCGGCGGAGGCGGTCAGCATGCTCCTCCGGCCTTCATACCGCCGGAGTTTTGCCACAGACCGCCGGCCCTCGGGTCAGCGCGCCGGGCCCAGCGGACTCTACACTCGTAGCATGGACATGCCCGCAGTGGCGCGCTGGCCCGCGAACCATGGACGCGCACGTTGAACGAGGCCTGCGTTTCGACCGGGCGCGCAGGAGGGCCGATGACGAGCTGGATTCGACCATCAGCCCGTCGCGGGTGCTCATGCCGCTATTCGACGAGGACGACGTGCGGGGCACCATCCTGCACGAGATCGCGCACGCGATCGTCGGCCCGGATCACGGGCACGACTCGGTGTGGAAGGCTACGGGCCCGGTCGATCGGGGCCCTGACAGGGCCAGGCTCACTGGAGTGCCGTCGCCTCCGGCCCCGTGGGTGGGGCGATGCCCGAACGGCCACGAAATAGAGCGGTTCCGCAGGCCGACGGGCGTCAGATCCCGCGCCAAATGCTGCAGAGTGTCAGCGCTGAATATATCATACGTTGGTATCGGAGACCGTAGGGGAGATGCGGACGCGTTGTTCGAGGCGTGGGGAAAATTTCCGGCGAGTGAACGGAGTGGAGGATTAAGGTATATATGGATGGTGAGGCCGATGAAGGGGGAGAAGAATGGCTGTCGACGATCGAAGTGACGATGCCGGCGAGGTCCCCGCCTACCATCCGGGCGGGAAGGTCGTCAGGAGAGACAGGCGTCACTCCGGCTGCAGGCAGCAGGTCGCCGCCGAGCAGGCGGCGAAGAGACGGGAGTTCGAGAAGAAGATCGAAGCGATGCGGAACCGGGCGGCGGACGCGCGCAGGGCGAATCCAGAACCCGAGGCCCGTCGACCGACGCCCGGCCTCCGGAGGAGCCGCCCGCCGAACCCGACGGCTGGTCTCGCCCGCGCCGCGGAATGCCCTGTTACCGCGGGATTTCCCGCCCGTCGCCGGCGAATCCCCTGCCCCGGGGAGGAGACTCCCCGCGCCTCCGTCCGCCGGCCGGAGCGGGGCGAGTCCCCGGCTCAGGCGGGAGCGGTGCTGGCCGCTGGAGCCGGGAGACAATCGCAGCCGTCTTGGGTGGCTGCTGGCCCTCCGCCGTCGTCATCGCGATCGTGGTTCTCGAAAACATCCTGTCCGGTTCCGCCCGCAACGCAGAGGGAGGGTCGACGAGCTCGACGGGGGCGACGAGCCCGTCATCGCCCACAATGACCTACAGCCCCGTAAACTGGCCAACTACAGGTTCCTCCCTTCTCCGGCTCCGGGAGCGGATGGCGTTACGAAGTGAAACTGGTTTAGATGTTACCACCTCGGAGTCAACCTGGATGCCACTTCCCAAGTGGCTCCTTATGGCAACGTTCCTGACTACGGGAAAGAAAGTCGTAGGCATCAAATTACGAGTACATGCAAAGATTCGTCGATTGCCGCGATTGGTTATCAGGATGGATTTCTATGTCGTCTTGCATCTCAATGTAGGTCTGAAAGAAGTCGTTCCGGGACAAAGCGTCCGGATGCTTTCATGGGACGGAAGTTCACTGCCTTCCGGTCAGACTCAAAGAGGGATGGGTCTATGTGGAAGTTCCTCGAGTATAAAGGCGGATATCTGTCTTATGAAACGATGGATGATATTGATACGAGTATATTGGTTCAGTGAGATTGAGTTCAGATTGCCGAGGTATTTATGAATGAGAAGCGAATAAGCAATCCCCATGGGCGATTGTGTCCGGCATTGCCGTTCTATTGGTTGCAATCATCATTCTGTATTGGTTATCAAAGATCGCGGAAGAAGTGCCGCCGCAAGGCTCCGGTTCGTCTTCCACTGCTGTGAGCAGCGGTGCGTCCACCGGTCCACCTCACTGGCTGGACGGGAACCCTGCCGGCGGCGCCGGGCCCCTCCGTCTCTCCCCACTGGTTAGAGAGCGTTCCGCAGCACGCCCTCCCGGGATGTGAGAATCAGCCGACTTACACTCCGTATGCTCGCCTGTCGATTGGCCGACGGTCCTCCCTCCGTCCCCGGCTCCCGGCAATGACGGCGTCACGAAAGCCGGGAAGCTCGCTATCACTTATCTGGAGTTCAATCTCCGATGCGACGGCTATCGTTCAGAAGACGGGGATCAACCCCTATCCGGGTGAGAAATTCGTAGGTGTGAAGCTCACGCGTAGCCAACACCAGTTGTCAAGTAGTCTTTGCATATTCCATTTGACGTCCGGTTATCCATCGGACAGGTTAAAGCGCTTCGAGCAGTATATAACCCTAAGAATATTCCTGGTTCCTGATGATGGAACACGAATGCGATCGGGCGAAACGCGTGAGGGATGGTTTTATCTACGCGTTCCGAATAGTTTCAAAGGCGGTTGGCTTGAATATTCGGCGCTGGACGGACCGCAGTTCGAAGTGAAAACCGGAATATTGGTGAAGTAGCGCAGAGTTAACCGTCCGCTGACGTGGAGAAGGCCGTCTGCCGACATGGAAAAGGAATGGGAAAGGAACATGCGAGCATGAGCGCGAATGGAACGGTTACCCGCCCGCCTGGCAAGGGGGCTTCGACGGAGAACCCGGGCAATGGAGTGTGGATCGGAACCCCTCAGCAACCGGAAGAGTTGCCTCCAGCAGGGCGGGAAGCCCTTTCGATGGAGCGCTCATGCACCCGGCCCCGTGGGCGGACAACAGCCCCACGAGGGCATGCGGGGAATGCCGGGACATCCGGCGGAAAACCCCGTACGGCTATGCTCCGAATCCGTTCCAACCCGAACGGTCGCGAAGGAGAGGCCGCGCGTGGCGTGGGCGGTCGCCGCCCTCGTGGCGGTCGCGCCGTCGTCGGGATCCTCTTTCGCCACGGGAGTCTCGGTAAAGAAGGAGATGAGGCGAATGAGCCGCCGGCTGAGCCGAGCACCTCGGTGACCTCGCTGAAGAGGGAGATGCCGACTGAGCCGACGTCCAGGCCCAGCACGCCTCGACGACTGGACCCACCTCCTTCCGGACCGGTTGTCGCTGCCGACCGAGCTGATGACGGCGCTCGCCGGTCAGCCGGTTCAGGTTTGAGATTTGTGATGACCTCCTTCGAATTCAACCCGAATGCCACCTCTCGCTCTGGCGCCGCGCGCGCCTCACCCCCGCAGTCGGGAAGCAAATTCGTGGGCGTGAAGCTGAAGGCCACCAATACGTCCGCCAAGGAGGAAAGCGCCTGGGAAGGTGGGGTTGATGATCGAAGGCGTCTACATGGAGACGTTGGGCTACCACGAATCCGATGGCATGCGCAGCGTGAGCAGCCTCGCAGCCTGGTCAGAGCGTGACGCATGGCAATATATCCAAATACCGAAAAGCATGCAGCCGACGAGTTATACATACAATTACTACTCGACGGATTATAATATTTATAAATCAGCTAAAAACATTACCGTCAGAATTTCCTGATATGCGGATCGCTGAAGAAAACACTGTCATTTCAGCGCGATCAAAATGGCGCTGTCACAGTGACCGAATGGCGTTTCGTCGATGGTTAGAGAGGATCGTCTCGATGAGCGGGAAGACGAATTCTCCCGGTGGCAAACCGAGTCGGGCAGGGGGAAGTTGCCAGGCGGGCAAAGCGTCCGGCGGCAGGCAGGCCCTGGGGGCGGGGGATGCCGGGCCCGAACATGGCGGGCTGGAAGCGTCCGCGGCAGGCGAGATTGAAGGACGCCGCGCGGGAGGGGGACTCTCCGGCGCGGGGCCAGTGACGAACCCCGGCATCCAGAACGAAGGCCGAGACTCCCCGGCGCTGCAGGGCCGCGGCGTGGGCGGGGAAGGCGCTGCGGCGGGCGAGGCGAGCGGGCATCCGCCCGGTTGCCTGGGCGAAGGCCGCGGAGCCTTCGTGCTAGCCTTGAGCCTGCTGGCAGCCGCGAGGATCCTGCCTCCCGCACGATCTACGCCGAACTCCACGAGAGGATCCCCGTCGTCAAGCCCTGTCGGGGCCGGCACCCCCGTTCGCGTCGGCGGCTTCAAAGTGACCTAGCATGAAGTTCAGTCCGGACGCCACAGTGGATCCTCGACGGGCAAACGGCGGCGCCCGAACCCGGATACAGGGATTTCGCCGTCAAGCTCAAGTTGACCAACGTTTCGAAGAAGCTCTTGTCAACAGCCGATCTGACGATCGACGTCGGATTCGACGAAAACGTGGCGCGGCAGCGCGCACGCCGCGATTCGTTTCTATAGAACGCTCCGCCCCGTGGAGACCGCCGAGGGTGGAAGACCGTAACCCTTCCCAGGACGTGGTTCCGCTGGAATTCACCTATCGGTACGAGGACAGGGCGACCCGGACAAGTCCGAGTGGTCGTGATCGACCAGAAGGCCGATCGTTTCACCTGAAGGCGCGGTGAACTTCCACGCCCCGAGTGGTCGCAGCGGGAACCCGGCCGACTGGAGAAATTCACCATCACGTGTTCCGAACGCCCGATAGAAACCGGCTCTATAAAAACAATTCACAATTCCACCAGAGTACTATAAAGAGGTATTCCTCTTACTCACGGTGGAAAACACGGCGGAATACCTCATGATATGTGGAAATACCTCACTGTGGAAACTCGATCATAAAAATGATGGCTGGTAATCGACGAAGGTCTCAGGAATCCAACCCACTCGAAACCGGGACAAAGAAATGATCAAGGTACGATTGTGGATACCCAGAAATGCGAAACTGCAGGAGTTCACATATAAATTCCATGGAGGTAAACGGAAGCAAATGGGAGCATGGACTGAATACGAAAGTGTGATCGTCAAAGCCCCATAATCATTACTTCATGATCGTTCCTCCACTGGGACCGCCACCGCTGCGAGCCCGCCGCATCCGGTGGAGCCCGGCCTGAGCCGGCCGGCTGCAGGCTCCGCCGACGATCGGACGTGGCTCGTCTGCGGTAGACTTCGGCCCCGTCGGCGACCGGAGCGGGTGGGGCCTCACCGGGCCGCGACCGGTTAGGAGACGCCGGGCAGCGGCAGGTCAGACGAGGTCGGGCTGGCAGGCTAGGCGAGGTTGAGCCCCTGGAGGACTCATGGCTGGTCGGGAACTCCGTGGCCGGTCAGGGGATCGTCGACAGGAGCTTGTCGATCCGCTTGACCGACACCTTCCCGTCGGTGTTCCGGAGCTGCTGGGCGAAAAAGCGACACCCGAGCTCTTCGACCATCCACCGGGCCTCCTCGAGCGTCGCAGCGGTGCGTGAGTCCCATGGGCGGGTGGAAGCCTCCTCCCGGGCGGACTCCAGCCGTTCTCCCACCTCGGCCACCCTGCCAGGCGCGGGAGTCGTCCGCCGCAGGATTCGCCGGAGCCTTCTCGATCCGCAGGAGGGCCGCGCGCAGATAGCGGACGAGATGCGGGAGCCGGGCGGCGGGCGTCGCGCTGACGAATCCCGGCGGGACGAGGGCGGAGAGCTGATCGCGGACGTCCGTGACGGTCCCGATCAGGGCCGCGGACGCGCTCGAGAGCGCCTCGACGACGTCGGCGCGACGCGAGCAGATCTCCGCGACGGTCATGGAAAGCCTGTACACCTCGTCCTCTTGCCGGGGCTTGGCCCAGGAACGCAAGTCCTCCCACCTCGCGGCGGCTGCGGATTTCGCCGAGCGTCGTGTCGTGGGCGGCGGCCCAGCGGTCGAGGAGGGCCCGCGCCGACGCCAACTGGAGATCGGCGACCAGCGCGGATGTGTCCGAATAGGGGCTGCCCGCCAAGCGCGAGCGCCCTGGTCCCCGGCCCAACGGGTCGTGATCCGAGCCTCCGGCAAGGCGATGGACCGGGCGAGGAGGGCGGCGATGCCTCGCGCGTTCTCGTGCGCCTGCTGGCCGGGATCCGCCAGGACGTCGAGTCTGACCCGTCCGCCGTCGGCCACGATCGCGGGTAGGCCCGTACCGTCATCCCGTGCGGGCCGGGCGTCTCGATCGACCTGGGGACGGCCCCCGCCGGGAAGTCCGGCCAGTCGGTGAGATCGCCGCCGAAGCAGCCGCCGGCGGGGAGGATGGCGAAGAGGAGGCAGGGGGAAGACTGGGCGGAGGAGACGCGCGGAGCCTGCGGGGACGCCTGAGGAGCCTGCGGGACGCCTGAGGGAGCCTGCTGGGGAGGATCGCGGGCCCGGCGGATTCGAGGACCGCGGCGCCGAGGAGCCGGGCGCGCGGAAACTGGGAAGCCGGCGGAGCGGGATCGGCGGCTGCGCGCCAGCGCCGCCCGGGCTGCGGCACGGTCGAAAGCCTGCGCGACGGCCCCTTGACCACCCTCGCCGACGGCCGAGCGACTGCGGCGCCAGGCTGATCTGGAGGCGCTCCAGGCTCGTCGACTCGTCGAGGACGGCCCCGCGCTCGGAACGGACCCGGAAGAGGACCTGCAGGTGGGGCGGGAGCTCGGTCTGGGCCCAGGCGTCGTCGTCGATCCGGAACCCGCGAAGGCGCAGGACGCCGTCGGTGAAGGCATCGCGGAAACCGCGTGCTCCCCCGCTCGGCGCGGAATCCCTCGGCCCCTGGCCGCCGGGCGCGGGCGCTTCGGCGTCCAGGATCGGCAGCAGCCTCGCGGGCGACGTCGGGGCGCGCACCAGCTGGCGGCGGATGCGCTTTGGGCAGGGCTCGGATCGTGCCGGTGACGAGTTCCCTCGCGCATCCCCGGGACCAGCCAGTCGAAGCCCTCCGGCTCACCGCGCAGCACGGTGACCGGGATCGTCACGGCGATGCTGTCGGCGTGTGGGAGCCGGGTGCGAAGGAGTATCTCGACGGGGAAGCGGAGGTCGCCTTGGACCCACTCGGAGGGATAGTCCCTTCGGTCGCCTCCGCTTCGCCCAGGAGGAGCTCCCGCGTGAAGTCGAGGAGGCGGGGACTCTGCCCGCCTTCTTCCACCACGAGTCGAAATGGCGGCCGGAGACGACGTCGGCCGGGATCCGCTCCTCGTAGAAGGCCTCCAGAGCCTCTGGTCCGGCCACGAGCCCCCGCCGGCGCAGCTCTCCTCGAGCTTCTCCGCGTCCCGGAGCGCCTCCGCATTGTCGCGCAGGAAGGCGTGAGGGCGCGCCACTGACCTTCGACGAGGCCGTGGCGGATGAACATCTCCCGCGCGAGCTCGCGGGCCGAGTCCGTGCCGAGGGAGGACAGCGGCTTCGGGCGGTCGGCGACGAGCGTGACCTCCCGTACAGCGTCACTTTCTCCTTGCACATCGCCGCGTGCGCTGCGCGAACTCCAGTAGGGCTCGGAATATGTGCGCTTGACCAGGTGCCCGGCCAGAGGCTCGATCCATCCCGGTTCGATCGCCGCGACCGTCCGCGCGAAGAGACGCGAGGTCTCCACCAGTTCGGCCGCCATCACCCAGGCGGGATTGCGCCGGTGGAGGCCCGAGCCCGGCCAGAATGACGAAATGCGAACCGCGGGCCCCGCCGTAGTCGCGCGTGCGTTCATTCCAGGCGCCGACGTTGGACAGCAGGCCGACGAGCATCGAGCGGTGGACCGCCCCGGCCTCCGGCGTGTCGGCGCTGCGGCCGAGCTCGCGGCATGCGGCGGCCACGGCGCCGGAACCGGGCGCAGCCCCGAGCGCCGCGGCATCGGACTGGGCCCGGATCTGACCGCGGGACGGCAGGGGGAAGCGATGGGGCGCAGGTCGAGCCCCAGGCTTGAGCCAGCTGGCGGAGCTGGGCGGCGACGTCGGTCCACTCCCGGTAGCGCAGATAGTTGAGGAACTCGCCGCGGCACATGCGGCGGAACGTTGAGCCCGACAGCTCCCGCTGCTGGGTGTGGAGATAGCGCCAAGGTGAGGTAGGGCCAGGAAGTCGGAGCTGCGAGCCGTGAAACGCGCATGGAGCTGGTCCGCCTGGGGGCGCTTCTCGGCCGGGCGCGCTCGCGGACGTCCTGACGGAGAGCGCGGCGACCAGGACGAGCACCTCGGAGGCGCAGCCGCTGCCTTGCGCCTCCAGGAGCATGCGGCCCAGGCGCGGGTCGATGGGCAGGCGAGCCAGTTGGCGGCCGACGCGCGTCAGACGCGTCTCCTCGCCCCCCGCGGGCCGGCTGCGCGTTTCGATGGCCCCTGATCTCGGCCAGGAGCTGCGTGCTCGCGCGCACCGCCCGGGCGTCGGGCGGGTCGATGAAGGGGAAGGCCTCGACGTCGCCGAGGCCCAGGAGAGCATGCGGAGTATCACCGAGGCCAGCGAGGTCCGCTGGATCTCCGGCTGGGTGAATTCGTCGCGTGCGGCGAAGTCGGCCTGCGAGTACAGGCGGATGCAGACGCCGTCGGCGACGCGCCCGCACCGGCCCGCGCGTTGGTCGGCGCTGGCCCGGGAGATCGGCTCGATGGGCAGGCGCCGAACCTTCGTCTTGTTGGAGTAGCGCGATATGCGGGCGGTCCCCGTCGACGACGTAGCGGATGCCGGGGACCGTGAGGAGGTCTCGGCGATGTTCGTCGCCAGGACGATGCGCCCGTGGGCGTGCGGCGCAAGATCCGGTGCTGCTCGGCCGCCGAGAGCCGCGCGTAGAGCGGCAGCACCTCGACCGCTCCCGGCACCGAGGAGCGCCCGCCGCCTTCGACGCGCTTGGCTCCGAGCTCGTCGTCGAAGGCCGCTTCGTGTCGCGGATCTCACCTCTCCGGAGAGGAAGACGAGGATGTCACCAGGGCCTTCCTCCATGAGCTCCCGGCACGCTTCGACGACGCCCGTCACCTGGTCGACGGCCCGCCCGCCGGTCGCCTGCGACGCGTGAGGCGGACGGGCCGGAGGCCGCGGCGAGAGCGGCTGTCGCAGCGGAAGCGCGACCCGGGGGCTCGGCGGCGTCCGCCCTGTCGGCACCGGTCTTCGGCCACCAGCGGCCGATACCTGATCTCGACCGGACACGTGCGCCCCGAGACTTCGACGACGGGCGCATCGAAGTGCTCGGCGAACCGCTGCGTCGATGGTCGCCGAGGTGATGACGAGCTGAGGTCGGGCTGCCGCGGGCAGCAGCCGGCGCAGGTATCCGAGCAGGAAGTCGATGTTGAGGGAGCGTTCGTGCGCCTCGTCGATGATGATCGTGTCGTGCGCGTGAGGTCCGGGTCGGATTGGATCTCGGCCAGGAGGATGCCGTCGGTCATGAGCTTGACGAGGGTGCCGGCGAGGCCTCCTCGGTGAAGCGCACCTGGTATCCGACGATCCTCGCCCAGCTCGACGCCGAGCTCGTGGCACAGGCGCTCGGCGACGCGCGGGCGGCCAGGCGGCGCGCTGGGTGTGCCCGATCGGCGCGGCCACCCGCGGCCCAGTTCCAGGCAGATCTTCGGCAGCTGCGTGGTCTTGCCCGAACCCGTCTCCCCGCGACGACGACCGACCTGGTTGTCGCGTATGGCCGCCGCGATGTCCTCCCGTCGCGCCGAGACGGGAAGGTCGGGGTAGTCGATGGCGGGCACGGATGCGCGCCGTGCCGCTTGGTCGCCGAGCGAAGCGGCGGATCCGGTGCCCGTGGGCGGATCCCGCGGAGGCGGCCGACGACCTGGCCCTGGCGGGCCGGCGGCCGCCCCGCGACCGCGTCGACCGCGCCGGCTGCGGCCGTGGGGGCTGGATTCTCGGACATCGACTCCCCATTGTCCCACGCCGGCGGTTTCACTCGCAGGCCCCGGCCGGCCGGATCGCAGGGCGGGCGGGGGCGAGGCCGCGTACTCGCGGCGCTCGCCCCGTCTGGGCCGCAGAGAGATGAGTGTCGCGCCGTCGACGATCGCCTGCATTGGCGCCCGCGCGGCCTTCCATCCTCCGGGTCAGCTGACGGCCGCCACCGCCTTCGCGCGTTCCAGGGCATGACGGACAGGAGGAAGCCGATTCCCAGGATCGCCACCTTCCACCACAGTCCGTTGGACTCCAGAACCTCATTGGCCTGCGAGTGTTCGCCCGCGCGGGCATTCAGGGCGGCCGCCGCCGCGTGGGATGACGAGGGCCAGCCCCGCCACCAGCGTGAGCGCTCCGAATGCCCCGACCCCACCAGGACGCCCGTGGAATGGTGCTCGCGGTAGTGGCGCAGGAGCGGGATGGAGGCGATGCCCCCGAAGAGGAATCCTCCCAGCCCGAAGAGGGAGGATCCACAGCAGGTTGAGGGCGGGGGCGACGACGGTCAAGTGGAGGAGCAGCGGCAGGCACACGATCATGCCGCCGACCACGACGCCCGCCAGGAGCCACTGCCTGGAGTCGGCGACGTAGGCGGTAACGGCTCCCGTTCCGGGGCCGAGCCGCGGGATCCCTCGACCTTCTGCTGGAAGAACTCGTAGGGCATCGTCCCCAGCTCCACGTATCCGATGCCGGCCCGCTGGGCGAATTCCTTCGCCTCTCGCTGTCGTAGAGAGGGAGTCCCCGTAGGATGCCGAGGCGCTTCCAAGCCAGGCGACGGGTCTCGTCGCCCGCAGGAGCCAGCCCGTCTTCTGGACTGTGCGGTTGGACACCCTGCGCCCCCGGCCCGGCACGCGGATGACGACCGTATAGCGCGCCAGGGCGGCGACCCGCGACGTGGAGCGCTGCCGCATCCCCGGGTCATCTTCCACGCCGAACCGGTCGGCCGGCGTGACGGAGAAGGCGGATGTGTGAGGCTGGCCTTCATGCGGCGGGCTGGCCGGCGGCCAGCGGGAAGACCGTCGGATTCTTCTTGTGATGCACGACGATGGTCTGGCCTCGAGCGTCAGCCTCGACGCTCCGCTCAGGTCGCGAGGCTCAAGCTGTATCTCTTCCATGGGCGGTGATTCAGTCCTTTCGACCTTTCGACGCCGGAGTGCCCGACCATGTTAAGCCCCGAGAACGCTTTTCGGCGAAGGTGACTGATCCCCGACCTCGCGCCGTTCCCGCCGCAAGGCCCTCCTTCGCCCTCCTTCCGCGCGGCCCGCCCGCCATGCCGCAGCAGTCGAGGCGGCCGGTCCTGCCGCGCCGGATGGGACCGGATGGGAGATGCGCCGCAAGACGTCGCGTCGTCCGGGAGAGCGCGCAGGTTTCGACGCTATGCTCGCCGTTGACTCGAGAGGAAACACGCACGAGAATCAGCCCGATGAAGCTGACGTGGGCGATCCTGGCGTCCGTCGCGGCGACGGCGGCTGCGGCGACCGTCCGGCCGGACGTCCTTCCGGAGGCCTCCGCCGACTCGCGCTCACCGCCCCTACGCGGAGCTCGGCTGCGCGCGGATGGGAGGCGATGCTGCTCGGGGCGGCTGCGCTGTTCTTCCTGATCATCGGGATCGTGCGCCGCGTCTCTTCTGCAGCGCGGGCGGATCGCCTCGCGCTCGCGGCCGTCCTGGCCGTGTGCCCGCCCTCCACGCCGGGATCCTGATCACGAGGGGGCTTCACTAACCACGGGGCCCTCCCTCCCGACAGGGGAGTGACCGCCCGGACGAGCGAGGGGCGACGGATCGGTGACCGTCATGCAGCACAACACCGAAGGCGGACGGGTCCCCGTCAAGGCCCTCGCCGACCTCGTCGAGAGGAACGGCGTGACGTCGTCACCCTCGTGGAGATGTCCACGGGGAGCAGCAGGAAGCTCGCCGCCGAACTTCGAGAGCAGAGGTCTGGCGTTCGCCCGATTCGACAACGGGCACTCCAGGTACGCGGCCGATTGGGGTCGACCGTCGTCCTCGTGTCCAAAGGCCTGGGCGAGTACGCCGGAGCGGACGCCCCCGGGCGATCGCCGACGCCGACCTCCCCGCCGTCGCGGTCGGCCCAGTGAGCGGAAGGGCCCCTCGATCGTCGCGGTCCACACCGTCGCCCCGACGGGCGCCTCGCTCGACGGGCGGCGCATGAGCGAATGGAAGGAACACATCGCGGCGGCCTACGGGGTGTGCAGGAACTGCCCGGAGCCATCATCCTGGCGGGACTTCAACCCACCGCCGACCACGAACTGTCCTCGGCGGCACCGCGTGCCGGGGACGCGGCCGCCGAAGCGGGGAGCGGAGCGGTGGGGACGTGGCCGAGCAACGTCAGCCCCCTGCTGGGCGCGCCCATCGACCGGACTCATGCGAGCCCGGCGGGGTACGGGACCGGGCCGCGATAGTCGACGCCGGAGGCCCGACCACCGCGGGCTGATCGTCCGACTCCACAAGAGGTAGCCCTCCGACAGGTAGCCGGCCCTCGAAGGCGGTCGAGAGCGCCGGCGGTTTCGGCGCCGGGCGGAGACGCCGGGTCAGGAGACGAGCGAGGCGAGCGCGGTCAGGGCGGCGCGCCAGAAGGCCTTCGTCTCCTCCAGGTCGTCGGCGCGCAGCAGCCCCGAGTGCACGACTTTCACGCGTGCGCGGCGTGCCGTCGGCCGCGTCCGGCAGGGCGCAGCTGAGACCGCCACCCGCGAGCCGTCGGCGGCCTCCAGGCGCAGCGACGTGCCCGGCGTGTGGCTGCGGACCTCGAACTCGCAGTCCAGCCAGTCGCGGCGGTCGTCATCGTCGTCGATCCACGGCCAGACGTCCTGTGGACGGCATCGGACCGTCTTCGTGACGGACGCTCGGTGCGCGCCGTCCCGGCCCCGCCCGCCGTCGCGCAGCCCACGGTCGCGCTCGTAGTCGATCGCGAGCGCCTGCGCCCACCAGGCGTCCACTTCGCGTTTGACGCCCAGCCAACGCGCGATCCTCTTACGGTCCCATTCCTGGGCGCTGACTTCGTCGAGCTCCCGGTACCAGTGCCTCGCGCGAGCGCCCCGTGGCGTTTTTCGAGGCGTTCGTCGCTGATCATCGGGTGCGAGACGGAGACGGCGGGGTGTGTGCCGAACCGCTCATGATTCCTCCTGAAGCCAGTGTACTGGGTAAGATGTGGTGGTGCCACCTGCCGACGGCGCGGTGGCCGTGTCGGCGAGACAAGCGCACGCGGCAGTCGTGTGCAGGCGAAGAGCAAGGAGTGGTTCATGGGTGTCAAGTCCTCGCGGTGGGGTTCGCGGCCGGATACGTTCTCGGGCGAAGGCGGCCGCAAGCGGTACGACCAGATCGTCAAGGTCAGCTCGAAAGCGTGGAATCTCGAAGCCCGTTCAGGCGGGTGTCGACAAGGCGCAGGACGCCGCCGGGCAGGCGTTCGGGGCCGCGAAGTCGAAGGTGGCCGACGCCATGCCGTTCGGCCGCGGCAAGGCGGCCGGCGAGGACGAGGCGATCGGCCGAAGCCGTCGAATAGCCGGCGGGCCGGCGGGGCGCTCGCGAACCCGCCTCGAGGCCGGGGCCGTCGGAGCCGTCTCGGCGTAGTCTTCGGAGAGACCTCCCGCGCCCTGTCGAAGAAGCGGGCCGTCCTCCCGGCGGATGAGGCCTCCTCCGAGGAGTCCGTGCCCGCAGGCTCCTACACTTTCAGGGTGGATCTCTCCGAGGTATTCCAGCGGGTCTTCCTGAGCGTCGACGTGGGCGGAGTCGTCGCTGCGGGCGTTCTGGGCGTGATGGTCGCCCGTGAGCGCCGCTTCGACCTCGTCGGGTTTGTGGCCTTGGCGTTGATGGCCGACTCTCGGCGGGGCATGCTCCGCGACGTCCTCCCGCAGAGCGGTCCGCCCGTCGCGCTGACGAACCCCTATTATCTGGGCGGCGCGGTCCGGGGGCCGTCGTCGCCTCTCCTCCTGCTGCTGCGCGGAAAGTGGTGGCACCGGTTCTTCATTCTGGCCGATGCGTTCGTCCTGGGCGCCTGGTCGGCCACCGGGAACCATCGAAGACCGTCGAGCTCGGCTTGGGATCGGGCCCGCTGCATGCCCTGGGCGTCATCACCGGGGTGGGCGGGGGCATGATCCGCGACATCGCCGTCGGCCGGACCCCGGCGATCTCGGAGGCAACACCCTCTACGCCACGGGCGCCCTCGCGGCGACGTGATCCCGGCCATGGCCCTGTGGCATGCGGGCATCCCAGCCTCGCGCTCATCGCCGCCACGCTCGTGGAGGGATCGTGCGACCGCCGCTCGCTGGCACAAGCGGCGCTTGCCCCTGAACGACGACTACTCGCTGGGGCGCGAACCTACTGGCAGGTGCGCGCCTCTTCGAGGAATACACAAGGATGCGCGAAGCGGGCCTGCTGCGGAGACGTCGCACGGAGGCGGTCGAGATCCGGGCTCGGCACAGCAGGCGCCGGCGCGGACGCGGGCTTGGGCGCGGACGCAGCCGACGACGGCGCCGCCCGGCCGGGGTCGGTCCCTGCCCGCCGGGACGGGAGCTGCCCGGGAGGCGCTGCCCGGGAAGGTCCGTGGCGGGAGGCCCTCAGCCGTGTGCGGACGCCTTGACGACGACGGCCTGGGCGAGGTCCGCCAGCTGCCCGCCCGTCATGCCGGGCCAGCCGTGGACCGCCCGGCTCCACTCGGCGGGGATCGCCTTCTCGCCGTGGGCCGCCCGAGCAGGCCGCCGGCGATGGCGGCGACGGTGTCCGTGTCGCCTCCCAGGGACACGGCGCTTGACCAGGCCCGTGCGCACTCGCCCGCTCGCCGCGAGGTCGCGGACCGAGAACACGGCGTGCCAGGCGCATTGGAGGGCGACGACGGTGAAGCCGTTCTGGTGGGCTGAGAAGGCGCCCGCCTCGGCGTCGTCGACGGCTCGCCCAGCAGTCGCGGGCCTGCGTCCGGCAGGTCGAGCCCGCCTGCACGTCGGCCCGCCCGGTTGTCGGGGCGTGGCGGATCGCCTCCGTCCACAGGATGCAGGACTGGTCGACCAGAGGGTCGTAGTGCGAGGCGGGCCATGGCCTTGGCTGCCTTGGCCGTGCGCATCCGCGAACCGGGGGAACGCCAGCCCGACCGGCGTGGTCCGCATGAGCGCGCCGTTTCCGCGGCTCTGTCGGTCCGCCGAGAATTCGTCGGCCGCCCCGTGCAGGCGGTCCGAGAGACGTCGCCGCGGCCGGCTTCCGCGGCGTGGGCGAGCACCGCCCGCGTCTGCGTGTTCCCACGTCCGACGCGCCGCCCGCCAGCCAGTCGAGGAAGCGCTCGCCGACTAGGTCGAGGGCGGCTCGCTGGTCAGCTGATACGCCTTTGCCGGCCACTTTGCGCGATGCATATCGCCATTTGGGTGTCGTCGGACCATTCGCCGGGTTCAGCGCCGAGTCCGCCGCCGATCATCTCCGGCGAGTCCGTGGGCGCGGCGAATTCGTAGGGAACCCCGAGGGCGTCTCCGCAGGCTCGAGGCGAGCATGGCGCCCCGTGCTCGGGAGACGATTTCGAGTCGCTTCGAGCGGGAGTCATCCGCTAGTCGGGCAAGGTCTCGGGTTTCATCGCCCTCGCTTTCTGGTGTGGCTTCCGCTGACCCGGCCGGGGCGCGGGAGGACGCCGCGTGGCCGTGGCCCCGGTTCCGCTCGGCGCTTCCGAACCCGCCGGATGCGGTGAGCCCGTGAGCATCGCCCAGCCCCGTTGTACGGTCGTGGTCGCCCCTCCATTGCATCGTGCGCCCCTTGGCCGGAGGCACCCTGCACCGGTTAACTGAGCGCACCCTGATCGACCGGCCTCGCCCCGGCGGAAGGGCCGAGGATCGCCCGGGAGGGTGGCCCCACCGGACGGTTGGAGGACTCCGGACTGTCCGGGAGGATTTCCCGGTCGAGGCCCGCGACGGATGGCCTGGCGGCCGATCGGCTCGCGTGCGGCTCCCCGAGGTTTCGCATGCGCGGTTCCGCCCCATTTCCGGCAGCGTCGTTGTTCCGGTGGCGTTCGCGGCTCGCCGCCGGGGCCTGCTGCGCCTCAGCGAGTTCTGCGCGCCGTCCGGGGCCGGCGCGGATACGATGGCGGACGAAGATCGTCTGCGCCCCCGACAGCTTCTGGGCGAGTCGATGAGCGCCGCCTAAGCGGCCCGCGCCCTCGCGCGGGGAATCCGGCGAGTCCTCCCCGACGCCGAATGCCCCGAAATCCCCATGGCCGACGGCGGCGAGGGCTTCGCCGAATCCCCGCCGATGCGCTCGGCCTGGCCCCGGTCGAGGTCCTGGTGCTCGACGCCACGGCGGCCGGGCGATTTGGCGCGCTTCGCCATGGCCGGCGGCACGGCGGTCGCGGAGTGCGCCCAGGCGGTCGGATTGGGATGATCCCGCCGAGCGCCGCCGCATCCGCGAGGCGACGAGCTTCGGCGTCGGGCAGATGATCCGCGGCCTTGACGGCGGGGCGCGCGACCTCCTCGTCGGCGTGGGCGGCAGCGCCACGAACGACGGCGGCGCTGGGATGCCCCGCGCACTCGGGGCGCGCTTCCCGGACGCCGACGGGCGCGAACTCGACGGGAGCCCTCGCTCGCTCCGCCTGGCGGCGGTGGACACCGCCTTGATCCGCGGCTGAACGGCGTCGCAGTCAGGGTCGCGCGACGTCGACAACCCGCTCCTGGGCGCCTGCGGGCGCCTCGGCCGTCTACGGGCCGCAGAAGGGGGCCACTCCCGAGGACGTCGGATTCCTCGACGCGGCGCTGGCTCGCCTGGCCGCCGTGTGCGGGCACGACGCCGGGCTGCATACGCGGGCGCGGGCGCGGGGAGGCGGCCCGGCTACGCGTTCTGCGCCTCGGCGGGGAGCTGCGATCCGGCGCGGACCTCCTGCCGAGGCGGTGGGGCCTGCGGACGCCGTGAGGGACGCCGACTGTGTTCACGGGCGAGGGCGCGGTGGACCGCCAGACCATCGGGCAAGGCCCTCCGGGCGTGGCTCCGCGCGGCCTGCTCCGCCGGGGTGCCGATCGTGGCCTCGCTGGCAGGCTCGGCGAAGGCCGAGGCGTCCCACGACCACGGCTTCGCTGGGCCTCGTGCCGATCGTCGCCGGGGTGACGACCCTGAGGAGGCCCTGGCCTGCCCGACTGCCCTCGCCGACGCCTGCGAGCGGGCGACGAGGCTGCTGGTGGTGGGCCGCGCCCGCCGCGGGGAGAGACGTTGAGAGCGGGATGCTCGCCGTCCTGAAGGGTGAGCCTGCCGGGCCCGCGGGCCCCCGCTGCCGTCTAGGCTGGCTCTGGTGAGGGCTCAGTGCGGCTGACGCGGACTGTCTCGAGTTCGAGCGCCTGGGCGGAAGCGCTCGACGGTGAATGCCGCGCTGCCGGCCTGACGGAATCGAAGGAAACCCGAGGCGACCGTGGCGTACTCGCGACGCGATTACGGACTGTGGCTGGGAGCCTCGACCGCGGACATGCTCGCACGATCGTGCCAGGAGGTGGCGCTCCCGTTCGTCGTCTTCTCCCTGACGGCTTCCACGGCCAGCACCGGCGTCGTCCAGACGGCTGGGATGATCGCGTTCCTGCGCTTCGCGCTCTTCGGAGGGGTTCTCGTCGACAGTCGACCGACGCCGGGCCATGATCGCCAGGGGCCTCTCCGGCGCCGTCCTGTGGGGCCTCTTCGGGCTGCTGCTGGCCGTCGTGCTGCTCGCGGGCTCGGCGTTGTCGAAGCGGTACGCGCCCAAGGTGGGTTCCGGCACGCTGCTCGTCTCCGCGATGTCCGTCATGTCGGGGCTGGCCTCGGCGACCGTCTTCTCGCACACTTACGCGGCCCTGTTCGTCTGGTTGTCCGCATGCGGATCGCCGTGCCGCTGGTCGGAACCCGGAACCGTGGCGCAGGGATACATCTACTCGGTCACTCCGTCGAACCTCCAGGGAGGGTCGCCTCTATGAGCGTTCTGGAGACGGGGCTCTGGCGCTCGTCCCCTGACCGTGGGCCCTCGTCCAGGCGGGCCAGGTCGGCCGTCCCTACGGGCTGGGCCTGGCGCTACACCTCGCGGCGCTGGCCGCGGTGAGCGTCGGCGGCCTGCGCAGCTCGAACGCCGTCGACGTGGAACCGCGACTGAGCGCAGCCCGGCCCAGTTGCTGGCCGGGGATCGCCCCGAAGCGTTGATACCGCGAGGCCGCCACCCTACCCTTTTCTGGATAGGAACGGCTAATTCGACTGGGCGATCCGTTTCCGCGGACCGTCACGCGGCCAATGCTTCTGCTTCATCGACGAGGTCGGAGCACGCGCACGTGAACGCAGTTCGGCGCTCGGCACGCCGAGCGGATCTGACCGGCGCGCGGGTGCGCCGGTTCGACCGGCCGCACGGTACGCACCGGCGGGCCGGCGGCACATCTGCGATGGAAAGGGACATACGTGAAGAGAAGAAGGTGGGCCCGCCTGGCGGCCCTGGCCGCGGGCGTCGCCCCGCTCGTCTCGGGATGCTCGGGAGGATCTCGGGCGGCGGCTCGTCCAAGGGCTCTCGCAGCAGCTGCGCATCGGGCACGGCGCTCACCCCGACCGACCCCCTGACCCTCAACACGGCGACGTCGCCGGGCATCATGATGACCATCTCCCACATCTACGGCTCGCTCGCCGCGACGACGGGACAAGGACGAAGATGCGGCTGGCCGAATCCATCACGCCCAACGCCACGGCCGACGAATGGACGGTCAGCTTTCGCGCAAGGCCTGACGTATCTGACGGGGACCCCGGTGACGCCAGGACGTCCGCCTCGTTCCAGCACCCAGCCCAGGCGCCTGAGCACAAAAACGCTGTGCTGGGGGATCGACTTCGCCGCGTCGAAGGCGGAGGGCTCCACGGCGGTGCTCAAGCTCACCGCCCCGTCCTCTGATTTCGAATCGACCTTTGGGCCATGATGTCCCTGATCGCGCCCAGTGATAGTTCACCGGCGTGGGGCCGGCTACGCCCGCAGAAGGGGACTCTCGACCGGCTACCAGCTGAAGAGCAACCCCGTACTGGGCCGGCGAGCCGAAGATCAAGCGTCGAGGTCAAGATGATCGCGGAGCGCCTCCGCGCGGGCGAAGGCCCCTGCGCCGGCGAGATCGACTACGCCTACGGCCTGGACTCGGCCTCCCTCGCCACGCTCAAGAGCGCCTCCGACCTGGTCACCCTGCCGACCCTGCAGTCGGCCTCGGCGATGGACCCTCGCTCAACACGCGCGTCGCCCGTTCAACGACCCCGAAGTCCGGCGGGCGGCGAAGCTCACGCTCGACCGGGGCGAAGATGGTCAAGACCGTCCTGGGAGAGTCCGGCGAGCTCGCGGCAACGACATGCTCGGCAAGGCTACCCCTCCTATCCCAAGGACATCGAGCAGGTCAAGGCCGATAAGGAGAAGGCCCGCAAGATTCGCGTCTCAAGGGCGTGACGTCCTTCACCATCATGGCGGCGGTGACATCACCGGCCTGGTCGCCTCCGCCGAGCCTCATGGCGCAGGAGTTCAAGAAGGTCGGGGTGGACGTCAAGATCGAGAAGGCCGACGCCCAGTCCTACTTCTCGCAGATGGACAGCTCTACGCCTCCCGGCCTTCACGATGTACTGGATCAACCGCCCCGCCATGGGCGAGTTCAGGATGCAGTCGACGCCCGGTCTCCCCACAACGTCAGCGGGTACTCGCAGGCGATGACCGAGAAGTTCACCAGCCACCCAGACCGACGAGAAGTCCCGCGACAAGCTCGTCGCCGAGATCTCTCAGAGATCCACGAGTCGGGCGGCGACCTCGTCTGGGGCTTCCAGAAGCAGCTGTCGGCCTACCGCAGCGGGCTCAAGGGGCCCGTCGTCGACCAGTCGATGCCCCTGGATCGCCGAAGCGACGTTCTCGGCCCTCGTGAGCCTGACTGTCCTGGTGAGCCTGCCGAGCCCCGACGGGCGCTGGCTGACCGGCGCCGGGCTGCCCGCCTGGCTGATGGCGCGGGCGGCCCGCGGCCCCTCCCTCTGCCTCTTGGGGAGCGCGGGTGCTCTTCCTCCTCGTCCAGGCGCTGCCCGGCGACGCCGCCTCCCTGGCGGCCGGGGAGCGGCGGTCCGAGGCCGTGCGCGGATGCGCGAGAGGATGGGGCTGGACGTCCCCCTTCCGCGCCGGTACCTCCTGGCTGGGCGGGGTGCTGACCGCACTTCGGCACGACGCTCAATGCGGGCGTGCCTGTCTGGCGGGCCGTCGCCACGCCCCTGATGGCGACCTTCACCGTCATGGCGATCGTCCTCCCTCGCCCTGGCGCTGGTCACGCTGCCCGCGGCCGTGGCGGTCGGGGCCCGGCCCCGCGCCCGCGCATCCCGGAGGCGCGGTCGCCGCCGCGCTCGGCGTCGTCGGGCGGCCCGAGTTCGTCCCGCATGATCGTCGCCAGCGCGATCCTCTGCCACTGGCGGGTGGCTCTGCGCGTCCACCCCGGGAGGCGGCCAGACGGTGGGAGCGTCCGATCGCCCCGGCGATGCCGAGTCTGTGCCTGTGGATCGTGTGCTCGGCCTTCCTTCCGCCGCGCCAGGGCGCTCATCGCCGCCCACCGCGGGCCGCCTACGGTGGAGGCGGAGCTGGCGGGATGCCCTCGGCGGCGCGTGCTCCTCGCGCATCTCCTGCCCTCGGCCGCGTACGGATCGGGCAGCTGTTCTGTTCCAGACCGTCCCCTACCTGCTCGGGGGACGGTGGTGATCGAAGCGTGTCTCCCTATCCGCCGGCTACACACCCGTCACGGCGGTGACGGACCGGGAGGCCGACGGTCATGGCCATAGGGGCGGTGCTCATGTTTCGCCGCGGCCGTCGCTCTTCACGCTCGCCGACCTCGCCGGGCGGAGGTCCAATGCGTGTGGCGGTGGTGCGATGCGCCGGTCGTCGAGAATCCGATCCGCCGTGGTGACCCTGGCGTCGCCGCGACGCTCCTCGGCCCCTTCGCCGCCGACCGGTGCGACGGCTCGTCCAGTTCGGCGTTCGCTACGCCACGGGCGGCCCGATGGGCCTGGGCTACGACTCACCTCGGCCGTCCTGCGGCTCCCCTAGTGCCTCGGCCGGCGGCCAGGCCCCTCGTCTTCACGGCGGCGGCGCTCGCCGTCGTTCTCTCGCAGGCGCTCGCCCCGGCCGTGGGCATGGATGGCGGTCGGCGGCAGGGCCGTCGCGCTGGTCAGGTTCGGCCTCGACGTCCTGCCCATCGTGCCGATGGTCGTCGTCGCGCTCATCGCCTTCAGGACGACGGGCTCGCTCGTGGCCGCCATCCCGGTGTCGTCGTCCTGAACCTGCCCTTCGCCACCCGCTACTACCAGGCGGCGGCCGAACCCCTGCTGTCCACCGGGTTCGCCGAGCAGGCCCGTGGCCGGCGACCGGCTCCCCACGGTGTGTGCGCGCGAGGGAGATCGTCCCTGTCCTGGCCCGCCCGATCCTCACCGAATGCGGCCTCGGCTTCATCTCCGCCGTCTACCCTCATGGCCACGGTGTCCTTCCTGGAGCCGGCGAGGCGGACTCCGATTCGTGTGGTCGACCATGGTCTCCGAGAATCGCCCGGGCTGCTGCTCAACCCGTGGGCGTGCCTGGCGCCGGTGGCGGCCATCGTCGCGTTGACGGTTCCGCTCAGCCTCCGTGGACGAAACCGGCGCGACGGCGGAGACGCATGGCACGGATGGGACGGAGAGGAAACGATGAAGCGGAACGACGCGCGGTCGCGCACGCCGGAGGGCTCGGACGCTGCGGAGGCGGGCGCCCGGCAGGAGCCGGTCGAGGCGGTGGAAGGCCGAGGCGGCGCCGAAGAGGCGAGTCGCGAGGCCGGGGAGGCTAGTCGGGGCAGCGCCGCGGAGGCGAGACGACGCGATGGCGCGGATCGGGACGATGCGACCCGGGGCGGCGAGGGAGGGCCTCGCCGGCCGTCCGGATCCGGGGCTGAGCGTGCCGCGGGCGAGCGGCCCATCCTCGACGACGTCGGCCCGGAGCTCGGCCGCGGCGAGCGCGTCGCGCTGGTCGGCGAATCCGGCAGCGGCAAGACGACCCAGTCGCTCGCGCTGCTCGCGCCATATCGCGCCGGGCCCGTCCCTGAGGCGGCGAGGTCGTCGTCGCCGGCCGGCTCGTCATCCGCGACGGACGGCCGGTGGGGCGAAAGGCCCTCATGGCGGTCCGCCGATCCATCGGCCGCCTGTGCCAGGACCCGGCCAGCGCGCTGACCCCCACCCACAGGATCGGGCGGCTCGTGGGCGAACTCGCCGAGAACTCCGGAGTCGAGGCCGACGCCGCGTCCGCGCCCACGCCCTGAACTGTTCCGGCCAGCCCCGCCGACCGGCGATCTCAGGCGGTTCCCCGCCGAAGTCTCCGGCGGTCAGCGCCGCCGCATCGCGCCTGCGCGGGTCCTGCTGGCACGGCCCGGCATCCTCGTCCTCGACGAGCCCACCGCCGGCCTGGACGAGGCCGCCAGAGACGCCGTCGTCGAACATGTCGCCGTCCTCGCGGCCGAGCTGCGGGCGAGTCTCATCGTCATCACCCACGACCCCGGCGTCGCGGCCCGTCTGGCCGACCGCACACTCGTCATGCGCGCGACGGCGCCCCGGCCGGTCCTCGGCCTCCGCGTCCGCCTCTGCCGGCCTCCGGGGCCGTTTCCTTCGTCTCCGCTCCCGCACCCGTTCCACGGCGGAGGCGAAGCGCCTGCAGAGGGCGCGCAGAGCGATTCCCACGCCTCTGCCCCCCGCGCCTCGCGCTGCCGTGCCCGACGAACCTCAGGGCGATCGAGCTTTCCTCCCGACGCGAAAGAGCCGGGCAGCCCGACGTGCCGCTAGGACCTCGGCGACCGCCCCTCACCGACGCAGAGAAGCTTGGAAACGGAGGAACGGGTCCCCTTCTGAGGTGAAGGACCTCACGGCCGTCCGCTCCCGGTCTGGCCGCGCCGCCTGTAAGCGGTTTCGGCTTCCGCCTCCCGTGGAGGCGAAGCCCTCACTCTGACGGGGCCCTCGGCAGCGGCAAAGTCGACTCGTCGCCCGCACCCTCGTCGGCCCGTGGAGCGACGCGCCGGTCAGGTCTTTCTGGACGGCGCGCCCATGCCCGCCCGCCCGCGGATGTGCCGAAGGACAGCGCGAGCGTTCGCCTGGGTTCCGCAAGATCCGGCGACGTCGGGTGAACCCGGCCACACCTGCTCGGTCCCTCCGGGCGCGGCCGCATCGCCGGAGGGGACCGCGGCGCGAACGCGAAGCGGCCCGCGCCCGACGGGGAGTAGCTGAGGGGAGCGGCGCCTGTTGAGCGGGCCGAGACCCGTTGAACGGACGGGATCCGGTGAGCGGCCGGCCCCGTCGGGAGGCGATCCGTCGAGGGGCGGGCGGTAAGGCGGCCGCCGGGCGCTGGCGCCGAAGGGAAGACTCTGGCCCGGCGTCGAGGAGTGCGCACGCCCGTCGGCCTTCCTGACGGCTGGGAGAGCCGGTATCCCTCCCAACTCGGGAGGCCAGCTCCAGCGTTTGCCCTGGCGCGGGCGCTCGCGGGCGGGGCGAAGGTGATGATCCTGACGAAGTCACCGCCAACCCGACCCGTCGCGCGGACGAGATATGCGAGCCCTCCGGACGCCTGCCGCGGGTGGCGATGCTCGTCATCACCCACGACCGCTGTCGTCGAGTCCTGTGCACCGCGAGATCCCACTGGGGTGAGCAGGCCCGAGCGTTTCCGACTCTCGACCGCCGCCGGCATCCCTCGTCGCCGGGCCGTCACGGTCACCGATTCCTCCGTCATTAGGGCTGTCACCCTGCGTCATTTCGCACACCTATTGCCACGCGTTGGATTCCCTCGTTACCGGGGCTACTGGCCGTCGCCGTCGTCCGGAGTCGACCTACTGCGGGATGCCGTCTACGGTGAGGGGCAGGCGAAAGGAGATCATGCCACTGCCGAGTTTCGGCCCGGGACACCGCCGTCGTCTCCGGCTACCCGGCTGCGGGTACGAGGCGTACCTCCGGCTCTTCATGCCCTTGACTCAGCCGAGGGCCCCGTGGCGATGGTCGGCGCTTCTCGCTGGCGGCGAGGCCGCGGTGAGAGGGGACTTGCGCTCTCGACGACATCGACCCCCGCCGTCCGCGAGCGCCGCAGGACCTCGAGCTCACGTGCGGGAAGAGCGACGCCGGATGGCGCGCCCGGCTGGCCGGCGTCCTGTCCGGAGCACACCTCCACCCCGGACGACATGCGCTTACGCCCTCTGGCCCGCGCTACGCGGGAGAGCTCGACGCGATGGCGGACGCATGGACTGCCGCTGCCGGAGCGCCCCGGGCGAGGCCCGCTCAGGGCGAAGTCCTTCCGGGTAACTCGGCGCTTTCCGCGGGTACGTCTCCCAGCCGAGTTAAAGTGCTCCCGCACCGGGGTCCTCTGAGGTCGTCGGCGTCGACGTAGACCATGTGGGCCTACCCGCCGTGCGCACTCTGGCCGCGCGACGGCCCCTTCGTGCTCGCCCAGTGGATCTACGACGATTCGGTTCTACGTCTCGGGCTCGCGGAAGCTCGTCGCCGCGCTGGCCGACGGAGGCTTCGACGTCGCCCCGGTCGACGACCCTGACTCGCCCCTCAACCCATGGGCGACGTTCTCGAACAGCCCGGACGGTGACGTCTTCTGAACAGCCTGGACGGTACGACGGTACAGTGCCGGGCGGTCACGCGAGCTTCCGGCGCCCGCGCGCTTATCCGCCTTCGCCTGCTCCGGCTTCGCGCGCAGGGGAACGCGCATGGAAAGTGGATGGGAAAACTGTCCCGTGACGGCCCGGAGGCCGACGGATCGGGGGCCGACAGAGGGGAACGAGTCTGGGCTTTTAGCCTACCGGACGGCGCCTAGCCTACCGGGCGAGCGGAGCCGCAGTGCCGCTTTCCCGCATCTTCGCCCGCCACCTGGCGAGCAGCTCGTACCCGTCGTGGCTGCGCACCGTCGGCACGTCGGCCCAGGCCCGCCCGGCGCTCGGCGCCTCGCGCTGGATCGGGACGCCGTGGGAGAGGACTTGCTCGACCGCGTCCAGCTCGCGAATGGCGATTCCCGCCACTCGCGAAGGGTGCTCGCGGGCGAGGTCGGCGTAGACGTACGGGTCGTGTTGGCCGTCGTCGCCGACGAGGATCCACCGGATGTCGGGGGAAGGCGATGAGGAGGTTGCGCAGCTGGGTCTTCTTGTGCTCCTGGCCTGCAGCGGAAGAGGCTGGTCGGCGTCGGCCCCTCAGTCGGTCAGGAGGAGCGGGCCGGCGGGGAACCCGTTGGCGCGTATGAAGTCCCGCCGAGCGTCGGCGTTGCGTTCCAGGCCCCCGTCGAGGTGGTAGAACACGGGGGTCTGCGGGATCGTCGAGCAGCGCGGCGTAGAACTCGGCCATCCTGGGACGGCATTTGCCGGGCGTTGGTACGGCGGATTTAGCGGAGTTCCACGCCGCCAGGAACGGACGCGGAAGCCAGGTGACCACGATCGTGTCGTCGACGTCGGAGACGATCCCGTGCGAACGCCCGGATCGACGATGACGACGGGCGCCTGCGCCCCGCACCCGCGACGGGCGTGATGAGGGCTTTCGTGCACGCCCGGCTCGAGCCCGTGGTCCTCGACGAGGAGGTCGATGTAGCCGGAGGCGTCGGTGTGGGTCTCGATCGTCGTGCCGCCGATGGACACCGTCACGGGCAGATAGCCGACCTGAGTCGTGAAGAACTGAGCGCCAGCCGCGCTGTGCCCGCTCGGGGATCAGGCTTCGCGCGGAGTCTGCCTCGTCGGGAGCCGCCATGACGGCTCGCGCGAGGACGCGCAGGAGTCCGAGCCGTATCCCGTGTAGGGCAGTACTTCGGCTTCCAGCCTCGCTTTGCGCAGGCGGACGATGCCTCGGCGTTGTATTCCTCGCCGAATCGGCGGACGAGATCTGCTAATCCCATCCGGCAAGCTTAACTTACGAGTCGGCGGATCTTGGGCGTGGGTGGCGTTCCGCGGCAGGGTTCTGCGGAACGGGAGGCAACCGGCGGGCTTGGTGCGTGGGATGGCGAGTCGCGGGTGGGGTTGCGAGCTGGCGTGGAGGTTGGCGAGCTCTGGCGCGAGTGTCGCCCATCGCTCATGGCTTTTACCGTTGGCCTGACAGCTGCCCGGTGAAACTCACGGTCGGGCTGCTCGTCATCCGGTGGAACTCATCTTTGTTGATTTCACCGGTCGCTTTTACCGGTGAAACTCGCCTGCAACCGGGGTTTCACCATGACGAGGAGACAGCGACTGAGGTTTCACCGGGCGATAAGGCCGGTTAGTAGAAGCGGCTCAACGAATGCGATCCTCGAGTCGTTGAGCAGGCGGGCTCGCAGATCCCTTCGGGCCCACAGATCCTCGGCAACTGGGCTGACGCCTACAGTTCCCTTGACCCGTCGGGCGGGCAGGGGCCACAATCGTCCGCACAACAGAAAACTCTGAGCTTGTAAAGCAAGTGTGTCTCGTTTTTCCCACACCGTGGGGTAGAAAAACGAGCATTTTGTGCTCGAAACCGATTGGAGAGTTGCAATGGGGGCGATTCTTACCGGGAATCGACAATGGCGGTTCAGTGTCGAAGGCCGCCATCTACGACGTCGACGGGACGATGGTCTCCGTGGCGTCCACGCCGGTGCCCTCCGAAGCCGTGAAGGCCGGATGGAGCGAACGGAACATGGATCTGCTGTGGAAGTCCAATCTGGACGCCATGCGGCAGATCGTCCAGGTCAGCGGCGTGACCCCGCCGATATTCTGGGGATCACCCGCACAGGACACGGCAACGGCGTCCATCTCGTCGACGGACAGGGCGACCTGGAGCGCAACGGATCGTCTCGAACGACAGCAGGGGCCGCGAAGCTCGTCGAGCGATGGAGCGAGGGCGACTGATACAACGCGCTGTACCGATTGACGATGCAGCAGATCTTCGACGGCTCCCATCGCCCTCCTGGCCCATCTCGCCGAGAACGAGCCGGAGTCGATGCGCCGGACGCACCGATCCGATGATCAAGGACTACATCCGGTTCAACTCACCGGCAGGCTCGGCCTGAGATCACGGACGCCCCGTGCACCAACTTGCTGGACATGCGCACTCGCCGGCTCACCACCGAGAACTTCAAGGAGCTCGGCGTGGGGGACTCGAGGGAGCCGCCCGACTCGTCGGATCCAACGAGGTGGTGGGCGGCGTCCCGCGAGGCCGCCGACTACACCGGGCTGAAAGAGGGAACCCCTGTCTCGGCGGACATCGGACATCTCGGCGTCGGCGATCGGATGCGGGGCCGGGCGGCCTACCAGCCCGCCATCACGCTGGCACGTGGTCCATCAACGAGTTCTTCGCGCCCGAACCCGTGCTGTGGATCGGACCCGTTCATGACCTCGCTCGCGCCGTCGGACGACCGCTATCTGATCATGGAGGCCCCGCCCACGTCCGCCGCGAGCCTGACTGGCTGGTCAACCGCGTCCTGAAGCGAACCCCGGCTTCGCGCAGGCCGAGTCGCAGGACGCGTACGAATGGTGCAATGACATCGTCTCTCGGGCGACGTCGAGCCGCGTGACGTCGGCTTCATGCCCCACCTCTACGGCTCCAACCTGCACCCGAACGCGCTCGGAGGCTGGTTCTCGCTGTCGAACGCCGACGGCCTGGAGCAGCTGCCACCGCTGTACGAGGGCGTGGCCTTCCCACCGCGCGCGAGCATGTCCAGCGGCTGCGCGGCTACGCGGACCTGTCTCTCCCGCGCGCATCACGGGCGGCGTCACCATTCGCGCCGTGGACGCAGATGTTCGCCGACGTCTCGCGCTGCCCTCGAAACGGTGAACGCCCCGCAGTCCGGGATTCTCGGCGCGGTCATCGTGGCGGCCGTCGGCGCTGGCGTCTACCCGTCGGTCCGCAGAGGCCGCTTCGGACGATGGTGACGGGCGGCGAGGAGATCCGCCCGGACGGGCAGAGGAAGGGCTGTTCCAGAAGCGCTACGCGCGTGAAGGAGACGGTCGATCGGCTCTGACGGCGGAGCCCTGTGTCGGCTGCGGCCCAGCGATTGAGGTCCGACGCGGCCGGGGCCCGGACGAGGCGGCGAGGCTAGGGCCCGGCGCCCGGGCGACTCGATTGAGGCCCCGGATACGACCAGGACTCGGCGGCTGGGGCAGCCGGGCGAGCGGGCCGGGCCGGACAGGGCGAGGGCTCCCGGCGGACTCGGCCTTGGCAGCGTCGAGCCGCTGGAGGTTGGAGGCCCGGCCTCCCGAACTGGCTCGAACGGGCCCCGCGAATTCGAAAAGGGAAACGGAGAGAGGAAGGGTGAGGAAGAATGCCCGGACAAGCGATCGTCCCCACGGGTTCGGCGACGGTGATCCCTTCTTCGGTCCACCGCCTCGCCGCCCCTCGACAGGGCAAGCTTCGAGGCCGACGCGCCCGCCGTCCCGCTGACCGACGCCCACATCGGCAAACGTCCACGCGCGCCGCCGACCGCCGCCAGCCAGGCGGGCAAGGCGATCCTCGCCCGCCCGGACTCCCGCGGAGGGCCTGCGCGCCGACAAACGCTGACCATCCTGGCGTGAAGGACACAGGGGGTCTCGACGGCATCTTCACCGGCTCGGCTGCGCTACCGCCCGACTGGGCCCAGCAGGCGGGCATGTCCGGTGTGTACTGGAGGTTCTTCCCGCTCGACCCGCGCGCCTTGGAGACCGCGGTCGTCCAGGCCGCCCATTCCCTGTGCGGCTGTTTTCTGAAGCTCGTCCCCGGCCCGCGTTCTGGCGCAGCGCTGATCGACGAGAGGCGTGCGACAGGCCCGTCATCGCCGGCGGATTCGTCAACAGCCGAGGTCGGTGAGCTCCCTGCCCGCCGCCGGCTTCCGGGGTCACCACCAGCGAACAGAGCTCGGTGGGCCGCCGGGCCCGGCGGCTTGACGGAAGTCATTGTCACTACCGGAGTCCCTCGATTCCCTTATGAAAGGCAGCAGGCCACTGACCATGACAACGAGAATTCTGTGTGTGGCGGACGGCGGATCACCTCACGATGATGTCCGCGCCGGAGTGAGCTTTTCTGGAGAGCCACGGACGCGGAGGTGACGATCGTCGAGGACTCAGATGACGTCCATGGCGGAGATAGCCAGACCGCATGGGCGTGATCGAGCGAGCGACCGACGCGGGCTGACGCGTCCGGAGCTCCTGGCGAACTGCGCCGAGGCGGACGTGATAGTGGTCCATACGCCGCCTCCGTGAACCGAGGTCATCGACGCGGGCGAACCTGAAGCCCGTGTGCGTGCTGAGGGAGCATGCATGAGAACGTGCCGGACGTGGAGCACCTGGAAGTCCAAGGGGATCCGGTTGACGAACGCGACGCTGGCGGTCGGCCAACGCGGTGGCGACTCACCGTCGGGATGATGCTGATCGCCGAGAACAAGAACATCGCGCGCAGCCACCACTTCCCGAAGGAGGGCAAGTGGGTGAAGAGGTATCCCAACCAGCCGTCGCCATACGCCGGTACATGAGGAAATGCACCGTCGGCCCTGTCGTGACCCGCTGGGTTACATCGGCTCCCGCGTCGCCAAGCGGCCTGCCAGCGGTTTCGAGTGCCGCGTCAGTCGCCCTCGACGCCGTCGACGCGCGAGGGAGATCGAGGCGCACGGCGTGGACGTGGCGACTCGGAGAGCCCGCGAAGCCCTCCGATTTCGTCTCCCCGCACATGCGTGGATCTCCAGCCGACACCCATCACATTACGATCGACGCCGAGGCACTCCTGGCGCATGAAGCCGACCGCCCACTCCTGTCAACACCGCCCGCGCGACCCCGTCGACGAGGGAGGCGCTGCGGACGCCCTGCGCGGCCACCGGACTCGAGCAGCCGCAGATGCGTGTACGCCGAGGAGCCCATCGACGGACCACTCGCCCACCTGAGTCTCCTCGACAACGTCACTCGTCCTTCGCATCTGGCGGGGGACCCTCCGCCGACACGATGCAGACGTCGGTGGAGATCGGCTTCCGAAAGACCCGAGCGCCTACTTGGTGCGGCGCGAGGAGCCGATCAATCGCCGTGCATGGCGGCTGCCGGGCGGCGCGCGAGCGCAGGCGCGCACCATACCGATCGCGGCGTGCGCGGGCAAGCGTCGCCGACGGGCGTGGCCCGGGCTGCCGCTGAGGAGCGCGAGCGAGCGGGAGGCTTCGTCGTCAGGAACGCGCCATCCCGTCAAGAAATGGGCGTGCCCGTCAAACCGTCCACCGTAAGGAATTCATTGAAAAAGAACGAACAAGGAGAAATCAACGTCAGGCGTATCGATGCGAATGGGCCAGCTCTTCGACAGGGGAATCGGGGCGGGCGTTCGTCGGCCTTCGACCACGGGCAGGCGCTTCCGATCCCGGAGGGGCTGGGGAATCCGGTCGACCTGCTTGAGAGGATCATCGCCGGAGGGCCTGAGGGGATCCTGTTGACCGCGGGATGCCGTCCCGCCGCAGCACTCTCTTCTCCCACCGGCAGCCCCGGCGGCGATCGTCCGGGGTGGACTCGGACCACCCTCGACAAGAGAATGCGCGCGGGCTGGGAGAGTGTACCGCCCTCGTCACCGCGAGGCGCTCGCCCTAGGAGCGTCCGCCCTGTGCACGTACATCATCGGGTGGCCCGCGGAAGGCAGGATGTTCGCCGAGAACATCGGAGAACGTGGCCCGCACCGTCCACCAGGCCCACGCCGTCGGCTTGCGTGATCGTCGAGGCGACCTCTGGGTCGCGGATGAGCGACAAGAAAGCATCATCATCTGCTGCGTCAGATGTGCCGGATCGCCGCCGAGCTCGGCGCCGACGCCCTCAAGACGGGAGTTCGTCGGCGACGAGGAGGCCGAGCGCGTGATGATCGAGGAGGCGGGGAACATCCCGTCCTCACCCCGGGCAGCGCAGCGGCGCTTCGCCGGAGGAGGTCGCCGCCGCGCGCGGCGCCATCGCCAGCGGCGCCAGGGGCCTGATCTTCGGGCGGAGACGCCTGGCAGGTTCCGGACATGGAGGGGCGATGAAGGAGCCGTCCCGCATCGTCCACGGGTAGCGGGTCGCGCCGACGAGGTACAGCTTCCGCGGCGAGTTGTCCCGCATCGTCCGCGGCGGGGCGGCTTTTCGTCCACGAGTGGCGGCTGCCGACTCCGCATTCGCGGCGGGTGGCCGTGCGGATCGGCCTGATGCGGCGGGTGGCTGCGCGGAGCGGCGGCGATGGTGACGAGCATCCTTGTTCCAGTTCGTCGTCGCGGCTGGCGGCTGCTAGTCTCGGCTCGCCGCCGTGGTGAGCGCTCGCCCTCCGCCTGCCGCGTAGTCGGTTCGTCGGCTCAGTTCGCTGCCGCCGTACAAAACGGCCGGAATGCTGCGACGGCGGGCTCAGCGTTCGGCATCCGCCCTGTCGCGAACGGGATCGGATGCCGAACGGCCCGCCATCGGCCAGTTGGTGCCGTCAGTCAGTCGATCATCGGGGTTGTTCGCCCAGCCATTGGCCTATCGACCCGGCAACCGCGTTGTTCGTCGGGCCAGCCGCTGCGCTGCCCGGTGAAACTTACTTCACTTGGCGGGCGACCGGTGAAACTCACGGTCGGGCTGCTCGTCATCCGGTGAAATCCGCCTACAACCGAGGGTTTCACCGGGCGACGAGGGCAAGGAGCCGGCCCGCCTAAAGCCATCTGTCCGCCCCGACTGCTCGGATCGGGAAGCTAGCCAGTGGGCCGGCTGCGCGACCGGCCGCAGGGCCGTCTGCTTGAGACAACCGATGGCTGATCGCGTGGTCCGAGCGAATCCCTGCTACGCTCCCTCTATGACGCCCCAGCCGGATCCTGTGAAACCGTCCCCAGACCCTGATACCATCCTGGGATCCTGCTGACGCCGCACCCGGATGATCGCACCGCCAGCGTCGCCGATCATACCGCTCATACTGCGGAGAACCGCGCCAACTGGGATGACCGCGCCGCCTTTCACGAGGCCAGCGGCTACGGCATCGCTGAACCCTCGCCTCACCCGACGCCGTCACCCGGGAGGTCTCCCAGGACGCCGAGCGCCTCGGGGACCTGGCAGGCCTCGACGTCATCCACCTCCAGTGCCACCTGGGCCTGACACCGTCTCCCTGTCGCGGCTGGGGGCGGCGCGCGTCGTCGGCCTCGACATCTCGCCGGAGTCGCCCGCCGGGCCCGCAGCTCCACCGCGCGAGGCCGGGGCCGACGTCGAGCTGGTCGAGGCCAACGTCTACGACGCCCGCACCGCCGTCGAAGGCTGCCTTCAACCTCGTCTACACCACGCCCGGCGTTCTGTGCTGGCTGCCGGACATCGAAGCATGGGCTCGCGTCGTCGCCTCCCTCCTCCGCCCCGAGGCCGCCTGCTGCTGCGCGACGATCACCCCGCCTCATGGCCGTGGGGACGACGTCGCCCACGGGCTCACCCTGCACGAGCCCTATTTCCAGCAGCCGGAGCCCATGACTTGGGAGGACGACGGATCCTACGTCGCGCCGTGCCGACGGACTCCGCCGATCGCCCGCACCCGCAACCACCAGTGGAACCACGCGGTAGGGAGATCCTCACGGCCGTCCTCCGCGCCGGGCTCGTCCTCGACGAGGTCGCCGAGACGCGCGTCTCCGCCCTGGTGCCGCTGGCCGGACCTCATGGAGCCCTGCGAGGGCGGCTACGCTTCGCCGATCCGGCGATGCGTGAGGTGCTCCTGCTCCAGCTGCTCGTCGTCGCGCACCGGCCGGCTGCCGGTTCATCCGCTGGCGACTCGCCCTCTGCCGACTCGCTCGCTGGCGGCTCCACCGCCAGTCCATCCACCGCCGGCTCGCCCTCCGCCGGCTCGGCGGGGCGGGCGCGAGAAGTCGGCCAGCCTGCGGCATGCTCCTCGCGTTCTCATCTCCCCGCAGACATCCGGACCAGCCCGACGGCTCCGTCTCGCAGGCTGTGGCCGCCGTCAAGGTCGTGCGCAATCCGGCCTCCCCAACGAGACGACGTCCATGTTCACGACCGTCGAGGGGAATGGAGGACGTGATGGCTTCGTCGTCAAGCGCCGCGTCGACGCCGTCGCCGAGCGCACGCCGCGCATCAGCCTGGTCATGAAGGCCGACATCCGCCCCGGGCACTGGGCCAGCTCACCGCCAAGGTCGAGCGATCGAGAAGATCCTCGACTCGTAGCCCCGGTGCGCTGGTGGCCCAGCACCCGGCCAGCCCAGCGCTCCGCCCGGCTCCCACTGCACGACGTTCCGGCTATTCCGCCGCGCCCGCCGGCTGCCCATCGTTCGACACGGCCCGACGGAGCGGCAGGGTCGCGCACGGGCGTCTCGACGCCCGTGCGCACGCCGCGCGTCCACGTGGTACCGAGCGACGGGCCTCGGCCGTGTCAGCTTCTCGCCTCGGCACAACGGCCCCGCTCGCAGCACTCGCTCGCAGCCTACCCGGTCCGCCGTCACCGCAGCGCCTTGGGCAGCGTTGCCTTCGCCGTGCGAGTCTGGCGATTTTCGGCCATTCCGGCGACGAACGCGTGCCGCTGGCTTTCGGGCATGCGCTCGATGGGAGTCGAGATGGAGATCGCCACGCGAGGTCTTCCCGATCGTCAGGGGATGCGACGCAGGCGATGCTGGCTCGCACTCGCCGATCTCTGCGTCCAGCCCTCTTCGTCGAGCCGGGCGAAGTTCTCCCGGACGGCCCGCTCCAGCTCCTTCAGACCCGCAGGGGATTCTGCCGTCCAGGCCGGGGTCGGAGAGGAACCACGGCAGTTCGGCCTCGCGGTCGGGGCGGACGCCGATGAGGGCGCGCCCGAGGCTCGTGCGCACGGCCGACGCCTCCCGCCCGATCTCGGGGAGACGACGCGGATCGCGCGATCGGGCTCCACCTTGTCGAGGTGAGACGATGCTGCCCTGTGAGGGCGCCGAGGTGGACGAGTTCGTTGAAACGAGGCTCACCGCCGCCAGTGCGGGGTGCAGGGCCTCGACGACGCGCTCGGTCGTGGTCTTGTAGTTGGCGATGGGGCGGATCCCCTCGCCAGGCGGTAGTGCCCGGTGGACTCTCGTCCGCTCGGACCCAGTGGTATTCGCGGAGGGTGGCGAGGGTGTTAGACCGTCGCCTTTGTTGATGCTCGAGCTCCTTGAGATCGCGGTCATGGGGACGCCGTTTCATCGGGTTGACGGCGAGGAACTCCGATCCGCAGCGCACGGGCCACGCTCGCCAGCGGTTTGTTGGCACCCATGCGGCCATTCTATGGGCTGTGCGGATTCTATGGGCTCTCGGGCTCGTTTCGATCTTCCCTGGCCTAACCTCCTGGGGCTTCAGCCTCTCGCTTCGGCAGGAGACGATTCCTTCGCCTTGGCGGGAGACGACGGATTCGGAGGGCTGGCTCGGCGCAGCCCCGCACGCCGCCGCTGTGATCTGGATCGCAATGCCGGGCGCCCGCTCGCATCTTTCCGCCGTCCAGGTGGAAGATGTTCTCACACAGATAAACGAATGTTTCGCATAGCTGAACATTCCATGATTTTAGTTCAACGGTGATCCATGGAACTGACTATCGGCGGCTCGCCTCCCGTGAGGAGTTCGAGGCGGCCGGCATCGGCCTCCCCGCCTTCGACGTGGCGCGCGATGCAACGCGACGGCAGGCTGGATCCGCGCTGGGTCCACATCGGACCGGGGCAACATCTTCCGCATCTTCATCGCCCGCCTCGCCCAGGAGATGACGGCGGCCCGGCCACCGCTGGCCCGTCACGGCCGTCGTCCCTCGATCCGGTCGAGCTCGACGTGCAGCTGGCCCGCCCACGATCCATGACCCCGGCGTGACCACACCTCGACGGCACCCGCGGCCTGGAGGTGATCGCGGCGTGTGCGAGTGGGCCTGGCCACCCGTCGCGAGGAGGACTCCTCCGGTTCGCCGAGATCGCGCGCAGCGACCGGGCGGCGCTCGTCAGCCTGACGATCACCGAGAAGGGCTACGCGGTCCGCGACTCGGCGGGGCCGCCTGACCGGCGCCGTCGCCGAGGAGATCGCCTCCGACCCGCGCGGCCGGCACTCCCACGCCATGGCGCTCCTCGCCGGGTTCCTGCTCCACCGCTACGAGGCGGGCGGGGCGCCGATCACTGTCGTGCGACAACTTCAGCGCCAACGGAGACAGCTGCGCGACTCCGTCCTGACGATCGTGGACGGCGGACGGCGGCCGGAAGCGTCCCGAGGGATTCGCCGAATGGGTGAAGGACCGCGAGAAGGTGGCCTCCCCATCTCCGTCATCGACAAGATCACGCCCCGGCCCAGTGAGTCCGTCGCCGCCGACCTGGCCGGCCTCGGTTCTCCGACATGGGCGTCGAGACGCCTGTGAGCACGCCGCTCGCGGGCTTCGTCAACAGCGAGCTGGCCGAGTACCTCGTCGTCGAGGACGCCTTCGCCGCCGAACGGCCGCCCTTCGAGGACTTCGGAGTCCCGACGTCGTCGAGCGGCGGGTGTGCGACGACTTCGAGCACAGAAGGTCACGACCTGCCCTCAACCTCCACACGCGCCTCGCGGTGGCCGGATGCCTTCCTGCGCTTCCCGACGATCGACTCGGAGATGCAGGACCCCGCTCTGCCGCCCTCGTCCACCGCCTCGCCTGGGACGAAGGGGCTGCCGGTGGTCGGACCCGGGGATCGTCGCACCGGCGGATTTCCTCACGGAAGTCGAGCGCGTGCGCTTCCCAACCGATACCTCGCCCTGACGACCCCGCACGGATCGCTATGGACACCCTCGCAGAAGCTCCCTGATCCGCTTCGGCGAGACGCTCAAAGAAGCACATCGACCGCGGACTCGACCTCGACTCGCTGACCGCCATGCCGCTCGTCTTCGCCCTGTGGTGCCGCTACCTCATGGGCGTCGCCGACGACGGCGACCCTTCGCCCTCCGCCCGACCCGCTGCTCGACGAACCCGCGAGCACGTCGAGTCCCTGAACTCGGGGACGGGGCCCGCACCGGATCCCGGAGACGGCGCACGTGAGGCGGAGGTCCACGCCGCCCTCGAGCCGATCCTGTCCAATCCGGCGATCTTCGCCGTCGATCTCTACGACACCCCGCTGGCGGCCAAAGTCGAGGGCGCTGTTCGCCCGGCTGATCGCCGGCCCGGGTGCCGTGCGCGAAACCCTGAATGAGGAGACCGATCAGAAATGAAAATGACCTTCCGCTGGTTCGGAGAGGGATTCGACCCCATCCCCCTCGGGCACATCCGTCAGATCCCCGGCATGACGGGCATCATGGGGGTCCTCGACCAGTACGCCGCGGGCGAGGCGTGGGAGCGGTCCGCGATCGCCGGGTTGTCGGCCAGGCCGACGCCGCCGGCCTGAAATGCAAGGTCATCGAGTCCGTCAACGTCCACGAGGACATCAAACTCGGCGGCGGAGCGCGCGACGAGTACATCGCGAACTACTGCACCACCTGGAGAACCTCGCCGAGTACGGCGTCGAAGTCGTCATCTACAACTTCGCCCGTCTCGACTGGCTGCGCACGGAGCTCTACCACGAGACCGAGGACGGCCCACCTGCCTGTACTACAACCACGCCGACGTCGAGGGGCATGACGCCGCTGGAGATCGTCGAGCGCACGGCCCGCGACCCGGCGGCTTCACGCTTCCCGGCTGGGGAGCCCGACCGGCTCTGCTCCTGGAGGAGGTCCTCGCCCGGTACGAGGGCATGACCGCCGACCAGCTGCGTGAGAACTACAGGTACTTCCTGGAGGGCGTCATCCCGACCTGCGAGCGCGTGGCATCCGGATGCGCCGTCCACCCCGACGACCCCGCCTGGGAGCTCTTCGGCATTCCCGCATCTGCAACTCGCGCGACGACCTCGACAGGATCGTCCGGCCTGTCGACCTCGAGGCGAACCTCTGTGCGTGTGCTCGCCTCGCCTCGGGTCCGACCCGGCCAACGACGTTCCTGCGATCTTCCGCGAATTCGGCGAGCGCGGCTGCATCGCCGCGGCCCACGTCCGCAACGTCAAGCACCTGGGGACAGGCACTTCCGAGAGGCCGCCCACCCTGTCCAGCGACGGCAGCCTGGACATGGAGGCCATCGTGAGGCCATCCACGACACCTGCCCCTGACGTCTACGTGCGCCCCGACCACGGCCGCATGATCTGGGGGCGAGACCGACGGCCCGGATACCTCGCTGCACGACCCGCGCCCCTGGGCGCCGTCCACCTCAACGGGCTCTACGAAGCCGTCTCCAGGCTCAAGGCCCGCGCCTGAAAACGCGCACGCCCGCCGCCGCGGTCGCACGGACGCCGTCGAGTTCGGCGCCGATCCATTGCGCCGCGGGCGGAGGACGGCATCGACGCGCCCTCCCGGAAGCGCCCCAGGCCCGGACGGCGGGCGCGGACAGCACAGACAAAGGGAGAAGCAAGAAACATGGCAGATACGCGTGCCGGGCCGTTTCGACGCCCTGCTCGACGCCAACCCCGTCGTCCCTGCCGTCGTCGTCGTCGACGACCCGGACGACGCCGTCCCGGCCGGCCGGGCCCTGCTCGCCGGGGGATCCGGTGCGCGGAGGTCACCTTCCGCACGCCGGCCGCTCGACCGTGTGATCGCCGCGATGAGCTCAGTCGAGGGCTTGACGGTCGGCGCGGGAACCGTCCTCGACGCCGATCAGGCCAGGCTCGCGATCGATTGCGGTGCGCGCTTCCTCGTCTCCCCGGGGTTCTCAGATCCGGTGGCCGACGTATCCGAGGCCTCCGGCGTCCTGTTCCCTGCCGGGAGGCGCCACGCCGACCGACGTCATCCGGATCCTCGAGCGCGGGTTGAGCACCGTCAAGTTCTTCCCTGCCGAGGCGATGGGCGCTTGCCTCGTCCTGACAGCCTTCGCCGGTCCCTTCCCGCAGGTCTCCCTCGTCCCGACAGGGCGGTATCGGCCCCGGCAGCGCCGCCGAATGGCTCGCCGCCCCCTTCGTCAGGAGTGTCGGAGGCCTCGTGGATGATCTCCGGGCGGACGTGAGGAACCGCGAATGGGCGAGGATAACGCGTCTGTCGGCTGACGCCGTACGGCTGGCGCGGCGCCAGCCGCCGGGCGCGAGGGCGCCGCAGGCGCGCAACCCGCCGGGGGAGGAGCGATGAGCGCCGGCGAGGCAAAGCCGCCGGGGCGGGCCGGACGGACGCTCGGCAGGCTTGGCAGGCGCGAGCGCCCCCGCAGGAGCCCGGAAGGCCGGGCGGACGCCGCGGTGAGCCCGCGCCCGGAGGGGAATGCGCTCATGACATCCGTCTCGCTCGGCGAGGTCATGCTCCGCCTCGACCCCGGCGAGGGACGCATCCGCACGGCTCGGAGCTTCGCCGTCCGCGAGGGGGCGGCGAGTACAACGTCGCCCGCGGCCTGCGCCGGTGCTTCGGCGAGCGCGGGGCGATCGTCACGGCGCTCGTCCGCGACGAAGTCGGGCGCCTGGTCGAGGACCTCATGCCGCCTCCGGCCCTCGACACTCGGTTCGTCCAGTGGTGCCTCCGGCAGTCGGCCGGTCGCAGTGCGCAATGGCCTCGAACTTCACCGAGCGGGGCTTCGGCATCCGCGGAGCCGTCGGCTGCTCCGACCGCGGACATCACCGCCGTCTCGCAGATGCGGCCCGACGCCGTGGACTGGGACCGTCTCTTCGGCGAGCTCGGCGTGCGCTGGCTCCACACGGGCGGGATCTTCGCCGCCCTCTCCGACGCCTCGGCGGGAAGCGGCCAGGGCCGCGATGGAGGCGGCCCGGCGCCACGGCACACTCGTCTCCCACGACCTCAACTACCGCCCGTCGCCGTGGAGATCGAACGGAGGCCGGGGCCAGAGCCCGCGAGGTCAACCGCGAGCTGGCGGGTCTCGTCGACGTCATGATCGGCAACGAGGAGGACTTCACGGCGAGCCTCGATCTCGAGGTCGAAGGCACCGATGCGAGCTCTCCGTCCACCCTGCCGGTCGACTCGTTCAAGGCGATGATCAAACGGGTGCGGGCCGAATACCCGGGCTTCCAGGTGATCGCCGACGACCCTGCGCCGGTGCGCACGGCCGACCGTCAATCGACTGGGGCGCCATCGCGTGGGCTCGCAACGGCGGCTTCGCGCAGGCCGTCCAGCGCGACGGGCTGAGATCCTCGACCGGGTCGGCGGCGACTCCTTCGCCTCGGGCCTGATCTCACGGGCTCCTGGAGTACGGCGACGTCCGCACGGCCGTGGAATACGGAGCGGCACACGGGGCGCTGGCCATGACCACCCCTGGAGATACGTCGACGGCCAGCCGCGAAGAGGTCAGGCGGCTCGTCGAGGGAGGCGGTGCCAGAGTCCAGAGATAGGCGACAGGGCAGAGCCATGGCGACGAGCGTGCGCCATCGCCTCCGCCGCCGGACGTCAGACCGGCGTATCGCAGCAGACCGCACGCCCCTGCCGGACTCAATGACGAACGCCCCGGCTTCGCCTCAAGGAGACCACATGTCAGAAAAGGTGCTCTACGCCGACTTTAAGCAGACGACTTGCCGAGCGCACGACGGCGGATCTCGTCAAAGCGGCCATGTCCGGCTGGCTCGGAACGGCCCTCGAGTTCATGGACTTCCAGCTGTATTCGCTGGCCGCGGCCCCTCGTATTCTCGGAGCTCTTCTTCCCCAAAGGCAACCCCGGCATCGCCGTCGTGTCCGCGATGGCCATCTACGGCGTCGGATACGCTCGCCCGGCCCATCGGGCATGGTACTCGGACGGCTCGGCGACCGCATCGGACGCAAGAAAGTCCTCTGCATCACCATCGCCCCTGATGGGAGTGGCGACCACCCTCATCGGCTTCCTGCCGACCCTATCAGCAGATCGGTCTGTTCGCGCCGATCCTGCTGCGTCCTCCTCCGCCTCATCCAGGGGTTTCGGCGCCGGCGCCGAAATCGCCGGAGCCTCGGTGATGCTGGCCGAGTACGCCCCGCCCAGGCGGCGCGGATCATCTCCGTCGTTGGTCGCCCTCGGGACGAACTCGGGAACCCTGTTCGCCTCCCTCGTCTGGTTCCTCCTCGTTCAGTCTCACCTCCGAGGCAGCAACTCATCGACTGGGGGTGGCGCATCCCCTTCTGTCAGGTCCGTCCTCGTCATGGCCCTGGCCGTCTACATCCGCCTCCACCTGAAGGAGCCCCGGTCTCGGAGGCGACCCAGGAGGGAGCTCCTGGAGGCCTACGACAGGCCGCTGCCCAAGGCCGGCGACGGCGACGCGCACGCGGTCGCCAAGCCGATCGCTAAGCCGACGGAGAGGATCTCCGTCAAGGCCTTCCTGGCAGCCTCGGCGCTCCGCTTCGGCAGTCCGGCAACTCCGGGATGGTCCAGACCTACCTGGTCTCCTTCCTCGCCGTGAACCTCCTCTTCTCCAAGGCGGTGGCCACCCAGATCGTCATCTACTCCTCGATCCTCGGATTCCTCACGGTCCCGCTCGTCGGCATGCTCGGCGACCGGTTCGGACGGCGGACTGGTCTACGCGCGCGATAACAGCGATCGGCATGGTCGTCATCGTCCCGTGCTTCCTCGGCATCGTCCACGGGGTGGGGACGCACACCGTCCCGACGAAGGTGGACGGCAAGATCGTCGAGTACTTCGACCAGCCGGCCCTGTGGTTCTACATCTCCGCATCCTGCTGCACAACCTCACGGTCCTCGCGTTCTTCTCCTGGAGAACATCACGATGGCGGAGATGTTCGGCGGCCAACGCCGCTACGAGGCCCCTGGCCCTGTCCAGGAGCTGCCGAACCTCCTGACGGCCGGCTTCGGCCCGCTCGTCGCCGCCTGGCTGGTCACGCTCTTCTCGGGTTCGTGGATTCCCTGGCCTGCCTTTATGTTCTTCTATACGGGACGACACTCGTCGCCGCACTCAGTCATGCCCGAGGTCACAGACCGTGACCTCACTGAACCGAAGGATGCCATGTGATGAAAGCAGTAACAGTGGCCGGAGCCGGCGACGCCTGCGCGTCGTCGAGGTCGAGGACCCGCAGGCCGGCTCCGGGCAGGTGCGCGTAGCCATGGAATGGGGCGGCATCTGCGGATCCGACCTCGGCTACTGGAAGCACAGGGGCCCACGGGCACGGCCATCCTGCGCGAGCCCCTCGTTCTGGGGCACGGGTGGCCGGGCGGATCGACCAGATCGGCGACGGCGTCGAAGGCCTGGAGATCGGGCAGGCCGTCACCTTCAATCCGGCGACCCTGGTCTGGCGACCATGTCATGCCCGCCCACCTCGAGGGCCGCGACAACCTGTGGCCGGAGGTTCGCTACTTCGGCTCGGCGGCCTTCCTCCCCCACGAACAGGGCGGATTCTCCACCTACCGGGTGGTGCGGGCCGAGCAGATCAGCTCGCTTCCCGACTCGGTCTCGACCCGCCACGGCGCCGTCGCCGAACCCCTCGGCGTGGCGATCCACGCCGTCGGCCGGGCCGGGAACGTGGCCGGCAAGAGGGTCCTGGTCAACGGCGCCGGCCCGATCGGCGCGCTCGTCGTCGCCGCGGCCAAGCACGCCGGGGCCGGCGAGGTGGGGCGGCCGACTTGTCCGCGCCGCCCTGGCGGTCGCCGCGGGCATGGGCGCCGACCGAGTCGTCGACCGGTCGGCCGGCGAAGGCTGCCGCAGGACGTCGACGTCGCCTTCGGCGCGTCCGGCGCACCCGCGCGCCCTGGGCGACGTCTTCCTCGCCGTCGTGCGCGGGCCAGTTCGTCCAGGTCGGCGAAAATCCGCCGGCGGGCGAGGCGCCGGTCGCCCTCGGCCAACTCGTCACCCGCGGATCGAGTACGTCGGATCCTACCGGTTCGTCAGCCGAGTAGACCGACGCCGTGCAGGGCGATGGCCGACGGACTCGACGTCGAACCTGATCACGCACACTTCGGCATCGACGAGGCCCAGCGGGCCTTCGAGACCGCAGGGCGACCGGACGACAGGATCCTCGAAGGTCTGGATCGAGCTCGGCTGAGAGCGCCGATCCGATCAGAAGCGCTGAGTCGGGGGATCAGGGGAGTCCGATTTCGTCAGGAGAGGAGCCCGTTCGGCTGGGCGATCACCGGCCGAACAGGGCCCTCCTTTCAGGCCGCCCAGGGCGGCGAGAGGTGCGATGCCATGGCTGCGACGGGCTCCGCGCCCTGCGAGCCTTCCGCCATGCCCGTATCGGATGCTCGCCAGGGAGGCCCCGATGCCCTGACGACACGTCTTGACCCTGCCTCTAGCTGACGCATCGCCCGCCGCGCATCGTGCGGCGGGGCGACGAGGCGGCTGACGTCTCGAGGCCACGATGAACAGCATCGCCGACAGGGCGAAGACCAGCGTGATTCGATCGCCTGCTGGATCGTCCAGGTCCGCAGCGTCGTGCGTGTCCGTACGGCGCACGGGCCCACCAGCCAGAAGCCCGAGTCGTTGACGTGCGGGGCGAACACCGATCCGGCGGCCGTAGCCAGGGGTGATCGCGATGACCTGGAGCTCGCTGAAGTCGCCCGCCATGGCCCGAGGCCATGAGGGCTGGCCGTGGTCGTCAGCGCGACCGTCGCCGAGCCTTGGGCCAGGCGCAGCGCGACGGCGATGATGTGAAGCAGCCAGGATCACCGGGATGCCGATGCCGTCGAGGAAGAACTTCAGGGCGTCGCCGATGCCGGCGGACCGCAGCACCCGCCGAACATGCCTCCCGCCCCGGTGATGAGACGACCGAGGCGATGGGGCCCAGGGGCCGATCGAGCAGCTTCTCAAGGCGGATCCGTGGCTCAGCGTCGCGATCCGAGGACGGGGATGGCGATGAGGACCGCGATGAGCAGCGCGATGTCCCGACTGGCCGAGCAGCGTGAATACGCTTGGGCCCCACGCGGCGGGTGGACGCCGGACAGGGTCCGGCTTGGAGTTCAGCGCCGATCTTGAGTCGCCGAACATGCCGGCGCTTCGTCATGAAGTCGACGCTCGTGTTCAGGAGGATGAGCATCGGCAGGAGGAGCATGCGGACCGACTCCCACCCAGGGCGGGTCTTCACGGGCTAGCCTTCCCGCCGAAGATCGTCCCGGAGATGTCGATGTGGGGAACTTCCTCGCGCAGGCGCCCCACAGGACGCCCGTGACGTAGAAGGTGGGGATGGCGAAGATCACCGACGATCATGAGGTATCCTTGCAGGCTCGCCCCGTAGAGGAGGCGCGGCGACCGGCGGGGGTGCGGCGGGACGAAGACGTGCATGACGGAGAAAGCGACGGCCGTGAAGGCGTAGAGAGGATCGGGCCGCCCAGGCGCCTGGCTACCGCGAAGCGATCGGCAGCATGACCACCAGTCCGGCGTCGAAGAACATGGGGAAGCCCAGGAGGAGGGAGGCGGCCGAGGCCATCGGGGCGCGTTTCTCCCCGAACTTGTCGATCATGCTAGTCGGCGAGGGCCTGCAGCCTCCCGAGTCCTCGACGAGGTTTGTTGAGCATCGCCCCAGTCCGACGAGGATGCCGACTGTGCCGAGCGTGGATGGAAGCCTCCACGGCCGTCTCGTAGAGCTTGTCCGTGGGGATCCGGCGGCCACCGCGGTCAGCACCGGGACGACGACGAGCGTGAGGAATGCGTGGAGTTTGAAGACGATGACGAGCAGGAGGATCAGTGCGATCGCCGCGGCGGCGATCGCCAGGAGCTCGACCGGGCGATGTCTTGCCCACCCACTCTCCGTCTTTTGATGAAGACTTTCCCTCCGCCTTTTTCCATCGAGTTTGAGCGGGGAAAGCCAAGTCCTGTAATGGGTGGCGATCATGGCGGGTCATCTCCATTGAACGGAGGAGCGTGCGTGACCCGGCCGGGCTCTCCCGGCCCGGGCCGCGCGTCCAGCTCGGGCGTGTACGTGTTCGGATTGCAGATGCGCGGCGGCTTTGCCTCGCAAGACGTGATCGGCATAATAGTACTACTTTATCTGGTTTCGCTAAAGGCGCCCCTGCGACCCCGGCGGACCGCCGACGGCCTCGACGATGACCGCGATGGACATGGATCAGGATGGCAGCGACGACGCTCCGGCCCCGGTACGCGGCGGCGCCGAGGGGGACCCGCGAAGGCGCTCTGGCGCGGCGCCCGGCGCGCGCCGGCGCCGTCGACCGCCAGCACGGCGCCGTCGTCGACGGCTCCGGCCGCCAGATCGCCACGAGGCCGCCGCCCGGCGACGAGCATCATGACCGTGGCGGGCTCGAAGCCGATTTCGGCGTGTCGTGCGCATGAGTCGTGCGGGAGGTCGTCAAGGTCCTGGAGCCTGGGCATGCTCCGGCTCCAAGCGCCGCGTCGAGCATCACCGTCCAGCCGCGCTCCGCCTGGCACATGCTCGATCCGCGGGTCATACGCTGGCGCATGTCGGATCCTCAGGAGCCGCCGCGCACTTCCTCGCGATGAACAACTGCGCCGCGGCCTGGGCCCGAGGCCGCCCGGCTCGCGCGCGCAGCGCGGGCAGCCCCTCCCCAGGCCGCCTGGCTCGCCGGACCTGGCCGACGCATGCAGTCCCTCGGCGGCGCGGGCGCGGGGCCACGCGCGAGTTCCTCCAGGCCGACACCGACTTCCACGAGCTCGTCATCGCCATGTGCGGCAACGAGGATCATCCTCCAGCTGGGCTCGCTCATCGGCTCCCTCCTCGTCGAACGGACCCACTGGGCGATGCAGCCTCGACTACCCTGACAGAGCGGGCCATGGACGCCCACATCCGCATGGCCCGCGCCATCCGGAACATGACGAGGGAGGCCGCCTGGCGGGCCTCCCATCGTCAACCAGGCCGACGAGGAAATCCGCCTCGGGCGCCCGTGAACGAGACAGACAAGAAAGACAAGGAGACGTCAACGATGAGAATCTCAACCGCGAGAAACTTCCGAGCTCCAGATCGGCGCGCGAGCGCGCCCGAGGCGACCGATCGTCCACATCGGCACCGCGCAGTTCCACCGGGCCCACGCCGCGGTCGCCACCGCCCAGGGCGCTGGCAGCCGAACCCGGCGACTGGGGGATCGTGGGCGTGGCGAGCCACAATCTCGGATCGTCAGGGCCCTGCGTGCGCAGGACGGGCTGTATTCGATCCTCCAGCTCACGCGCCGGAGGGCGAGTCGGCGGGCATCGTCGACGCCCACCGCCGCTTCGCCGTGGCCGCGCAGGACGCCGACGGAGTCGTCGGCCTCATCGTCGAACCGAGGCTGAGATCCTCGCTGACTGAAAGCCGTCTCGGAGGGCGGCTACCACAGGACGCGCGACCGGAGGGCTCGACCGGGCCGACCTCGGGATCGCCGCCGACCTGGCTGGCGAGGCCGGGGCCCGTCACGTCGATCGGCCTCGTCGCCCGGGGGCTCATGCGCCGCTTCGCCGACGGCGGGGCGCCCCTGACCGTCTGTCGTGCGACAACATGCTCAGCGGCGGGCGACGGGACGCGAGCCCTCGTGGCGAATTCCTCCGCGAGGCCGGCGCCGCCGAGGACCTCTTCGCGTGGATGGACGAAAGCGTGACCTTCCCAACGGCATGGTCGACAGGATCATGCCCGCCCCACGGACGCCACGCGCGAGGCCGTCGTCCGCCTCATCGGATGCAGGACGCCGTCCCGGTAGCTCGCCGAGGGCTTCACGATGTGGGTCCTGGAAGACAGGTTCGCGGCCGGGCGCCCTCGCCGGAGCACGCCGAGGCGTCGTCGTCTTCTCCGACGAGGGTCGGCAAATACGAACTCGTCAAACTCCGCCTTCTCAACGGCTCGCATTCCCTCATCGCCTATCTCGGCGCCTCGACGGGCGCGAGACCATCCCGACTCGCGCATGCAGCCCTTCGTCGAGGAGTGCGTGCGCAACGCCATCCGCGACGAATACCGCCCTCCATCGATCTGCCGGACGGCTTCCGATCCCGACGCCTACATCGCCCGGCTCTTCTGACAGGTGGACGAACGTCGCCCTGAGGGATAGGACCTCCCGTGTCGCTCGGACGGTTCGTCCAAGCTCCTCGACCGCATGCGAACCGGCGATCCGCCTGCTTAAGCGAGAGTCATGCCGCAGCAGATGGCGCTGACCGCGGCGGCGTGGATCGCCTGCGCGTAGCCCGCCCGCTGATTCGACCCGTCCGTCGCGGCGATGACCGAGCCAAAGCGCTGTTGCGCTCGCGCCGCCGTGGCCGCCGGCGGCGTCCGCGAGGCGTGTCGAGGGCCATCGCGCACGGCGGTTTCCTGCCCGACGCCCTCGCCGCCCACGATGCGCTTCGGCCGACGCGTCGCCGAGCTGGTGGAGGCGATTGTGGCCGACGGCGTGCGGGCCGCCGCCGCCGACGCCTGCCGGGGAGACTGGCGCGATCCCTGAGCCGCGGGCGGACCGCCTCACTTTCCCAGTCTTGCGCGACCATCTGTTGACGAACGCCTCCAGCTCAGCGATGTCACGCGCCCGGGCGATCCGATCCTCGTCCCACGATGTCAGGATCCGGTTGGAGGTAGGAGGCACAGGCCCGACGAGGGAGGTGGTGGGCGGGGGCGGTCCACTCCTCCACCTCGGTGGAGCCCCATGCGGCAGTGGGGAAGGTGCGCGTGGCGGCCCAGGTCGTTGTAGGCGGTGACCGTGGGCCCGTACATCGCCGCCGCCCGCGGCGTCGGACATCAGATCGGAAGCCCGTGTCCGGGTCCAGTCCGCCAGCCGGTAGCCCATCCGGTCAGGGAGCAGCCGGTAGATCCGGGAGCGGTAGCCGGCCATGCGGGCCGCGGCGCTCTTCAGGGCAGCCTGGGCTGCGGCGCGCACCTCGGCGTCCTGCATGTTGCGGCAGGTGGCCCGTCGGGCCCGTAGTACGTCTGCGTGTCGGTGGGAGCCCAGCGTTCGCTCGAGTCGGCCTGACCGCTAGTGGAGCAGGGCGACGACGGCGTTCCGTCTCTGCTGGGCGTCCGCCCAGTCGAGCGCGGTCGATTCGAGGTATCCCTTCAACGCACGAACGTCGTCGACCTTCGGGGGTCAGGCGCGCGCTGCACCGCTGCGGCGATGACGTCGGAGAGGAAGGCCTGCCGGGAGGCCATCGGCGATAGGCGGTGGCCCGGCTCACCCCCGCCTGTGATGATCTCCTCGAAGCCGATGTGGTCCACAGTCACGCAGGCGACGTTCGCGGATCTTGTCGAGCGCGCACTCCAGTAGTCGCATCGCCAACGGCGTCAGGGGCGTTCGCTCGCCCGCCGGCGACGCGCGGATGCCGGCGGTTCGTCCCGCTCGGACGGCGCCGGGCCTGTCGACTTTCGGCATGCTTACTCGCAGATTTCGCCGTGCCCCCTTCCGTCCTGTCCGCGTTCGCGAGCCTCGCTCCGCTCAGATCAGCGCGTCGCGGCCCATTCGGCTGCGCGGTTCCATCTGCCGGGCTTGAGCGCCTGCGCGCCGAGGCGATGGGGAGCTCTCTCCGCATTCGGCCAGCGCCTGCCCAGCTTCCGCACAGCGGACTTGGCCGCCGAGGCCCGCCATCACGGAATGGCGCTTGATGACCGTGTCGAAGGCGAGGACGCGGCTCGTGGCCAGAGCCTCAGGGTCGAGGCCCGGCGATCCACTCCAGGACGCCGGCGTCGGGGACGGCGGCTCTTACGCGCGCGGTCCTCCGCGTGAAGGCGTGGGAAGCCCTCTGCTGTGGTGGGCGCTCCGATGAGCACGAGCCCGCAGCCCCGCGGATCGGAGGGCGCGCGCGGTCGGCGGGGCGACGTTCGCCTCCGCCCCTTCTCTCGCAGTGAGCGCGGAGGCGATGGCCTCGGCTATCGACGCCGTGTTCCCCGAAGGCCGATCTTTGACGACGATGAGTACTCTCATGGTGTTCTCCTTGTCTGTCAGGCGGGCGCGTCGGTTGTGTGCCGTCGCGCCTCGGATAGTGAAGGCGCTCTTCGCTCGGCGGGGGCGCTTCTCCGTTCGCGCTGTCATCCCCAGGCCGCGCGGAGCCCTCGGCCATGACGTAGACGAGGGACCCCATGTGGCGAGGGCCGTCAGGACGAGGCTGCCGCGCATGGTGCGGCTCAGGCGCAGGGCGGCGGAGCGACGGCCGCGGGCTCTGGCCGCCCGTCCGCCCTCATCGGTCCCGTCGGCATGCGGGGTTCGGGCCTTACGAGCCCCGATGCGCCGGGTCAGACCGCCCAACCCGGGGATGCGGGCGTCGAGGGACGCCGTCCCGGGCGCGACGCATCTTGGCCCTCCGCGTCCGCCACACGATGACGCTCTCCACCGCCACGAGGGCGGCGAGCGCCGTCGCGAGAACGACGGAGATGCTCGCCGTGCGCGTGGGCTGTGGCCGCTCGATCGGCCTCTCCTCGGCGACCAGCTGGCGGTACAGGGGCCGATCCCGCCGACGACGCCCATAGCATGGGACGAACCCGAACAGCCCGCTGACGAACATGGGCATCCGCAGTGGAACGCGAAGACCGGGCTTCGCCGCGTAGGCCAGGGCCAGCATACGGCGATCGGAAGGACCTCCGCCACTACATGGGCTATGGCGACGTGTTCCAGCACGCGACCTCCTCAGTGATACACGGTGTCTCGTATCGACGATGATACATCGTATCGTTCTCGCGCAAAGCTCTAGCACCGGCGGGCGGATCGCCGGCGGTCGGGGCCGCCGAGGTGCCGGCGGTCGGGGGCATGACCGCACCCGCCGGATGTCACCCCGAGCCCGCGTGCTTTCTCGCATGGCGTAGCAGCGGGCCCATAGCCGGAAGGGGGAAGGACAGGAGTCGCCGAAAGCGTAGGGTCGTGCCAGGACGGCGCCCGGCTGACATCCGGGCCCAGCCGCCTGACAAGCCAAACCATCGATCCGGCACACCATTCGGACAGACGCGGGGGCTGCCATACCATGGGGCGGACGTCGGTTCACCGGTCAACGGGCGTCGCGAACTGGAAACGGAAACCAGAACCCGAGACAGAACGAAATGCATGGAGCAGTCATCTACGGCAAGGGAGACGTCCGCTTCGAGACGCGGAAGGATCCCGAAACTCGAGGCCGACCGACGCGATCGTCCGCACGATCGCCACGTGCGTGTGCGGATCCGACCTGTAGGCGCTACCGAGGGCATCAACGAGTCCCCGAGCCGACGCCGATCGGCCACGAGTACGTGGGCGTCGTCGAAGGCATCGGGGAGGATGTGCGCAACGTCAAGCCGGGCGACTTCGTCGTCGGCGGATTCACGACGAGCGACAACACCCTGTCCCGTATGCAAGAAGGAGCGACGGCCAACCGCCAGAACGGCGGGTTCTACGACGGCTGCCAGGCGGAGAAGATCCGTGTGCCCACGCCGACGGGACGCTCGTCTCTCATCCCGGGAGGGGTCGACCGCGACCTCGTCCCGAACCTGACTGACGCTCTCGGACGTCGCCTGTACCGGCTGGCACGGCGCGGTCTCGGCGTTGGCTGGGCCGGGCAGGAGCGTCGCCGTCGTCGGCGACAGCGCGGTGGGCTGTGCGCGATCCCTGGCGGCCAAGCAGCTCGCGCCGATCCGTCGTCATCGCCATGAGCCGCCACCCTCAACCGGCAGGCCATCGCCCGGGAGTTCGGCGCTGACGCCGTCGTCGCCGAGCGCGGCAGGAGGGCGCGCAGAAGGTGCGCGAGCTGACGGAGGGATCGGCGCGGACGGCGTCGTCGAGGCCGTCGGTAGGCCGAGGGCGCCCGCCAGCAGGCCGCCGTATGCGTACGTCCCGGCGGGATGATCAGCGTGGTCGGCGTTCCCCACGGCGCTCCCGGACATCTCCGACTTCCGGAACAACGTCGGCGTATGGGGCGGCATCGCGCCCGTGCGCGCGCTACCTCGAGCGCCTCGTCGAACTGGTCCTGGGCGCAAGATCAACCCGACGCGTCTTCGACCTCGAACTGCCGCTGTCCGAGGTCGCCGCAGCCTACGCGGCCATGGACGAGCGCCGTGCCATCAAAGGCGCCTGCTGTGGCCGTGACGTCGCCACGCGCTTGACGCCTCGCCCCGCGGCAGCCCGGCCAGTCCCGGACATGCCGCCTGCTCCCGCGCGGAAGCCGGCCTCGGATTCGAGGGAAGCCCGCGTCGGGCGGGAGCGTGGTCTACAGCGCCCACGCTGTGCGGGAATGGAGTTCATCGATTCCCACGGACAAATGGGAGTGGCATCCTTCCCGCTGCCGTCTCCAGATCACGCTCGTCACGAGTCGCGGCGCCGACGGCGCCCTGGATCCGCGCCCAAGAGCTGCCTGGCGGTGATGGCCTTCTGATCCGCCGTGAAGCTGCGCGTGCGCAACCGCGGGCACACGACCCATCAGAACATCGTCCGGACGGGCGAGTTCGTGGTCAACGTCCTGCCCGAGGGGCTCGCTCCGCTCGCATGAGCGATCATCGCGTTCCAGGGCCAGAGAGGATCGACGCCCGGGGCTGACGTTCCTGGAGTCGAAGCGGGTCGCCGTTCCCGCATAGCGGAGTGCACGGCCCACCTCGAATGCGAATTCTGACGACGCGGTGGCCTTCGAGGCGGCGAGGCCTTCGTCTACGGTCGCGTCTTTGGCCGCCCGACATCCTCTCCGAGGCCGTCGGAGCCGGGAGCGCGGCTACCGTCTGCTCGATCCGTGCTTCTACATCGGCGGATGGGCTGGATGGGCGCGGCCAAGCGTCCGGAGGCTTAGCCGCGTTCAGGCGAATCGACCGAGCAGCCGCGAGCGAGGTCTGGACGGCGTGTTCGTCGATCCACCGGGCGACGTCCCCGGGCGTGTCGCTGCGCGCGTCGGGCCAGGAGTCGAAGAACCTAGGGATCCCACACGCTCGCCGTGGAGGAGCACGGCGTAGACGGCCTCGTCGTTCACGGCAGCGGCTCTTTGGGTCGCCGCCGTCGAAGACGAAGTCCGCCACCGGAGGTGAGTCCTCGTGACCGTAGGCGGTGCGAGCCGCCAGAAAAATCGTTGAGATAACGGCGCAGAGGGCGGACCTCGCCCGGAGGAAGTCTTCGTGGCGGTTCTCCTGGAGAGCGCCCAGCGTTCGCCTGTCGAGCAAAAAAGCGAGGCGAGATCGGTTTTCTCGCATTCGCGCGCGCAATGAACTCCTGGCGGTCGACGAAGGAAATGAGCCGGTTCGCCGCGGATCCCGCCCTTCTGTCCTGTCTGGAACGAGCTTGATCGTCACGGCCTGCGGCGTGGAGTCGCTCTCGAGTTGGTCAGCCAGCTCGTCTGACGTCATGGGTAGATTCGTTCCGAATGTCCACAGGGGTGCTTGTTCCACATGGCATTGAGAATGACTTTTTGAATCACCCAGTTGGTGCGGAATGTTTCGAGGTCTAGAAGAGTTGCGAAGTCCTTTTCTCGATTTGACCGTCAGGCGCGAGCGGCCTTGATCAGCCGTTGAACGGATGCGGACTCCTTGCCCGCGACGACGAGCTTCGCCATCACCGCGCAGATCTCTTTCCGAGACCCGTGATGCCGAGGCATTTTCTGGCCCCCACGCTCGTTCGCCAGAACCACCTGTTCATCAGCTCGAGGTTGCGGTCCTGCGGTTTCAGGAACAGTGCGAAGAACCTGGTGAGGACCAAAAGCTGGAAGCGGAAGGGCAGGAAGGTCGTGCAGCACGCCCGCCGTCTGCTGGAGGAAACCGAATCGCGGACACCAGCGCGCGCTCGGTCTGTTTGTGAAACTTCTTCCTTGTCTTCTTCTGGAAAAGGCGCTGACGTTTCGGCGTGATGGGGAGAACTCGTTGTGGAGGTCGCGGGTGAGGTCCGGGTGTCTGCGAGACAGGCAGCGCCTGCACCACCACCTTGTCGTCTAACCTGCCGAAACGAGTCTTCTGCCACACGCTAGGCGATCCCCGAGGTCGTCAGCCCGCGATCCGGCCCCCGCGGATGGCGTCGAGATCTCCGCGGCGTTGAGCCGTTTGCCACGGGAATTTATCCCGTCGAAGATTTCGCGCAGAGTCTCTTCATTCGCCTGCTCCACGATCGTGGCGGGGACTTTCGGTCCGTTCAGCCTGCGGGCGACGTCCTGGATGAGCTCGGCAGAGTTCGAGGCGTCTGCGTTCCTTCTCAGCCACTCCAGGGGCCCGTGCGAAGTCGAAGACATCGGGAAGTGGAATCACCGACGAGCCTTCGTTTCGATTGATCGTAACGATCTTCCTTGCCCTCAGGGAGTAGCCGAGGGCGAACCGGGGTCGGCCATTCCTCGTGGATCGACGACGTTGACGAGACTCGTGATGCGCTGCTGGCCGTCGACGACCCACAGGGCGTCTGGGCGCCTCGGCCCGGACTCGAGCGCGCGGATCCTCACGTCTTCCGCTCGGCCTCGCGCTCCCAGAGGAGGAGAGACTCCCGAAGGGATATCCGCGAAGGATGGAATCGAAGAGATTGAGGATGTCCTGCGCATCCCAGCGGAACGAACGCTGGAACTGGAGGCAATCGCAATCAGCCTGTTTTCGCGCAGGGCAGAGGTCGGCGATCGTGTAGTCGTGGTTTGTCGAAGATGCCGGAGATTCGTCCATGCGTTCATCTTTCCACCAACGGGCTCCACCGGTCCATCGCGTCGTCCGGATGGAGGACACGGGCGCGGCTTTCCGGCCGACACTCCCCTTCCGCGCCCGTTCCTAGGCTTTTCGTCGGCGGAAGCGTTCCGCCGGGCGCCTCGGCGTCCGAACCGCGACAGCGGGAAAGGAATCTCATGGACAGCGGAAAGGCAAAGGCAAACGCATGGCGAAGGACGGGACAGCGCGGAGATCCTCCGGCGATGCTCGGCGGCACTGATCGTGGCCGTGTCGATGACGACGATCGACCAGACGATCGTCTCCGTCTCCTCCCAGACCGTCCAATCGGGGCTGGGCTTGAATGCGTCGGCGATCGAGATGGGTCGTCAACGCCACCTCCTGGCTGCCGCGGCTGTCTTCCCCTCGGCGGGAAGCTGGGCTGACTCCTGGGGTATCGTCGCGTCACGCTGGCCGGAATCGCCGTGTTCGCGGCCGGGAGCCTCCTGTGCGGGGCGACGCCCGCGGGGCCGGCGGCGAGTGTGTGGATGATCCCTCGCGCGTTGTCCAGGCGCGGGGTCGGCGCTGATGTTCCCGGCCGCCGTCGGCATTTTCGGTCACTGCGCCCGCCAGGGGGCAGAGCCAAGGCGATGGCGCTGTTCTTCGCGATCACGGGCGCGATGACCTCCATCGGGCCCGTCGCCGGCGCTTGGCTCATCGCGTATTCGTGGCGGTGGTGTTCTTCATCAACCTCCCCTGGCACTCGTCTCCTTCCTCATGGTCCTGCTGGCTGGCGGACCGCGACGGCGCCCGCGGAGACCGGATCGACTGGAGGAGCGGCGGTGTCGGCGCGCCGCCATGGTGCTGTTCATCCTCCCTCTGAAGAGGGAGGCAGGACGGGTGGACCCGGATCCCCGCATCCTCGCGAGCTTCGCGCCTCCCCTGCTGCTGTTCGCTTGGTTCTTCGCCATGGAGCGGCGCACCCTCCGCGCCCGCTCGTCGATGCGCGCATGCCGCGCACCGTCCGTTCGCGCTGTCCGCGTTGGCCACGCTCGTCGCCTCGGCGGTCTTCATACCGATCATGTACTTCCTGAGCGTCTACGGCCAGCTTTCCTCGGCCTGGCCGTCGGCAGGTCGAGCCTGCTCATACTCGGCTTCTTCGCCGCCGGTTCGCGATCGCCGCCCAGGTGCGCGTCTCTTCGACGTCGCGGGATCGCCGCCGTGCTGGCCGTCGGAGGGGACGATGGGGCCGTGGGCTTCTACCTCCTGTCACGTCGGACGGGCGGCCCGCCTCTGGAGTCCCGCCATGGCGGACCCTCGTGCCGTTCACTCGCGCTGGCGGGCGCCGGCATCGGGTTCTATGTTCAGCCCCGCAGCCACGGACATGGTCAACCGCGTGGCGGAGGCGGCTTACGGCGAGGCCACGTCGATCTCCCAGACGATGAAGAAGTCTCGGCGGAGCCCTGGGCATGCAGCCGCCCTCTCCTCGCTCAGCCTCGCGCGTTCCCGCGCACGGCATCTCGAAGGTCTGACGGACTACGGCGTTTTCGCGCCCAGCCGGGCACGTGCATCTGGCGGCCCACATCACATCGGGGCAGGCCTCCTCGGCGAGGGGTCTCAACGGCCTCGCGCCAGCCGTTCGGCTGCACCGTCGCGGGACACGGTCCGGGAAGCGCTACGCTGGAAGCATGCACGGCGTATTCCTGGCGATGGGGCGCCGCCTGTCCCTCTGTCCTCATCGCGGCACTGTACCCTCGAGGTGCGCGGAGGACGCCCGGCTCGGCCAGAGCGCACCATGAGCCTGCGTCCCGGGCTCGGAGGGGTGACGCGTGGAGGCGTCCGCTGACGGCTCACGGCGCGGGCGCATCCCGCGGGGAAGGCGGCCGACGGCGAGGGACGGCTGGGGGCGGCGCGCCTCCAGGCGCGCACGGGCGATGATCTGAGGTAGCGAGCAGGCGGCGCACGCGCGCCGAGGCGCCGGCGACCCGGAGGCGGGGAATCCGGGAAGCGGACGGTCGGTCAGCGAGCCCGCGGGCAGACGGCCTTCTACCCGCCGGTGGTGGATCTCTACCTGTTCGCCGCCACGCTTCGCCCTCGTCCTCCACCTCGTCCTCGCGCCCGGGGCGCGGGCGACTGCCAGCAGCCCTCGCCGGCATTCTCGCCGCCGCGCCCACGCTGCTCTTCGCGTGGCTGTTCCGCCGAGGACGGAACGACGAAGCGGCAGGCCCGATCGGCAGGCGGTGCTCGCCGTCGTCGCCGTCGCCTGCTCCATGGGGGCGGCGGCGCGCTGCAATCCAGACGCGGGCATCGCCCAGGCCTATCTCATACCGGAGCTGTTCATCATGTGCCGCCCTACAGGCCGGCCACGTGCACGGTGCGGTGAACCTCAACCCTCCTCGCCGTGCACGCAGCCGCCGACCCTTCACCCCGCAGGCCGTGCTGCGGCGGGCGCCTCGCGGCGGCGGTCATCGTCGGCTGACGGGCTTGTTCGGGAAGCCCATCGACCTGCTGGCGGTGGCCGATGAGCGCAACCAGCGGCCCATCGAACGGCTCACGAAGCCCAGAACAAGGCGCATCGCGCGGCTCTCCCAGGCGGAGAGGGATCCGCGCGAGAACGCGAGACGCATCGCACGCGAAATGCACGACACGATAGCAGGGACTGGCTGCGATCCTCGCCCTCGCACGCGCGGCGGCCGGCGAGAGAGGGCCGGCGATCCGCGGGCATCCCGGCATCTGGCGATGATCGTCTCCCTGGCCCAGGAGGCCTCGACGACACGAGGCGCATGAGTAGCCGACGCCAGCCCGCGTGCGCTGGACGGGCGGGGGCTGGCCGCGGCGATGAACCCGCGGCCGACGGCCTCAGAACTCAGGCATCGCGGTGACCCGCTCGCTGGACGAGGCGCTGCCGGCGCTCCGCAGTCCGTGCGGGTCGCGACGCTTCGCATAGCCCAGGAGGCCGTCACGAACGTCGCCCGGCACTCGCAGGCCAGTCGCGTCGAAGTGTCCCTCGGACATTCGGAAGGCGTTCTGCGCCTCGAGATCCGCGACGACGGCGTCGGCTCGACCCGGACGATCCCCAGGCCCGGCGCGACGGAGCCGGGGGTTTCGGCATCGGCGACATGGCCGGAAGGGCCGTCGACGTCGGGGGACGCCTGCTCATCGAGAGCGCTCCCGGAGCCGGCGCACGCGTCTGCGCCCGCATCCCGCTGCCGCACTCCGGCCTGCAGCCGAGGGCAGCCCGCCGAAAGGCCTCGCCGCATCGAAGAAGGCCGCACTACCGAGGAGGACCGCGATGATCTCCATCGTCATGGCCGATGACCACCCCATGATCCGCGAGGGGATCAGGAGCATGATCGAAAGGTACGCGAATCTCGCGTCCTCGGTGGGGCGTCGGGAGGGGCCCAGGCCCTCGAGCTCGTCGAACGCCTCCAACCCGACGTCTTGCTTCTGGACTTGCGCATGCCGGACATGGACGGCCCGGAAGTCACGCGCGAGGCGCGCAGGATCTGCCCGCGCACGCGGGTGCTCATCCTGACGACCTGACGACACGGACCAGGACATCCTCGCCGCGATCGAGAGCGGGCGCGGGCGGAGTACGTCCTCAAGGACATCGAGCCGGCCGGGCTGCGCCGAAGCCATCCGGGGCGACGGCAGGCGGCAGGACCGTGCTCGACCAGAGGGCCGCCGAGGCCGTGGCCAACAGGATGCGGGGAGAAAGCCAGGGAGGAGGCCCTGTCAGGCAGGAGGAACGGGTGCTCTCGCTGTCGCCGGAGGCAAGGACCAATCGGCGGATCGCCGATCCTCAACCTCAGCGAGACGACCGTGAAAACCCTATTTCTCCCGCATCTTCGCCAAGCTCGGCGTCGCGGACCGGACGTCGGCCGTCGTGGAGGCCATGAGGAGGGGATCATCCCAGTCAGGACGGCGGGTAGCCTGATCAGAGTGCCGGGCCGGGGGCGCCGATGAGATCGCCCCGGTCCGGCACTCCCGCATGGAACGGTGGCTGAAGCCGATGCGATTCCACGGCGTGGACCTTCGGCTAGGCGCGCCTTCACTCCCCGGTATTTCCAGACGCGTACGTAGATCGACGACGTAGTCGGTGCGATCGGCGGTGTCCGTGGGGTTGGGGTTCCCGGCTTCGAGCCGACCTGCACGTTCAGGCGGATGCTGTACGGGTCTCCTGAGCGAAGGCCTTCTTCAACAGGGTCGTCCGTCTTCTTCACCGTGTGGGTACGCCTGGCCGCTCGACGAGGTGAGGTGATCTTCTCCGGCGTCCACTCCAGCGTCCAGGTGTGGAATTCGCCGTCGTTGAGGTCGATGCGTTTGGGCGTGAACTTCGAGGTCATCAGTCCAGTTCTCGCCGTCCTGCGTGTAGCAGCGTCCTCTGGGGAACGGCCCGCCGGGTCGAAGCCGTTGACCGCGTCCGGGGTGCCGTAGCCTCGAGGATGTCTATCTCGCCGCCGTTGCTCGGGTTGTCGGCCCAGCCAGCGAAGAGCGGGCCAGATGCCGCGCGATTTGTTTTTAATCGTGGGTAGTTTCGCCCGCATTTCGAAACGTCCGTATGTTTGGGAGAACTCTTTCCACGGTGTCGATGAATCCCGCGAATACCAGCGTCTCGTTTTTCCCCATCGTTGACCGCTTGATCCAGTCGTTTCGTATTAAGAATAATTTTTCCCGTTTCATGGTAACATTCCTCCTTTTCACGGTTGACCAATCGTGATTGGCGTATTCATTATCGTGTATATGTTCCATTGAGCCAGCGAAGGATCGCCGGAAGTCTTCGGTGAAGACGGGGTGCCCCAGTAACGGACGTAGTAGGGCGATTTCGCCGGTAACGCTGTGGCTGCGCACACGGTTCCGGTGGCCGACCCTTGGACGCACCTCGCTCGACGAGGAGACGCACGCCGTCGCGGGAGGAGGCGACGGCAGTGCCAGAGACCATCCCGGCCGTCGCCACCAGGAGGCCATTGCAGTCTCGAAGGAAATGATGGATACGAATGGTAGACACATTGCTCCCTTTGAGAGACATGCACGGTATCTCAGCGCGCTGCTTGCGTGTGCTCGAAGCCGATGATAGTTGTCGCCGCACTGCGCTTTCCTCTCGCTGGATCCACCGCGTCCGGCGAGGCGGGTGAGTATGCGAGTGAGATGGCCGCCGATCGGCTCTAGCCGTATGCCAACATATAGCGGGCGCCTCGAGACGCATTTTCCAGCACACACACCTCCTGCACAAACGGTACATATTTACAGCGTAAGAAGCGAAAAGGGCAGCCATATGAAATATAGGGCGTGTCTGGGCGTGTCGTCTCCGCGCCGATGCGGCGACGGCTGACCGAAAGCCCTGCCTGCGTGTCGTCTCCGCCCCGATGCGACGACGTCTCCGCGGCGTCGCGGGCGTCGCCGATTCGGGCCGATCTACTCTTCTCCACGGACTTCGGCGAGGCTTCGTCGAAAATCTTCGACTCGATGTCATAGAGGCCCGGCTTCATCGGCTTCGCGGATCATCGAACCGAGGCGCGTCCGCGGCTATTTCGTGCTGTTTCCGCGAGTATTCCTCGAGGATCCTGCGCAGGAGTGCGTAACGATGCCGGTTCGGCCTGCTCATAAGCCGATCTTCCCTCCCTCCGAGCTTGACGAGCGTGGGCCGCGGGAACGCTCTGGGTACCGGCCACCGCCTCGCCGCCGGTCAGGCGAGTCGTCATCGGTGTGAGGGGCCGATTGCCCTGCCGGCCTGCATCGCCTCGACGTTCCCGGAGGATGTCGTGGATCCTCCGGAGGATCGACATGTGATGTGGCCTTCTGCGTCGACGAGTGCTCTGCCTGCAGGGACAGAGTTCTGTCACGGCGTCGAGCGTCTGGCCATCCTGATGGGCATGACCGTCAGCGGAGCGCTCATGCGCGCGCTGACGCGCTTCTTTGACTGTCTGCGATCGCACGGCGTACCGCCCGCATGATATCGCTGAAGCAGAAAGAAGCGAAAGCCGATGCGTATGAAATCCGCGTGTGGGATCCGTCGGATGCGGTGGAACCAGTCGGAAAGCTCATCCGATCCGCGGTCAGCGTCACCTAGTCCTTCGCTGGGCGGCCGAGCGCTGTGACCGCCGCCCCGAGCTTTGCGGCGTGCCGTCAGTCTGGTCAGTCCTCTCCGACTTTCCGCTGCGGTCGCCGCTCCACGAGATGGAATTGCGTCCCTCGCGATCGACGCGTCTGTGGGTGTGAGCGCCGAAGTAGTCGCGCTGGCCCTGGATGGGAGTTGGCTGGCAGGCGTTCGGCCCTTGCGCCGTCGTAGTAGGCGAGCGAGGGCGAAGGCCGATCGGCGCCCGTCAGCGCGGCGTAGCTGACGACGCGTCGCCGCACGGACCTGGCCTTGCCGATCTCGCCTCGTGAAGTACGGGTCGGCCAGCAGCAGCGCGAGCTCGAGATTAACGCGGCTGTACCTACCGGTGATCCGGGTTGGGGAAGACGGCGGCGGATGATGCAGCCGCCCCGCCAGATGTGCGCTTGCCATCGCACCCAGGTCTACGTTTCCAGCCCGTAGCATTCGGCGGAGGCCTTGCCGGATGAGTTCAGCGCCCCGTAGGCGACCATCTTCGCGTACAGCGCCTGGCGGATGTCCTCGAGCGAACGCCTCGAGGTCGTCGACCGGCATCGCTCTGGACGCCTGCGAAGAGCGCCCGCGCTGGCCTGTCGCTCGGGGACCCCCGCCGGAGAGGGAACGGGCGAGGTCGCCTCGGCGATGCCTGCGGGCGCGCCGACCTCCGCTGCGTTCTGCACCGTCCATGCACCTGTGCGTCTGGCCCGCGCGGTCGGGGACGACGTCGATGAACAGCTCGCCGGTGGCGAAGTCGTAGGTGCTGAAGCTTACGTCGGCGGTGATCTCGATGAGGTAGGAGTCGAGAGCTCGGTCGCGTTCCACTTCTCGAGAGACATTTTGCCGATGTCCGGGCGCTCGTCCCCAGCGCCTTGCGCATGAGGTCGTAGGCCTCGGCGATGAGCTGCATATCGGCGTACTCGATGCCGTTGTGCACCATCTTCACGGTAAGCCCGCCCTCGCCGTGCCGACGTCAAATGCGGCGAGGGGACGCCGTCTACGTGCGCGGAGATCGTCTCGAACATGAGGCCGAGCCTGTCGTGGGACCTCCGCCGTGCCGCCGGGCATGATCGAGGCCGTTAAGGCGCGCCCTCTTCCCTTTCGCCGGAGACGCCCGCCCACGAGGGAGTGCAGCCCGCGGGCGCAGATGTCCGCCTCGCGGGCGCCGAGTGTCGTGGTGAGATCAGAATCTGCCGCGAAAGTCCCACGATGAGTGTCCCAGTGGTCCATCAGAGGCGAGCTCCTCGATCGCCGCGTCCGCCGGAGCGCCGCCGCCCGGCCATGATGATCGCCACGCGCGGGTGGACAGGGCGTCGACGAAAGTCCGCCATCGACCTCGCCGCCGCAGAACTACGCGCCTTCGCCGCCGTGCTCAGCCCGCGCCCTTTCTCGATGCTCAGCTGACGCTGTGCGATCAGAATGGGCCACTTTCGAAGCTCAGTGCGTGCGGATTGCCGGGCCAGATTCGAGCCCATCGCCCGCCATGCCGGTGACGCTGATATCCGCGGCTCCCCTTGGGAGGGGTACCAAGGGATCGCCGTGTGTTTCTCCTTCGTTGGTCGATGCGTTACAGCCGGTGCGGCGCGCCGGAAGCCCGCCGTGGGGTGCGATTCGCCTGTGCGGCGGCGCGGCGGAACCGACCCGATGCCCAACTCTGCGCTCCGACTCGGGGGATGGCGGTGACCGCCGGCCGGAGAGAGCTGCGAAGCCGTCAGGCGCCGATCGTCGCTGCAGACGACCTTTCTGGGCCTCCTCCTGCACCGATGTGCGGAGCTCGCTCGGCGCCCTTGAAGGACCTGGCAGCGTAGATCTTGGCGGGCAGCACGCCGGTTTCCCGAGGGGCGCGCCGCGAACGGCGCTCTCGGTGACTTCACCTTTGAGCCTCGCTGATCGGCGCGCGCCGTTGCCAGGAGCGGCGACGGAAGCTTGGCCAGGATCGGCCTCGCCCGCCAACTCGCAGGCCGTCACGTCCTCGGGGGCCAGGGCTCCCGTTTGGCCTTCTGCTCCTTGCTCGCCGGGGCGTCGATGCGCGCATAGAGCGCTGGCTCCGTGAGCGGGCCACCTGCTCACTCGTGCGGCTGCGTGAGTGCCCGCACGCGCGATGATATCTCGGGGCGAGGCAGGTCTACGATCAGGCCAGTCGCTTGTCGGTGGTCCGCACCGTCCCGTCCGTGCTGCCAGGAAGGGAGGCGCCGGCGCTCCTCGCCGCCGAATCCGGATCGTCCCGACAGCAGGCTCCGGAACGAACCACTGAGATCCGACGGGGACTCTCGACGGGCTTCTTGCCCATGCCGTCGACGACTCGGTCGACGAGGAGGAGGACACGAGCGTCTTGCCGACACCGCGCTGGGATTCCAGCCGGGAGCGGTGGGAGAAGAGGTACTCGATCGCCACGGCGAGGTAGTGGTTGTTCGCAGCCCCGCGTCCGGCGGCGACGACGCCATGGCGGTCGGAGTCAGCGTCGTTGCCGGTGGCGACGTCGAAGGCGTCGCCCGTCTGCGCCGGGCGTCAGGCGGGCCCTGCAGAGAGGGCCATGGCGTAGAGGAGACGATCCATGCGGATCTTGCCGTCCCAGTCGGGCGTCATGAAGCGGGCCACTGTCACTGCGGTCGACGACGGAAGCGACCACCGTGAGGTCGAGGTTGTAGCGCTGCGCGATGGCGCCCCGTGTGCTCCGCCGAGGCGCCGCCCATGGATCGGCGCCGCGCGATGACTCCGGCGGCTCTGACGGCATCGAGAGTCGATCATGGTCGGCGCCTCGACGTAGGCGGAGAGGAGTCGTATCCGCGCACGGATTCCCTTGGCGCGCGCTCGTAGAACGCGCTCGATCTTCTTCCACCCTCCCGAGCAGCTCTCGTTGGCGCGGGCCGCGATCCTGCCCTTCTGTCGCGTCCGTATCAGCGGCGGCCGCCCGTCGGCAGGTTACTTGACCGCCGTCACTGCGGCGGATTGTGGGACGCAGATGACGATGCCGTCGGCCAGCCCCCGATCCGAGTATTGCGCACGCCGGTGCCGCTCCCCGCCCCGTTGGCGACGAGAGGATCGCCAGGGGACGGAAGGCGTCAGCGTCCACGACGGGCGTCGACCCGGACGTCGACGCCGTTGGCGACGAGGACCTCGATCGCGGTCTCCTCGGCGGGCTTGGACAGGGCGTGCGTATCGCGGCCGATGAAGAGCGGGCCGTCGTATCCCTGGGCGCGGCGGTAGTCGACGATCGCCTGGGTCGTCGCCGCGATATGGGCTTCGCTGAAAAGCACCGTCGAGCTCCGAGCCTCGATGGCTACTGCGTTCCGAAGACGACGGTTTTGCTCACCGATCAGGAGGGATCTGGTTCGATATCGCACAAGCGGAGTAGCAGGGCGTCGACGTCGACGAGATCCTGCTCGCGAGCGGGGGTGCCTGCGAGTTCGTTCATGCGACGATTGTGTCACGAATCGCATTCACGCGGGTCGGATTGTGCGCTTTCGGACGCTCACAGGGCCGCGCCGAGGACGCGTCCGAGGCTCCAAGGCAACCAATCCGGTTCCGTACGTGCCGAGGAGATGGGCCGCGGTGTGCGCCAGGCGGCCGCGTTCGAGGTGGCGCACCGCGTCATGTCGCAGTGGGGAAGGTCGTGAATCCGCCGGAAGAGCCGGTGGTCAGGATTCGGGCCTTGCGGGGGCATCCCAGGCATGCCACGGCGACCTGACGGAAGGCGGTACTGCGTTGGCGGCGGGCGTCCACAGCCTCGGGGGCGCGGCGCGAAACGAAGTCAGGCCGAGCGGCACGCACCGCTCCCAGGCCTCCGACCAGGCAGACAACTCGGAACGTCATCGCCAGTGATCCCCTTCGCCAGGCCGCCCGCCTGAAGGCCGCACACCGCCAGGCATCCCCGCCGATCAGCGGGACTACCGCCGTAGAGGACCGCACCCAGGGGCGGCGGGCGGGTGGGTGGTTCCAGGACAGAAGGTGCCGTACGTCGTGAACAGGCCGAGGATCCCACGTTGCAGGAACAGCCGGAGACGGGGGCGATCGACTCTCGGAGGAGGCCGAGGGGCGGCCCAGGCTGTAGAGCTCCGGGGAGGTTGACCGTGAGGGTCGCCCACGGAAGAAGTCCCTCGGGGATGGTCGCAGCGGCCAGGGAACGCAGTCCGGTTCCCGCCGCCATTCCGCCTGCGAACACGCGAAGCCGTCGCCGGCCAGTCCCGGCGCCGTCGCCCCAGGCGGTTATGCGGGCAGTGTTCGATCGTACCGCCACCTGAAAATCCCCTGCCCTCGCGGGGTAGACGATCCGCCACCGGCCGCCAGAGCGCTCTTCGGCCCGCATCGGCACTTTCCCAGGCTGCTCACTTGGCGGAGGCGGAGTCCACAGCGACGACGTCGACGTCAGCTCATAGCCGTCCCTCCCAGAACACTTGTCGGGACGAGGTACGCGAGCGGGCGCAGGCTGGCGACGACCCTGTGACCCGGGCGGCGATCCTGACCGCCGCTTCGGCCGCTGTGCATCTGCCTGGCGGTGAGCGCGTGGGGTTGGCAGTCGAAGAACTGGTCGATGGTCGACGTCCACGCCACGGGTTCGAGCACAGGACACGGCGACGGCAGGCGCTGCGGCTCCTCGGATTCTGCGTCGTCTGTGCGCCGGGTCGACGGGGCGACGACTACCATGGGCACCGGATCGCCGAGTAGTACAGTGCCATCCCAGTAAAGAGTCGACGTTTCCGAAGACCGCCACGCCAGCGTCGGCACCATGATCCCACATGTAAGACTGGCCGCGCCGATCACTCCGGCCGCGAGGGGCCAGCCCGGCCCGAGTCCTGGAAAACCAGCGGTCAGGAAGATGGGCCGGGTGAACGGCCCGGTGGTCACTCGTATCGGTCTGCGACAGCCTGTCGGTGTACTCCACGTCCCTCCGGGGTGGATGGCAGGCAGGATGACCGTGATGTGGGAGCGTCCACAGGATGCCCCGGGCGGCGAGCCCTGCTCCGACCCGCAACGGTGCGCGATCGCAGGTGGCCATCAGGAGGTGAGGCTGCGCACGTACAGGTCGAAGTCGCCTCGCGGGTGGTGCGGCCCCACTCGGTCAGATGACGACCAGGCCGAACGCCGCGACGGTCGGCCCGAGGTCCTCCTTGACGGTGAACACGAGGGCCGCCATCGAGACGATGGCGCTGCGAAGCGACCTCGGATTCGATCCACGAGCACAGACTGTAGGAGATCGGGGACGGCGACGTTTCGGTAAGAACTGCGATTCGACTGCGCTCCACAGGCCCCCAGCTCATGAGGTAGGGAGACGCCGACCGCTGCGCCGAGGTGGTCTCCCAGGCGCGCAGGCGAGCCGCATGAGCACGGCGCTCGCGGCGAAGAGCGATCTTGGACCAGAATTATCGGTCAGGGGAAGAGCCAGTAGACGGGCCCCAGAAGCACGAGGAGGGTGGAAGTGGTCCTTGGGAGGTTGAATCGGTCCTTTGATGTCGGCGGTCAGGGGCGTGCAGGCCTCGTATTGTTTTTGCTAGCTCGCGCTGAAGATGCCGGTCGGGACGGGACGCGAAGTCGCGCCATTGGAGGCGGAGTGGGCGATGTAGGCCCCGGCGGCGACCGCCACCGATGATCAGTGGGCGAGGCTGCGGGGATCAGGTCGCAAGCCGCAGGTCGACGGAGGAGACGACGACTCCGGCGCCGGAAGCTTCGGCGTCAACTGTCATCCATCCTTCGTCAGCCGGGGGCGTATCCGTCGCTCTCTCTCCGCCTCCCTCTGCGTTGGCTGAGGGAGGCGTTTAGCTCATACCGGTTGCGAAGACCTTCCCCGCGGAGGAGTGCCGGCGTCAGAGGCGCTCGTGGACGGGGGCTGTCTTCTGGGCTGCTCACAGATGCAGTCTAGTCACAGGCGGCAGCGGTGTGGAGGCTTCAGGATGATTCGCCCGGGCGCCGGGGTGCGCGGTCCGCCGTTCACGGAGGCCAATCGGCGTTCCGGACTGCTGGAAATGACGGCATACCGTCTGTGGGAATGATCTCGCGCTTGCTCCAGGTACTGCGGCGCAGGCCATCCGACGGCACTCTCTCCCCAGAAGGTGAAGAGCCGGTAGAGGATCGCCAAATCCAGGAAGGCGATCGAATAGAACACGCCACGCCACGGACCCAGGCCTCCGGTCACGCGGGCCGTTTCGACCGGTCCGATTCCGCCGGGGATGATCGATCCCAGGGAGTTAAGGTTGGGTAGGTCAGCGCGAGGTGACGATCAGCGGGTAGCCGAAGGACGCCGGGCACCGCCGAAGCGGGTCACGAAGGCGATGGTCTGCACGATCGATCCGGCGAAGCCATGAAGAGATCCAGCTCAGGTGGGTGGTGAGCCATGAACGAGCCGGGGCCAGGCCTAGTCGATGGTCAGGCAGGTCTTGGGCCACCCACTGCCTCAGGGGCGTGATGAGCATGAGGCGCAGCCAGGATCGCCAGGACGACTGAACAGGACCGATCCGGACGGCGGCGTCGGCGGCACCTCTCCCGTCGCCAGGCTCAGGACGATCAGGTGATGTCGTGGCAGATGGGCGACCTGCACCAGGGTCACGGTCGCCGATTACACGGTGGGCGTGGGACTCTGCGCTTGTGCAGGGATCGGAGGGGTTCAGCGCGGCGGGGCGATGCCGGCCGGCGCCACGGGGTGACGACGGGCGGCGACCTGCACGTCGATCGATTCGCGCAGGGCAGCTTTTCGGCCGTGTAGGCCTGCCAGGGTCATGCTTCGCTCCGAGGCCGGTGAAGAGGGCCGATCCGAAGGCGGAAACATCCACAGCGGGTTGGCCTGCAAGCGTTCGCTGGGTCAGTGAGATTGACCAGGCGGGCGAATAGACGGCGATAGGTCGATCGTGACCGTGACTACCAGTTCGCGAGGGAGAACCGGTAGAGCTGAATCAGCGTGATCGTATGACTTCAGGGAACCTGCTCGGTGAGCCTGTCGCGCAGGATTCGAGCTCACCCGCAGTCGTCGGAACTGGGCGCGGGTCTGCGCAGGGGATGACGGCGCGTTGGAGGATCAGGGCCAGGGAGATGACCTGGTCGGCGACAGACAGCGGTTGGCGGGAAGCCACCGCCCTGTCGACACCACCATCCCCGCCATCATCGCCATCATCTGGGCCGTATCGATGCGCCGCTCCATCTCCGAGGCGGCGATGCTTCCGTTCTCCCAGTGGAGCAGTTCCTGACGTGCCGTCCCTGCCCGGAAACCGTCACGCCGGCTTGCACGTCGCCGTGGGACAGTCCGCGCTGGTGGGCGTGACGGAGGATGTCAGATCTCGTCGAGGCGCGCTGTCAGGTATCCGTCGGCGTCAAGCGATCGAGGGCGTGCGCCACACGCACCCGCATGAGGATGACGGCAGGTTGGTGGCGGCCGTGGAGCCCGCGGTCGGGAACGAGCCGCGCGGAGACGGCTGCCAGCTCCATCAGCGCGAAGCAGTCTTTGGCTACTTCTATAGGTGAAGCGCGGTGTGTCGTGCTGTCGTCGTCGGGACGATCCTGCTCCACATGGTCGCCAGCGGGCCGACGGTCTGGCGGTCGGCGTCGAGCATCGAAGGCGTGGTAGGCGACGCGTCGTCGGCGTCGATGACCACGTAGTTGCGGGCCACCCTCGCCTATGGGGGATGGTAGCTCTCTCCAGGACGGTGTCGCGGACCTCGTTCGCGTCGACGTCGAGGCGCGGATGAGACCCGGCGGGGGAAGCGGCAGCGTCGTAATGGGCAAGTCGTCGTGGGCGGTCGCGCCCGGTCTCAGCGTTCTCGGCTGATTCCCCGCCTGCGGGGATCGCGCGGATCTGTTCGACGCCGTATCGGTCGACGATACCCCAGATCGGTGCGCGCCGATGCGACCCAGGCTTGAGGCGTAGCCTTGGGGGAGCTCGTCGATCCGGATGACCGGAAGCAGCGTCGATGCCGGCGCGGCGGACGAGGTGGACCAGGTCGACCCCCACGGCGTGGTTGGCGGGTCGCCGGATATATCCGGGCCAGCACATGCCGCATGTCCGTACGAGAAGGCCGTGATGAAGCGCGCCCGGCAGCGTCTGGTTACCTTGCAGAACCGACGGGACGAGGACGATGGACGGGAGGGGCCAGCCCAGCGAATATTCGGTTTCGTCTTGCTTCCCCGCTGACGCCACGGTGAGGGATCGCGGATATCACCGCCGCAGCCGGGAGCAGCCAGATGTAAGTTTGCTCGGTCAGCGGGTCGACAGCTGGCCGGTCAGAGGAGAGAAGTACTTCGTGAAAGAACCACAGGAGGCCGAAGGCGATGCCGACAACGCGGTAGCTGGCCCAGCGGCGGTTATCAGCGCGCGCCATCGTCGATGCCGGGCGATGTCGACGATCACAGTCGGCAATGACGGGAAGAAGCTGATCAGCCCTTCCGGAACGTTGACCGGTATGAAGGATGGTCTCGGGATCTCGTTGGTAGCGTTCGGACGTCCAGGTGACCGCCAGCGTGGTCGAGGAGGGCGTAGATCCGCCAAGCAGCAGCGCGCCAGTGGCCAATGCCGTGATACTCGCCGAGAAGAAATTCGCGGATGGCGGATCCGGCGGGCTCCTCGTGATGAGAAGAGCGGATCGGCGGGGTTTCGCCTCGCCGACCGCAGGCGTCCGGTGGTGTTCACCCCAAGTCTAACGTCCAGTGTTGCGGAGGGCGTCTACGGGCCGCTGAGCCACCGCGCGGACGGTGACGTTCGCGCGTTGGCCGCCAGCCAGCCGCATCTGCGGACAGGACTGGTCATGACGTCGTCCCG
>BNJT01002841.1_pt1 | contig 79441 bp, 129 predicted proteins | sample 8540491 | NCBI WGS metagenome assembly BNJT01 (sample SAMD00202455, study PRJDB9452) | human saliva metagenome | host: Homo sapiens | reverse complement strand
CAGCAAAGTGCATAAATTTTTACGTTTTAAAAAGACTTGTCAACATTATCCACATTTTTATCCACAAAAAAATAGTTGGGTTTTACAGGTCTTAGAAAGCTGATAAATAGGCTGTTTTCAGAGTTATAAACTGACTTATCCACATTTCAAGCGTTTTATCCCCATAGAGTAAAGACTGCATTTGAGATAAAATTGTAGATTTTTATGAGCTAAAAATATAAAAAGTGCAATTTTACTCAGAAAATACAATTGGATAAAAAAATTTAATAAAAAAATCATATTAGTTGAAAAAAATTTAATCAAATTGACAGTACAATTATAAATTTAAATTGAATTTTTTTGTTTACAAAAGTGGTATACTATAGACAAATAAAAAAGAAAAGGAGCTTATACATATGCGTTATACAATTACTGGAAGAAATATTGAGATTACTGATGGTTTGAAGAAGGCGGTAGAGGAGAAGCTTCAGAAATTAGAAAAGTATTTTACAGCTGAGACAGAGGCAAGAATCACATTGAGTGTGCAAAAGGAAGCACATAAGATTGAGGTTACTATTCCTACAAAACAGGGGACTTATAAGAGCTGAGGAAGTTAGCCAAGATATGTATGTCAGCATAGATAAAGTTCAAGACATAATAGAAAAGCAGATTAAAAAGTTTAAAGAAATAAGCTTATAGATAAGAAGCAGGCTGCAATGTCATTCTCAGATTTCTTTATAAACGATGAAGCTCGCTCTATGGAGATGATGAAGACGAGATAAAAGATCGTAAAGACAAAGAGATTCAGTATCAAGCCTATGGATCCTGAGGAGGCATGTTTGCAGATGGAACTTTTGGGACATGATTTCTATGTTTTCAGAAATGCAATCAGCGATGAGGTATGCGTGGTTTATAAGAGAAAAAGATGGAAAAATACGGTATTATAGAGCCGGAAGTTTAATGTGGTTGTTAAGCTATTTTCCTTTTTAGCTTTTCAAACATACAATAGTTACAGGGAGTCTTAAGACTCCCTGTTTTTTTCATATAAAAAAATATTTTGAAAAACATACACAACTTTTTTTTAATATATACTATAATATAGACGGGTGTAGAGGTGAATTTCTTTGTTGAATTTACCATGATGTAGAAAGAGCGGAAATGAGTTTTCTATAAGGAGGAGAATGAAGCATCAAGATATTATTGAAAAAATGACATTAGAGGAAAAGTGCGCCTATCTTTCAGGTAAAAATGCCTGGGATACGAGGTCGTTTTCTTCTATAGGGGTTGATGTTCTTCACCACGCTGACGGACCTACAGGTGTAAGAAAGCAGGCAGGAAAAGGTGACCACCTTGGGTTGAATGCTTCCGTACCTGCAACATGTTTTCCGACTGCGGCTACTTTGGCAAACAGCTGGGATGTAAGGCTTCTTGAAAAAGTGGGAGAAGGGCTGGGAATTGAAGCGGCGGCAGAGGATGTAAATGTACTTTTAGGACCCCGGAATAAATATCAAGCGAAATCCGTTATGCGGAAGAAATTTTGAGTACTATTCGGAAGATCCGTATCTTAGCGGAAAACTTGCTGCGGCTATGATAAAGGGGATACAAAGTAACGGAATAGCCGCCTGTGTAAAGCATTTTGCTGTAAATTCACAGGAGCTTCGCAGAATGGCTATGGATTCGGTACTGGATGAGAGAACGCTTAGAGAAATCTATATTACCGCCTTTGAAATAGCTATAAAAGAGGGCAAACCGAAATCTTTAATGACGAGCTACAATATGGTCAACGGTGTATATGCAAATGAGAATGAGCACCTTCTGATGGATATTTTAAGAAAAAGATATCGGCTTTTGACGGTATGGTGGTTACCGACTGGGGAGCTTCAAACGATCATGCTTTAGGGGTAAAAAAACGGTTCAAGTCTGGAAATGCCTGCTCCGGGACTTGACAGCGCAAGAGAACTTTTAGAGGCATTAAAGAACGGCAAGATAAGTGAAATTGATATTGATGCCAGAGTGGATGAGTTGATAGATATCACATTGACCACAAAGAATAAGAAAAAGCCGCAAGATAAGGCAAAGATGTTTGAAGATAATAATGCGCTTGCAAGAGAAGCTGCAAGAAAAAGTATTGTGCTTTTAAAGAATGAAGAAAACATTTTGCCGCTTGACAAGAGTAAAAAGGTAGCGATTATAGGTGACTTTGCTTTTAGTCCCAAGATATCAGGGAGCGGGATCTTCCATGGTGAATGCAACAATAGTGGAGGATGCACAAAAGACTTATAAAAAAGCTTGACCTTGACTCCGAAAAAGAGAAAAAGATTGAGGCCGCCATAGGCAATATTGAGGAAAAGCTTGAAGATTTGGATATTAATCCGATATATGAGGGAGCAGGTATCACAAATGTAAATGCGACAAATGTTGATACTGTGGAAAAAGTTATATCACAGTTTGATCTAAATATAATAGGTATGGCACATGGATATTCAAGAGCGGATAAAGAGGATGAATCCCTTGTAAATGAAGCAATAGAGCTTGCAAAGCAGGCGGATATTGTACTTTATTTCTTCGGACTTAACGAGGCGAGTGAATCTGAAGGTCTTGACAGAACTCATCTTAGAATTCCAAACAATCAGATAACATTATTGGAAAAGCTTTCAAAGACTAATCATAATATAGTCGGTGTAATCAGTGCAGGTTCATGTATTGAAATGCCTTGGGAAAAAATTTAAAGGGAATACTTCATGGATATCTCTTCGGTCAGGCAGGCATGGGTGCGGTATTTGAACTGCTTAGCGGTGAGTACAGTCCAAGCGGCAAGCTCTCTGAAAGTATTGTAAAAAAGTATGAGGATGTTCCGAATATAAAGTATTATCCTTCAAAAGAGAGGACTTCGGAATATAGAGAGAGTATATTTGTAGGATATAGATATTTTACTACAGCAAATGTACCTGTAATGTATCCTTTCGGATATGGACTTTCCTATACAAAGTTTAAGTACAGTGATATAGAAACAGATAGAGATAGGGTAAGCTTTTATATTGAAAAATACAGGGTGAATTTTGCGGGTGAGGAAATAGCCCAGCTTTATATAGGATTGAAGAAATCAAAGATATTTAGGGCTAAAAGCTTTGAATTAAAAGGGATTTGAAAAAGGTATATTTTGAACTCGGGTGAAAAAGAAAAAAAGTCACTATTTTATTTGATGATAAAATCATTCAGGTTTTTATAATGTAGCGACAAATGCCTTTGAGATTGAAACCGGAGAATATGATATATACATCGGAAGCAGCTGTGTAGATATCAGATTGCAGTCTCAAAGTAAGTGTTGAAGGTAATGCAACAGTTTTTCCCGTATAATAAGAGTGATTTACCTTCATACTTTGACGGAAATGTAGCAAATGTAAGTGATGAAGAGTACAGGATTTTTGCTTGGACAGGGAAATACCTGACGGACGCTGGAGCAGGGGAACTTGGAATCAATGATGCATTATGTCAGATGTATTATGCAAAAAGCTTTATTGCAAGACATGCCTATAAGGTACTTGATAAAGAGGCTGAAAAAGTCGCTTGAGGACGGAGTACCGGATCTTAATACTCTTTTCCAGTTTAATATGCCCTTTAGAGCTATCGGAAAGATGAGTAACGGACAGGTAAGCATGGAGATGGTAGATGCCATATTACTGCTGGTAAACGGACATTTCTTTAAGGGTATTACAGGTATTATAAAGGGGTATTTCAAAAAAACAGAAAGGCCAATAAGATATATAAAGGAAAAGTTTCTTCAAAGAGAAGATAGAGAGTAGTTATGAATGTAGTAAAAAGAATGGATAGAAGCGCATCCGAATCTATGGGAGTTTATTAAATTTAATATTCTCTCAAATGTAGCAACAATTGTAAATTTTATAGTTATGTGGATAGGAACGGCTACATTTACAGGGATTTGGATGGCATCAGATACCGTTTCAATTTTTGATTTTTAATTATGCGGAAAATATTGAGCAAAATCTTGGGATGGCAGGATTTTTAAGCTTCCTTGTGGCTACTGCACTTGCTCAGACTGTAAATTTTTTTGTTCAAAAACAGTTTGTATTTAAATCAAATGCGGCATTTAAGGATGCTATACCGAAGTATATTATGCTTGCTGTTGTATTGATCATTATTTCTGCGGCACTGCCTGCATATTCACAGAAGTTTTTTAGGGATATAGGAATCGGTGCAAGTTTTGTACCTACACTGGCTAATGCGGTAAATATCATTGTTCAGGTGGTTATCAGCTATCCTACAATGAAATATATTGTAATGCCTGAGAAAGAAAATAAAAATAGGAGGAGTATTATGTTAGCTGTTAATATGGCGGATGTAATAAGTGTTATCAAAGTCTATAGCGCCACACCTTGCAGCTATAGTGACACTTTTTGTAGCGGCACTTGTGGTCATGTTTTATCACAAGAAAGGAGAAAGTCAGAACGTAAATAAAACCTCATACGAACGGCTTTCATGGCTTGTATTTTTGGACTGGGAACACTTTTTAAGTATCAATCTTATGATAAACGGCCCTTTAAAGACTATGATAACACTTGCTACAGGAAGGGGAGTTATAACTGAACAGTCTCTAAATGAAGCAAAAGTCATTAGGTGAGGAGATTTCAAGTGAGGGTATTGTACTTTTTAAAGAATGACTCAACACTTCCGCTTCAAAAGGGTTCTAAAACTCAATCTCTTTCGGGTGGTCGTCAACAAATCCCTTTATACGGAGGTACAGGTTCAGGAGGACTTTGACGATTCATTCCCTACAGTATCACTTATTGAAGGATTACAGAATGCCGGATTTGAGGTAAATGAGGAACTTGTAAAGTTTTATACAGATTTCAGACAGACAAGACCTACAGTCGGAATGTGGGGACAGGATTGGACTATACCTGAGCCTTCAATTGAACAATATAACGAGGCAAATATTTTTGATAATGCAAGAAATTATTCCGATAAAGCTGTAGTTGTTATTGCAAGATCGGGCGGTGAGGGGGCTGATTTGCCAAGAAGCCTTGATCCCGGTGTTGAAGATACATTTTGTGGACGGAGGTACTTTCGGATCAAAGGGTATCAGATACAGCGATCAAAAGGATGATCTGGATGCAGATAAGAGCTATTTGGAGTTATCAAACAGAGAAACAGCAATGCTTGATGCGGTAAATAAGAAATTTAAAAACATTATTGTAATCATAAATGCTTCAAATCCTATGGAACTTGGTTTTGTAAATGAATATGAGAATATAACAAGTGTGGTTTGGTGTCCGGGAGCAGGACAGACGGGATTTAATGCTCTTGGTAAGATTCTTGACGGAGAGGTAAATCCTTCAGGTAAGACAAGCGATATTTTTGTTTATGACCTAAAAACAACACCAAGCTATAATAACTTCGGAGATTTCCACTATACAAATATGGATGAGTTTGCCGTAGAGGACAGAGGAGTATCATACAACCCAAGTTTTGTAAACTATGCTGAAGGTATTTATGTAGGATACAGATTCTATGAGACTGCAGCTAAAGAAGGTGCTATAAATTACGCCGGATATGTACAGTATCCGTTCGGTTACGGACTTTCTTACACCAACTTTACAAAGGAAATGGGAGAGATAGTTGCAAATAACGGTAAGATAAGCATCGACGTTTTGGTGACAAATACAGGAAATGTTGCAGGAAAAGATGTTGTACAGTTATACTTTAATCCGCCTTATACAAACGGAGGCATTGAGAAGGCAAGTACAAATCTTGTAGGCTTTGCTAAAACAAAGCTTTTACAACCTGGCGAAAGTGAGACTGTAAAGATTACTTTTGCGGTTGAAGATATGGCATCATTTGATGAAAAAATCAAAAAAGCTTATGTGCTTGAAAAGGGTGTATATGAGATCAGCTTTGCAGGAAGATTCTCATAATATACTTGATACAAGAACATTCCCTCTTGAAGATGATATAGTTTACGGTGATACAAACAAGAGAAGCAGTGATGATACTGTTGCTACCAACAAGCTTGATGATATGAGAGGGCAATTTTCACAGTTCTTTCAAGGAAAGATAAATTTCGCAAACCTCGAGGAAGCCACAAAAAGCGCCTACAGACTTTGTACTTGCGGCAGACAAAAAGGCCAAATTTTTAAACAACAGCAATTATGACGGTAAAAATTTTGATGTTGAAACGGATGAGATGCCAAAAACAAATGCAGGAAACAATATAAAACTTGCAGATCTTCGGAGCCTTGACTATGATGATGAGGCATGGGATACTCTTCTTGACAATATGAGTTTTGATGATATGTCAAAACTTGTGGCATTGGGAGGATATCAAACAGCAGCTATTACAAAGATAGGAAAAGTACAGACGGTTGACTGTGACGGACCTTCTTCAATAAACAATAATTTTACAAAAAAAGGTTCAATCGGACTTCCTGCAACTATAATGCTTGCCAATACTTTCAATACAGATCTTGCACATTCATTTGGAGACAGTATAGGTAAGATGGCAGATGAGATGGAGGTTTCAGGCTGGTATGCACCGGCTATGAATACACATAGAAGTGCATTTCGCAGGAAGAAACTTTGAGTACTTTCTCCGAGGATCCTTTACTTGCAGGGAAAGATTGCATCTAGAGGCGGTAAAGGGTGCCGAAGATCATGGGAGTATATGCATATATTAAGCATTTTGCTCTAAACGATCAGGAGACCAACCGAAACTATCAATTGATGACTTGGGCGGATGAGCAGACCGTAAGAGAGATATATCTTCGTCCTTTTGAAATATGTGTAAAAGACGGAAAAGCTAAAGCGGTTATGAGTTCGTTCAACCATTACGGAATAACACCTGCAGCTGCATCAAATGAAGTTCTAAACGAGATCTTAAGAGATGAGTGGGGCTTTAGAGGTATGGTGCTTACAGATTACTTCGGAGCCGGCGGATATGGTTATATGAATGCCGACAGATATGTAAGAAACGGTAATGACTTCTGTCTTACAGCTATTGATGCAGGGTTATAATTATGTAAAAAGGATAAAAGTGCTACAGCAGTGATTGCGCTTAGAAAAAGCATCACATAATATACTGTATACAACTGTTAACAGTAGAGCATATGCACCTGAAAAACTTTAAACTTAGGTATGATGGGATGGCAGATTGCCACTATAGTAATAGATATTATATGTATAATAATAGCTGTGCTTTTTAGCTATGAAGGCATGGAAAAAAACTATGGTACAAGAAAAAGATGCAGATAATGAATAAAAATTTTTAGCATATAAATTAAAAAGAATATGTTAGCTCCGGTATATTGCCTATGCATATGCCGGGGCATAAAAGAAAGAGTGCCGAAAGAAATAGAAAGAAATGATGACGGACATATATGGTATGGACTTTGACTGAGGTAGAGGGCACTGATAATTTGCATGATGCTACAGGCATTATAAAAGACTCTATGGAGTTTGCAGAAAATATATATAAAACTAATAAAACATACTACTTAATAAATGGTTCAAGCTGTGGTATACTTGCAAGTATAAGAGCCTGTGCATGCACAGGGGATTATAAAAATAAAAAATCTTATATAATAGTAGCGGACAATGCACATTTTAGTGTATATAATGCCGTTGAATTGTTAGATTTGATACCATATATATGTAAATATAGGGTATAATAATTTAGGCATTGCAAAAGAATGCGATGCAAAGAGTGTGAAAGCGCTCTTAGAAAGTACAATAAAGAAAAAAATATAGTGGCAGCACTGCTTGACTTCACCTACATACGAGGGGGTTGTATCTGATATAAAAATTGCTTGCAAAAAAATGTTGCATGAGTATAGTATCCCGGTGATTGTGGATGAAGCACATGGTGCCCACCTTACTATATAGAAAAAAACAACAAAAAAATATGCCGATCTTAACAATGCTCTTGATATGGAGTTTCCATCATCTGCATTGAATTTTTGAGTGCAGATATAGTGGTGCAAAAGTTTGCATAAAGACACTGCCATCACTTACTCAAACAGCACTTTGTCATTTGAAAGTCAAAAGCTTTGATTGATGAAAAAAATGTCTTGATAGAGTCACTCCATATATTTGAAACCAGTTCTCCTTCATATATCCTTTATGGCGAGGTATTGATGCATGCATTACGATATATGAGTGAAGAGTTATGCATATACATTTCAGTATTTGGAGAATCTGAAAAGCTTTTCGAGAAAAACTTTCAAGCTGTAAAAAGTATTCATTTATGGGCAGGATAAATACAGGTCTCGGATATGATTTTACAAAACTTGTAATCTACTCAGATAATATTGACGGAGTTACTTTGGCAAATATACTCAGAGAATCCTACAATATAGAGACAGAGATGAGCAGATCTGATTTTGTGCTTGCGTACAGTACAGTCTGTGACAGTGAAGATGATTTTGACAGGCTTTATGAGGCATTAAATGATATTGATAAAAAAATTTTCGTTTATATAGAACATGAGTCTGCATCAAATCTTGATGAAAAAGTATCTAAATAAGATTGCGAAAAAAAGAAATATATATATCCACCGGGATGTACCAGTTATAAAAGAAAGGGGAGATAATAGATCGGACCGGCTTTTGAGTTGTTGCAAGATTATATTAAAAAAAGGGAAAAAGGGTCTATGGATTGGACCCATAAACAGAATGGGAAAAATTTATTATGTAATGGGCAAGAGTGCTTCAGGAAAAGATACAATCTTTAACAGATTGTATGAGGAGTGCCCAAGAACAAAGAAACTTATAACATATACTACAAGACCTATAAGAGATGGGGAAGAAAAATGGTGTTGATTATCATTTTGTAGATGAATCTGTTATAGAAGAATACAGAAAGCAGGGAAAGCTTATTGAAATGAGGACCTATAACACAGTTAAAGGCCCGTGGACATATGCGACTATTGATGACGGATCATTGCATCTTGAGAGCAAAAACTACCTTATAATAGGTACTTTGGATTCTTATAAAAAAATCAAAGAGTATTACGGTGCGGAAAAATGTTGTTCCGATATTTTATAGAACTCAATGACGGCATCAGATTACAGAGGGCTGTAAACAGAGAGATGGTACAATCAAAGCCGCAGTATGCAGAGCTTTGCAGAAGATTTTTGGCTGATGAGGAGGACTTCTCACCTATGAGACTTGAAGCTGCCGGAATCACCAAGAAATATGTCAATGAAGATTTGAACAAATGTATACTTGAAATAAAAAAAGATATGGGAATAAAGATACAGGATGAGTGATTTTATTCTTGGAAATGAAAAGATAAGGCATCAGTTGAGAGAATCAATAACAAAACAGTCAATATCACATGCATATATTCTGGCAGGTGACAAGGGGATTGGAAAGTCCAAAATAGCAAGGGAATTTGCCATGGAACTTATATGCGAGAAAGCATACAGGATGTGGAGAGATGTCCTGCTTGCAGACAGTTTTTAGCGGATGCATATCCGGACTTTTTATATGAATGCCGAAGGCAAGGAAAGTATCGGAATTGACAGGATACGAGAAAAGTATAGTCAATGATGTTTACAATCAGACCATACCATGGTAAAAGTGAAAAGATATATGTAATAGATGAGGCGGATAAGATGACTGTGGGAGCACAGAATGCTCTGTTAAAGACTATAGAAGAACCGCCCTGAGTATGTGGTGATTTTACTTTTTGGTAAGGAAATATGAGCCTGCTTCTTGAAACAATAAGGAGTAGATGTATAAAGCTTTTTGTTAAGTGCTGTCAGTACTGACAGGATAAAGGGATGGCTTGTTGAAAAAAAGGCATAAGTGAAGAGGTAGCTACCATGGTGGCTTCGTATTCAAACAGTGCACCGGGGATTGCCAAAAGCAATGGCTGAGTCTGAGGACTTTTGTCTGTTATGTATGAGCAAAATGTAGAGTTTTTGAAAAAGATTTCAGAAGCATGTATTAAATGATATACTTTATATTTATAGAAGAATTGAAAAAAGAGCCGGAGGGATTTAAGGAGTTTTATAAATTTTCTTAGACTCTGGTATAGAGATATATGTATCTTAAAACTTACAAAAAGATAGATAACCTTGTATTTATAAGGGAGGAAAGCATTATACTGAGGGCTTTCCAGAGAATATACACTTAGAAAAGATTAAACAGTATAATAGATTTGATAGATGAAACGGAGACTAGGCTGAAACTCCAATGTAAGCGGAGATACGGTGATGGAATTGCTTTTTATTGGGCCTTAGAAAATAGGAGAAAAATATGAGAGTAATAGGCGTTAGGTTTAGGGAAGTGGGGAATATCTGCTACTATGATCCTGATGATATTGATATAGATGTAAATGACAGAGTAATAGTGGAAACTGAAAGGGGTATTGAATGTGGCAGAGTCATATTGGGTGCCAGAGAACTAAGTGATGACTTATGATAAATCCACTAAAAGAAGATAATAAAGAAAAGCCGAGTGCTGAGGATATTTGTATCTATGAGGAAAAATTATAAGAAAGAAAAAAAGAGGCTTTTGATATTTGCAAGGCAAAGATAATTGAACTGGATTTGCCTATGAAACTTATTTCAGCAGAGTATACATTTGACAATGCAAAGGTGTTGTTTTACTTTACGGCAGAATGCAGGGTTGATTTTAGAGAGCTTGTAAAGATACTTGCGTCTATTTTCAGAGTTAGAATAGAACTCAGACAGGTGGGTGTAAGGGATGAAACTAAAATGGTAGGAGGTATTGGCTCTTGTGGAAGAGCGCTTTGCTGCCATAGCTATTTATCTGATTTTGTACCTGTATCTATAAAGATGGCAAAGGAACAAAGTCTGTCTTTGAAATCCTGCAAAAAAATCAGCGGTGTATGTGGAAGACTGATGTGTTGTTTGAAAAAATGAGTCGGATACATATGAGTATTTGAAATAAAAAAATGCCAAAAGAAGGTGTAAAGGTTTCAACTCCTACAGGAGAGACCGGAGTTATAGTTTCCACCAGTGTACTCAGACAGACTGTAAAGGTGCTTGTGACCAAAATCAGAGGACGCAAAAGGAAATTGAAGAGTATCCTTTAAAAGAGATAAAGGGATACAAGCTTAAAGATCATGAAAGAAGAATTGATCAGGGAAGAATCGGGAGAGAGACTGGATGATTTGCAATGTGAGGATCTCTTCCTTATACAAAAATCCGTCCAAGTTTTTGCTTTCGGAATAGATGCAGTACTTTTGGCAAATTTTTATTAAAAGTAAAAAAAGAGGCGGTCATGCTGTTGACCTTTGTACAGGTAGCGGAATTATACCGGTACTTTTGAGTGCAAAAACTCAAGCAAAAAGAATAACAGGTATTGAAATACAAACAGATATTGCCGATATGGCAAATAGAAGTATAAAGTACAATGCTCTGGAAGAAAAAAATTGATATTATAAATGATGATATTGCTAATGCGCTAAAAATATAAAGCATAGCAGTGTGGATACTGTCTGTGTAAATCCACCGTATATGAAGGACACTACGGCTATAAAAAATCCTGATTTACCGCTTGCAATAGCAAGACATGAGCTTCTTACAGATCTTGATAAAGTGGTGGAGATTGCAGGTAAGCTGTTAAAAGAAAACGGAAAGTTTTTTATGATACACAGACCAAGCAGACTTTCAGAAATATTTGCGGCATTAAAGAAAAACAGAATAGAACCTAAGAGAATGAGATTTGTACACCCATATATGGAAAAGTAAAGGCAAATCTTGTTTTGATAGAGGGGGTAAAAGGATCCGGAGTATGGCTGGATGTGGAGCCGCCTTTGGCAGTTTATAAAGATAAGAATGTATATACGGATGAGGTGTTGAGAATATATGGCAGGTAAAATATATCTGGTGGCTACACCTATAGGAAATCTTTCCGATATCAGTATGAGGGCGATAGAAACATTGAAAAATGTAGATATAATTGCCTGTGAAGATACAAGAAACACTATAAGGCTTTTGAATCATTTTGAAATAAAAGGACATTTGACCTCATACCATGAGTATAATAAAATAGAAAAGGCGTATGAGCTTTGTGAAAAAGTAAAAGAAGGTAATGATATTGCTTTTGTTTCAGATGCAGGAATGCCTGCAATATCAGACCCGGGTTATGAGCTGGTGGATATCGCATATAAAGAGGGACTGGAGGTTACTGTTGTTCCGGGAGCCAGTGCGGTAGTATCTGCACTTGCAATAAGCGGATATAAGTTCAAGAAGGTTTGCCTTTTGAAGGGATTTTTGCCTGCGGATAAGAATGAGAAAAAGGAAATATTAACTGAACTTTCACAGGAAAGCCGGACTCTTATTTTATATGAAGCACCACATAGATTGCTAAAGACATTAAAGGAACTTTTTGATTATATGGGGGATAGAAATATTGCCATAGTAAGAGAAATTACAAAGTCATGAAGAGGTTTTAAGAGGAAAACTGGCGGATATAATAGCTGATTATGAGTCTGAAAAGATTGCAATCAGAGGGAGAATATGTACTGGTGATAGAGGGAAAGAGTCTTTTTGGAGAAGAGGGAAGAAAGACAGAAGTCCTTTGAAGAAATCAGTATCAGAGAACATTATGAAAAATATATAGCCGAGGGCATGGACAAAAAAGAGGCGATGAAGGCAGTGGCAAAGGATAGGGGAATACAAAAGAGAGATGTTTATAAGGAACTTTTGTAAATATAAGGAGGAAATATGAGAATTGGAATAGGTAACGATCATACAGCGGTAGAGTTAAAGAATATTGTGACAGAGCATCTGGAAGAGGCCGGATTTGAAGTTGTGGATTTTTGGCGCCATGGAAGGGGAGAGATGTGATTATCCGGTACCCGGAAGGGAAGTGGCAGAAGCTATTGTTTCCGGAGAAGTGGATAAGGGAGTGCTTATTTGCGGTACAGGTATAGGAATATCATTGGCGGCAAACAAGGTGCCGGGAATAAGGGCGGCTGTTTGCTCAGAGCCTTATTCCGCAAAGATGGCGGCACTTCACAATGATGCGCAGATCATTGCATTCGGTGCCAGAGTAGTAGGCTCTGAAATGGCTAAGATGATTGTTGACACTTTCCTTGAGACTGAATTTGAAGGTGGCAGACATCAAAACAGACTCGATATTATCACTGAAATAGAAGAACAGTATTCAAGGTAAAAACATGGGGATAGCAGATTGGTTCAGCTTTGAGACCGCAAAGCAAAAAAAGAAAAAGATGGATAGATATTATAAGAAGCTCTATCCATTTGGCGAAGAACAAAAGAAATGGGAACAAGATAGGTTAAATGAAGTTTTTTTCAAATAATAAAAAGACAAAAAAAGCTACCATTTTGAGCTTTTGATTTTTGCGAGAAAAGTATTGCAAATCTATCAGATCCTGATGTATATGATGAGGATGAAGAACGCCCAAGTGTTGAAGAGGTAATAAAAAACTGGAGAGATAAAGAGACAGTTTACAGACTAAAGGCTGAAGAAAAACAGCAGCTAATTGAAATCGCTCTTGAGGAAATAGAAAAATTCAAAAAATAAAAATATATTTGTTGGGGGAATTATGGATAAAAAAAGTATTAACAGTACAGGATATTTCATGTTTCGGACAATGTTCCACTACAGTGGCATTACCGATACTTTCAGCATGTGGAGTGGAGACGGCTATAATGCCGTCTGCTATACTTTCCACACATACAGGCGGTTTTAGCGGATTTACTTTTAGAGATCTGACTGAGGACCTACCAAAAATTATGGAGCATTGGAAAAAAGAAGGTATAAATTTTGATGCAATATATACGGGTTATCTTGGAAGTAAGAGACAGATAGAGATTGTAATTGATTTGTTCAATAATCTATTAAAAGAAGACGGGACTTAGAATAGTGGACCCTGCCATGGCGGATAATGGAAAGCTGTATACAGGATTTGACGAAGCTTTTGTACAAAGAAATGAGAAATCTTGTCGGAGTCTCTGACATTGTACTTCCGAATATGACAGAAGCCGCTTTACTTACAAATAGCGAGATAGTTCTGGATAATCAAAGCGGTGAGTATATAATGAGCATTATATATAAACTTAGAGACCTTGGTGCCAAGAATATAATATTAAAAGGTATCAGAAATATTGAAGGTAAGCTTGGAATAGCCGTATTTGAAGGTGATACTGAAAATATAGAGATACTATACACTGAGAGAATAAAAAAAGATGCGCATGGTACAGGTGATTGTTATGCTGCGGCATTTACAGGAGGATTGATGCATGGGAAAGAGCTTTAGAGAGGCTGCAAAGATAGCAGCTGAATTTGTCTCTGAGGCTATAAGAAAGACAATTGATGATGATAATCATTGGTACGGTGTGAAATTTGAAAAAGCCTTACCGGTTTTAGTGAGAGAGTTGAATAAATGATACAAATAGATGTAGGAGATATACTTACATTGAAAAAAGCCACATCCATGCGGTTCACATGAGTGGGAAGTACTTAGGATTGGACAGGATTTGAGGCTAAAATGTGTAGGATGCGGACATCAGATGATGATTGCAAGAAAGAGTATAGAAAAAAATATTAAAAGCAAAAAGGAAAAAGATGTAGAATGAGTATTTTGAATGTGGAAAAATTTGAGCCACGGTTTTGGTGATAGAGCTATTTTTGACAATGTTTCCTTCAGAATGCTAAAAGGGTGAGCATATAGGGACTTGTTGGTGCCAACGGAGAAGGTAAGTCTACATTTTCATGAGTGTGGTTACAGGAAAAGCTGATGCCTGATGAAGGGCAAAGATAGAGTGGGCAAAAAAATGTACAGATAGGGATACTTTGGATCAGCATTCTGTACTTGGAAGAGGGAACCAGTATAAGAGATGCACTAAAGGGAGCCTATGATCATCTTTTTGATATGGAAAAGAGAATGAATGAGATCTGTGATATGCTTACTACAGCTGATGAGAGCAGGATGGATGAGCTTATGGAAGAGCTCGGTACCATTCAGGAGCTTTTGATGGCGCATGATTTCTATACTATTGATGCGAAGGTCGAAGATGTGGCAAATGCGCTGGGGACTTACAGATATCGGACTTGAAAGAGATGTAACGGAACTTAGCGGAGGACAAAGAACAAAGATTTTGCTGGCAAAGCTTCTTTTACAAAAACCGGATATTTTACTTTTAGATGAGCCTACAAACTATCTGGATGTTGAACATATTGAGTGGCTGAAAAGATATTTGCAGGATTATGAGAACGCTTTTGTACTTATTTCGCATGATATACCTTTCCTTAATTCTGTGGTAAATATCATATATCATATGGAAAAATCAGGAACTCAAACAGATATGTAGGAGATTATAATAAATTTCCTTGAGGTACATGAGGTAAAGAAAAAACAGCTGGAGGCGGCATATAATCGTCAGCAGAAGGAAAGAGAAGAGCTTGCGGATTTTGTTGCCAGAAATAAGGCAAGGGTTGCTACGAGAAATATGGCAATGAGCAGACAAAAAAAGCTGGATAAGATGGATATAATAGAGCTTGCTGCAGAAAAAAACCCAAAGCCTGAGTTTAATTTTAAAGAGGCCAGAACACCGGGTAAAACTATTTTTGAAACTACAGATCTTGTAATAGGTTATGACTCACCACTTTCAAAACCTATAAATGTAAGGATGGAAAGAGGAGAAAAAGATAGCAATGTTCGGTGCAAACGGTATAGGAAAGTCAACTCTTTTAAAGAGTATACTTGGTCTTACACCGGCATTGTCAGGAAAAACTGTTCTGGGAGACTATCTTGAGATAGGGTATTTTGAGCAGGAAAGCGACAATAAGTCAAAAAATACCTGCATTGAGGAATTGTGGAGTGAATTTCCGGGTTACAGTCAGTACGAGGTAAGATCTGCGTTGGCAAAATGCGGTCTCACTACAAAACATATAGAGAGTCTTTTCAGAGTACTCTCAGGAGGAGAGCAGGCAAAGGTGAGACTTTGTAAGCTTATTAACAGGCCTACAAATATTCTTTTTTTGGATGAGCCGACAAATCATTTGGATGTGGATGCAAAGGACGAATTGAAAAGAGCGCTGAAGGCATATAAGGGAAGTATACTGCTGATTTGCCATGAGCTGGATTTTTACGAAGACTTTATAACAAGAACCATTGACTGCAGAGAGTGGTCACTGAGGGTATAAGATTTTATATGAATTTTTATGATTTAAGAGTAGAAGCGGCTGACGGAAGTATAGTCTCTATGAGTGATTTTAAAGGGAAGGTTGTGTTGGTAGTAAATACTGCCACAGGTTGTGGCTTTACACCACAATATAAATCAGCTTGAAGAGATGTATGAAAAGTACAATAAAAAAGGTTTTGAAATAATTGATGTACCCTGTAATCAATTTCGAGATCAGACACCGGGTACAGATGAAGAGATACATGAATTTTGCACATTAAACTATAATACAAAATTTCCACAGATGAAAAAGTCGGATGTAAACGGTGAAAATGAAATAGAACTTTTCAAATACTTAAAAGTCACAAAAGGGATTTGAAGGTTTTGGAACGGGCATTAAATCTTTGGGTATGGCTGCAATGTTAAAGATTATAGATAAGGACTACAAGAATAATCCTGATATTAAATGGAACTTTACAAAGTTTGTTATTGATAGAGAAGGTCAAGTGGTAGCAAGATTTGAGCCTACTATAGATATGAAAAAAGTAGAAGAGCTTGTGGCATGCTTAATATAGAATAAATTTAAAAATATATTTTTAAAGATTAGGGTGTCAATAAATTTATAAAATAACAAAACTATTCTATAATAATCCAAATGTCAAAAGATATGAGTAAGTTGCCATTTTTGAAAAAATGAGCGGAATACTAATATTTTTACAAGTGCCATACGAACTGAGGCTGTAGTATCCTGTATCAATGGGTGTTAAATGCTTTTGGTACCTATATCATATAACAATTAAACAAGGAGTACCAATATGTTAAAGAATATAATTCAAAAAGAAAAAAATCACTCTCAGATAGCCCGAAATCAAATGATAATTGGCTTATAAAAGAAATCTTTACGTATTATTATTTTACTTGTTGTAGCCATTTTTTTATTCTCTGCCTTTGATGTTAGGCTAAAGATAGTAGAATACAGAATTACATCAGAAAAAATTGTAAACCCTATTAAAATTGTCCTTGTAACAGATTTACACTCCTGCAAATACGGAAAAAATCAGAAAACCTTAATAGATGCTGTAATTAAGCAAAATCCTGATATAGTTCTCCTTGGCGGGGATATATTTGATGACAAAATTCCTGATGAGAATACAGAATTATTTTTAGCAGGAATAAGTGGAAAAATACCCTTGCTATTATGTAACAGGCAATCACGAGTACTGGAGCCTACGTGTAGACGAAATGCTTGATATCCTGAGAAAGTATAATGTTACCATTTTAGACGGAAAAAAAGCGAAACCGTAGAAGTTAACAATCAGAAAAATAAGCATTAGTGGCATTGATGATCCTGATGCAAATTTCTATACCGGCAAAGGTGAGGGCTTTTATGCTCAGCTTGATGAAATAAACCAAACAAAGGACAATAGTCTGTATACCATCTTACTTGCTCACCGCCCTTCATATGTTAATAAATATCTGGATTACAATTTTGACCTTGTACTCTCAGGCCACGCTCATGGCGGTCAGTGGAGAATACCTTTTCTTCTAAACGGCGTATTTGCGCCTGATGAAGGCTTCTTTCCTAAGTATGCAGGCGGGCAGTACGATTTTCCTAACGGCAAAATGATAGTAAGTCGCGGTCTTGCAAGAGAAAGCACAAGAGTCCCAAGAATATTTAACCGTTCTGAATTGGTAATTGTTAACTTAGAACCTCAAAAATTAGCTCTTTGCTAGTTTCTTGTGAAGATACTTTAGAAACCTCCTTGGAAGCCTACCACCTTAAGTATAAAGAGGTGAACAGATATCAACACAAACGTGCACTCGCATTAACTTCCCGTAAATTTGTGCGTTTAGTCTTTCGACTGCTGAAAGACAATCGCCTATATACCTCAGCACGATAGTTTACTGTAATAAAAAAAGATTTTTTTATTTAAAAAGAAAAACAAAGGTTGACAGGATATTGCGTAAGGTGTAGAATAAGAACACTGCCTTAAAAGGCAGAAGAACAAAAATCAAATATTTTTAAAAACAATAGAAAAATACTATTGACTTTATTTAGAGAATTTGATACTATATCAAAGTTGCTCAAAAAGAGCAAAAGAAAGTTCAAAAAAACTTTTCAAAATAACTTAAAAAAAGCTGTTGACAAGATAAAATGAGCTTGATATAATAGCTAAGCTGTTTCAAACAGCAAAAGCAAACGAACCTTGATAATTTAAGATTAAACAGTACACACAACCCTGAAAAATAACTTATTTAAATCAAAATGATTGATGAGATTTCAGAAAAAACAACGTTTAGATTCGAACAGAATTTAAAAACCTTTAAAAAAACAGTAGATCTGTGAAAAAACAGATGATGCAAGCTAGCGAGAAGGCTAGATTAAACTTTTTATATGAGAGTTTGATCCTGGCTCAGGATGAACGCTGGCGGCGTGCTTAACACATGCAAGTCGAACGAAGCTGTTAAAAGGAAGTCTTCGGGATGGAATTTTAGTAGACTTAGTGGCGGACGGGTGAGTAACGCGTGGATAACCTGCCTTATACAGGGGGATAACGGAGAGAAATTTCCGCTAAGACCGCATAAGACCACAGCACCGCATGGTGCAGGGGTAAAATATTTATAGGTATAAGATGGATCCGCGTCCGATTAGCTAGTTGGTGAGGTAAAAGGCCCACCAAGGCGACGATCGGTAGCCGGCCTGAGAGGGTGAACGGCCACATTGGGACTGAGACACGGCCCAAACTCCTACGGGAGGCAGCAGTGGGGAATATTGGACAATGGGGAAACCCTGATCCAGCGACGCCGCGTGAGTGAAGAAGTATTTCGGTATGTAAAGCTCTATCAGCAGGGAAGAAAATGACGGTACCTGACTAAGAAGCCCCGGCTAACTACGTGCCAGCAGCCGCGGTAATACGTAGGGGGCAAGCGTTATCCGGATTTACTGGGTGTAAAGGGAGCGCAGACGGCAATGCAAGTCTGAAGTGAAAGGCGTGGGCTCAACCCATGAACTGCTTTGGAAACTGTATAGCTTGAGTGTCGGAGGGGTAAGCGGAATTCCTAGTGTAGCGGTGAAATGCGTAGATATTGGGAGGAACACCGGAGGCGAAGGCGGCTTACTGGACGACAACTGACGTTGAGGCTCGAAGGCGTGGGGAGCAAACAGGATTAGATACCCTGGTAGTCCACGCAGTAAACGATGAATACTTGGTGTCAGGGGAGGTAAACTCTTCGGTGCCTGCAAGCTAACGCATTAAGTATTCCACCTGGGGAGTACGTTCGCAAGAATGAAACTCAAAGGAATTGACGGGGACCCGCACAAGCGGTGGAGCATGTGGTTTTAATTCGAAGCAACGCGAAGAACCTTACCAAATCTTGACATACTCTTGAATAGCTTTTGTAATGAAGCTAGACCTTCAGGGACAAGGGATACAGGTGGTGCATGGTTGTCGTCAGCTCGTGTCGTGAGATGTTGGGTTAAGTCCCGCAACGAGCGCAACCCTTGTCGTCAGTAGCCAGCAGTAAGATGGGCACTCTGACGAGACAGCCGGAGATAATCCGGAGGAAGGTGGGGATGACGTCAAATCATCATGCCCCTTATGATTTGGGCTACACACGTGCTACAATGGCGTAAACAAAGTGAAGCAAAGCTGCGAAGCCAAGCAAATCACAAAAATAACGTCTCAGTTCGGATTGTAGTCTGCAACTCGACTATATGAAGCTGGAATCGCTAGTAATCGCAGATCAGAATGCTGCGGTGAATACGTTCCCGGGTCTTGTACACACCGCCCGTCACACCATGGGAGTCATCAATGCCCGAAGTCAGTGACCTAACCGTAAGGAAGGAGCTGCCGAAGGCAGGGAGGATAACTGGGGTGAAGTCGTAACAAGGTAGCCGTATCGGAAGGTGCGGCTGGATCACCTCCTTTCTAAGGAAAAAGTAGGGGTTGTGAGTACTGTTTAGTACTAAATTAGATTGGTACTGCTAAAACTTAGCGGTGTCGATGCGCCCGGGGGACACACCCGTTCTCATTCCGAACACGATGGTTAAGACCCGGTCGGCCGATGGTACTATACTGGAGACGGTATGGGAGAGTAGGTGGATGCCGCTGCATTTTTTTACTTTAATAATAAGGAGCGTAGTGAAGCTCGAGTCTGAGTTAGAGCGTACGTCTGAGTAAGCGTGAGAGTCAATGGTGTCGAGTCCACAAGCCCATACGGGGAGACTACATCAGATATTTCCTTTGGAAAGGATGAAAGATGTTGAAGTTCGAATCTTTAAGTCTCATTTGCAGAGATATTCTCTGCATGATGTACCTTGAAAAACTGCATACCAAACGAGAAATTATATAAATATTTTTATAATTAGACATCCGAGGATATTAATCGAAAGGTTAATATTTTTTAAAATAACAAAAATAAATTTTTAAACATAGTGTATGATACACGCTAGTGTCATACATAAACACTAAATCTAAATGATTTAAGAGGTTAAACATAAAGAGCGTAGGGTGGATGCCTAGGCACTGACAGCCGAAGAAAGACGTGACAAGCTGCGAAAAGCTGCGGGGAGAAGCACATATTCAGTGATCCGCAGATGTCTGAATGGGGAAACCCACTTGGAAGAACTCCAAGTATCTGTACGCCAATACATAACGTACAGAGGGGAACCCGGTGAACTGAAACATCTAAGTAGCCGGAGGAAAAGAAAACAACAGTGATTGCGAAAGTAGCGGCGAGCGAAATCGTAAGAGCCCAAACCGTGGTGCGTGCACTGCGGGGTAGAGGACTGCAACACGAGTAAGATATATTACCTGAACCGTTTTGGAAAAGCGGGCCAAAGAGCGTGAGAGCCGTGTAAGGGAAAATGTATTGAATCCAGCAGTATCCGGAGTACCACGAGACACGAGAAACCTTGTGGGAAGCAGGGGGGACCACCCCCCAAGGCTAAATACTAGTCAGTGACCGATAGCGTATAGTACTGTGAAGGAAAGGTGAAAAGAACCCCGGGAGGGGAGTGAAAAAGAACCTGAAACCCTATGTTTACAAACTGTGGAACACCGAAAGGTGAACCGCGTACTTTTTGTAGAACGGTCCGGCGAGTTACATGTACAGGCGAGGTTAAGTATTAAAGATACGGAGCCGAAGGGAAACCAAGTCTTAATAGGGCGAATGTAGTCAGTATGTGTAGACCCGAAACCGGGTGATCTATCCATGTCCAGGTTGAAGTTCGCGTAAAAGTGAATGGAGGACCGAACGCACATCCGTTGAAAAAGGGGTGGCGATGAGGTGTGGATAGGGGAGAAATTCAATCGAACCCGGAGATAGCTGGTTCTCCTCGAAATAGTTTTAGGACTAGCCTCGTTATTAGTCTACCGGAGGTAGAGCACTGAATTTTTGCGGGGGCGTCAAAGCCTACCAAGAGATATCAAACTCCGAATGCCGGCTAGATGATTGACGGGAGTCAGACTACACGAGATAAGTTGGGTAGTCAAAGGGAAAGAGCCCAGACCTACGGCTAAGGTCCCAAAGTGTGTGTTAAGTGGAAAAGGATGTGGGATTTCGAAGACAGCTAGGATGTTGGCTTAGAAGCGAGCCATACATTAAAAAGAGTGCGTAACAGCTCACTAGTCGAGAGGTCCTGCGCCGAAAAATGTCCGGGGCTAAACACACCACCGAAGCCTAGGAATGTAGTAATACATTGGTAGAGGAGCATTCTTAGAGGCGTAGAAGCCATACCGGAAAGGAATGGTGGAGTAATAAGAAGAGAGAATGCCGGAATGAGTAGCGAGAAAGAGGTGAGAATCCTCTTGGCCGAATATCTAAGGTTTCCTGAGTAAAAGCTGATCTACTCAGGGTAAGTCAGGGGCCTAAGGCAAGGTCGAAAGACGTAGTCGATGGATAACAGGTACAGATTCCTGTACTACATATAATCAGAACTGTGGGGACACGGAGACTAAAACCGAACCCGGGAGGACAAAAAAACCGGGGCAAGCAGAAGTACCTGTATGGGAGGAAAAAAACCACCATGCAAGGGGAAAACGTGATGCGTACCGAAAAATAGTAGGGAAGTCGGGTAGGGAGCCGTCAAGAAAAGCCGCTATTGTATTATATGTACCCGTACCGCAAACCGACACAGGTAGATGAGGAGAGAATCCTAAGGCCGGCGGGAGAAGCATTGTTAAGGAACTCGGCAAAATGACCCCGTAACTTCGGGAGAAGGGGTGCCACTGGAAACAGTGGTCGCAGAAAAAAAGGCTCAAGCAACTGTTTAGCAAAAAAACACAGGTCTATGCGAAACCGCAAGGTGAAGTATATGGGCTGACGCCTGCCAGTGCCGGAAGGTTAAGAGGAGAAGTCAGGAAACGAAGCTTTGAATTGAAGCCCCAGTAAACGGCGGCCGTAACTATAACGGTCCTAAGGTAGCGAAATTCCTTGTCGGGTAAGTTCCGACCCGCACGAAAGGCGTAATGATTTGAGCGCTGTCTCAACAATGCACCCGGTGAAATTGAAGTACCAGTGAAGATGCTGGTTACCCGCGCCAGGACGGAAAGACCCCATGGAGCTTTACTCCAGTTTGGTACTGGGATTCGGTAATACTCGTACAGGATAGGTGGGAGACACAGAAGCATAGACGCCAGTTTATGCAGAGTCGCCGTTGGGATACCACCCCTGTATTGCTGGATTTCTAACCTGCGGCCGTTATCCGGCCGGGGGACAATGCCAGACGGGGAGTTTGACTGGGGCGGTCGCCTCCGAAAGAGTATCGGAGGCGCTCGAAGGTTCCCTCAGAATGGTCGGAAACCATTCAAAGAGTGCAAAAGGCAGAAGGGAGCTTGACTGCGACACCGACGGGTGGAGCAGGTACGAAAAGTGAGGACTTAGTGATCCGGTGGCATAAAGTGGGATTGCCATCGCTCAACGGATAAAAGCTACCCTGGGGATAACAGGCTTATCACTCCCAAGAGTTCACATCGACGGAGTGGTTTGGCACCTCGATGTCGGCTCATCGCATCCTGGGGCTGTAGCAGGTCCCAAGGGTTGGGCTGTTCGCCCATTAAAGCGGTACGCGAGCTGGGTTCAGAACGTCGTGAGACAGTTCGGTCCCTATCCGGCGTGGGCGTAAGATATTTGAGAGGAGCCGTCCTTAGTACGAGAGGACCGGGACGGACTGACCGCTGGTGTACCTGTTGGAGAGTAACTCCATGGCAGGGGTAGCTATGTCGGGACAGGGATAAACGCTGAAGGCATCTAAGCGTGAAGCCCCCTCAAGATGGGATATCTCATGTGAAAACAGTAAGACCCCTTTGAAGACTACGAGGGTAGATAGGGGCCAAGATGTAAGTACAGTAATGTATTAAGTTGATGGTTACTAATAGGTCGAGGGTTTAACCAAAGATAGGATAGAAAATTTATAATAGCTCGGAATTTGGTAGGCAGTTTTGAAGGTATATGCGCGAGTGGCTCAGTTGGTGGAGTACGACCTTGCCAAGGTCGGGGTCGCGAGTTCGAGTCCCGTCTCGCGCTCTGAAAGAAGTCTTGTTTTAAGGCTTCTTTTTTTATTTTTAGTATATGGTTGCCACTGAAAGATTTGCTACCCTTTTTGAAAAAAATGGAATACATGAATATGTATAAAAAAAGCATACATTATATATAATAGGATATTTTTTTCTTGACAATATAATATTAGGTGCTATACTTAAATAGTAATGATTCTTATTTTTTTAGAAAGGGATATACATGAAGGATCTAAAAATACAGTAGACAAAGGGAGGCTATCTTAGACAACTTGAAGTCTAGAGTCGATCATCCTACAGCTGATATGCTCTTTCAGTCACTACGAAAAGATGATCCTAAGATTAGCTTAGGTACTGTTTATCGAAATCTCGGGCTTGCTCGCCGAGCTTGGTCGTATAAACAAGATTTCCGCTCAAAACGGAATCGAAAGGTATGATTATAATACCAATGAACATTATCATTTTTTTCATGTAAGGCATGTTCAAAGCTCATTGACTTGCCGGCCGATATTGCTAAGGATTTAGACGATAAGGCAGTGCATGATGATATTGGAGTGGTAGAAAATCATTCACTTATTTTTTATGGTTATTGTAAGGAATGCTATCAAAAAAATGATTTATATGGATTCAAAAGAAAGGCTGTTTAGTCTTTGAATCTTTTTAAATCGGCATTTCATATCAATATAGTAATTTTGATATTTATTAGGAGGAAATTTTTATGTCAAAGTACGCAGGAACAAAAACAGAGAAGAACTTAATGGATGCATTTGCAGGTGAGTCACAGGCTAGAAATAAGTATACATATTACGCTTCAGTAGCTAAGAAGGCAGGGATATGAGCAGATGGCAGCTCTTTACCTTGAGACAGCAGAGCAGGAGAAGGAGCATGCAAAGATGTGGTTTAAGGAGTTCCACGGAATCGGAACACCTGAGGAGAACCTTGTAGATGCGGCAGCAGGTGAGAACTTTGAGTGGACAGATATGTATGCTCGTATGGCAAGAGAAGCAAGAGAAGAAGGATTTGAGGCTCTTGCAAAGAAGTTTGAGCTTGTAGCAAAGGTTGAGGCAAGCCACGAGAAGAGATATCTTCAGCTTCTTGAGCATTTAAAGAATGACGGAACTTTCAAGGGAGACGCTCCTCTTGGATGGAAGTGCCGTAACTGTGGATATATCCATGAGGGTGCTGATGCTCCTACAGTATGTCCATGTTGTGCTCATCCACAGGCATACTTTGAGAGAATGACTGTAAACTATTAATATTTAGATTTACTAAAACATCTTCACAATAGTGTAAAAATCTTAAATTAGGTATATACTCCCCGACAGCTCAATCAGGGGAGCTTTTTTTAATATTCTGCTGCAGCTATAGTCAAATGCAGTGAAGATGTGATATAATAATATCTATTGTTTTATGAAAGAAAGCAAGCAAGGTAAAATTGCTGTTATTAAAACGAAATAAAATATTTTGGAGGTCAACATGGCAGAAGAGACAATGAAGGATTTTGAGAAGGAGCTTGAAGAATCATATAAAAACTATGGATACAAAAGAAGATCCGGATGCAGGAAAGTGGGATGTCTTTGAAAAAATGTTAGCGGAGAAGACAGTTGCAAAGGTTAAGATTACAGAGGTTGTTAAGGGTGGATGTATCGCATTCTTAGAGGAAGTAAGAGCATTTATTCCTGCAAGTCAGTTATCAACACAGTATGTAGAGAACCTTGATGAGTTCCTCGGCAAGAGCCTTGAGGTTGTTGTAATTACATCAGAGCCTGCTAAGAAGAAACTTGTTCTCAGTCACAGAGCAATTGAGAAAGAAGAGGCTAAGAAGGAGAGACAGGCTAAGCTTGACAGCGTTAAGGTTGGCGATGTTCTTGAGGGTAAGGTTGATTCAATCAAGGATTACGGCGCTTTCATCGACCTTGGTGATGGAATCTCAGGATTACTTCATGTATCACAGATTTCAAACCAGAGAGTAAAGAACCCTGTAGCAGTACTCAAAAGAGGGTGAGACTGTAAAGGTTAAAGTAACAGGTATTAAAGATGGAAAGATTTCACTTTCAAAGAAAGCACTTGAGGAGAATGTAGAGCCTAAGGATCCTTCAAAGGGCTTTAAATATGTAGAAAAGGGAGTTGCATCTACATCTTTAGCAGGATTATTAAAGGATATTAAATTAGACTAAAGGAGTGTTCGTATGGCAGAAAGTAAAGCAAAAGCTCTGCAAAAAGAACTTTCATTTGAATATCCTCATATAGCAAAAAGAATCTCCTGAGCAAATTTCAAAAAGCTCAGGAGTTTGCTGAAGGGCTATAAGAAATTTTTAGACAAGTCAAAGACCGAGAGAGAGTGGTAAAAAGAAGCTGTCAGCTTACTTGAGGCAAACGGATATACAGTCTTTTGACCCTAAAAAAAGAGCTATAAAGCCGGGGATAAGGTATATAAAGTAAACAGAAAAAAAGCAATACTTGCATCTACAATAGGTAGTGAGCCTATCACTGAAGGCTTAAGGATTAACGGAGCACATATAGATTCTCCAAGACTTGATCTCAGACCTAATCCACTCTATGAAAAGAGTGAGATATCATATTTTAAGACTCATTACTATGGTGGAATAAGAAAGTATCAGTGGGCAACCATACCGCTTTCAATGCATGGTGTTATATTTAGAAAAAGACGGCAGTTTTGTTGAGATAAATCTTGGTGAAAAAAAGAAGAGGATCCGGTATTTTATATAAGTGATCTGCTTCCTCATCTTTCAAGCAAACAGGATCAAAGAAAACTGTCGGAAGGTATCAAAGGTGAGGAATTAAATATTTTCCTTGGAACATTGCCGTTTGATGATACCGATGATGTAAAAGAGGCTGTAAAGCTTAAGACACTTGAAATATTAAATAATATGTATGGTGTTACAGAGAGAGATTTTGCCAGAGCGGAGATAGAGTTTGTCCCTGCAACAAAGGCAAGAGATATAGGTCTTGATCGTTCACTTGTAGGAGGATACGGTCATGATGACAGAGTCTGTGCTTATCCTGCGCTTATAGCGGAGATTGAAGCAAAGAATCCGAAGTATACAACACTTACAATACTTGCAGACAAAGAGGAGATCGGTTCAACAGGAAATACAGGACTTCATTCTCACTTTGTGTATGATTATATTGAGTATTTGTCACAGAGCTTCGGTGCTGATGTAAAAAGAAGTATGTGAAAAAAATCATCATGCCTTTCATCAGATGTAAATGCCGCATTTGATCCTACTTTTCCTGATGTGTTTGAGCCTAACAACTCATCATATCTGAACAGAGGTTGTGTACTTACAAAGTATACAGGTTCAAGAGGAAAGTATTCTTCATCAGATGCAAGTGCAGAGTTTATGAATAAAGTTATATCAATAATGGAAGAAAAACAATGTACATTGGCAGATAGGAGAATTGGGCGCCCTTGACGTTGGTGGTGGCGGTACCATTGCTCAGTATGTCGCAATGATGAATATAGATGTAGTAGATTTGGGAGTTCCCGTAATCTCTATGCATTCACCATATGAGGTGATATCAAAATTAGATTTATATAATACATATCTTGCGTTTAAGGCATTTTTATTTATAATGTCCCGGTGCAGGGTGAGAGGTTTTTTTATTTATGAAATTAAAAAAAGTTAGCTTTGATAGGAATGGTTGTTGTAGCTACAATGAGTGCATGTGGTATACAAAAAAAAGATGCTACTGAGACTCAGACAACAGCCGAGGGAGAATCAAAGGCAAATGCAGATGCAGATGTTAAAAGACCAAGTGATTACGGTACAGCAGAGCTTGGAAAGTATGTCGGTGTGGAAATACCTAATATCGATACAAGTGTAAGTGATCAGGATGTGGAAGCACAGATAAATACTGAATTAACGCAAGATCCTGACGTGGTTGAAGTAACAGACAGAGCGGTACAGGAAGGCGATACAGTAAATATAGACTATACCGGAACAAAGGACGGAGTTGCCTTTGACGGAGGATCTGCAACAGGTTATAATTTAGTAATCGGAAGCAACAGCTTTATCGAAGGATTTGAGGCGGGACTTATAGGTCACAGCATCGGAGAAGATGTAAAACTTGATCTTACATTCCCTAAGGATTATAATAATGCCGATTTAGCCGGGAGCTGCAGTGGTGTTTGACGTAAAGATAAATTCAATATCAGTGTCATCTCCTGCAACTCTTACAGATGAGTGGGTAAATAGAGCATACAAACGGTAAGCAGAAAACAGTAGATGAGTTTAGAGCTGCCGTGAAGGCAAATCTTGAGGAGCAAAGAAGTAAGAGCGCAAAGTCACAGGATCAGTACAATGCGATTGCTGCTGTAATTGCAGACTCAAAATTTGAAATGAAGGATGAGGCTATTGATTTTGAATATAATAATATCTACAAGCCTATCGATAATATGATTACACAGTATGGTATGGATCTTGATCAGTATGCTTCAGCTTACGGCATAAGTGCAGATGAACTCAAAAACAGAGATCAGAAATCAGGCTGAAAAGCTATGTTAAGCAGGTTATTGTCACAAGAGAAATCTATAAGAAAGAGAAAATGTCTCTTACAGACGAGGATTACCAGGTAGTTGTAGATTTAAACGGCGGCTCTTTGACAAAAGACGAGCTTATACAGCAGTATGGTAAAGATGAAGTTGAAGAAACAGCCAAGACATATAAAGTTGTAAACTTTATCCTGGACAATGCCAAGAGAACAGATGTTACAGTAAACATCAAAGGGTGAGACTATGGGCAGTGAAGAGGGCGCAAGTGCTGAAGAGTGCAAGTGAAGAGACTACAGCTGAGGGGCGAAAAGTGAAGCTTCCGAGAGTGCATCTGCTGAAGGCAGTGAGGCAGCACAATAATGAAAGCACTATTCTTTGATATAGATGGAACCTTGATTGACAATGATACCAAAACAGGTTCCGAAATCCGCATTAAAGGCTATCGAAGAAGCGAGATCGGCCGGACATTTGACATTTATAAATACCGGAAGAGTAGAATGTATAATAGGAAATATTAAAAAAACAGATTTAATATGGACGGTTATATTTGTGGATGTGGAACACAGATAGTTGTCGGAGACAAGACCATCTTTGAGAAGAGGATAGATCATAACAGAGGCATTGAAATAAAAAAACTGTTAAAGAAATTTAATGTTGAAGGTATGCTTGAGGCGAGGCAGGGAATTTATTTTCCTGCCAAACCTTTTGTATATCCTGAGATTACAGAGAATATATTTGATGCGATATGTTCCATTGTAGAACCGTCTGTAGGAGAATTTGAAAAAGATGATTATGACTTTGATAAATTCTGCATTATAGACGATCCGAGATTTTCAAGGAGTGATCTGAAATCATTCTTTGCTGAATGTGATGATTTTGATATAATAGATCGAGGCGCAGGATTTTATGAATGTGTGCCGTATCCTTGTTCAAAGGGAAAAGCTGTACTTCAAGTGCTGGATTACTACAATATAGCATTGGAAGATGCTTATGTATTTGGGGATAGTATGAATGATTTGCCGATGTTTGCATGCGGAGCCGGGAACAGAATACTTCTTGGAGAGCATGATACCGCATTGGAAGAATATGCTACATACTTTGCAAAAAAAGTATCAGAAGATGGGATATATTTATCAATGAAAGAGCTTGGACTTATATAGTAACTTTCATTGACATTAGTATTTGGAGAGATTATGTTTTTCAAAGATGTTTGGAAAGATGTACAGGCTGTAAAGGACAGGGATCCGGCAGCCAGAAGTGCGTTTGAAGTTTTATTTTTATATCAAGGCGTACATGCATTGATTATGCATAGAATTGCACATTGGTTCTATAAAAAGCGTATGTTTTTTATAGCAAGATGGATATCACAGATTTCAAGATTTTTTACGATGATAGAGATACATCCGGGGGCTGAAATTGGCTGCGGAGTACTTATAGATCATGGTGCAGGTATTGTAATCGGAGAAACAGCGGTAGTTGGCGACAACTGTACACTGTATCAAGGAGTGACTCTGGGAGGTGTAGGAACCGCCAAGGGGAAAAGACATCCTACACTTGGAAAGAATGTAATGGTCGGTGCAGGTGCCAAAATACTGGGATCATTTGAGGTTGGAGACAATGCATCTATAGGAGCAAATTCAGTTTTATTAAAACCTCTTGAAAGTGATTCCACAGCAGTGGGTATTCCTGCAAAGCCTGTGAGATTAAACGGTCAGGTTGTGGAGAAAAAAACACAAACTTGCGCAGGTAAACGCGGATATTTCTAAGCTCGCAGAGACCATAGATATAATGAATGAGAAAATAAGAAAAATGGAAGAACTGCTGAATAAAAACGGTATTGATACAAGCTGTCTGGAAGACGGTAGAGATACCACAGAGTTTGCCGATTGGGTAATCTGATGAAAGCAGAAGTAAATACAGTAAGCAGACGATTGGGAGTCGGTTATTCGATTTCCGATGTGTCTGCTTTTTTAGAAGAAAAAGCATTTGTATATCTTTTGCGCTGTAGTGATAACAGTTTATATTGCGGATGGACTTCCGATATACTAAAAAGAGTCAAGGCTCACAATGCCGGAAAAGGTGCTAAATATACCAGAGCAAAATTGCCTGTTGAATTGGTTTATTTTGAGGTATATACAGATAAAGTAGCGGCAATGCAAAGAGAATATGAAATAAAGCAGTTAACGAAGCTTGAAAAGGAAATGTTGATAGATGAATCTGAAGATATTATATGAAGATAAAGACGTAATAGTGACAGTCAAGCCAAGGGGAATATCAAGTCAATCAAGTAACAGTTTTGAGGAGGATATGGTCAGTCTGTTAAAAAAGCATATGGGAAAAGACGCCTATGTAGGAGTGATACACAGGTTAGATAAGCCGGTATACGGAATAATGGTATACTGTAAGAACAAAAAAGCCACAGAAATCCTCAGCAATGAACTTAGAAAAAAGAATATAGAAAAGACTTATGAAGCTTTGGTTGACGGCCTTCCTGAAAGTGAAGAAGGAGAGCTTAGAGATTTTATAAAGAAATTTGATAATAATGTAAGTAAGGTAGTGGAAAAGAATACTGCCGGAGCAAAAGAAGCAATTTTAAAAATATAGTGTAGTTGATTCCCTGTTAAATGAGGACAGATATATTACCAGACTTAGAATAAACCTTATAACAGGCAGGCATCATCAGATAAGACTTCAGTGTGCAAGTCACGGTTTTCCACTTTACGGAGATCATAAGTATAATACAAGGCTTGAAAATATCAGGTTAAATGAGGACAAAAGTACTGTCTTTGGCGGCTGTAAAGCTTAAAGTTTATACATCCTAAGACAGGTAAAGAATTATATTATAAAAATTAATGCAGATTTTTTTAAAAAAAGGTATTGACAAAGGACAGATAAAAATGATAAAGTTAGGGAAGTACTAACCAAGGGGAATAAATTTTCTTTAAGAACAAAGAAAACGGAGGTAGGTATGCCCGTTGATATAGTAAAAAGGCTTGCATCTAATGGGGACGACAGTGTGGAGCTGAGACTCATTATTCAAAATGCGGCGGTATTGAAGGGGAAAAGAATTTCCGGAATGCTCTTTTTAAATGACAAAGAGTTGGCCATAATAAGTGAGAAACTAAGAAAAAAACAAGTATCAGCTTTGATGATTCTTTGCACTTGTAAGAAGAGACATTTGGTTTTGATATACAGAGCAAAAGAACTTGAAGAGTATCTTAAAAGATCAGAGGTTAGTGACTATTTAAGAGAGTTTGGATATAGGAGAGATGATTTCATATCAAATCTTATCAGACTGCATCAGAGGATGAACGGTTTTTATAATAAAATTAAAGAGTTTCCTCATGAGGTAGGAGTATTTTTGGGATATCCCATATGTGATATAAAGGGCTTCCTTGAAAACAAGGGAGAGAGATATCTACATAGCGGATATTGGAAAATATATGGCAATCTGGAAGAGACCAGAGAAAAGTTTATAAGCTATGATGAGGCTAGAGAGATTGCTATTGACGAGTTCTTGGCCGGAAAGTAGGCTTGAGAATATAGCTTGTTGATAATGGTTTATATGCCTATAAAAAAATATTCTTTTTAAAGGAGTAAAAAAATATGGAAAAAAAGCAATTATTGTTTATTGGAGTTCAACAGGAAACACAGAAGCTATGGCAAATGTGATAGCTGAAGGAGTAAAGGCGGCAGGCGGAACACCTGAACTTGTATTTGTAGACAGTGTTAATGTAGATGAATTACTTGCACAGCCTGCATTTGCTATCGGATGTCCTGCAATGGGTGCAGAGGAGCTTGACGAGTCAGTTGAGAGCTTTGTATCAGAGATAGAAGGCAAGGTATCAGGTAAAAACATTCTTTTATTCGGTTCATATGACTGGGGCGATGGAGAGTGGATGAGATTATGGGTTGAGCGTATGCAGAATGCCGGAGCAAATATTATCGGCGGAGAAGGCATTATAGCAAACCTTGAACCTGATGATGATGCAAAAGCTGCATTGGAAGCAGCAGGAAAGCAGTTAGCTGCATTTTAATTTTTTTGATCTTACATTAGGACAACCTAATTTAAGATATGACAGTTAAAGCTGTCATAATATATAGTGTAGTGATGAGCGTCATTACACAAACAATATGGTGGTGAGAACTATCATATACTATCAAGTAAGACTTGAGCAACCTTATTTGATAATATACAGTGTTACACATATTGAAATTTCCTCTTACTTAAAAGACAGGCCTTGAGCAAGCCTGTCTTTTTCTTTGGTAAAATATATCATAGTATAAATTTATTGCCTTCAATTAAAGTGTTTTCGCTTGACATAAACGGTATGTCATAGTATAATCTCACGGAACTAGTTAGATTAAGTATTTAATTCGCCACATACGCCGGTATAGTGGTTTTTTTCTAATCTTAAAGTTTGATTGAAGTTGAAGTTTTGGCTTCAAAAATGAAAAATTAAGGACGGTTTTACTTTAGGAAGAGTGAAATAGAAGTCAAAAATGGAGGAAATATGGCAGAAAAAAAGCATATATTAACTTATGAGGGACTTAAGAACTTAGAGGATGAGTTACAGGATTTAAAGGTAAATAAGAGAAAAGAAATTGCCGGAAAGATAAAAGAGGCAAGAGAACAGGGTGATCTCTCAGAGAATGCAGAATACGATGTCAGCAAAAGGATGAGCAAAGAGATATAGAGGCCAGAATAGAGCAACTTGAGAACCTTTTAAAGAATGCTGAAGTTGTTGTAGAAGATGAGGTCGATCTGGATACAATCGGTATCGGATGTATGGTAAAGATTCTTGATAAAGAATTTGATGATGAACTTGATTTTTAAGATTGTAGGTTCCACAGAGGCCGATTCACTTGCAGCAAGATAAGCAATGAGTCACCGCTCGGTAAAGCATTACTCGGTAAAAAAATCGGAGAAACAGCAGTTGTAGAAACACAGGCAGGTGTTTCAGAATATATGGTATTAGGAAATACAAAGAGTATCTTAAGGAGGAAATATGGCAAATAGCAATGAACCAATGACAACAGAGGACCTGAATCATATTTTAAAGGCAAGAAGAGACAAACTTGCAGAGTTACAGGCGGCAAACAACGACCCTTTCTTTATCACAAAGTATGATGTAGAAAAGCATAGTGCAGATATAAAGGACAACTTCGAGGAATTAGACGGAAAAAGTGTCAAGATTGCAGGTAGACTTATGTCAAAGCGTGTCATGGGTAAGGCGTCATTTTGTCATGTACAGGATTTAAAGGGAAGAATACAGGCATATGTAGCAAGAGATTCTGTAGGAGAGGACGAATACAAGGCATTCAAGAAGCTTGATATCGGTGATATCGTAGGTGTTACAGGTGAAGTTTTCAAGACACAGACAGGTGAGATAAGCTTGCATGCTACAAAGGTAGAGTTGCTTTCAAAGAGCTTAAAGCCACTTCCTGAGAAATTCCATGGACTTACAGATACAGATACAAGATATCGTCAAAGATATGTGGATCTTATAATGAATGAGGATGTTAAAGACACATTTATAAAGAGATCAAAAATAATAACAGAGATCAGAAAGTTCCTTGACGGTCAGGGATTCATGGAAGTTGAGACCCCTATGCTTGTAAGCAATGCAGGCGGTGCGGCCGCAAGACCTTTCAATACACATTTCAATGCTTTAAATGAAGATGTAAAACTTCGTATTTCACTTGAGCTTTACCTTAAGAGACTTATTGTAGGTGGACTTGAGAGAGTATATGAAATAGGTAGAGTGTTTAGAAATGAGGGTGTTGATACAAGACATAACCCTGAGTTTACACTTATGGAGCTTTACCAGGCATATACAGATTATCACGGTATGATGGATCTTACTGAAAATATGTTCAGATACCTTGCAGAGAAAGTTTGCGGTACTACTACAATACCTTATGCCGAGGCAATGATTGACCTTGGAAAGCCTTTTGAGAGAATCACAATGGTTGATGCTATAAAGAAGTACTCAGGCATTGACTTTGACCAAATAGAGACAACAGAGGAAGCAAAGGCACTTGCAAAGGAAAAAGGTATTGAGTTTGAAGAGCGTCACTCAAGAGGCGATATCATCAATCTCTTCTTTGAGGAGTTTGTAGAGGAGAAACTTATACAGCCTACATTTGTAATGGATCATCCTATAGAGGTGTCACCACTTACAAAGAAAAAGCCAAGCGATCCAAGATATGTAGAAAGATTTGAGCTCTTTATCTACGGTAGAGAGATGGCAAATGCGTACTCTGAGCTTAACGATCCTATCGACCAAAGAGAGAGATTCCAGGCACAGGAAGAAGCATTTGCAGCAGGAGATGAGGAAGCAAATCATACAGATGAAGACTTCTTAAATGCTCTTGAGATAGGTATGCCGCCTACAGGAGGTATCGGCTACGGTATCGACAGACTTGTTATGTTGCTTACAAACTCACCGGCAATCAGAGATGTATTACTCTTCCCTACAATGAAGAGCCTTGACAAGCCGGCTAATGCAGGAAATGAAGAGTCTGCAGATTCAAATACAGGTTTCTTTACACCGAATGAGAAGATAGATTTCTCAAATGTAAAAATTGAGCCGTTATTTGAAGAGAGTGTAGACTTTGAGACATTCTCAAAATCAGACTTCAGAGCGGTAAAGGTAAAGAACTGTGTTGCAGTTCCAAAGAGCAAGAAGCTTTTACAGTTCACTCTTGATGACGGAACAGGCAAGGACAGAACAATTCTTTCAGGCATTCATGAGTTCTATGAGCCTGAGGAGCTTGTCGGAAAGACACTTATAGCTATAACAAATCTTCCACCAAGAGCAATGATGGGAATTGAATCATGCGGTATGCTCTTGAGCGCTGTAAATGAGCTTAAGGAGGGAGAGGGCGAAGAACTTCACCTTATAATGGTAGATAATCATATACCGGCAGGAGCTAAGTTGTACTAAAAAAATAAATATAAAATTTCTAAAGTTATGATGTCTAAAACAAAGGTTTGAGGTTAGAATCAATAACTGAAGGTTCTTTTGTCAATGTTGGGGTGGGTTGATTTTTTTCAACCCACTCTTTTTGTGATTTTTTTCATAGTTTTATATTACTAATATAAGGGATTTGCTATACATATAGTGATCTGATATTTTTTTGTACAACAAATAAACCTCGTCCCCAGTTCTTTTTAAGCCATTGCCATTAAAATTCTATTCCTAAAGTATTTAAAGTTTCGTACACCATAAGATATTCTTTTTAAGTACTTTTTATCTTATTATTAAAGCCTTCTGTTGGTCCATTTGAGATATGTCTGTATTTAAGACCATTTAAGATATACGAATAGTTGTTTCTAAATGCTGTTATTGCCGCTTTAAATTCTTTAATACCGGAACTTTCTACCTCAAGTAGCCATTCTCTTAATAATTGTCTTTGCTTAGAATAAGAGTTCTCTTCAAGTATATTAACAAATAACTCTTTAATAAAATGTGCCTTTCGTAGATCTTCTGAGTATTCTAACATTAATTCAAGGGCAGATTTGCTATCATTAGGTAGTTTTGATTTTCTCTTAGTAATTAAGCTCTTACTACGTTTGTAATACTTCCTAAGGGGAGCAGCCATGTTCTTTTGAATTCTCTTTCTAACGTTTTCAAGAGCCCAGTATACTTGTCTTATGAAGTGATACCTGTCAATAACTATCTTAGCATTAGGAAAATACACCTTAGCCATATCTATGAAAGTTTTATTCATATCACAAGAGAAATATTTAACTTTCATTCGTCTAGACTTATCAAGTGATTTAAAGTATTCAACCAGGCAAGTACTTTTTTTCTTGAATACAAGACATTTAAAACTTTATGTTTTATAGGATCAACAATTATAGATTGATATTTTTCAATACCTACATTACCCTTAAACTCATCTATTGAAATAGCTTCACCTATTTTGGAAGATGAATTATTAAGTGTAGAAAGCACCTTATAAACTGTATGAGAAGAAACATTAGCTCGGATAGATACTTGCTTAATATTAAGTGTATCAAAGAATGAACCGGCAATAAACTTAGTTAATCTATTGGTTCTATGCAGATACTTAGCAATAAAAATCATAAGATTCATAAAAAAATGCTTGCCGCATCCGGAACAATGATAGCGTCTCTTATTCAAAAAAATAAAAATACATGATTTATTATGAAGAGGAATATCTTTAATTTTTTTGCATCCTATAGTCATGTACTTTTTAGAAGTTGATAGGTTACAGTGTGGGCATATATGAGGCTTTGTATCAGTGTAAATATAAAATGAAATAGTATGATCATTTATAGATTTAAGCTTGACTTTCGCATCATAAATGCCTAAAAATTTTAGCTAGGTCGTTCATATGAACACCTCCTCCAAGTGTAGTTGTTGAGAACTGGGGACTTGGAGGTTTTTTTATTTATAGTAATAAAAAAATGTTGAGATTGGCAAATGCCAAACCCCAACATTAATTATAGAGCCTAACTGAAATGAATGATAACAAGAGCACTTCTTAGAGTTGATTTGAGAGGTGCTCTTTTTTTGTACTAAAAAAATATATCCGTCGGTTATCTTATGAAAAATGGATTGCGAATAGATTGCATATAGCAATCAAATAAGATATAATGAAGAAAAAAAGAGGAGGTACTATTTATGGCAAGAACAGCAAATGTATTTGCACGTGTAGAGCCTGAAGTAAAAGAACAGGCGGAGCAGGTGCTGGATAGGCTCGGTATCCCGATGTCTAATGCAGTAGGAATGTTTCTGAGACAGATTGTATTACAGAGAGGGATTCCTTTTGAAATGAAACTTCCGGATTATGAAGAGCCGGTTGCATATGGCTCTCTTACAAAAGAACAGTTTAATACAGAAATAGAGAAAGGCATGGAAGATATTAAGGCCGGCAGGGTATATTCGGCAGATGATGTTGAAGCGGAAATCAAACGGGAATTTGGTATATGAAATATAAAGTGATGTATACAGCCGGGGCAAAGAAAGATCTGCGAAATATTTTCAGATATATTTCAGAGGAATTGTTGACGCCGGAGAATGCTGTTGGACAGACTGAGCGGATTATGGAAGCTGTTAGAAAGCTTGATACTATGCCAAAAAGAAATCGGCTTTATGAAGAAGAGCCGTGGCACAGCAGAGGACTTAGATTCTTTCCGGTGGATAATTATTTGGTGTTTTATAAAACAGATGATGAAACTGAAATAGTATATGTAGTACGAATTATGTATAGTGGACGTGATATTCGTAAACAGCTAAGTAGAACAAAAGATGCTTTAGTATAAAAAATATATTTCTACGTAGTTTAACTTGTTATTAATTAAAGTAAAACTTGACTTCCGTCGTTTCTATCAAAAACCTAGTACTCTAGGTATCCAAGAGCATGCAGTTTTGAAAGAAATTGTCGACTTCAGCTTTGGTTAAATAGAGGGCATCAAGGTTACTAAAAGCCAACCAATTTTTTAACTTTTTCGTTAACGGCCTGGTCTCTTGATATATTGATATATGTATTATCACCTTTATTTACCACCCTAAAATCACGCATAAAGTTAATCAAGTCATAAGAGTTTATTTTATTTTTGAAGCACTTGATTTCTAATACTCTTAAAAAGAAACAAGCTAAGGTAGCATATCAAAAAAATGCCCATAGATTGTTTTTCTGTAAATAAACAGGTCTTGCATCCAGGTATGATTTTGTAAGTCTAAAAAGATTCTTCGATCTTCCATAGGCTATGGTATGTCTTATATACCTGTAAAGGTTCCATATCTACCTCAGATGTAACTAAAAGATTATATCCTGCATATTTAAGGTCTTCATCAATCTTAGATTTGTTTAGACCTATTATAGGCTTTATTGTCTTGCCTGAACTATCTTTAGTTATGATGTCTACATACTTAGCACAATCTCCAAGTTCATCTTTAGCGATATTTTTTTGTATGTAGAAAAACTTTGAAGCTTTATCAACCATCTTCATTATTTCAAGCCTTTGTTTTTTTGCAAGATTAGGATTATAAGAGACGATACGCTTTTCTTTTCTCAAAAAATAGACCATAAACACCTCTAAAAACAAAGTACTATGATTATAACATACTCAAAAAAATTTTTAAATTTTTGAAATATTTTTCATGTCAGAAAAAGCCTTTAAAAATAATTGCATAAAACTAAATAGCTTATTAGAAATTTAAAAACGTCGGAACTTTCATAGTACTTCAACGGAAGACGGGTATATGAGGCTTTGTATCAGTGTAAATATAAAAATGAAATAGTATGATCATTTATAGATTTAAAGCTTGACTTTCGCATCATAAATGCCTAAAAATTTTTAGCTAGGTCGTTCATATGAACACCTCCTCCAAGTGTAGTTGTTGTGAACTGGGGACTTGGAGGTTTTTTTATTTATAGTAATAAAAAAATGTTGAGATTGGCAAATGCCAAACCCCAACATTAATTATAGAGCCTTTTATAATTATATGTTTAGTCAAGTCGTATATATTATCGATAGAAATGGTATATGGCTTCTATCATTCTAAAATTAAGAGATAACGTCATTTGATAAAAAATCTCGACTGAGCAGTATGCGTGTGTTAAACTAAAAATACTAAAAGTAGAAAAAATAACTTTTTGGGATAGTATGGTGAAGTTTATGTGGCAAAAAGTAAAAAGAAAAAAAGAAGTATACTCTTAGAAAAGAAATGACAAGTCTCATGTTACGAACATCCGCATGTACGCTGTTATCAGCTGTACTTGCTATTCTTTATGTGTTCTTTTCATTCTTTTTTCAAAAAACACAAGAAGACATAGAGTACGTTCTAAAAAGTACATCTCAGCAGTATCAGTCTCACATGCAGTTTATAGCAGATGGAGCAATATCTATTCGACATAACATATTGCTAAATGATTTCTTTGAAAATAATGGATTTGATAGAGAAGTGGTAGAAGAACAACTTTCATACAGTATGGAATTATTTGCAGATAGAAATAGAGTAAATCAGCAACTTCCATTTGTTACAAGTTTATATTTGTTTAATAACAATGATCAATGTATTAATGAGCATTATTATGCTACAACATTGGCTTTTGAAATGGAAGAAGAAAATAAATACCGAAGTATGCAAAGGTGGTTTAAAGCAGATGGTAATAGATATGCTTCGGTAACAGATAAAGAAAATCTGAATGTACTTTTTAGAATTTATGATGACGAGATGAAAGAAAAAGGAATCGGTATAGCTCAAATTAGTTTGGAAGCAATAGATTCTGTATTTGAAAAATGTGAATAATTATAAAAGCCGGTTCATGGATGCTTTTATCAGGTAATGATTTAATGCTTTTTCCGGAGGAAAAAGCAGAAATGAATGTATAAACTAAGTAAAACAGAAGCAGTTTGGTCGGGAAGGCGAAATATTGGAGGAGAGAAAGTTATAGGATATGCGGATGTCTGCGGTTTTGACATTCGATTAATTACAACGGTAGATCAAAGTAATATTTTTTCAATACTTCGTCCTACATTGATTATTTTTTTGATCGGATTGGGAATAGTTCTGGCACTTACATTTATTGTAGCATATGGAGTCAGTTATAGATTTACGAAGCCTGTCACAAAAATGATTTCAAGTATACAGGCATTTGGTAAGCAGGAACTTAATGCAAGAATAGAGGATTCATCTATTCAGGAATTTCATGATATAGGAACTGTGTTTAATGAGATGGCAGACAGGATAGAATATTTGATTACAGAAGTATATGAAAAGCAATTAATAGCAACCCAATCCAAAGTGAAATATCTTCAATCACAGATAAATCCGCATTTTCAATTTAACATATTGGCAATGCTTAGTCTTAAGGCAAAGATGGCGGGAAATGAGGAGCTGTATCAAAGTTTGAATGCCTTTTCAAAGCTAATGCAAGGGAAAATCTTTCGTGAAAAAGAAATAAAGATTAAAGTGAAAGAGGAATTAGATATTGTGAAATTTTATCTTCTTTTACAGAAAAGAAAGGTATCAGGAAAAAGTTGTCTTATGATATTTATGTGGAAGATGACAGAATATATGAAGATATGATTCCAAGATTGTTGATAGAACCACTGGTTGAGAATGCGGTATCTCATGGCTTAGAGCCACAAAAAAAGAAAAAGGGCAGTATCGTTGTTAGACTATATGAAGAATTTATAGAAAAAGAAAAATAGAAGTTCAATGCTTCATATTTGTGTAGAAGATAATGGAGTGGGAATGGGAGAAAAAGGAAATTGAAGTAAATACTCAGGATGAGCCATATAAAAGTGGAGCATACACATACGGGATTTGAGAACGCAAAAAAAGAATGCTTCAGATATTGTATGGGGATAATTATGAATTCAAAATATGGAGTGAAAAAAAGGCAAGGGAACTAAGATTGAAATTATAATTCCGGTAGAAAGAGGCATAAATTATGTGGAAAGTAGTAGCAGCAGATGATGAAGCATACATTAGAGAAGCGCTGAAAAAAATTAATAAATTGGGGAAAAAAATGAATTGTATTCTGATAGATGTTGTTGATGACGGGCAAGAGTTAATAAATAAAAATAGAAGAGGAAGAACCCGGATATTGTAATTACCGATATTCAAATGCCGGAAGTAAATGGTATGGATGTATGTAAATATTTATATGAAACATATCCGGAAACTCAAGTTATTATCCTGACTGCATATTCGGATTTTTTTATATGCAAAAACTGCAATTAAATATAGTATATGTGATTATGTTTTTAAAGGTTTCCATCATGGATGAACTACCGGATGCAATTGGAAAAAAGCTATAGGAAATCTAAATCAGTTGAAAAGAGAGATAGAAAAAAATGAAAAAAGACCCTATTGGAGCAACTATCATTAATACAACAGATAGATCATTATATAGAACAGAATTATAAAAAAATTATCGCTGGATGATATTGCAGAGGACTTACATATTAACAGCAGTTACTTGAGTAGAGTATATAAGTTGAAGAAGGGAAAAAACTTATTTGATACAATTCTTAATCTACGTATAGAAGCGGCAAAAGATTATTTGATAAATACAGATAAGAGAACTTATGAAATCTCAGAATTGGTGGGTGTAGAAGATGCCAGCTATTTTTCAAAGATGTTTAAAAAAATTACAGGGCTGTCACCAAAAGAATACAGAAGGCAGGAAGGAAATGAAGAATAAGGTAAAAAAGCTTCTTTTATTAATTTGGATACTGCTAATCTGTTGCATATTAAGCAGTTGTGAAAAAGAGAAGAAAAAAGTAACAATCACTGTAATACATTCATGGGGTGGAACAGAAACTGATCATGTTGCAATGAGACAAATATATGAACAGTTTCAAAATGAGAATCCGGATATTAATCTTAGATTGATTTCTATGCCGACAAGAAATGAAACATTACGCAAAGTTGAGGATATGATTATGGTGGGAGATACTCCGGATATAATTGCCTTTAGCGGGATGGGAGAAAACAGCATATATAATTTTATGGTCGAAAATAATATGGCATTGGATATTCAACCATATTTAGAAGAAGATTCGAATTTGACAGAGATGTTTCTGAAACAAATAAAAAAATATTGGACAACAGGGAGCGGGTGATCTTTATACGGTAGTTGATGTACTTTCTTTGAGCGGTGGATATTGGTACAATGAAGAAATTCTAGAAAAAGCCGGAATTAAGCAACTACCGGAGACATGGAATGAATTTATTGATATGTGCGATCGAATAAATGAATGGTCGAAAGAAGAGAGTACTGAAGTAAAGCCGTTAAGGCCGTCTGCAGAAGGTTATCTATACTTTATGGATCATATGTTATTTAGTGAAAAGGATTCCGTAAGTGAAATTAGTGATGAGGATTTTGTAGACACCTTAAAAAAGATGGAAAGTATTTATCATTTTTCAACATTTGAAAATACATCGTATAGCTACAGAGATGAGACAGGACTTTTTAATGAAGGTAGACTTGCTATTTATGTGAATGGTGTATGGGGAGCACCTATGATTTCAGAAAAAAATACATGCAAAATATGCATTATTACCCACTAACGACGGGATATCTATGTCCTGTGAATCGGCAAGTTTGGGGTATGTGCTGGGAAAGAGTGGCAGTAAAGAGCGAGAGGATGCTTCTGTAAGGTTTTTGAAATATATTCTCAGTAAAAAAAGTACAGACACAGATATTGGAACGAACAGAGCAATTTCCGGCGAATCCAAATATTTCTTTGGAAAAAGTATAAGAATGAAAAAAATCGAATGTATCAGGGCAAGCAACATTGGTGCTGGATGCAGAAAAGAAAAAAATTGAGATACCTGATAATGTTTGGTCGGCATCACAAAAAAAGAATATTTTACAGATAATATTTTTTTAAAGTGTTGACGAATGAGATGGATAAAGCAGGAGTTGGTGGATAATATAGATAAAAAGAATCAGATGATTAAAAAGAACATGTAAAAATATTGCTGTCAAAGTAAATATTTTACATGTTCTTTTTGTTTATATGTAAAGATAATACACGATTAAGTAAATTTGCTTCATTTAAAAATATACAAAGAAGATAATAAAATAAAAGCATAAAATACCGAGAAAACATTAAATACAAAAATAAGGAGGATGGTATGAAAAAGAAAAATTAGTGAGTGTATTATTGGTTGCCGCAATGGGCGTATCTGTTCTTGCCGGATGTGGAGGCAGTAACTCGGGAAAAAAACAGATGAAGACAAAAAAAGGCAGCAGTAAGCGATGAAAATGTACTTGAGTTTTATCACGGATATTATCAGGATAAAAGTGAATGGGCTGCAGCGCAGGTAATGCGTGATATTTACGACAAATTTGCAAAGGCACATTCAGATGGGACAGTGACATTTAAACCAATTCCTGTAGAAAACAGAGATGATATTGTTAGCGCAAAGGTTGCAGGTGGATCTTTCCCGGATATGGTTGATGTTGGTGGAGCCGGAGTTCCTCAGTCAGCAATTTCACAGAACCTCGTATATGATTTGAAACCGTATATTGATGAAAATAAACTTCAGGATGCTGTGGGGCTTAATTATACACAGCATGATATGGACGGACATATATATGCAGTACATGATCAGATTGAGAGTCGTGGGCTTTGGTATAATTCCTCAATTTTTGAAAAGGCAGGGGTATCTGTAGATGCATTGAAAGATTGGAATTCTTTTGGAGAAGCAATGACAAAAATATCAGCTTTGAATGATGGAACCTATGGCTATATCGGTGGTCAGGGATCAAGCTATATAGTAAACAGCATAATGGCTTCAACAGAAAATGGAAAGAAGATGTTGGAATCTGAACTTACAGAAGAAATAATTAACTCGGATGAGTTTTCAAATGCATTTAAGACAGCGGCAAAATTGGATCAGGCAAACGGATCCGATCATACAACAGATGATAATGGAAATTTAATGGCTGAATTCAACACAAATGGCAAGGTAGGTGTTTTGTTTAACGGTGTATGGAATGCAAGCGGAATAGACGCATCACTTGTTGATTCTATCGAACCTTCATTGTTCCCGGGTAATATAGCTATTGCATCAGCAGGTGGCGGACTTGCTGTTTCCAATAAGATGAGCGATGAAAAAACAAAATTGGCTCTTGAATTTATCAAGTATATGACAAGCAAAGAGGTACAGGAAAAGATATTTACAGAAGTACAGGCTAACCCTTGTAATACAACTGTAGATCTTAATGCATTAGCCCAGAAGAGTGGTGATACGGCAACAATTAAACTTGCAAAAAGCATGCTCAGAGGTTAATTCAGCAGATACAGTTGTGATTGATATGAATTATACATGGGGACCTGATGTTGATAAGACAATTATAAATGCTTTAATGGAATGTGCAGTATCAGGAACTGATGTGGATACGAGATTCGAATCTCTTAAGAAAGAATTGCTTGCATTGATAGGTTAAGTTATCTGAAAAAAGACTACATAAAAAGGGAGGGGAGCAGTCCCTTCCCGTTTTTAATTAATGAGAAAACCTTATTGTGGGGCTTTTATAATAGGAGGTGGAAATTGGAGATGGTAAACAGACCTAAAAAGAAAAAAAGTAAATTAGGTATAAGGAGAACAGGGTTTATTATTGCGTTTTTGGCACCAACACTTTTTGTTTTTTGCGTGTTCTATTTATATCCGATTATTACAGTATTTGTAACATCATTTTGTAAGTGGGATTATACCAACATTACAAGTCCTGAATTTTTTGGATGGAATGATTTGTGGAATAATTATGATTATATTTTTAACAAGTACCCATTTTTCTGGGAGGCACTTAAAAAAACTCAACAAAATGGGCGATAGTAGGGAGCAGTTGTACAAATTCCGATTGCGACATTAATTGCTCTGTCTTTATCCAGAAAAGTAAAAGGAATTAAATTTGTACGAATTGTTTATATCATTCCGAATATGATATCAACAGCTGCTATGGGTGTGATTTTTTTGCAATTATATAATCCGTCTTATGGAATTATCAATCCTATAATTCGTTTGTTTAATAAAGACTTTTCTGACAGCATACTCTTATTAAAAAGGACCTGCATTTGTTGCTATGACATGTGCCTATATATTCTTTACAGGAACTACGACTTTAATGATTCTTGGCAATATTATGGCTGTACCTGAGGAGATAAGGGAAGCTGCCATGCTGGATGGAGCAAGTGGTTTAAAACAGGACCTACATATTACAATTCCAATGATTAAAGGGAACTCTAAAAACAGTATCAGTCCTTGCGGCAACATCAGGATTTCTTCTCTATAACGAAGTGTATTTTCTAACGAAGGGAGCGGCAGGAACTTATAGTATCAGCTATGTGATACGTGAACTTGCTATTACAAGTCCGAGAACCCAGTTTGGAAGAGCCAATGCAGTTGCAATGATACAGATATTGGCAGGAATGGTCATCATTCTTGTGGTTAGCTTTGTATACAGTTTGTCACCTAAAAAAGAAAAACATTAGAGAGGAGTAAGGACATTGAAAAAATTTAAAAAAGAAAAAAACAGTTAAAGATATGCCGCTAGGAACTAAGATTATTACATATTTATGCCTTATATGGGCATTAACAGTATCATTAGTTCCATTGATTTGGCTTGATGCTTTCAAGTTTGAAAAAAAGGATCCTATGGCAAGACCGGGATTTCAACTTCCTGATTCTATTTGTATAGACGGCTATATTTCTACATTCCGAGACCTTCATGTTCTTAGATATTTTGGTAACAGTTTATTTGTAGCGGGAATTTCTGTATTAATAAGTGTAGTTATGATATCCATGTCTGCATATGTAGTAGCAAGAATGGAATTCAGAGGCAAAGCATTGGTAAATATTTTACTATACTCAACAATGTTTATTCCCGCAACAGCTTTGACATATCCTGTATACAATTTGATCAATAATCTTCACTTGTATGATACAAGGGCTGCATTGATTCTGATTTATTCATGCAGTGGAATAGCGGTAAGTTTTTTTGTCATTAAAAAAATTATTACGATAATATTCCGAGAGAGTTGGAAGAAGCAGCCAGAATTGACGGATGCGGGTATTTTAAAACATGGCTGATGGTTATTTTTCCAATTGCAAGACCGGGAATTATGACAGCAGCAGTACTGGCATTTTTGAATAACTGGAACGAATACTATTGGGCGTCACTTGTACTGATTACAAGAGAAAAGTTGACTGTTCCGGCATTACTTTCTACTTTTACGACATCATTTAATACAAACTACAATGGTTTGTTTTCTGCAATGGTAGTAATTATTCTTCCGCCGGTGGTATTGTATTGTATTTTCAGTAAGTTCTTTTTGGAAGCATTATCAGGTGGAGCAGTAAAAGGATAGGAGATTAAGATTAATGAATAAAGAGATTAGAGAAAGAACAAAATGGTTTATGGATGCCAGATTCGGAATGTTTATACATTGGGGACTATATTCTATTCCTGCATGTGGAGAGTGGGTAATGTCACAGAAGGAAATGACAGTTGAAGAGTATAGGACATATTTTGAACAGTTCGATACGGTAGATTATGATCCGAAAAAGATGGGATTAAACTTGCAAAAGAAGCCGGAATGAAATATGCAGTGTTGACAGCCAAGCATCATGACGGTTTTTGTCTGTTTGATTCCAAACTTACAGACTATAAGGCAACAAATACGAAAGCAGGCAGAGATCTTGTAAGAGAGTTTGTAGATGCCTGCAGAGAAGAAGGTTTGAGAGTAGGTTTATATTTTTCAATTATTGATTGGCATCATCCTGACTTCCCCAAATACAAAGATCGTCAGCATCCAATGAGAAACAATAAGGCTTATGAAAATGAAGAAATAGATTTTGAACGCTATTTGGAGTACATGCATGGACAAGTGAAAGAACTCGTGACAGGATATGGAAAACTGGATCTTCTTTGGTTTGATTTCTCTTATGATGACATGACAGGAGAAAAATGGAAAGCAACAGAATTGATAAAAATGGTACGTTCATATCAGCCGGATGTAATTATTGATAATCGATTAGAGGGTTCAGGAGAAAGCCATGGAAGTATTGCAACAGAACATCCGCTAATTTACAGTGGTGATTTTGCAAGTCCGGAACAGATTATACCTCCAAACGGAGTATGCGATGAAAAAGGTGAACCTATACCATGGGAACTTTGTGCAACAATGAATAATCATTGGGGGTATTGTAAATTTGATCATCAGTACAAAAACTCCACAGATGCTCGTAAGAAAGCTCGTAGAATGCGTAAGCAAAGGTGGAAATATGATTTTGAACGTGGGACCTGATGCGAAGGGAAATATTCCACAGGAAAGTATAAATATTCTAACGGATTTGGGAAAATGGATGAGTAAAAAAATAAAGAAAGTATATATGGATGCGGTATATCAGAGTTGGAAAAACCGGATTGGGGAAGATATACACAGAAGGGGAATACAATCTATGCGCATGTGTATGAAACTCCATTGGGAGCATTGCCTTTGTACGGAATTGCACCGGACAAATTGGACAAAATAACTTATTTGGCAGATGGAAGTGAGGTGAGACGTGGAGAAGCGTGGAATACCGCTCTTTATCCTGATATTGCATTTGTTTCATTTGGAGAAGATCCTGTATTTACATATCCGTTACCTGATGACAAAGATACTGTATTGAAAATTGAATTAAAAGAATAATAGGCAGTTATAGTTAGCCAAAATTAAAAATATTTAATGGAGAAAGTATCTTGACTTAAAACAAGATACTTTCACGTAAAAATGGAGGAAAGAGATGAAACAGGTAACATGTATCTTAATAGGAGCAGGATTAAGAGGTGGATATGTGTATTCTCAATATGCATTGGATCATCCAAATGAATTTAAGGTAGTAGCTGTTGCAGAACCGGATCCGGAGAGGAGAGAAGCCTTTTCAAAAAAACATAATATTACACAGGGAATGCAGTTTGAATCATATAAAGAAATATTAAAAAGAGATAAAATAGCAGACTGTGCAATGATATGTACTCAGGATCAGGATGCATTATGAACCGGTGGTGATGGCGCTGGAAAAAAAGGATACCATGTACTATGTGAAAAACCAATGTCACCAGATAAAGAGGAAATAATAAAAATGGGGATGATGGCAAAACAATATGACAGGATTTTATCGGTATGTCATGTTCTACGTTATTCTCCTTTTTTTTCTAAGATAAAAATCTTTATTAGATGAAAAAAAGATAGGTCAATTAATGACAATACAGCATATTGAAGAAGTAGGATATTGGCATCATGCTCATAGCTTTGTCAGAGGAAATTGGAGAAACGAAAAAGAGTCAAGTCCAATGATTTTGCAAAAATGTTGTCATGATATGGATATTTTACTATGGCTTGCAGACAGCTCTTGTAAAAAAGATTAATTCGTTTGGCAGATTAACATATTTTTTTCAAAGGAAAATGCACCTGAGGGAGCGCCAAGATATTGTATGGACGGATGCAGTCAACGTGATGAATGTCCGTTCTATGCACCAAGATTTTATTTGGAGCATTCAAAAGCGGTAGAAGACGGTCTTGTATATGCTGTTACCGATTATGCAGATTCAGAACACATACTTTATGCATTGAAGACAGGTCCATATGGAAGATGTGTTTTTTTCATTCAGACAATACGGTTGTAGATCATCAGACAGTAGAAATTGAATTTGAAAATCAGGTAACAGCATCATTTTTTTGATGACGGCATTTACAAATCAATGTGCAAGAAGAATTCGCTTGATGGGAACAAAAGGTGAAATAAAAAGGAGATATGGAAGCCGGAATAATTGAAGTAACAGAGTTTGTAAAGTGGTACAAAAGAAATTATAAAATTGCATACCCCAACAAAGGGGCATAGCGGAAGTGATATGAGTATGATGAAGGATTTTGTCAGAATGGTGGGAGAAGGTAAAAAGGGAAAAAACAAATGCTGATATTTCTGTGGAAAGTCACTTAATGGCTCTTGCAGCAGAGGAATCAAGAGTAAATGAGGCAGTGATTAATTTCAAACAGTACACAAGTCCAAATGCTGAATGAATGTGGTTTATAAATGAGAATCTTCTATGATAATAAAGGGTGAAAATCTCTTTGATGGGATTTTTCATCCTTGTTTTATATATAACGGTTAAGAAATGGTATGTCAATAAGAGGTGGATTCACCACCCGGTATTTTTTTATTTTATTCTATTCAGTCAGTTATCATTCATAAATTATACTTAAGTTTAGTAACATTTAAGATATTTACAATTAGTAATTGTACTTATGCAAGTAAAATATAAAGATATATGATAAAAATAAAGGGGTAATTCCTATGTGAATTGTCCTTAAAAAAATACAAATAGAATATTATTATTACACATCACAATATTTCAGGGGGATATAATGAGAGAATTTAAAAACCGAATCAACCCTTATTAATGGCAATCTGGCATTGTCTATAGCACCTGCACTAACACCAAACGGTGTAGAGAATAACCCTTTATTCTTCAATGGAGAAATTATATACCCGACAATAGTTTCAGGGGGACTTTTGGTGCTTGCAGATATAGTCAGTACAAGATATTTTAAATACGTACCGGTCGCACAAAGAGACCCTATTCTTTCTGCGCAGGGTGATATATTGAGAGCGGAATGCTTTTCAGCCTGCAACGGTGTTTATGCAAGAATGGATCTATTCCAAAGTGCACTGGACGGGGAGATACTTTATGGTACTACAAATGTGGATATAGGCAGTAATCTAAGAAAGTCTCTTTTTAATGTAAAGCAGGGGGACAGATTAAAGTTTCGTATAGGAGATGACGGATGGAAGGCTCTACACAGTAAGAATCTTGATGGTAGTGTGTTGACAGATATACATATACAAAGACCTGTAAAAATGCCTGACAGATGGGTTAGAGCACTTGGTAACTGTGCTATGCTACATCAAAATATGGAATATAAATTCCACATTGAGGGAATGCAGGCAAAATCATTTATTGCAATGCTGCCGTCGGCTACAGGTAAGGAGAGATCGGGATGGCTGACACCTACAAAGACAGGTGTAATGTTAAAATCAAGAGAAGAAAAAAATAGCGTATATATCAGCGGACTGCATAGACTCAGTGCACTTAAGAGGATAATGAGTAATGTAAATGCTGTTTATTTTTATGCACCGAATGATGGTGAGCCGGGGCAAATGATGATTGAAGTATGTATGACCGGAGCAAATATTACCCTCAGTTTGACAGCGAAAAGTTATGAAGGGTATTCAGGCGAGGGAGCATTACTTGATTCGCTTTCAACTCCTAAAATACTTGAATGTGCGGATAAAATTGATAATATATTAAACTTTGAATCAAGACTTGATATTGATAAAAATATCAAAAACAATCGGAATAGTAAAAATGATATGAATGATGCAATGGAGTCGCTTGCCGTTTCAGGGGAAGCTTGGGTTTGATGTCAGAGATAGAGCATTTTTTTCCATAGGGAATTGCCGGATGATCCGGATAGAGTTTTAAAGGATAATCCAAGGCTTGTGGGTGCAAAGAAGCTGGTTGAAGATATTGAATATATTGATGATAATATATGGCATGTAAAATCAGGGGATACAACTTACAGAGTTATTTATCCGACAGATGAGAATCTTGAGAATGCAAAATGCACCTGTACATGGTATCTGAAACATCAAAACGGTAGAGGACCATGCAAGCATATCTTGGCAGTAAAACTAAAAAAAGGAGTATAGTATGGCAAGCAAACTTGAAAAAAAGCTGCAGAGATATATCGTTCTCTTGGTTATGAAGAGACAGATTTTGATGATATTTTAAATCTTGGAATAGGAAGCAAAGAAGAGCAAAAAGAGGCAAGAGAAGGATTAAAATCCGGAGACTGGACAGAGATAAAACAATTATCAGATAATACATATGGATTTGTTTCTGTGGTGGATGTAGATCTTGAAAAGCTTGCAATCTTTGCTATAAGAGTGGGAGTGGATGCCAAGCGAGCTGCAAATATTCTTAGAAGAAGTAGCGAAGTCGCTCTAAAGGCTATAAAGGAGAGAGGTGAGACTTTTGCAATGAACTTTATACAAGTCGCCTGTGCATCAAACAGGAGAATATGGGAGCATTCCCTGTCAGTGCTGGGAATGTTGGCATTAAAACTTGTGCATGAAATGAATCTTGAAATTCCGGAGTCTGTGGAGTATATGAAGGACTGGGCAAACTGCAACGGCAATTCTTCTGACATCAAAAAGAAAAGACTACAATTTTGATGATAGATTTGTAATTGAAAAGGAAGAGATTTTAAGAAGGTTCAAAGAGCATATAGAAGCCGGAGTGGCTTTAAATGTGCCTGCAACCGGACCTTTCTCTGATATACTTATATGGGGTGTACAAAATAATCTTATTGCGAAAGATACTGCTATGGAGCAGGTATTTTACGGACTTAGTATTGCACAAAGGCCGGGAGACAGAAAAGAATATGTAAATGTATTGGAACAAATCGGAATTACAGATGAAGAGATAAAATCAAGAGTAGAAACAATTATTCCACTGCTTGGACTCGGAGAAACGGCAATACTTGAGCGATTTGCACCTGTACTTATAGAGAGTGTTACTGAAGATTGGTTATATACAATACTTATTTCCTGCAGTTCTGCCAAAGGTGAAAAAAATAAAAAAATTGATTTTAAAGTCTGTTTTAAAAAGGGAAAAGCCTAAGTCGGTAAAAGAGTATGAGGATTGGCTTACATTTTATAAGCAGGATGAGGATAAAAGTATAGTAAAGCTTGCGGGAAGCATTGAAAAGGCCTGGGGACTGGAGATAGTACAGGAAGATATAAAAGAAGAATTGCAAGGGCTTTGGAGAGAAACACCAAAACTTTGGGAGGTGCCAAGGTTTGAAATAGGAGAAATTTCGCCGGAAAATCTTACAGATCTGTTGGCAGAGATTTCTGAGAGAAAAGAATATATTGATGATGTGGCTTTCGAGAGATTTATTGCAATGGCAAATAATATTGCACATAAAAATCCTGATGAAGCAAAAATAAGTCTGTCAGGAATTACAATAAATGATTCAAGCGGTATATGGGCACTTGGAAGATGGGCAAAAAATATTGAGAATAATGTATGTCCGGACAGTAAGACGAATGAATGGAACGGTGAGAAGGAAGTCTTAAAAATCAGGTATAGCGGATTAGTTTATACAAGAAGGGTAGTATTATTTGAGTCAATAGATAAATGGCCATGTATATTAAGTACACCAAGCTATGAGGACCTAAGCATATCTTTTACCTGATTTGACAGATAGACTTATCAGGTATAAGAATGAGAATTTTTTATATGTCGCTGAACCGGATTTACAGTTTGCAATTACCAGGCTGGATATTGAACGTATTACAAAAGAAGATAAAAAGAGATTTTTGGAAAAAACAGAAGGTCTAAAAATTAAAAAAATTTTTACTTCCTTTGGGAGATTTTTTAAAAGGATGAAAGTGGAGAAGATATTTTTGCTGAGGAAATAATAAAAGAATATTTAGATGACCCATATGTTGAACCGGAATTTTTATTCGAAAAAAATACATACTGGAAAGTGGACATTGATGTGCCGGAAAGCTTAAAAAGCATTTCCTTTTAGACTTTCATGGTGCTATGAAAATATGTATTCTATATTTCCGACCTGGGGAGATTATTCACTTACTGCCATACGAAGAGACAGTGAAGCCTATCATAGTCAGGGTATAAATTTAAGGCAGATAGCAAAAAGGAGAAAGCCTCTTACAAAAAGGTGCAATGATGAACTGGATTGCGCGTGGAGTAACTTAAGTGATGATAGAGTCATGGATGTTATTGCAGCAACTCATGAAAGCATGGGAAAGAGGACTTCTGTTACCGGGGATTGCAGATGTTTCATACCTGGATTGGAGCGATGGTACACCGTCAAACTTGGCAAGTCTGGCTTTTGCAATGGATAATATGGCTAAAGACGGTATGCTAAGTCTTGTTTGGAAAGCCGCATGTGATATTGTGGAAGTATCTTTAACGTCGCCAAGAATACTCTCAGGTACTGCTGAGATAGTAAAGTTTATAAGAGATTATCTTGATGAAGTTATTTTTTTGCGGTAGAAAATAAAGCTTGCCCCACAAAAATTTATTGGAAATGAATGCTGTAAAAAGTCTCGCCAAAAATCCGGATCTTCAAAGGCTGTAGAATATGCCAAGGAAATAGTAAATAAGCTAAATTCCAAGGGAATGGATATAAAAGAAGAAAAACATGATAAAGTACAGAATCAAAATACACCAAATGATTTTGATGAAGTATGGGTAGCATTACCTGAGGCAAAAAAATCTAATCAATGATAATGTGAAATTTGATATAAAATGTATTTGAAGTAAGAAAAAGGTGATAAAAGCTTTTTAGCTTTAATTTACAATTACCGGATATCTCAGACAGGCTGTTTCAAGTATATATTTACGGATGGTTTTTACGGAATTCAAAAAGAGGCTCAAATGTCGGGAGCTGTGGCCGACAGCAACGGAAAAAAATCATAGATGAGAAAGAAAAGAGCGTATGGCTTCATTATGACTCTGAAAAGAAAAAAAGGTTGTAGTAAGCAAATATAGAAACTGGAGAGGTGAAAAAGAAGGACCACTTGAGGGTGACTCAACACCTTACTCAAAGATATTTTTTTGACTATTGCAGTAAGTACTCTGGCACAGGATGGGGAGAGTATTTATGGCGCAAAAAGTCTTTTCAGACAACTGGTGGGCTCAGGAGATTTATCTGTAGAGAATTTAAGAGAAATCATGAGAGAACTTTTATTACATGAGGATATAAGCCCTGCAAAACTGGTAAGAATAGTTGAGAAAGAAAATAAGCTTTTAAGTATATGCTATGTGATGCTCATAGAGTGTATAAAGTATGCCGGAAAGATGGCTGCAGAGAATAAAAAAAGCCACCGGTATGGGTAAACAGAGTTTTGGATATCTGTATTTACTATGCCGATTATCTAAGAGAAGCGGTAAATAGAGGATATATTTCAGGAGAAGATGCCAAGTGGCAGGGACTTTTTAGAAATTGCAAACAGCAATACCAAGTCTCTCTGCAGTTAATAAGGCAAAAGAGTCTGGTAAAAGCTTTGGGAATAGGGTGAATAAAGAATGAGAACATTTGATGGTGGAATATATAAAACTCCAAAGGAAGCATTGAAGGCGGTATTTGGCTATGATTCATTTAGGCCCGGACAGGAATCTGTTATAAATGCTGTTTTGGATGGCAGAGATATTTTTGCGGTAATGCCTACAGGTGCGGGAAAGTCACTGTGCTACCAGGTTCCGGCTATGCTGCTTTCAGGCATTACATTGGTTATATCACCGCTTATCTCTCTTATGCAGGATCAGGTAAAGGCCTTAAATGAAGCCGGTGTGGATGCCGCATTTATAAACAGCTCGTTATCTGAAAAGGGAGTTGAACGATACCTTCAAAAATGCATACAAAGGTCATTATAAGATTATATATGTGGCACCTGAGAGACTTATGAGCGAAGGCTTTATTAGTTTTGCCAAAAGTGTTGAAATTCCAATGGTGACTGTGGATGAGGCGCATTGTATCTCACAGTGGGGGCAAGATTTCAGGCCAAGTTATATGGATATAGCAGAGTTTATAAATATATTGGACAAACGCCCAATTATAAGTGCTTTTACAGCAACTGCCACTCAGAATGTTCGAGAGGATATTATCTGCTCATTGGGGCTTAGTGATCCATATTTTTCTTGTAACAGGCTTTGGCAGAGAAAATTTATTCTTTCAGGTAGATAAGCCACAGAATAAAGGAACGGTTTATACTTGATTTTATAGAAAGACATAGAGGTGAAAGCGGTATCATATACTGTGCCACAAGAAAAAAATGTTGACAGCCTGTATACTCTTTTAAGAAAGCAACCTATTTCGGTTGGCAAATATCATGCAGGGAATGAGTAATGAAGAGAGAAAGCAAATGCAGAATGATTTTTGTATTTGACTATACAAGTATCGTAATAGCAACAAACGCTTTCGGAATGGGAATTGATAAATCAAATGTCAGATTTGTCATTCACTACAATATGCCATCAAGTATGGAAAACTATTATCAGGAAGCCGGAAGAGCCGGCAGAGACGGGCTCAATTCCGAATGTATATTACTTTTTTTCACCTCAGGATATTATAATTAACAGATTTTTACTGGAACATAAGGATTTTAGTGATATTGATCCGATAGATGCAATGACAATCAGAGAGGGATATTAAAAAGACTTCATATAATGGAGGGATATTGCTATACTACGGAATGTCTGCGCAATTATATTTTAAAATACTTTGATGAAGATCCTAAAAAGCCATGTGATGATTGCGGTAATTGTCTACGCCAATTTGAAACTCTGGATATGACGGATGAGGCTAAAAAGATAATAAATTGCATATATGAGTCTCGTGGCAGATATGGAAAAAAATATAATAATGGATACAGTGCTTGGAGCAAAGACTGCAAGGCTTACGGAAATAGGAGCAACTGAATATAAATCCTATGGAGTTCTGGAATCATCAAATAAAAATCTGCTAAGAAGACTTATAGAAGAACTTTTACTTGAAGGATATATTACTACAGGTGAATATCAGGTTTTAAAAGCTTGGAGATATAAGTAGACTTAAAAATACTGAGACTAAAGTGTTGGTCAAGATTACGGATGAAGATAAGATTACCAAGAGAAAGGAAAAGCCTAAGAGTAATAAAAAAGGCATGGATTCACTAACGTCTGCAGGCTTCAAGCTCTTTGATAAGTTAAAAGAGCTTAGACTTGAAATTGCAAGAGCTGAAAAGATACCTCCGTATATCGTTTTCAATGATAAGACCTTGATAGATATGTGTGCAAAGATGCCGACTACAAAATCAGAGATGCTGGATGTTTCGGGTGTCGGAGAAAATAAATATGGTAAGTATGGCGAGAGATTTATTGCTGTAATAAAGGAATATGTGAAGTAAATAATATAAAAGGATAAAGGTTCCTTCCGATTGATCGGAGGGAGCCTTTTTTTGTATGTAAGGTATTAACAAAGAATATCGCATTGCAACATAATTTTCAATGTGCAAAATATTGTACATTATTTATGCTATTTTAAATATGCAAAATAAATTGAATGAAGGGATTTTTAATCATGATTAAACAGGGAGGATAATTGTTGAAGAAATATGACATAGTAATCGGAAAAACAGTTTGGGAATTATAAATGGTGAAAAAAATATTATTTTTTTCATTAAAAACCGGTAGAGGAGGAACTATAGAAGGTTTTAAAAAAATAAATATTTGAATATATGCGATTTTTTTATTTAAAAAAATATGGTTATACATTTGTGGTTTCCGCCAATCCTAAAAGATTCGGTATGTGATTTGGAGGAAGAAATAAAAATGTATAAGTAAGTATATGGGGATTATAAAGAAATATATTTTGTCGGAATTTCAAACGGAGCTTTCGATAGGTGCGACTCAGTGCAGAAAAATTGAAAAAAATAAAGAATGCTGTTTTTAATAAATGCTCCATTGATGATTAACTTTTCATAAAAATAAAAGAAGGTGCCAAAAAGTTTAGAGGAAATAATATGTACTTTTTGTATGGTGAAGACGATCCGTCACGTCGCTATATTGAAATCTTAGACAGCATAAAAAAATACTGCCTGTAAATATAAAAATAATTAAAGGTGAAGGACATGATTTTTCAACAGAATCTTTGATATCCGAATTAAATTATTTTTTTGACGGGTTGAAGGCGGAAAATAAAGGCAATAGTAAAAATCAGATTATAGGGAGAAGAAAATGAGTGAATTTGATAAAATTATAGGATATGCTGATATAAAGGATGAATTAATACGCTTTTTGTGATGTACTAAAAAAACTTTAAAGAATATAAGAGAATGGGTGTAGAAATACCAAGTGGAATACTTTTGTATGGGGAGCCGGGTATAGGAAAGACAATCTTAGCTAAGAGCTTTATTAAAGAAAGTAAAATTAAATCATTTACAATAAGGAAAGATAAACACAGCAGAGAGTTTGTTAATCATATCAGAAATACTTTTGATAAAGCAAAAAAAGAGGAATGTGCCATAATATTCCTTGATGATATTGATAAATTTGCAAATGAGGATGAGTATCATAAAGATGCTGAGGAGTATGTAGTTGTACAATCATGCATCGATGATTGTAAGGGCTCAAATGTTTTTGTTTTGGCTACAGCAAATAATATATATTGTTTACCAAATTCACTTATGAGAGCGGGACGTTTTGATAAGGTTATTCAGATGACATGCCCGGATGGAGATGATGCCAAGAAGATAATAAAGCATTTCTTAAGTAAAAAACGAGTACTTGGAGATATAGATATAGATGATATATCAAGTTTTCTGGTAGGACATTCATGTGCAGAATTGGAAATGGTAATAAATGAAGCAGGAATTTATGCGGTATTTGATAAAAGAGCAAAGATAGATCAAAGAGATATTATAAAAAGCATGTATGCGTTTGATATTTGATGCGCTCGAGTCGGTAGAATATATTGACAGTAATATTTTAAAAAAAGTTGCAGTACATGAAGCAGGACATGCTGTTATTTCTGAAATATTGGAGCCGGGATCTGTAAATCTGGTTTCGATCTGTGGCTACTCAAATACTTCAGGTGGGATAACCTCCGTAAGAAAACCTGACGATTATAATTTTAATGTAGTTGCACAAGAGAATGAAGTCATCAGAAGCCTGGGAGGCAAAAGCTGCGACTGAAATAATTTATGGAACATTTGATCTTGGCTGTGAGGAGATTTGCATAAAAGCATTTGATTTGGTTACAACATTTGTTGACAATTACTGTGCATATGGATTTGATGCTTTTTGAAAGAGGTAATTCATCCCAATATTTATTGGAAAGCAAGGACAGAGAAGTTGCCAAAGAGATGGATAGATACTATAGAAAGTCAAAGCAGATTATTGCTGAAAACAGAGAATTTTTTTGATGCCATGGTTCAAGAACTTTTGAAAGAGAAAAACACTTACTAAAAAGGCAAATTAGGAGTATACGAGAAAGTGTAGTTATTAGAGATTGAAAAAAAGGTTGTAATTATGTAAAATAAAAAAATAATTATACATTATAAACTTAATGGAATAAGTTATTATTGGGAGGATTTATGGGATTTCCGATTGATTCTAAAGTGCTTGGACTTAGAGAGGTAATAAAGGTAAGTGAAGGGGAAGGGTATAGCATACCTATTTACCAGCGTCCATATTCATGGGAAGAAAAAAACATAAAAGATTTTTTGGAATCTATATTTGATGCATTTAAAGAAGTCAATGAAGAAAAGTGCAAAGCAAATGTAAAACCTGTGTTTTTCGGTACAATACAGCTTGATCGTAATAAAGATGACAATACACTTGATATTGTTGACGGTCAACAAAGACTTACAACATTTTTGCTATTTTTGGACTTGCTTCAAAGAAATGAAATACATCCTAAAGAGTATATAGATTGCAGTAAGGTTATAAAATCGGAGAAGCTTAAAGAAGTATTAAATGATGATAATATTAAAAATACTTCTTCCAAATATTATGAAAACAGAAAACTGTTAAAGAAAGAAGTTGAGTATTTTGAACAGGAGTTTAAAGAAAAATGAATTCTATGCGGAATTGAAAAAAACTTTGTTTTGGATAATGTATACTTCGTAAAACTTACTACTGAAGGAATGGATTTATCTGAAGTGGTTTCGGTTTTTAATACTATAAACACTACCGGACTGGATTTGAATGCAACAGATATTTTTTTAAAAGTAAGATACTATAATTATCTTAGAGGAATCGATAAGACAAAAAGATTGGATGGAAGAAATAAATTCCTGCTATGAACGTATAGATAAGAGTAATAATGAACTTGGAAAAGACGGGAGAACGGATCAGACAAAAATTTGATATGGGTTGGGTTTTTAGATATCTATAAACATATAATTTGTGCTGAATTCGGATGGGGATTTTCTGAAGTATCCAAAAGCAATCAAAAGTTTTTTGATGAACTTTTTAAAGGAACCGGACTTACAGAACAAAGTGACCTAAGCGTACTTAAGTTTGACACATTCAAGCATATAGTGAAAGAATTTATAAAATATTGGCGTTGGATTGAAGATATGAGGTATTATTGTACACATAATGAAATCGCAAAAGAAATATTTTCAATTTATATGGTTGAAAAAACAAGATACAAAAGGTATTGGACTATACCTTTTGTTGTTGCATATTTTAAGGCTAAATTAAATATCTGGAGCAATCACTATATAGATTCACTTAGAGTAAATATGTATATGTTTAGATTCTTTTTTTAATTTATACAGTTGTCAATGACAGAGTAATAAATCCGGTTCAAAAATGAGGTTTGTAATGAATGCTTTAAGTGGTTTAAGGAATGCAGTACTGGCGAGATTATAAGAAATATTGGTAAAGAGTTATTTTTACCGGTAATAGATAAAAAAACATAAAAACCTGGAGAAAATTTTTGTGGAATTATAGAATCCGGCTTATTTGACAATGGGAGTAGGGTTCACCTTGTTTGTACACTGACTGCACTTATTGATGAGGTGAATAAAGGGGTAAAAAGAAAGTGATATATATGAGAAGTTTTTTTAACTATGAAATGATCAAGGATCCATATGATATAGAACATATTGAGGCAAGAAATAATTTTAAGGATGATAAGGACAATGTAAATGAGTTTAACGGAATAGGTAACTTGACGGTACTTGAGCGTAGTTTCAATAGAGGAATCAAAGATAAGCCTGTAAGAGATAAGGCCGAAAAGTACGAGGAATCAAAAATATGCGACAGTCGGAGTATTTATACAGGAGTTTGGGGACAAGTGCAAAGATAAATGGGATATAAAATGTGTCGGAGATAGAGCAGAAAAAGAAATTGAAAAGATAAAGAGTTTTATGAAAGGAGAATAGGATTTTTTTGTATCCGGGAGGGAAGCTTAGGTGTACGGTATAGGAAATAAAAAGATGTTGAATATGTTCATATTGGAGATACTTCGCAATTATACCGATGAAGATCATTCTTTGACACAACAAGAGATTATAAAGCTTTTGGAAAAAAAGATTACGGAACGGTATGTGACAGACGCTCTGTAAAGAATAATGTCTTGTTATTGAAAGAATTTGGCGAGAGTCATGGATTTGAAATATCAATGGAAGACGGATATAGGATGATTTCCAGAGAGTTTGATGATACGGAACTTAGGATACTTATAGACAGTGTTTTATTTTCAAAAGAATTTTTCTTCAAATCAGTCCAAGGAACTTATTAAAAAAAGATAAAAGGGCTTTCAAGTAAATACTTTAATGCAAAAGTATCAAATATATGTAATATACCTGAACTTAACAAGAATACAAACAGACAAAACATCTACTCAATAGATAAGATAAATGATGCTATTTCCGAGGGACATAAGATAAGTTTTATATATAATGACATAGGAACTGATTTTAAGCTTCATCCAAGGAGAGAAGAGCGTTATATTGTAAATCCGTACAGGATAGTTGCAAATAACGGGAAATTTTATTTGATAGGAAATTATGACAAGTATGATAATGTGGTACATTTTCGTATAGACAGAATGACGGAGGTGTATGAACTTGAAGACAGAGTTAAGCCGATGAAAGATGTGCCTGAGCTTAAATTCGGGATAAATCTTCCAAAAGCATATGGCTGAACATATTTATATGTTTAGCGGAACAAGCACTGCTGTTAAGCTATTGACAACAAAAAGATATGATGTTTGAGTTGGTGGATTGGTTTGGGACGGACTTTAGTATTATTAAAAAAGATGAAGATCATATTATAGTAAGAGTAAACTGTAATGAAAAAGGCAATGAAATTTTTGGGCATTGCAATATGGGCCTTATGTAGAGGTGTTAGAACCGGAAAGTCTTAGAAATCAAATTAAAGAAAGTATTGCCGATATGTCAAAGAAATACTCTGATTGATAGTGCCGGTTTCGGAAGTAAAGTAGCTGTCATTTTTAACGGACAGATAGTTTGATAAACTCCTAATATAACAAAAGAAGTACTTTGTAGATTGGAGGAAGAAGATGATAGTACAGATGAGTAGTAAATCAAAGATTTATCACAGACATGGATGTAGATTTATAAATAGAATAGAAGAAAAGTCATTGATAAGCTTTTGACATGGATGACGGGAGAATTAAATATTTAAAAGCCTTGTAAGTGTTGCTGTAATATCAAGTTTTTATATAATGAATATAAAGAAAAATTTAAAGGACGTATTTAGAGATTTACCTATTTGGACAGAGCTTAAGGAAGATTATATAGGGGTACATACAGATTGGTATAATTGGCGCATAAGTCTAAGTCAGGCCGGTCAAGCCATAAGACTGTATCTTGAAGAGTGGAATGAAGAATGTCAAAAAGATTTATTAATCAGAGTAGATGAAGCCGGAGGAAGTAAAAAAATTTAAAAAAAGGTCATGAGATATATTGCAAAGGAAGAGAGGGTGGCCTTTTATCCTTGTAAATATAGAAAGTATGCACCAGGAATAGAGCACTTAGCTAATAAAAGGGGAGTACAAATAGAGTTTGACGACACCGACCTTTATATTATTACCGATATTGCGGCTTGGAAAATATCATATGTAGAATACTCTGACAGGTATAAGTTATTGCATTGTCCGTTTGATAAAAATCCGCTGACCATGGGAGAAGCAAAGACTGCGCACTACCATGTACAAAGGGATGTGGCAAAGAATCAATCACCATATAATCATCTCGAGTATATATTAAGACATGATGAAGCAAAAAAAGTTAATGCAGGTTAGTTATAAGAAATTACCGAAAGTAACAAAAGCAACAAAAAAAGTATTATCGTCAAGCTGAAAAATAGAGAAAAAAAGAAACAGTATAAAAAGAGTTTGGAACTTATTTGCGAAACTCGAAGAGGAAAAAGGTGAAGTGTGCCGATAGAATCGTTTGACTACGGACCGGGCATGGAGAACTGCTTACTATAGCATTCTCCTAAACCCGACTTGGAGCTTCCCTTTTGGTAGGAGGTATATTCATTTGACAGGAGCATTAACTTTTTTTAGCTCTTCAATATATTCCAATCCAAATACTTCAATTTGATCTAATACTTTACGAAATTTCTCACCCATTTTACTAAGTTTATATTCTACTCTTGGTGGGACCTCAGCATAAACTGTACGTGTAATCAAAAGATCTTTCTCAAGTTGACGAAGTTGTCTTGTGAGCATACTTCGTGTTATATCAGGTATATTTTTTTGTAATTCATTAAATCTTTGAGTACCTGTGCTTAATTGAAATAGAATGACAATTGTCCATTTACCTTGTAAAGCATGCTGAGTTGTTGAAAAAGGGCATTGCCCATAAATACTTTTCATGAAATTTCTCCTTTATTTATCACAATAGTAGCAGTAATGATACTATGTTGCATAAAAGTGCGTACTTGAATAAATAGCAATAAAGATTATGATAATTATATAGAAACACAAAATAAAAAAATCAATTAAGTGGAGGAAATTAAAATGAAAAAAATTATAGTAAAAGCAAGTGTAGCAAATGAGCCCAGAACTGAACTTCATGATTTACTTGGATTGACAGGAGCAGAGATAAGCATAAACCATCTTCCGGCCGGTGTAGGAGTACCATTTGTACACGCTCATAAGAATAATGAAGAAATTTATATCATTTTGTCAGGTAAGGGTAAGGCCATAGTGGATGATGAAGAAATTAGCTTAGAGTCAGGTGATATAGTTCGAATTTCTCCAAATGGAAAGAGACAGTTCTTTGCAAAGAAAAAGATTCCGAGTTAAGTTATGTATGCATTCAAGTTAAGGAAGGTTCTATAGAAGGTTATACTGCAAATGATGCTATAATATATGGATAGTCAAAGAAGAAAGCACTTTAATTATAAGGTGCTTTTTTATTTTTAAATAAGAAACGTATGTACATACTTTTTATACCACAGGTTGAATGACAAGTAAGATTCACTGTAATATACTTAACCCATCAAAGCAAATATGTCTCTTATAGTTCAATGGATAGAATGACCGGCTACGAACCGGTTGATTCCGGTTCGAATCCGGATAGGAGAATAGATATTTCACAGCAGTTTGGTTAATGAGATATCAATTTATATAAGGGTAGGTGTCCCGAGTGGCGAAGGGGGCGGACTGTAAATCCGTTACGAAAGAAACAACGCCGGTTCGATTCCGGCTCTGCCCACTGCAATTTGCATTTTGTACTATTTAATATTATACTATATATCAGCTGTTATAGCTAATATATAGTATATGAGGTAAAAAGATTTTGAATAGAGAAGTTATATATGAGACTAAAGGAATGAGGGCAACAGACGGTGCGGGTGTACAGCTTGTTCGTGTATTTGGAAACCGGACTACAGATATTTATGATCCTTTTTTGATGTTTGATGCCTTTGACAGTAAAGATAAAAGTGAGTACGAGGCGGGATTTCCAATGCATCCGCATAGAGGTATCGAGACTGTAAGTTTCTTAAGTAAAGGAAAAATGACTCATAGGGATCACCTGGGTATTGAGGCCACTATATATGATGGTGAGGCACAATGGCTAACAGCCGGTTCCGGAGCTGAACATGAAGAAATGCCAGGAGGCGAGCGTATTCTTGGAGCACAATTATGGCTTAATTTACCTGCAAAGGATAAAATGAGTGCACCACCGGCTTATCATAGTATTACAAATAAAGTAATCAAAGAGTTTAAACTGGAAGGCGGAAAGCTTCGCCTTATTACAGGAAAGTATAAAAATGAAGAAGGGTGGCAGGGTAAGTATCTGCCATTAGACTTTTACGATATACATCTTGAGGCAAATGCAAAGGTTGAGATTCCGGTAAGAGAGGGATGGTCAGCTTTTGTATTTACATTGCTTGGAGATGTGACAGTGGGAGGTAAGCTTATATCTGAAAAGACAGCGGCAAAGCTTGGAGATGGAGATAGAGTCTTGCTTGAGACAAAAGAAATCGGAGCGGAAATGCTGATATATGCATCAAAGCGTCTTGATGAGCCTGTGGCATGGTATGGTCCGATAGTTATGAATACTCAGGACGAAATAAGGCAGGCATTTGAAGATTTGAATGCCGGTACATTTATAAAAGAAAGAGCTGATTATAGTAATTAGATTTTAAATTAGTAAAAGGAAAAAAATGCTTCGTCGGCTTACAATAATGACTTACATTGACATAAATTTTTGACTGAATTATAATACTTTCAGATTTAGAAAGGCATATAAAAGCGATTAGCTATTATTCTATGCCATTATTATATTGAGACAAAAACAGATTGACATAATAAACGGAGGCATTATGAAACAGTGTATGGATTTAAATAATCTGCATTGTAGATTAAAAAAAGATAATAGGACAGGTACAGGCGATAGAGAGATTTGCAAATATGGGATAATAGTAAATTCAATATATTTATGTTTTTATTCAAGTATAGGATGGGTTGATTTTCAACCTGTCCTTTTTTTGGGACTGCCTTTTTTTATTAATATAGTATATAATATAATTTTTGACATTAATTTAGAATAAATAATTATATAGGAGATAAGATGAGCGAAAAAGGAAAAAGATGCTCGCAGGAAAGATATATGATCCAACTGATGAAGAATTGGTAAGGCTGAGAACAAAAGCACATAGACTTTCACAACAGTACAATGCTTTATTTGAGGATGATTGTCTGAGAGATACTATTATTGACGAGCTCATACCAAATAAAGGTAAGGGAGTTTATTTGCAAGGTCCGATTTATTTTGACTATGGAGCTTTCACAACATTTGGAGAAAACTGCTATGCCAATTTTAATTTTACTGTATTAGATGTATGTCCTGTAAATATTGGTGATAATGTAATGTTTGGACCGAACTGCAGTCTTATGACACCTGTTCATCCGCTTAGATGGCAGGAGAGAAATATAAAATATAAATCAGACGGCAGTGCATATGATGATGAGTATGCAAAGCCTATTAATATCGGGTCAAACTGCTGGTTAGCGGCTAATGTGGTAATAACAGGTGGAGTGACAATAGGAGAGGGCAGTGTAATAGCTGCCGGAAGTGTAGTTACAAGGGATATTCCGGCAAATTCACTGGCTGCAGGAAATCCTTGCAGAGTAATCAGGCAGATAACTGAAGAAGACTCTATAAAATATAAGAGTGAATTATTTTAGAATAAAGGTGTATAAAAAGATGAATAAGGAATTTATAAAAGAATTAACCATTGATATTATCGTAGATATCATTGCAGGTATTTTTTTATGGGAATAGGTACATACTGCTTTGCGGCGGCATTCAAATTCCCTATGGTAGGATTTACAGGTTTGGCGCTAATTATTTACCAATTGGTAGGCCTTCCTGTCGGAATAGGAACAATAATATTAAATATACCTTTTGCAATACTCTCATACAGAGAGATAGGAAGAAAAATTTTTTTATTGAAGTCTGTTAAATCAATTATAATAACTTCTATAATGATTGATATAGTTGCAAAAGCTATGCCTGTTTATCAAGGGGATTATATGTTGGCTGCTATATGTACCGGAATAATATCCGCAACAGGATATGCTCTCATATTTATGAGAGATTCTTCCACAGGTGGTGCGGATTTTATAATGGTTTTGATACATCATTTCTTCCCACATATTTCACTTGGAAAGATAGCATTAGTTATAGACTCGTTGATCATTGTGCTGGGTGTTGCATTGGTTTCAAGAAATGTAAACAGTTTGATTTACGGACTTATTATAGCTTATCTTGTTTCTGTAGTGCTTGATAAGGCGATGGACGGACTTACAGCGGGTAAGCTTATTATGATTATTTGTGACAAGCCGAAGGAAATGGCAAAGGAAATATCAGATCTTATCGACCGTGGCTCAACATATCTTAAAGCTGTGGGAAGCTATACAGATGAAGAAAGAAATGTAGTAATGTGTGCATGCAGAACAAAGGAAGCGCATACAGTAAGACAGGCGGCAAAAAGGCTGGATCCTAATTCATTTGTTATTATTTTGGATTCAAATGAAGTGGCAGGAGAGGGATTTAGACATTTATAAGGATGGAAGAATGAATATATTTGAAGAAAAGAAAAATAAAGATAAGCGAAGCAGTTCTTGCATTGGATTTGGACGGAACATTGACAAATTCAAAAAAAGAGATTACCGAGAATACCAAAGCCGCTATAGATAAATTTATAAAGGCCGGAGGAACAGTTGTACTTGCTTCAGGCCGGCCTACATTTGGAGTAAGTCCGATAGCAAATATACTTGAACTTAAAAAGAAAGGTGGCTATATCCTTTCATATAATGGTGGATATTTTTATGATTGTAAAAATGATAAAGAACTGTTCATGAAGGAGCTTACTCATGAATATCTGCCTATATTGGAAGACCAGGCTAAGCATTTTTGGTATAAATCTGATGACTTACAATCATGATAAGGCATATGCACTGGATATAGATGAGCAATATTATATGTTGGAGGTCACGATAAATCACTTTATAAGAGTGAAGGTTGATCCTTTTGCACCACAGATTACATTTCCTATTATTAAATGCTTGATGACTGCACCGGGGGAGCATCTTGCCAAGGTGGAGCAGGAGATGAAAAAGCTTTGGGAAGAAAAGTTAAATATTGTTCGTTCAGAGCCGTATTTTTTAGAACTTACAGAAGTAGGTATAGATAAAGCAAATACTCTTTTAAATATGACAAAGAAGATCGGCAAGGACACAAAGAACCTTGTTTGTTGTGGAGACGGATTCAATGATTTATCAATGATACAGGCTGCAGGTATAGGTGTGGCAATGGCAAATGCTCAGGAGAAGGTAAGACAGGCGGCAGACTATATTACAAAGTCAAATGATGAGGAAGGTATAGTTGATGTTATTGAGAAGCTGTTTTATTGGGATAGATAGATTTTGTGGAGGATTTGAATGAATAGAGGAAAGCGTCCAAAAATAAAAATAACTATTACAGATCGTAGGGGGAAGATGGGGTGTCACAGAGGTCACCATGTAGGGTGAAGTATTTGATTATGATGAGGACAGGGGTAAGATTTGTCCTATGGCGATGCACTGTGCCTTTCCATATATAGATATTTTAAGATATGGAGGAAGTTTACCGGGACAGCCTGAAGGATGTGCCGAGTTTTGCTGTTCTGATGCGGATGTTATTTTGGTTTTTAAGGCTGAGATGGAAAAAGTAGTTGTGATTGTATATGTTTGGTGAGGGAGATATGAGTATTAATCAAGAAATATTTAAAATGACAATAACTGCAGATAATATTGTCTCTACAGATGATAGATTTACAATAGATGATCTGAGTTTGGGTGACAATTATAAGCCTATAAATGTATATTATCAGCCTAATGTTGGAGAAATAATAGTAAGGAAGAGAAGCTCTAACGAGAGAACAATATCAAATCAAACTTTACCAAGACTTGTTTGTCAAATTTTTTTGAGAAAAAAATATAGAAAAATTTATCTGTAGAAGAAAAAAACGAGAGTTCCCAATATGTAAATATTACCCATATAGTGAGGGTGATAAAAAGGTATATACAGTACAGAAGTTGAGTTTAGAGAATATAGAAATTCAATGGAGTTTACTGTTTACAAGGGTGAAGGAGGTGCTCAGTTTGTTTTTTTATTCGTGGAATGTATTTTTCTACAATAATATTTGCTAAGGAATGTTTGAAGCGTTTTTGGGAATGGTAAAGATAGAATAGTATTTGAATACAGAGAAAAAAACAGAAGAAGAAAAAAATCAAAATACAAACGAAAAAAATCAGTTAGGGACAATATAGAAGATACTGCAATAGGATGTAAAAATCCATATTCTAAAATGTTGTTGGAATCTAAAAATATTATATTCAGAGGAGCACCGGGAACAGGTAAGTCTTATCTGGCAAGGCAGATTGCAACAGATATTGTCAGTAATGGAAGCGAAAATGACTATTCTAAGTTGACAGAAGAGCAGAAAAATCAAATTGAATTTGTACAATTTCATCCTAGTTATGATTATTCAGATTTTTGTTGAGGGTCTGAGACCCAAAATAAATGAAGACGGTACTATGGGATTTGAACTTCATGATGGGATATTTAAAAAGGTTTGTAGATATTGCGAGAAGAAATTTTGAAGATTCAAAAAAGTCAAAAGAAATTTTAGAACAAGAAGTTTCTGTGCAGGCAGAACTAAAGAATTTTTTTGATAATATAGAATATGGTGAAACGATTTTTTTAAGACGATTACAGGGAATAAGTTTATAATAACTGATGTTGATGAAGTGAAAAAAAGCGAATATATATAGACATTCCCGGAAATAAGACCATAAATAAACTTATTTTAAATATTGATGAGATTAGACTTATGCTGGAGTCCGGTTCTGAGTTTAATAAGATAAGTGATATTACAAGTTTTTTTGGCAAACAATTTGCTACGCAGGGATACTCATATGATTTTGCCATATTTAAGGAAATTAAGTCGAAAAGATTTAAGCCTTCCAGTGTAGATGAAAAATAAAGAAAAAAATTAAAAAAATATGTGTTTATTATTGATGAGATAAATCGTGGTGAAGTTTCAAAAATACTGGGAGAACTGTTCTTTACTATAGATCCGGGTTATAGAGGAATTTCAGGATCTGTAACAACACAGTATTCAAATATGCATACAAATCAACATGAAAAATTTTATATACCGGAAAATGTTTATATAATCGGCACAATGAATGATATAGACAGATCTGTAGAATCCATAGACTTTGCAATGCGAAGAAGATTCAGATTTATAGAAATTAGGGCTAAAGACACTCAACATATGTTGGATTTAATTGAAGACGATGCTTTAAAAGATGAGGCCATTGCCAGAATGGATAGACTTAATGAAGAAATTCTAAAGGTTGAAGATTTAAATGAAAACTATCAAATTGGAGCCTCATATTTCTTAAAGTTAAAGATACTGGATTTTGATGAGCTTTGGACAGACTATATTAGACCGTTATTAAAAGAATACATTCATGGATTATATGGTGAATATGACATTATGAAAAGGTTTGAAACAGCTTACGGATATATAGGCTTGTATAGTTGAAACAGATATGAAATGGATAAAAAAATTAAAGATAATCAGTATATAAACAAGAACAAAGTCATTGATGTGGGAAATATTATAGACAGAGTAGCAAATAAGACACTTGAAAAAAACTGGAGAATGAGGGAATATTTGTTTTTTTCCTGAGGTTTTACATGATACTAAAGATATGTCTAAAGACCAAATGATTATTCAAAAATTATAATGAAGGGTATTTATCGGGAAATGTAATGGGATATCTTGGAGTTGGCGATGAATATCTAACAATTGAATCTAGATTCAGTACAGGCGGTAATGATTATTTCTTTCAATATATACTTAATAAAGTATTTGATTTTCCAAATTTTATTGATTTAATGAGTAGTGTTGGTCAAGATGAAAAAAATTGTTCACACTTATTATATTCCTTTTTCCATATTATTTAAAAACATGCATTACGTAAAGGTGTATTTAAATCCTATACTTGTAATAAATATAATGATGAAAAATGTTAAAGGAAGGATTGATATATCGAGACATATAAGAAAAAAATACACCATTTATAGGTGATGTAGCTTATAGTCGGAGAGAATATTCGTTTGATAATTACTTAATGGAGTTAGTTCGTCATACTATTGAATATATAAAGTCCAAATCATATGGTTATAAACTTTTTAAGTAAAGTAAAAGAAGAAGTTAAAAATAATAGTAAATGCGACAAGTGAATATACATATGAAGAGCGTAATCTGGTTATTGAGGAAAAACAGTAAAAAAATATCATAAGACATGCATATTATAATGAGTATAGAATGTTACAGAAGTTATGTTTAATGATATTAAAAGTTGAGAAACATAGTTTTATTTTTTTGGAAAACAAAGAATATATGGAATTTTATTTGATGGTTCCTGGCTTTTTTTGAGGAATATATAAATTTAATAATAGGAAACAAGTTTTATCATCCAATGAATAAAAAGTGGATTAGGTAGGCAATATTTATTTGAAGGAAATATTGGAATGATCTATCCTGATTTTATAAGCAAAGATGTAGATAATAGAATTATTGCAGATGCTAAATATAAGCCTGTAGATAACATTGGAAATAAAGATTTTTTTACAGATAATTGCATATATTATGAGGTTCGATTCTAAGAAGGGAATATTTATATACCCTGAAATAGATGACAATAGTATTTTTAAATTTAAATTTGAACTCAGGGTTGACATATGAAAAATAATGTAATGAAAAAGGGAAGATACAGTCATAATAAAGTATGGCATAAAAAAATACCAAAAATATGCCAATAGCTATATTGATTTTGTTGAAAAAAATATATCTTGAGGAAAAAAAGAACTTATAGAATTTATTTGATAGCATTTTAGTTTTGAGATAAGGAGTGAGTATGAACAAAAAAAGCCTATATTTGAAATTATAGCAGATCGCCTGAGGAAAACTGAATTTAAAGATGATGATATAATAACTTTGGGAAAAGATTTTTCACTACCAAATGATGAAGAAGGTCTTAAGTATATAGACGGTGCGAAGGACGGAATATGTGCCTATCATATGGGGGCGGCAGAGATCACAAAGAAAGATATAGAAGAGATAAATACAGTTATTACACTTGCTAATACAGGTGATTATGACCAAGCTGATTCTGTGCTTGAAAAGCTTTGTGAACGCATTAGGGTAATAAATTTTATAGATGAGCTTCAAGATTGTATACTTGATCGCAAAGATGAAATAGAAGATAAATTTTATATATATTCTCTACATTTGATGACTCAGTCTGCAAATATTGAATGTGTTAAAGTCGGAATGATGATTCAGGAATTGTTTAAACAAAGTGATGAAGTAAAGGGTATGGTAAGGACTCTTGGTCTTTCAGATGAGTTTACATTATATTCGGTTTTTATAATGAGAAACTGGGAGAATGGTAATACTGAAATCATGAATATTGCAAAGTCAGTAAACGGATGGGGTAAAGTGCATGCAGTTCACTATATTGAACCGGATACGGAAGAGATAAAGTATTGGCTTTTGACAGGTGCGGTATCAAATGGTGTCATGCCGGCTTATTCGGGATGGGATTGCTATAAAAAGGCGGATGTGGAAGCAATACTTAAAAAAAGATAGGCTTACTTATGAGGAGCTTGAAGGCGTTTTTATCGATTGTGGATGCAATACTTGATGAGGGACCTGTACTTGGTATTTCAAATATAGAAAACCCGAAAGAAATTTTGTTAGCAGTTTTAAATCATTCGATGAAGCATTTACCTCTAAGTTTTGAGAATTGTAAAGTTATAAGTAATATTTTGGATTGGAAAAAAGAAAATCTTGTAGATGAAAACGGTGAGATAGAGTTACTTGCAAATCAAATTTTTTTGAAGCGGGTAGGAGATAGTAAGAAAGGTAAAGGATGCTGGGAAAGACACATTTTTCTGTAGGAATGGCAGCAGGGCTTGCACTCTGCAGGCCACAGAGCATAACAATGCTTGTGGCAGGAACAGCTTTAGCAGGATTTGGAGGAATTATCAGTGATATAGATGTAGGTACATCCGGTGCCTACAATAAGGTGGATCGCATTATAGGGTTGGCCATTGGAACTATTACAGGAATAGTAATTGCTGATGCTGTTTTTCACGTCGGTATATATGACAGACTGATGGCGGACAGCAATATTGCACGTATTATTACCGGAATATCAGCGTTTTTGTGCATATGTATTTTTGGAATGAAACAGCCACATAGATCATTTATGCATTCAATATTGGCACTGCTTGGTCTTAGTTTTTTTGTGTATATGATTTTTCCTGATGTAGCACCATATTTTAGTATAGGTTTTGTTTCACATATGGTTATTGATGCACTCAATGGAAAGCGTGAGAAGCTTTTTTGGCCTATAGGTAAGGGATTTGCATTACGAATGTGCTCATCAAACGGTTTAGTAAATAATTTGCTTTTTCACATATCTAATTTACTGGTATTGATATTAATACTGACTTCAAGGCCTGTACTTTTTATTCTAATCAATATAAGCGGTTTATTACAAAGATAAAATATAGTTCTTTAATTCCCTGTTTTAAAATACAGGGGATTTTTTTATACTGTAAGTATATTGATGGTTATCTTATGTATTTATATAATAGAATATAATATGAGGGTGGGATTATGGGAAAAGTTTATTTAAAGACAAAAATTTGACAATGAAATGAAAATGGAAATTCCACACAGTGTAAATATTGCAAATGCAATGTATGGCTTTTAGAGATGGGAGCTGAGATAATTCCCTATCATAAAATTGATGAAATTTATGATAGGGTAAATAGAGAAGATATTGTGCTGGATTATATAGAACAATGTAACAGTATATTCTCAAAATTTGGTGTTGAACCAAGTATACCGGATTATCCTAAAGTACTGAATAAATTTCTTGGAAGAAAAATTTGGAAGGATACTATAAACAGTATTTCAAGAAGTGAAGAAAAATGGTCAGCAGGTTATTTTGTTAAGCCTATAAAAAGTAAGGCTTTTACCGGTAAGATAATAGGTAGCATATCAGATCTTGTAGGCTGTGGAAATCATTCAGAAGATTATGAGGTACTTGTAAGTGAGCCTTTAGATATATGTGCGGAGTGGAGATGTTTCATAATCTATGATGAGATAGTTGATGTCAGACCATAAGGACTATTACTTGATAGAAGCAGAAAAAGCTATAAATATCATTATGACTTTAAAGTTTTGGATTCTATGCTGGAGGCATTTATCAGCTGGGAGAAAAGACCGACAGCCTGCAGTTTGGACATATGTGTTACAAAAGATGGACAAACATTGTTGGTGGAGATAAATGATGCTTATGCACTGGGATGCTATGGTTTGGCAAGTAACTTCTATGCCAAGCTTATCTCGGCAAGATGGAGCGAACTTTTAGGAGTAAAGGATGAATACCAATTTTAAGATGAATATGTAATATATTAAATATGTGGTAACGAGAGTAAGGGTGAATTAATGGATAATATTTGGAAATCAGGGATGTATGGTTTGATCATTGCAGATGCAATGGGAGTACCTGTGGAGTTTACTTCAAGAGAAGATAGAAAGCTTGATCCTGTAACAGATATGAGAGGGTATGGCACATACAATCAGCCGGAGGGTACATGGTCGGATGACAGCAGCATGGCAATTGCAACACTGGTCAGCATTAGAGATAATGGAAAAATTGATTATAAGGATATAATGGATAGATTCCACGATTGGTGTATGAATGGAGCTTATACACCATTTGATGAAGTCTTTGATATAGGAATAGCCACTTCGAGAGCCATTATGAAATATAGTAATGGTGCCAAACCATTGGAATCGGGTGGTAAAACTGAGTGGGATAATGGTAACGGATCACTTATGAGAATTTTACCTGTATGTCTGTATATATTTGAAAAGCAAAGAGATATGAAACTGTCTGATGATGAATCGATAGATATTATACATAATTGTTCCGCTCTGACGCATGCACATTTAAGAAGTAAGATAGCCTGTGGCATATATTATTTTTTAGTAAAAGCTATTTTAGATAAAGACGGAGAATTAATAGAACGACTGCAGCAGGGAGTAGATAATGCATTTAAGTATTATGGCGAAAGTACTGAGAGCGAGCTTTACAATTATAACAGACTTATCTCACTTTCAGAATTTAAAGATACTCCTGAAAATCAGATAAAAAGTACAGGTTATGTAGTGTACACACTTGAAGCTGCGATATGGTGTTTGGTAAATTCATCTTCTTATGAGGAAGTTATTTTAAAAGCTGTAAATCTGGGTGATGATACAGATACGGTGGCAGCCATAACAGGTGGACTTGCCGGGCTTTATTATGGCTATGACAATATACCACACAAGTGGAGATCCAAGTTGCAAAAAAGGGAATGGATAGAGAGTTTGTTAAATTGATAAAAGTTAATAGTGTTATAAGAAAGCTGGCATTTTTAATGTACAGCTTTTTTTATTATATTAAAGATAAAAATAGGATTTAATAGGAAGGGTATATGAGGGAAGAGAATTTTGAAATTGCTAAGAGTATAAATTTTATTTTTTTGCAGTCATCCGTTAAATAAAAAGAGTGTGGATGAGGATTATATGGAAGAATATCAAGCGAGCAGGCTTGAATCATTCCTGTGCATTATTTAGTTATGAAGACTTGGAAGTTGGGAAACTGTCGCTTTATGGTGAAGATATTAAAGGTTTGAGTATATACAGAGGTTGGATGATGTCGGCACATATGTATGAGCTCTTTTATAATTTGCTTCTGGAAAAAGGAATACAGCTGATAAACTCACCGAAAGAGTATGCAAAGTACCATCTTTTACCGGGATGGTATAGTGATTTTGAAGGACTTACACCATTTAGTGTATGGAATGAGTCAGGGGATATAGGAGCTGCTTTAGAACTTACAGAAGGACTTGAAGGGGCATTTGTAGTTAAAGACTATGTAAAGAGTAGAAAACATGAGTGGTATGATGCCTGTTTTATAAAAGATATTAGTGATAAGGGAGAGACTTTTAGGGTAATCAATAATTTTATTAACCGTCAAGGTAGCAATCTTTGAAGGTGGAATTGTGCTTCGAAAGTTTGAAAGTCTGAAATCTATAGGGAATCATAAAGACAGTGGTATGCCTATTTCAGAGGAATACAGGATATTTGTTTTCAAGGGAGAAATATTGATTTCAGATAATTACTGGAGTGAAAATGAAGAAGTAGACATATCGGAAGATGAATATTTGTGGATTGAATCAATGGCAAGTAAAATAGAAAGTAATTTTATGACTATAGATTTGGCAAGGAAAAACTGACGGAAAGCTTATAATAATGGAAATGGGAGATGGACAGGTATCAGGATTACAACAAATAGAGGCGTATGAGTTTTACGGAGCTTTTCAAAATCAGGGGAAAGGAAATATTTATTCTATAGATTATGTCAAGGAAGTAATAAATGAGTTGGTTAAAATGGATTTTGAGCCTGAACTTAGTTTATGTTTTAGAGGAAATGAGTCAGAATATATGATTATAGGGTATGCTGATCATGTGTCATTTCAAAGATGCGGTTATTATGACGGAAGTGGTGAAATAGACTATAAAACATTGGATGAATTATTTGAATCAGAACTTATAGACGGTATATGTCTGAAAAGGGATTGGAATAAAATAGTAGATATTTGGTGTTCACCATCTATGATAGACTTTGAGTTCAAAAAAGATAAATATAAGAAAATGATAGAACAAAGTAATCAAGAGTGGGGAGATAGGAGACCAATTTTTAAAATTGTTAAAAAAGAAATTGATAAATGGAATCCATACGGTCTTTTACCGGAGTTTCCTAATGATGAATTTGACGGTGAGAGCACAAGGATCGCGTCAGATATGGATTGGAATTCTACAACAGATAAAAATAGCTGAACTTATTTCCAATGAATTTACATTTTCATTTGGAGATGAGTATATGTTTTCATTAAAAATGTTGCATACAGACAGCAAAAAATATAAGAGATAGTATGGATGGATTTATAGAAAATAAGAGAAAATAATATGAAAATAGTAATAACAGATAGCGGTATATTATGGCATTATGGAAATCCTATATTAAAAAAATATAAGGACTTAGTGTTAATGGTCTGTCTTTATGGAAGTAAGGTTACAGATGAATATGAGTGTTTTATCTGTCCGAGAAAAATCAGTTGGCCTTGGTATGAGTATGGGGGTTGGCAGTAGAGTTTATAATGATTTAGAAGAAGTGGCAGATGAACTTTATGACATGTTACAATATGAAGATGATATCATATTTTTAACTGATGGTAATCCGGATAGTTTATATCCATACCATATTATAAAAAACAGAAGGCATCATATGAATATTCACCTTTGGGCAAGTCCACCATGGAGTATTGAAGGAAAGGCAAGGATGAAAACCCATAAGGAAATGCTTTCAGATTTATCAGGTGTAAAATCAATTTGCTATATAGATACTCAGGAATACTTGAAGAATGACTATAAGAATTTTGGGAATCTTTTAGAAGATGTCCAAAATTACTTTTGAGGAGATTTTTCCGATTGTAATTGATGGTATAAGTAAAGTAGAAAATGAATCCTACTTTGATTTGGCATCAAAAACGTATATTCCACTTGGTAAAATATCCGGTGAAGAGGCTATATTAAAAAGTACTGAATACCTGTCAGATAAAGAGGAGTATACAGATAATACGTATTTAATTGAGGGTATGGTAGATATTCCTGAGTATCAAAGGAGTGAGAAAAATAAAAAAGACATAATATACAGACAGGTAGCCAGAATAGATGGAAAGAAAATTTGCAATATACTCCGTGAATACAGATTTAAACTGGCACAGATGAACAGTATAGAATTTAATTCTGAGGAATGCAGACTATGTGGGTGCCTGTGCCGGGAACCTGTGAAAAATGTGATGAAGAAGCAGAGTATTTAAGTATGAAGTTATCAGAGATTCCCTAAGGAAAAGCAAAGAATTCCAGATCTTAATCTTGGGGAGGTAGAATAATGTTTGGAGATATTTTATCTATTTCAAGACTTAGGATGGGCACAGACGGAAACGGAATATCTACGTTGGTAGTGTTTTTTGATTGCCCTCTTTACTGTGAATATTGCATAAATGATTTCTGCCATAAGCCCTCAAAACCTTTTGTAGGAGTTCAACATGCAGCCTTTAGCGTGGAGGAGTTGATAGATATTTTTAAAACAAGATGATATTTATTATTTGATGAGTGGAGGAGGCATTGTATTTGGTGGAGGTGAGCCTCTGCTACAATCAAGGTATATTCATAAGGTATGTACTATGGCAGATCAAAGATGGGCAAAAAGAATCGAAACGTCACTTAATGTTTCCTGGGATAATATAAAAGCCGGTATTGTATGATATGGATGAATGGATTATTGACATAAAGGATATAAATAGTGATATTTATAAGAGCTATACAAAAAAACAGATAATAAAAAAATATGATTGAAAAATTTGTTGAAGCTTAGAAATAAAGTGTCAAAGGATAAGATTCATATAAGGATTCCCAAGATACCGGGTTACAATACCGCATACGATATTGAAAAATCTGTAGAATGGATCAGAGAAAATATTGGTGTGGAGCCTGAAGTGTTTTCATACATAAAGACTATAAACCGGTAATTAAATTGTAAGATTTAGAGCGTTTTTTATACTTACAGTATAATGACAAAAGTATTTTACTATGTTATTCTATCAATAAAGAAATTTGGGCAGATTGAGCTCGGAAAGGAAAAGACATGAGAACAATGAATCGTTTTGACTATTTAAATATTGAACGCCGTGATTACGCGCTCCTTAGTATGCTGTCTAGGAAGGGCTCTGTTTTAGTGCACTCATTGGAGATAGGTCAAGTACGAGAAAATTGTTTGTATAATTATAGGCATAGGTAGATACTATGCTAATATTAGATAAATGTTTTTGAGACCGCTTACTCTAAATGGGTAGGCGGTTTTTTTGATGTAAAGGAGAAGATATGGATAGAATTGAGATAAAAGGTAGAGTAAATACAGCCGTATGTTATGCAAAGGTTGTAGAGGATGAGGCAATAGAGCAAATCAGAAGGATGTGCGACTATATAATAACAGAAGGTTCAAAAATTCGCATAATGCCTGATGTTCATGCCGGAAAGGGATGCACTATAGGTACTACAATGACTATACAGGAAAAAGGCTGTTCCAAATATAGTCGGAGTAGATATCGGATGCGGAATGTACACGGTAAAAACTTGGAAAAAGTGGAAATAGACTTTTGAAAAAGTAGATGAGGCTACTCATTATATTCCATCAGGAATGAATGTATGGGAGGGCAGACAGGAGCACTTTGATTTAACAAAGTTAAACTGCTTCAGATATTTGAGAGATTCAAGAAGACTTGAGCGTTCACTTGGCACATTGGGAGGTGGAAATCACTTTATTGAGATTGATGAGGGCAAGTGACGGATGCAAATACTTGATAGTACATTCAGGATCAAGAAATCTTGGAAAAGCAAGTTGCACAGTATTATCAGAGATTGGCGGCAAACTTAGATAGAGGGTATGATACTTATTTTGAAAAAAGGGATGAGATCATAAGAACTTATAAGGAGCAGGGTAGAAAAAATGAGATTCAGACTGCTTTAAAAGAACTTCATTGGAATGTATATGAGTCGGAAACAAGCATGCCTGATGATTTATGCTATGTTTCAGGAAAATATTTGGAGGAGTATTTAAATGATGTTGAGATTTGTCAAAACTTTGCGAAAAGAAATCGTGAATTGATGGCAGAAATTATACTTGAGAGAACAGGAATGAAAAAAATCTTGAGTCATTCCATACTATACACAACTATATTGATGTGAGTGAGATGATTTTACGAAAAGGTGCTATAGCCGCACATAGCGGTGAGAAGGTCTTGATCCCTATAAATATGAGGGATGGAAGTGTTTTGGCGTTTGGGAAGGGCAATCCTGACTGGAATTATTCAGCACCTCATGGAGCCGGAAGACTTATGTCAAGAACTGCCGCAAAGAATAACTTAAGTTTAGATGAGTACAAAGAGACAATGAAGGGAATCTATTCCACTTCTATAAATGAAAATACATTGGACGAGGCTCCAATGGCATATAAAAGACTTGAGGATATCATAGAAGTTATAAAAGACTCTGTTGATATCATCGAGGTAATGAAACCAATTTATAATTTTAAGGCTTCTGAATAGTAAAGAGTAACTCTTTCCTATCCGGAAGCGGAAAGGAAGAGTTATGTTTATTTTTCCTACCATAGACTTGGTAGCTACAGGAAAAAAATATTGTAAGACTTAGAGAAGAGTCAGGACTTAGTGTGAGAAATTTGCAGGAAATATTTGGGTTTTGCCACTCCACAGGCTATTTACAAATGGCAACATGGCACAGCAATGCCGACTATAGATAATTTGATAGTACTGTCAGCAGTATTTCAGGTTTCTATGGATGAGATAATCATAGTAGAAAAATAATACACAAATAAGTGCATAAACCCTAAATATATACCGATTTTTAATTGACTGTGTATATGCAAGATATTAGAATAGCTTAAAAGAGAGGTATATATGGGAATTGAAAAATTGAGTAGAAAAACAGAAATAGAGTTAACAAATATGTGCTTAATCTGTGACGGAAGCAAGGTTTTGGTTCAGGAGAAAACAGGAACTGACGGCTTGGTATTTCCGGGAGGTCATGTGGAAGAAGATGAGTCACTGCTTGAGTCCGTTATCAGGGAGATGAAAGAGGAGACAGGACTTACTATTGAAAAATCCTATAGCCTGCGGTTTTAAAGATTGGATACAGGAAGACGGAACAAGATATCTGGTACTCTTATATAAGACTGATAAATTTAGCGGTGAATTAAAGTCATCGGAGGAAGGAAGAGTATTTTGGGTTGACCGGTCAGACTTAGACAGTGTAAACCTTATCTGGAATATGAAGGAGTTATTGGAGATATTTGATTCTGACAGATACAGTGAGTTCTTCTTTAAAATTAAGAATGGGAAATATAA
>BNJT01000881.1_pt1 | contig 79461 bp, 92 predicted proteins | sample 8540491 | NCBI WGS metagenome assembly BNJT01 (sample SAMD00202455, study PRJDB9452) | human saliva metagenome | host: Homo sapiens | reverse complement strand
CCTGCAGCCGGTGGAGGTGCAGCTCGAGCAGATGAATGCCAGCCAGGTCGTGACTGTGGAGCCGCCCCAGGAGGGCCTCAATGGTCTCCAGGGAGGCCTGCGGATCGCCGTCGTCCTCCTGCTGGGCGGCCAGGCAGCGGGTCGCCGCCCACGCGACCCAGGGGTCGGAGTCGCCTATCAGCTCAGGCCACTGCTCGTCGCTCGCGCGCAGGAAGCGCCTCACCCGGGAGAACGGCCCCTCGCCGTCGAAGGAGGCCGACAGCAGGGAGCGGACCTGAGCGGGCACGTGGCTCAGGAGCCCGAAGAGGGTGACGCACATGGCCAGGACACTCAGGCCAGCCTCATTCCCACGCGAGTCCTGGGCGGGTTGCGCGGCAGGACCGATGAGGCGCGCACCGTAGTCGGCGATGCGCTCATAGCTCCAGGTGACGCTCCACAGGCGCATGAGGGCGGCGCCGATGAGGCAGATCGCGTCGCGCAGGTCTGCGGGCAGGTGATCCGAGCCGTGGGCGTCGGCCTGCGCCAGGAGCCGGTCGAGCTGCTGAAGGATGACGGCCTCATCGTGGGCGACCTGCTGGAAGAGACGGTCCTGGTGGCGCGCCTCAGGGTGACGGGAGTCGCCGAAGTCGCCGGCGTCCATGGGGAAGCGGATCTGGGAGCATAGGTCCACCGCCCACCGGTGCAGGGCCGCGCGGGCCTCAGCCTCGTCGCCGGAGGCGGACAGCTGCTCCAGGGCGAAGTCGCGGACGGTGACGAGCATATGGAAACGGGGCAGGCCGTGGTCGCGCACCACGAGCAGGGAGTGGGAGACCAGGGTGTCGAGGAGGTCGGCGGCCTGCGCGCCGATGAGCGCCTCCGCCGGTAGAAGGGTGAAGCCGTCGGCGAGCAGGGCAAGCCGAGCCAGGGCGCGGCGCTCGGAGACGTCGAGCAGGTTCCAGGACCACTCGATGACCGCTGTCAGGGTGCGCTGACGGGCCGGGGCGTCACGGGCGGCGGTGAGCAGATCGGGTCTGCCGGGCAGCCGTTCGGCGATCTGGCCGACTGACAGGCTGCGGGTGCGCGCGGCGGCCAGCTCGATGGCCAGGGGGGATGCCCTCCAACCGTCTCAGGAGCTCGTCCAGGTCGTCATCGTCGATGACCTGGCCGGGACGAGCGGCCAGAGCGCGGGCGCGGAAGAGCTCGGCAGACGATGCGGCGTCGAGGGGCTCGAGGCGGTGGACATGCTCCGCGGCCAGGTCGAGGGGACGGCGCGAGGTCGCCAGGACGCGCAGGTCGGGGCAGGCGCCCAGAAGCGGCCCGATGAGGCCGGCCATCTCGTCGGCCAGGTGCTCGCAGTTGTCCAGCACCAGGACGGTTCCGGGCTGGGAGAGGCCGGCGGCCAGATCGCGGCGCGGGTCGCCGTCGACCACTGTGGGGCCCCCGACGGCGTCGAGCAGGACCCTGACCAGGTCGGCTCCGGGTGACACCTCGGCGAGGGCGACGACGTAGACGGCGGGGCGGCGGCTGCGGGCCGCCACCACCTGGGCCAGGGTGGTCTTGCCGACCCCACCGGGGCCAGTGAGTGTCACCAGATGGTGGGTGCTCAAGGCCTTGAGAACACCGCTCACGTCCGCCTCGCGCCCCAGGAAGTACTCGGGCTCGGGCTCCAGGCCGTGGCGCACGGGGCTCTCTGCGGCCAGGACGGCCTCGTGGGCGGCGCGCATGGCCGGGCCCGGCACAGCTCCCAGCTCGCGCAGCCGACGGCGGTACTGCTCGTAGATCTCCAGGGCCGCAGCGGGTGAGCGCACCCAGGACTCGGCGCGCATGAGAGCGGCCAGGACGGTCTCATCGCCGCCGTCACGCTGGGAGGCCTCGCGCAGCAGGTCCGCGGCCTGCTCGTGCTCCCCAGCGGTCTCCAGAGCGAGCCCCCGGTCGCGGCGGGCCTCCTCGACCTGCCGGGCAGCCCGCTCCCGCAGGAGAGTCACCGGAGTGGCCTCGGCTCTCGCGACGTCGTCAGCCTCGTCGGGAACGAGCACCCGGGGCAGGGAGCCGGTGAGGTCCAGGATCCGGTCCCACTGGCCGGTGGCGGCGCAGGCTCGGACCCGCTCCGCCCGATCCGACAGGTCTCGGACGTCGACCTCCGCCTCAGGCAGCATCAGTCGGTACCCGTCGCCGCTGCGCTCGACAACGCCCTCCCCCACGACGGCGCGCACTCGGGAGACGACGACGTGCAGCGCCCGCAGGGGTCGGGCCGGGAGGTCGCCGGGCCACAGGGTCTCAATGAGGGCGCTGTCAGTCACCCTGGCATCCTGGCTCCCGGCAAGCACGGCGAGCAGATCGAGGCTCCTCCCACTCAGGGCCCTGCCATGCCAGGTCGGCGGATCCGTCAGGAGAGCCAAGCGGTACGGGGAGGTCACAGTCTATTCTCCCCTATCGCCGTGAGGCGGTGTTCCACAGGCGGGGCCGGTCGCGAGGCCGACCACCGGACTGGTGGTTGCGCCCGCGACCGGCCCCGATAAGGAACCCGCCGTCAGCTCACAGGCTGAGGTTGTTCTTGACGGTGTCGGCCAGGGAGCGGGCGACACGGTCGGCCTCCTCCTGGGTGGCGGCCTCAACCATGACGCGCACGAGCGGCTCGGTTCCCGAGGGGCGCAGCAGGACCCGACCGGTCTCGCCCAACTCCTTCTCCGCGGAGGCCACGGCGTCCTGCACGGCCTTGTTGGTGCTGGCGGCACCCTTGTCGACGTTCTTGACGTTGATGAGGGTCTGGGGCAGGCGGGTGACGACGCTGGCCAGCTCGGCCAGCGTCTTGCCGGTGCGCTTGACGCGCGCGGCCACGTGCAGAGAGGTGAGCACGCCGTCACCGGTGGTGGCGTGAAGGGTGTCGATGACGTGCCCGGACTGCTCACCGCCCAGGGTGTAGCCGCCCTGGAGCATCCGCTCGAGCACGTAGCGGTCACCCACTCCGGTCTGGACGGTACGGATGCCGTGCTCGCGCATGGCCAGGATGAGCCCGAGGTTGCTCATGACAGTGACGACGAGCGTGTCGGAGCCGAGGGTGCCGTCGGCCTTCATGCCGATGGCGAGCATACCCATGATCTGGTCGCCGTCGACGAGCTTGCCGTCGGCATCCACGGCCAGGCAACGGTCGGCGTCGCCGTCGTAGGCCACGCCCATGTCCGCTCCGACCGCCTTGACGTAGTTCTGCAGCTGCTCGGGGTGGGTGGAGCCGCAGTTGTCGTTGATGTTGAGGCCGTCCGGGGAGGCGTTGATGACGATGACCTCGGCGCCGGCGGCCCGCAGCGCGGCGGGGCCGACGACGGAGGCGGCGCCGTTGGAGGCATCGACGACGATGCGCAGGCCGGACAGGTCGGTGGCGGCGGAGTCGACGAGGTGGTTGATGTAGTTCTGGTCGGCGACGGTCTCACCCTTGATGACGCGGCCGACGTCGGCGCCGGTGGGGCGGTCGCTGACCTTGCCCAGGAGGGCCTCGATCTCGTCCTCGACGGCGTCGGCGAGCTTGTAGCCGCCGCGGGCGATGAACTTGATGCCATTGTCCGGGAAGGGGTTGTGGGAGGCGGAGATCATGACGCCCAGCTCGATGTCCTGAGTGGCCGTCAGGTGGGCGATCGCCGGAGTGGGCAGGACGCCCACGCGGGTGACGTCGATGCCGGAGGAGGCCAGGCCCGCGCTGATGGCGTGGTCGAGAAACTCTCCGGAGGCGCGGGTGTCGCGGCCCACGATGGCGCGGGGGCGGCCGCTGCGTGAGCTCCGTGCGGCGGAAGTGTCCTTGGTCAAGACGCGGGCCGCGGCCTCACCGAGCTGCACGGCCAGGGTGGGCGTGAGCAGGTCGTTGGCCAGGCCGCGTACGCCGTCGGTTCCGAAGAGACGAGCCATGGAGATCCTCCTGAAGGGTGACGAAACAGCACCATCCTGCCACGGGGTGCCGACTATCGGGGCTCAACCTTCGGCCAGCACAAAAGGTCTGATGTCCTGCGGCCGCTCGTACCCGGCGGCTTGCGCCCGAGATCACGCCCCTCACCGCGACGCATCGGCTGCATGCCGGCTGCGCATCGACATAGACGGCGCCTCATGGGCGGCTCCCGTCAACCCCTGACACATGACGACGGCGGCCGCCCCGGGAGGGGACGGCCGCCGTCGTCGGCAGACGAAGGGAGGTCTCGACCGGCTCGGCCAAGACCTCGCCCAATCAGCGCTTGGAGTACTGGGGGGCGCGGCGGGCCTTGTGCAGACCGGCCTTCTTGCGCTCCACGATGCGCGAGTCGCGAGTGAGGAAACCGGCCTTCTTCAGGGTGGCGCGGTTGGCCTCACGGTCGATCTCGTTGAGCGCACGGGCGATGCCCAGGCGCAGGGCGCCGGCCTGACCGGAGACGCCACCACCGTTGATGCGGGCGACGACGTCGAAGCGACCCTCGAGGTCCAGAACGGTGAAGGGGGGCGCGCACGAGCTGCTGGTGCAGCTTGTTGGGGAAGTAGTCCTCCAAGGAGCGGCCGTTGAGCGTCCACTGGCCGGTGCCGGGAACGAGGCGCACGCGAGCGACGGCCTCCTTGCGGCGACCCAGGCCGGAGCCGGGAGCGGTGATGGACTGGCCGCGACCCGGAGCGGACTCCTCGGTCTCGGTGGTGTAGCTGGAGGGGGCGTTCTCCTCGTCCAGCGCGTCGATGTCGACAGTGGTCTCAGCCACGATATGTCCTTTGCTTGTCGCGGGGTGCCGAGCGCTGGAGCGCTTACTGGGCGACCTGGGTGATCTCGAACGTCTTCGGGCTCTGGGAGGCGTGCGGGTGCTCGGCACCTGCGTAGACCTTGAGCTTCTTGAGCTGGGCGCGACCGAGCTTGGTGTGGGGGACCATGCCCTTGATGGCCTTCTCGACGGCGCGCTCGGGGCGGGAGGCCAGCAGCTCGCGGTAGGAGACGGCGGTCAGACCACCCGGGTGGCCGGAGTGGCGGTAGCGAACTTCTTGTCAGCCTTGCCGTTGGTGAGGGCCACCTTGTCGGCGTTGATGATGACGACGTAGTCGCCGCAGTCCTCATTGGGGGCGAACTGGGGCTTGTGCTTCCCACGGAGCAGGGTGGCGGCCTGGGCCGCGAGTCGACCCAGGACGACGTCGGTGGCGTCAATGACGTACCAGTTCTTCTCGACGTCGCCGGGCTTCGGTGTATACGTGCGCACGGGCGTTGCCTTCGTTTCTCTTGGCGAGTGGGCACGCCGAAGCGCGGTGAAGCGTTCGCGGTTCGGCGAGACCACCATGGTCAGGTGAGTGGTCGGAGCACAGGCGACCCGGGGCGAGTGGGACGGCACCGCGGACACGCACACGTGTGCTGCACGACGATTGCCAACAGTACCGGGCGCCCCGCAGGAGGGTCAAAAGGTGCGGCTTCCCAGTTCCGTGAATCGCACCACGCGGCTCAGTGGGCTCATGGCCGTGGATCAGCAGCCCAGGCGCCGGGTCGTGCGGGCGCGCTCGGCCTGGACGGCGAGCTCGTCGTCGGCCGGGTAGGCGACCTCCTCCAGGGTCAGCCCGTGCGGCGGGGCGACGGGGGCGGCGCCCCGGCGCGTGCGGGCATCCAGGAGCTCGCCGGGCCAGGTGGCCGGCTTGCGTCCCTGCCCGACGGCGAGGCCGGCCCCCACCAGGGAGCGGACCATGGAGTGACAGAAGGCGTCGGCGACGACGGACAGAGTCACGAGCCCGGCATCCGGCCCGGCCTCGGCCCGGCGCCACTCCAGGGTGTGCAGGGTGCGGATCGTCGTGGCGCCGTCGCGGGGCTTGCAGTAGGACAGGAAGTCGTGCTCGCCGAGCAGAGCGCAGGCGGAGGCGTCCATGGCCTCGACGTCGAGCGCATCGGGCAGCCACAGGACGGTGGCGCGCCGGACGGGATCGCGCGGGGCGCCGGCGTCGGCGATCCGGTAGGTGTAGCGTCGGTTCAGGGCTCCGAAGCGGGCGTCGAAGGCCTCCGGCACGGTGCGCGCCCCGGTGACGACGACGTCGCCGGCCCCACGCGGCGTGCGCGCCAGGCTCTCCTGGGCCTCGCGGGCCAGGACGCCTGCCACCCGGGTGAGCAGGGCGGCCTCGGGGAGACGCTCGGAGCGTCCGGGCAGTGCGGCCCAGGCCTCGGGACTCGCATCGAGGTGGGTTACCTGAGCGGCGGCGTGGACACCGGCATCGGTGCGTCCGGCCACGGTGAGGCGGACGGGCTCACGCAGCACGGTGGCCAGGGCGGAGGTGAGGACCCCCTCGACGGTGCGCAGCCCGGGCTGGGCGGCCCACCCGGAGAAGAAGGTCCCGTCGTAGGCCAGGTCGAGGCGGATGCGTGGCATGCCACCATTGAACCGCACCACCCTCGCGCTTCCACTAGGCTCGCGGCCGTGAGCACAACGACTCTGTCCGTGGACTGCGGCGGCGGTGGCATCAAGGCCTCGGTGCTGGACTGCGAGGGCAACATCATCTCCCGCGCCGTGCGCACCCCGACCCCCCTACCCGCTGCCGCCGACGAAGCTGGTGGAGACCATCGCCTCACTTGCCTCCCAGCTGCCGGGCGCGGACCGGGTGACGGTGGGGATGCCGGGCATGATCCGTCACGGGGTCGTCATCACCACGCCGCACTACATCACCAAGGACGGCCCGCGCTCCAAGGTGCTGCCCGATCTGGTGGAGGCCTGGGCCCGCTTCGACATGGGCGCCGCCGTCTCCAGTGCCCTGAACATCCCCGCCTTGGTCCTCAACGACGCCGAGGTCGCCGGGGCAGGCGTCGTCACGGGTCACGGCCTAGAGATGATCGTGACCCTGGGAACGGGCCTGGGCAACGCTGTTTTCGACAACGGCGTCCTGGCCCCGCACGTGGAGGTCTCCCAAGGGCCGGTGCGCTGGGGACTGAGCTATGACGACTACATCGGCGAGCACGAGCGTCTGCGCCTGGGCGACGCCCACTGGTCGCGCCGGGTGCGCCGCGTCGTCGACGCCCTGCGCCCCATGTACCTGTGGGACCGCCTCTACCTGGGCGGCGGCAACTCGCGGCGGATCACGGCGACCCAACTGGCCAGGATCGGTGACGACGTCGTCGTGGTCCCCAACGAGGCCGGTATGACCGGGGGCGCCCGCTGCTGGGACATGGCCCGCCCCTGAGTTCCGCTGCTCCGTCCACCGCCGAGGCCCTCCTCGCAGCGGGGTCAGTCGAGCCGGCCTCCTTCGAGGCGCTCGACGCCGTCGACGCCGTCGAGCCCGGAGAGGGCCTCAATGAGTTGACGGTGGGCCGTTGCCCGTGGAAGCGCATGACGGCGTTCATGGTGCGCCCGTGCTCGCCGCGGGTCACCTCGGTCTCCTCCAGGGTGGCGGTGAAGCCCGACGCGGTGGCGACCTGGAGGATCTCGGGCATGACGGCGCTGCCGATCTCGTAGTCGATGCGCACGGTCACCTCGCCGCGGCGGCGCTGCAGGCGCGAGGTGAGGGGGCCCAGAAACAGGACGACGATGTGGTCCAGCGCGACCGCCGTGGCCGCCAGGGGATCATGCCCGCCCCGCAGGCCATGCCGATGGCGGCGCTGAGCCAGACGGTCGCGGCGGTGGTCAGGCCTCGGACGGTGTCGTTGTTGACGAAGATGACCCCGGCTCCCAGGAAGCCGATGCCGGAGACGATCTGCGCGGCCACACGGCTGGGGTCCACCGCGATATCCGCGCCGGTGATCGGGGCGAAGCCGTAGGCGGACACGAGGGTGAACAGACACGAGCCCAGTCCCACCAGGACGTGCGTCTTGACACCGGCGTCCTTGTGGCGCAGATGGCGCTCGGCGCCCAGCGTCAGACACAGGAGGAAGGTGGCGAGCATCGCGACGACCTGGACCCCTACGTGGTTCAGGCTGAACAGCGTGTCCACACCGGTTCCCTTCCCTGTCGTCACTATGCCTGCTGTGCCGGCACAGCGCTGATTCTAAAGGAGCCCCTGGCCGGGCGCGCCTTTGGTGATGTCTCCCCATCGCGGCGGCACTCACGCACCGTCTAGCGTGAGCCCACCACTGTTCCCCCAGTTCCTGAGGCTTGTCCGACGTGTTGTCCTCCTCCTGCGCCGCCCCTGAGGGGGCTGCTCGCGCCGGTCGGTTGCTGGAGCTCAGTGAGCGCCTGGCCGAGTCGGGCCGCCGGGGGGAGGCGCTGGATGCCGCGCGGGAGGCCTGCCAGGCTCTCCGGGGATTGGTTCGGCTCACCCCGGACACCTACCTGGCCGACCTCGCTGAGGGGCTGTCCGTCATGGCAGCCCGCCTGCGCGAGGCGCGCCGCATGCGTGTGGGGGTCGTGGTCTCGCGAGAAGCGGTTCGGATTCGACGGCGCCTGACCCGGCACGACTACGACACCCACGCGCCGGGGCTGGCGCAGGCTCTGTGTCGGCTCGCCGTCGACCTGAGCGCTTCCGGGGATCTTCGTGACGCCCTGGCCAGCGCGCAGGAGTCCGCCGACCTCTACCGGAGCCTAAGCCGGGATGATCCCTTCGGCGACGAGACGGGTGTGGCTCAGGCGCTGGTCACGCTCGCCTGCTGTCTGAGTGAGTCCGGTCGGCCGAGCGGCGCCTTCGTCACCGCCCAACAGGCCCTCACTGTCCGACGACGTCTGGTCCGGGGCGATCCGAATGCGCAGATGCGCCGGCTCGCGGCGGACTTGGCACGTCTAGCACCCAGGCTGCGCACGGTGGGCTACGTCGATGAGGCCCTCGAGCAGGCCCGGGAGGCCGTGAGTCTCTACCGCCGCCTCGATGAGGATGAGATCGGTTCCTGCACCGGTGATCTTGCTGGAGCCCTCGAGGTTCTGGCCGTCTGCTGGGCCGCCGTCGGGCGCCGGGGCAAGGCCCTGGAGGTGGCTGAGGAGGCCGCCGCGCTCTACCGGGGACTGGCCCGCCGCACGCCGGTGCTCCACTCACCCAAGGTCGCTCACGCCCTGGGGACTCTGGCGCGGCGTCTGAGCGACGCGGGGCGGCACCATGAGGCACTCGCCGCAGCTGAGGAGGCAGTCAACCTCGCTCGCGCTCTGGCCCACAGAGCCCCTGACACCCACCTGCCCGACCTGGCCGATGCCCTCACGGTCCAGGCCGCCTGCCTGCGTGAGGCTGACAGGCTGGACCGAGCGCTGGCTGCAGCGCGAGAGGTGGTCAGCATCCGACGCACTCTGGTGAGCAGCAATCCCACCACTGACACCCCGGCTCTGGCCGAGTCCCTGTACGTCCTCGCCGTCGGTTTGTACACGGACGGGCAGCTGCAGGAGTCCTTCACAGTGGCTTGGGAGGCCATCGACATCTACCGGCGGCTGGTCCGCGCCAACCCGGCTCCTCACACCGCCCATCTGGCGCGAGCACTCAACATCCTCACCTTGAACCTCAGCCGGTCGGGGCGTGCGCATGAGGCCCTGGCCGCGGTGCAGGAGGCGGTCACCTTCTACCGAAGCCTGACGCAGATCGATCCGGCCGCCTACAGGTCGGACCTGGCGGCGTGCCTGCACAACCTGGCTACGTGTCTGGGTGATGTCGGTGACCGCTCCGCCGCCCTGGCCGCGATCCGGGAGACAGCGGCGATCCGCAGGGAGCTGGCCGAGCGCGACCCGGCGACTCACGCCCCGGCGCTGGCTCCGTGCCTGCACCGGCTCGCCAAGCGCCTGGTCGAGGCCGGTCACCGGGACGAGGCCCTGGAGACCGCACGGGAGGCGGTCGCCGTCTACCGCAGTCTGGTCCGCAGGCACCCGGAGGACTTCAGCCGGGGGCTCGCCGGCGCGCTTGGAATCTACGCCTCAGTCCTCGAGTGGGCGGGTAGGGAGTCCGACGCCGCCCGCATCCGCCAGGAGCGAGAGGCCATGACGGAGGAAAGGGCCTTGGAGGGCTCCATCGGAAGCCTCTGAGAGACGGGCGGTGCGGGCGCACGTGTGGCGGAACGCGAAGCCGGGCGGATCGGGAACTGCGTTCTCCGTCCAGAACGTACTTCTCCCCCCGCACGACTGCTGTCCGCCCTCGGTGGTTTACAGGATATCGCAGTTGTCGTGGGAGAAGTACGTCCCCGATCAAGGCGCTGCTGGCGCAGACGGCCTGTGCGGGACAGAAGCCAGCTGCGATCATGACCGAAGGGGACAGCCGTGACTGACCTGGACAACCACCCTGAGCGTAAGGGGCGCCGTCCTTCCGCTGTGCCAGTGGCCGGGGATCCGTGAGAAACCGAGCGTCTGATCAGTAGACTGCCCTACAGCAGTCTTCCTCTTCTCCCCGAGTGCGTACTATGACAGATTCATCCCCTTCGCCCATACCGACGACATCCTCAGGCCAGTCATTGCTCGACTGGATCGGCCCGCTGGACGGCCTGTTGAAGGATCATCCCTCCGTCATGCTCGCCATCACGGCGGTGGCCCTCCCCCCCTCGTGATCTGGCTTGGCAAGCAAGCGTGGAAGACATGGAAACGGAAGCGGCACGCACAACGTGTCGCCGCTCGCAGGCAGCAACTACCATCGGCTCGCCTTCCGTACACAGTCGAGTTTGGAAACCAACGGCTGACCCTAGAACCCGCACAACCGCAGCAGAACTTCGCCCCAGAGGGAATGAGTATCGTCCGGCTTCTGAGCGCCAAGTCGACCCCGGTTCCCTTCCTCGACCGTGCGGGAGCACTCGCCCGATTGGAGACGTGGGCATGGAGCGAGAAGCCCTTCGCCATCTACGTTCTGGGTGGGGACGGCGGATCCGGGAAGACTCGCCTCGGTATAGAGCTCTGCCGATGCCTCACCGATCCAAACACTCCCCGTCAAGGCGCCGAGGCCTGGAAGGCCGGATTCCTTCAGGACATCGATCAGTCGGAAATATGTCATCCAACGACGACAGTTCGTCACTGTTGCTCGTCGTTGACTATGCCGAAGGGCGGCCCGAGACAGTCAAACAGGTCATCAACGTTGCCCTCCGCGCAGCCAAGGACCCCAAGAGGCGACGAGTACGAATCGTCTTCCTGGTCCGCCGGCCATCACCACTTCCCATTACCCGTCGAGGATCCAACGAATGGACCGATGTTATTCGCCCACAGAATTCACAAGACGAGGACCTCAACCTTCTTCTCGACAACGCTTCAACGATGGCGCTCAACGACATAGAACTATCTGACGCAGAGCGACGGAATCTGTTTATCCAGGCATACAAGCAATTCGGCGAGACAACCGAGACCACTGATCCAGCACCACCCATCACTCTTCTTGCACGACTCAGTGACCCTATGTACTCCCAACCCCTCCTCGTCTCCTCGTCACTGTCGACGCTTTCCTGAACACCCATCCTCCACAAGACGCGACGCACATCTACTCTTCAAGCGACCTCTTTGAGACGTCCTTCATCACAAGGAACGCTACTGGGCCGAGCACTGGCCATCGAGCCTCGCTATCAATATCGGCCGAGAACAGCAGACTGACGGCACTGCAACCCCCACCGACACTCACGCCAGGAAGCTGCAATCCCTCAATCGGAAGCTGGCACGCCAAGCAGTTGCGGCCGCCACGCTCACTAACATTCGGGACGAGGAGGATGCCATCAACCTCCTTAATCTTCTTCCGGCCAATCTCCGGCAAGAGCACCAAGGACCTGGCCAAGTGGCTACGAGACTGCTACCCACCCCACATGAACGGTAACGAACACTCGGCCTTGTGGTGCGAACATCTTGAACCGGACCGCATCGGGGAGCACCTCGTCGTCTCCGAGGCTGACGACCTAGCTGTACTTCCCCGAGAGCTTCTATCCCCGATCAGAGTAGGAAAATTATCCCTACGAACCTGGACCGTCCTCGAACGTATATCAACAGATCCTCACCTCAATGAGCACGTAGGACTGATTCTCGACGAAGTACTAATGGAGGTCACTCAGGCGATTCACTTACAGGCTACCGAATCCCAGAGCACGGACCTGGCAACAGGATTCGCCAAATTCTTCAGCGTCGTGCGCTCCCACATCACCCCACACATCGCCCATGAAGCGAATAATTCACTATCCGAGGGAGGCTACTTCACCGCATTTTTGGAATGCGAACTTTCCCAACATGCGGCAGACATAGACTGCCCGGCAGATGACGCTCCTGAAACTGATCGAGCGACCTACGCTTCACGAAAACTATCACTGAGCAGATGCTTAGCCAATACCGGACGGCACGATGAAGCTCTCAAAACCGCACGAGAAGCCACCGACCTCTACCGGACCCTGACCAAACACAACCCAGCCGCTCACACCCCCGACCTCGCCGGCTGCCTCAACACCCTCGCCATCCATCAGGCCGAGAACGGACTACTGGACGAGGCCTCAAGACCACACGAGCAGCCACCAACCTCTACCGGACCCTGACCAAACACAACCCAGCCGCTCACCCACCGCCTCGCCAGATCCCTCAACAACCTCGCGGTCTATCTCGCCAATAATGGACAGCAGCACGAGGCCCTCAAGACCGCCCAGGAAGCCACCAACCTCCACCAGGAAATGGTCAGTGAGCATGTCCATATCTTCAGTAGCAGATTCCCTACCACTCTTGAAACCCACGAGAGATTCCTCGATCACTGCGGCGAAGAGACAGAGATGACACGCATTTGGCAGGAACGCGACGCGATCCTCAAGCGGATTGAGGAGGAAGGCGATGCCTGACGCTCCCCGACGTCGGCATTGCTCCTCTGCCACCAAGCACACCGGGAGGGCCGGTCACCATCAGATGACCGACCCTCCCCGGAGTTCTCACTCAGAGCGTCAGCCCTGGCTCACTTCTCGACCTTCTGGGCGGCAGCGCCGCCAGCGGGGGCGAAGCCCGCAGCCTCGGCGTCCTCGGCGCTGGCGAACCAGACCTCGGCGACCGTGGCGTCGTACCAGCGCGAGCCGGGAACGTGGTACTTCATGGAGTCCTCGTTGCCCTTGACGAGGTGGTCGTCGTCGGGAGCGTCAGTGGCGCCCTCCTCAAGGCGAACCGCGCCGGCGTACTCAGCCTTGTCAGCCTTCTCAGTCTTGTCGGCCTTCTCCTCAGCCTTCTCGGTCGTGGCCTTCTTCTCGGCCTTGTCCTCGTCGGCGACGGCCTTCTGGGCGGCCTTCTTGGCGGTGGCGACAGCGTCCTCCACGACCTCCTTGCGGGCAACCGGCTCCAGCACCAGGGAGATGACCGCCATGGGGGCGTTGTCGCCCTTACGGGGGGGTCGTCTTGATGATGCGGGTGTAACCGCCCTCGCGGCCCTCGAACTTAGGGGCGAGCTCCTCGAAGAGGCGGTAGACGGCGTACTTGTCCGTCACCTTCTTCAGCACGGTACGGCGGGCGTGCAGGTCACCGCGCTTGCCCTTGGTGATGAGCTTCTCGACGTAGGGACGCAGGCGACGGGCGCGAGCCTCCGTGGTCTTGATCGACTCGTGGACGATGAGCTGCGTGGCCAGGTTGGCGAGCAGGTGACGCTCGTGCTGGGCGCTGCCGCCCAGACGGGGACCCTTGGTGGGGCGAGGCATGGTTGTCTCCTAGGTGAATAACGAGCCGGCTCAGGCCTGGGTCTCGTCGCTGAAAGTGGGGTTGGCGTAGTCGTCGTCCGAGACGTAGTCGACCGGGGAGCCCTTGAGGGAGAGCCCCAACTCGGCCAGCTTGTCCTTGATCTCGGAGATGGACTTGGCGCCGAAGTTACGGATGTCGAGCAGGTCGGCCTCGCTGCGCGAGACGAGCTCACCGACGGTGTGGATGCCTCGCGCTTAAGGGCGTTGGATGAGCGGGCCTGCAGGTCGAGCTCGTCGATCATAAGGGCCAGGTCCTGCTGGAAGGCCTCGTCGATCGGCGAGGGACCCACCTCGATGCCCTCGGCCTCGACGTTGAGCTCACGGGCCAGGCCGAAGAGCTCAACGAGCGTCTTACCGGCGGAGGCCAGGGCATCACGCGGGGTGATGGAGGACTTGGTCTCGACGTCGACGATAAGACGGTCGAAGTCGGTGCGCTGCTCCACACGGGTGGCCTCGACGGAGTAGGAGACCTTCTTGACCGGCGAGTAGATCGAGTCCACCGGTATGCGGGAGATCTCCGCGTTGGGGTCCTTGTTCTGGTTGGCGGAGACGTAGCCGCGACCGCGCTCGACCGTCAGCTCGATCTCCAGCTTGCCCTTCTCGTTGAGAGTGGCGATGACCAGGTCGGGGTTGTGGATCTCAACGCCGGCCGGCGGGGTGATGTCGCCGACGGTGACCTCGCTCGGACCGGACTTGCGCAAGTACATGACGACCGGCTCGTCGTTCTCCGAGGACAGGACGATCTCCTTGATGTTGAGGATGATCTGGGCGACATCCTCCTTGACCCCGGGGATCGTGCGGAACTCGTGGGGCACCCCGTCGATGCGGACGCTGGTCACGGCCGCCCCCGGGATGGAGGACAGCAGTGTGCGGCGCAGAGAGTTGCCGAGCGTGTAGCCGAAGCCGGGCTCGAGGGGCTCGAGTACGAAGCGCGAGCGGCGGTCCTCGACCACGACCTCCTCGGTGAGCGTGGGTCGCTGTGCAATGAGCACGTGGTTTCCTTTCGTCGCGGCGCCCGCTATATGACGCCGTTCCTCATGGGTGGAGCCGCCGGCCCGATTGGGCCGGCCCTACTCCGCGTCCCGCCGTGGGGGCGGAACGTGGTGAGACGACGACGCAGCAACCGGCTGCGCCGTCGTCCCGTGAAGCTCAGACGCGACGGCGCTTGGGCGGGCGGCAGCCGTTGAAGGCCTGGGGGGTGACGTCGGTGATCGAGCCGACCTCGAGGCCGGCGGCCTGGAGGGAGCGGATCGCGGTCTCACGGCCGGAGCCGGGCCCCTTGACGAAGACGTCAACCTTCTTCATGCCGTGCTCCTGGGCGCGCCGGGCGGCGGCCTCGGCGGCGAGCTGGGCGGCGTAGGGCGTCGACTTGCGCGAGCCCTTGAAGCCGACCTGGCCGGAGGAGCACCAGGCGACGACGGCGCCCTGCGGGTCCGTCAGCGAGACGATGGTGTTGTTGAAGGTGGACTTGATGTAGGCGTGACCGTGGGTAACGTTCTTGCGGTCCTTGCGGCGCGTCTTGCGCGCGGCGGCGCGGGTCTTGGGAGGCATTCTTCCTTCTTCGTGATGAGGTCGTCACTGCGCTCTCCGCTGGGCGGGGCGCGAGCTGCTGCTTACTTGGCCTTCTTCTTACCGGCCACGGTGCGCTTGGGACCCTTGCGGGTACGCGCGTTGGTCTTGGTGCGCTGACCGTGCACCGGCAGGTGGCGGCGGTGGCGCAGGCCCTGGTAGCAGCCGATCTCGATCTTGCGGCGGATGTCCGCCTGGACCTCACGACGCAGGTCACCCTCAACCTGGTAGTTGCCGTCGATGTGGGTGCGGAGCTTGACCAGCTCCTCCTCGGTGAGGTCCTTGACGCGGGTGTCGGGGTTGACGCCCGTCGCCTTCAGGGTCTCGTCCGCGCGGGTGCGTCCGATCCCGAAGATGTAGTGAGTGCGATCTCGACTCGCTTCTCGCGAGGCAGGTCGACACCGGAAATGCGTGCCACGGTGTGGTTCTCCTGTGTGCTCCCGGAGGTCGTCACCCACCTCCCCCACCTCGCCTGGCGGCCCCGGCCTCCGAGAACCGGGGGTTGCGGACCCGCCATGCGGGTGCGCTGGGATGGGTGCTGGAAAGGGCCGTCCAGCTCTCTGAGCGGCCCGGCGCCGGGGACTCAGCCCTGACGCTGCTTGTGCCGCGGGTTCTCGCAGATGACCATGATGCGGCCGTGGCGACGAATCACCTTGCAGCTGTCACAGATCTTCTTGACGCTCGGCTTGACCTTCATGATGTTCCTCCGCCGGCTCTGGGAGCCGACATGTCACTTGTACCGGTAGACGATTCGGCCGCGGGACAGGTCGTAGGGGCTCAGCTCTACGACCACCCGGTCCTCGGGGAGGATGCGGATGTAGTGCTGCCGCATCTTTCCGGAGATGTGCGCGAGCACGACGTGCCCGTTGCTCAGCTCCACCCGGAACATCGCGTTCGGAAGGGCCTCGACGACCGATCCCTCGACCTCGATGACTCCGTCCTTCTTAGCCATGTTCCTCCATCGGTGCTTTCTCGCTCGAGTTCACCCCGACGACGTCGCCGCCGGGCAGCCGCGGTCGCCGCTGCGCAGACCTCACCGCAGATGAGCACCTGTTGCCAGGGTCGTGAATGCAGTATGAGAGCATGCGTCATCGACGGACGCGCGTCCAGCGGATAACTTTACGTCAGACGGCCCGGGCTCCACCATGCCAGATGGCGCGCTCACGCGGTGTTTCCTGACACACCGCCCCTTCCAAGCAGTCCCCGCCTCAGCGTCTCAACCCAGCGCCTTGGGCTCGATACCGTAGGGAGCCAGGCCCTCGGCGCCGCCGTCGGGCGCGGTGAGGACCCACACACCGCCGGGGACGATGGCCACGGTGTGCTCCCACTGGGCGGCGTGGGAGCCGTCGCGGGTGACGACGGTCCAGCCGTCGTCGAGCTCGCGCGTGGCCGGACGGCCGGCGGTGAGCATGGGCTCGATGGCCAGTACCATGCCGGGACGCAGGCGGGGGCCGCGCCGTTTGACGGAGTAGTTGAGGACGTCGGGTGCCATGTGCATGCTCGTGCCGATGCCGTGGCCGACGTACTCCTGGAGGATCCCCAGCTCGCGCCCCTCCCGCTCGGCCACGTCCGCGACAACGGTCTCGACGGCGTCGCCGACCGCGTTGAGGCACAGCTGGCGTCCGCGCCCTTCCCCCGCTGCGGCGCGAGCGACGGCGGCGATGGCCTCCCATAGGGCCTTCCGGGTGGTGGTGTCCACGAGCCGGTCCGTCTCGTTCAGGTACGTCCCGCCGACGACGGTGGTGAAGGCGGCGTCGCCGTGCCACTGGGTGCCGTCCTCGTCGAGGATGTAGGCGCCGCAGTCGAAGGTGACCAGGTCACCGTTGGCCAGAACCCGCTCGCCGGGGATGCCGTGGACGACCTCGTCGTTGACGGAGATGCACACGGTGGCCGGGTAGTCGTAGTAGCCCAGAAAGTTCGAGCGGGCGCCGGCGGCCTCGATGACCCCGGCGGAGACGGCATCGAGCTCGGCGGTGGTGATCCCGGCCCGCACCGCCTCGCGCAGGGCGGCGTGGATGTCGGCGACAACGAGCCCGGCCCGGCGCATGAGACGGACCTGCTCCGGCGTCTTGATCTGGATCTGTTCGCGTGAGAGCACGAGTGCCTCCTGGGGTCGTGTGGAGCGGGGTGGGCCTGGGCGTTCCGATGAGTATCCCGTCGGGAGCAGGACGGGCCGGAGCATGCGCAGGCGGGCCGTCCGCGTGAGCAGACGACCCGCCGGAGGGATTGGGCTTCAGGAGCCGGTGATGCCGCGGGAGGCGAGGGCCTCGATGATGCGGCCGGTGACGACGTCGATCTCGCCCATGCCGTCGACCTGGACGAGCAGGTCGCGCTCGGCGTAGAGGTTGGCCAGCGGCGCCGTGGACTCGGCGTAGACCTCGAGGCGGTGACGGATGACCGGCTCGGTGTCGTCGGCGCGCCCCTGCTCGCCGGCCCGCTTCAGCAGGCGGGCGACGACGGCCTCGGCGTCGGCGGTGATCTCGACGACGATATCGAGGGCCAGACCCGAATCCTTCAGCATGGAGTCGAGCTCTCCGACCTGCGCAGTGGTGCGCGGGTAGCCGTCCAGGAGGAATCCGGCCTCGCAGTCGGCCTGGGCGATGCGTTCGGCGACCATGGCGTTGGTGATGGAGTCGGGAACGTACTCGCCCTTGTCCATGTAGGCCTTGGCCTGAGTGCCGAGCTCGGTGGCGCCGGCGACGTTGGCTCGGAAGATGTCTCCGGTGGAGATGGCCGGGATGCCCAGACGCTCGGCGATCCGGGCGGCCTGGGTGCCCTTGCCCGCTCCGGGGGGACCGAGAAGAACCATGCGTGCGCTCATGACAAGAACCCTTCGTAATGACGCTGCTGCAGCTGGGAGTTGACTTCCTTGACGGTCTGGAGGCCTACGCCCACCATAATGAGGATAGTGGTTCCACCGAAGGGCAGGTGCTGGGCCAGATCCAGCCAGATGACGGCGAGCGTCGGGATGAGGGCGAGGACCACCAGGTAGATGGAGCCCGCCGTCGTGATGCGGTTGATGACGTAGACAGGTAGCGCACGGTGGGCTCGCCGGCGCGGATGCCGGGGATGAAGCCGCCGTAGCGCTTCATGTTGTCCGCGATCTCCTCGGAGTCGAAGGTGATGGCCGTGTAGAAGAACGCGAAGAACAGGATGAGGACGCCGTAGGCGGTCAAATAGATCGGGTGCGTCTGCTGCAGATTCGTCATGATCCACTGCACCCACTTGCTCGTTTGATCGCCGAAACCGGCGACGAGCTGGGGCATAGCCAGGATCGAGGAGGCGAAGATGACGGGGATGACGCCGGCGGTGTTGATCTTGACCGGGATGTAGGTGGTGGATCCGCCGTACTGGCGGCGCCCGATCATCCGCTTGGCGTACTGCACGGGGATGCGCCGCTGAGCCTGCTCGATGTACACGACCGCGAGGGTGGCTACAAGGACGACGGCCACGATGATGGCGAAGTTGGCCGCCCCGTTGTTGCCTCCGGCGATGGAGAACATGTTGGAGGGGGAACTGGGCCACGATGGAAGTGAAGATGAGCAGCGACATGCCGTTGCCGATGCCGCGCTCGGTGATGAGCTCACCCAGCCACATGATGAGGCCGGTGCCGGCGGTCATGGTGATGATGATGAGCAGAAGGGTGATGACCGAGCCGTCGGGCAGGACCGGCTTGTCGCAGGTCGGGAAGAGCTTGCCGCTCCTGGCCGTGGCCACGATGGTGCTGGACTGGAGCAGCCCCAGGCCGATGGTGAGGTAGCGGGTGTACTCGGTGAGCTTGGCAGTGCCCGCCTGCCCCTCCTTGTGGAGCTCCTCGAAGCGGGGGATCACCACCCGCAGGAGCTGGATGATGATGGAGGCGGTGATGTAGGGCATGATGCCCAGCGCGAAGACGCTCAGCTGGAGCAGCGCACCACCGGAGAAGACGTTGACCAGGCTGAGAAGGTTCTGATCCTCGGCGGCGGCGATGCATTGCTTGGCGTTGGCCAGGTTGACGCCGGGCGCCGGCAGGATCGACCCGAGCCGGAACAGGGCCATGATGCCGAGGGTGAAGAGCAGCTTCGCCCTGAGGTCTGGCGTTCTGAACGCCTGAGTGAACGCGCTGAGCACTCGATCTCCTGTGGACTCGGGGGTGGGTTCGGCCCTGCGGGCAGCAAGGCGGAGCGCAGGGGAACTGCGCCCGGCCCAGACTACCCCCGCCGAGCTCGCCACCTGGGCGCTGAGACGGGCTTGCAACGTCGATGGGGTGCGGGTTTTCTCACGTCTCGTCCCGGTGAGGTAGCGAGGGGTGATCCAAGGCACCTCGCCGCTGTCGCGCAGTAGCCGTCTCACCGCGCGACGTCGGAGCATGACAGACCCCGGCGGCCCAGGTTTCCCTGGACCGCCGGGGTCTGTGATCTCGCGATTCGTCAGGGCCGCCCCGTCAGGGAGTCATTCCTGCCGAGCGCGGCTCGACGGCGTTCAGCGCGTGGCGATGGTGCCGCCGGCAGCCTCGATCTTCTCCTTGGCGGAGCCGGACCAGGCGTCAACCGTGAGTGTCAGGGCCACGGTGACGTCGCCACCGCCGAGGACCTTGACGAGCTGGTTCTTGCGAACCGCACCCTTGGCGACGAGGTCCTCCACGGTCACCGTGCCGCCCTCGGGGAACAGCTCGGCGATGCGGCCGACGTTCACCGGCTGGAACTCGACCCGGTTGGGGTTGCGGAAGCCGCGCAGCTTGGGAAGACGCATGTGCAGCGGCATCTGCCCACCCTCGAAACCAGGACGGACCTGGTAACGAGCCTTGGTGCCCTTGGTACCGCGACCGGCGGTCTTACCCTTGGACGCCTCACCACGACCCACGCGGGTCTTGGCCTTCTTGGCGCCGGGGGCGGGACGCAGGTGGTGCAGCTTGACGACGCGCACCTTCTCCTCCTGCGTGTTCTCGGTGTCAGCCATCTCAGACCTCCTCAACGGTGACCAGGTGGTGCACCGTGGCAATCAGGCCGCGCACGCTGGGGCTGTCCTCGCGCACGACGGACTGGCGGATCTTGCGCAGACCCAGGGTCTTGAGGGACTCGCGCTGGCGGTGGGTGCCCCCGATGCCAGAGCGGACCTGAGTGACCTTGAGCTGCTTGGTCATCTGCTTCGATGCGGACTCAGCCATCACGCACCCACTCCTTCAGCGGCCTTCTCGGCCTCCTGCTTCTCGGCCTGAGCGCGCTTGTCGGCCTCGCCCTCGGCGCGGGCCCGCAGCATGGACTGCGGGGCGACGTCCTCCAGAGGCAGGCCACGGCGGGCCGCAACGGCCTCGGGCTGCTCCAGCTGCTTGAGGGCGTCCACCGTGGCGTGCACGATGTTGATCGCGTTGGAGGAGCCCAGCGACTTGGACAGGATGTCGTGGACACCGGCGCAGTCCAGCACGGCGCGCACCGGGCCACCGGCGATAACACCGGTACCGGGGGACGCCGGGCGCAGGAGAACGACTCCGGCGGAGTCCTCACCCTGGACCAGATGCGGGATGGTGCGGCGGATCATCGGGACGTGGAAGAAGTTCTTCTTCGCGATCTCGACAGCCTTGGCGATGGCGGCGGGAACTTCCTTCGCCTTGCCGTAGCCCACGCCGACGGTGCCCTCACCGTCACCGACGACCACGAGGGCCGTGAAGGTGAAGCGGCGGCCGCCCTTGACGACCTTGGACACGCGGTTGATGGTGACGACGCGCTCGATGTACTTGTCGTCGTTGCCGCGACCACGGTCGCGGCGGTCGTTGTTGCGGTCGCGGCGGCCGCGGCCCTCGCCCCGGCGCTCGTCGTTCTCGCGCTGGGCCGAGCCGTCGGACGACGCGGACCTGTCTCGCTGCGGTGCAGCCATCAGATGTTCCTCTGCTTTCTCGTCGTCTTAGTGCTCACAGCTTCAGGCCGCCCTCGCGGGCGCCCTCTGCGACGGCCGCGACACGGCCGTGGTACTTGTTGCCGCCGCGGTCGAACACGACTGCCTCGATGCCCAGCGCCTTGGCACGCTCGGCGATGAGCTCGCCGACCTTGTGGGCGGCGCCCACCTTGTGGCCCTCAACGCCCTTGGCGGCCTCCTCCAGGGTGGAGGCGGCGCACAGGGTGTGCCCGATGGTGTCGTCCACGACCTGAGCCACCATGTGGCGGTTGGACCGGGTGACCACCAGGCGGGGACGCTCGGGCGTGCCGGAGATGTGCTTGCGCACGCGCTGGTGACGGATCTTGCGGGCGATGGCGCGGGGGTTGCCCTTGCCCCTCTTGATCGAGTAAGCCATGGTCACTTACCAGCCTTTCCGACCTTGCGGCGCACGTTCTCGCCGGCGTAGCGCACGCCCTTGCCCTTGTAGGGCTCCGGCGGACGGATCTTGCGGATGTTCGCCGCGACCTCGCCGACCTGCTCCTTGGAGATACCGGAGACGGTGATCTTCAGGTTGCCGTCGACCGTGAAGGTGATGCCCTCGGGGGGCTCAACGGTCACAGTGTGGGAGAAGCCGAGGGAGAGCTCGATGCCCTGGCCCTTGGCGGCGACGCGGTAACCGGTGCCGACGATCTCGAGCTGCTTGGAGTAGCCCTCGGTAACGCCGATCACCATGTTGTTGATGAGGGTGCGCGACAGTCCGTGCAGCGAGCGCGAGCGGCGCTCGTCGTCGGGGCGCGTGACCAGGATGGAGCCGTCCTCTTGGCGGGTGACGCTCAGGGGCTCGCTGATCGTGCGGGACAAGGTGCCCTTGGGGCCCTTGACCGTCACGTCCTGGCCGTCGATGGTGACGTCCACTCCGGCAGGGACCGGAACGGGGAGCCGTCCAATACGAGACATGGTTTTCCTCCGTTCCTTCTCTTACCAGACGTAGGCGAGGACTTCGCCGCCCACGCCACGCGACTCGGCCTGCTTGTCGGTCAGGAGGCCGGAGGAGGTGGACAGGATCGCCACTCCCAGGCCGCCGAGGACCTTGGGCAGGGTTGGTGGACTTGGCGTAGACGCGCAGGCCGGGCTTGAGATCCGGCGCAGGCCCTGGATGGCCCGCTGGCGGTTGGCTCCGTACTTGAGGCTCAGCGTGAGCGTCTTGCCGACCTCGGCGTCCGTGACCTCATAGCCGGCGATGTAGCCCTCGGACTTGAGCATCTCAGCGATGTTCACCTTGAGCTTGCTCGACGGCATCGACACGGTGTCGTGGTAGGCGCTGTTTGCGTTGCGCAGACGGGTCAGCATGTCTGCGATGGGGTCTGTCATTGTCATGAGTGGGCCTTGGCCCTTCCTCGTCGTGGTTTCCTCAGCGGACCTGCGACGTAAGTTCTTACCAGCTGGACTTGCTCACGCCCGGGAGCTCGCCGCGAAGGGCCATCTCACGCAGGCAGATACGGCACAGGCCGAACTTGCGGTATACCGAGTGCGGGCGGCCGCAGCGCTGGCAGCGCGTGTAGGCACGGACACCGAACTTGGGCTTGCGGTTCGCCTTCTCAATCAGTGCGGTCTTCGCCATCTCACTTCTCCTTGAAGGGGAAGCCGAGCTGCTTGAGCAGCGAGCGGGCCTCCTCGTCGGTCTTGGCCGTGGTCACCACGGTGATGTCCATGCCGCGGACGCGGTCGATCTGGTCCTGGTCGATCTCGTGGAAGACAGCCTGCTCGGTCAGACCGAAGGTGTAGTTGCCGTTCCCGTCGAACTGCTTGGGGCTCAGACCGCGGAAGTCGCGGATACGGGGCAGGGAGATCGAGACCAGACGGTCCAGGAACTCCCACATGCGGTCGCCGCGCAGCGTGGAGTGCGCGCCGATCGGCATGCCCTCACGCAGCTTGAACTGCGCGATGGACTTGCGGGCCCGGGTCACCTGCGGCTTCTGGCCGGTGATGGCGGCGAGGTCGCGCACGGCACCCTCGATCATCTTGGAGTCGTGGGCGGCCTCGCCCACACCCATGTTGACGACGACCTTGACGACGCGCCCGACCTCCATCACGTTGCCGTGCTGGAACTCCTTGAGCAGGGCGGGGCGCACCTCCTCGGTGTACTTCGTCTTGAGACGGGGGGTGGTCTTCTCAGCCATGGTCACAGGTCCTCCCCGCTCTTCTTGGCGTAACGCACGCGGACGGTGCGCTTGCGGCCGTCGGGACGCACGCCCTCCTCGACGCGGAAGCCCACGCGGGTGCGCTTCTTGGTCTTGGGGTCGACGAGCATGACGTTGGAGGCGTGGATGGGCGCCTCAACGGTCTCGATGCCGCCGGTGCGGGCACCCTGCTGGGACTGCCCCACCTTGGTGTGCTTGGTCACGCGCTGGACGCCCTCGACGATGACACGGTCAGTGCCCTTGAGGACCTCCAGAACGCGGCCGGTCTTGCCCTTGTCCTTACCGGCGATGACGATGACCTGGTCGCCCTTCTTGATGCGTGCCATGTTCAGATCACCTCCGGGGCGAGCGAGACGATGCGCATGAACTTCTTCTCGCGAAGCTCACGGCCGACGGGGCCGAAGATGCGCGTACCGCGCGGCTCCCCATCGTTCTTGAGGATGACGGCGGCGTTCTCGTCGAAGCGGATGTATGAGCCGTCGGGACGACGACGCTCCTTGCGGGCACGCACGACGACGGCCTTGACGACCTCGCCCTTCTTCACGTTGCCGCCGGGAATGGCGTCCTTGACGGTGGCGACGATCGTGTCGCCGATACCCGCATAGCGCCGACCCGATCCACCGAGAACACGGATGCAAAGGATCTCCTTGGCACCGGTGTTGTCGGCGACCTTCAGTCGCGACTCCTGCTGGATCATTGAGTGTTCTCCTGTCGTCGAGCCGGTTCTCAGGAAGCTCCTGAGCCTGGCCGAACGTTCTTCTGGTCTTGCACACGTCTCCCCCGGCCGCAGGCCGCACGAGGCTGACCCAGGGATAGGGGATGCCCGCGGTACGCTCTCCCGACAGACACAGGTGCAGACTGCACGAGGTCTCTGCCGGGCGCACCGAGGGCGCGCACAACTCCATTAGCCTAGTCCAGCCGCCGTATCACGCGGAACCTGAGATGACAACCAGGACCTGTGCCTTTGCTCACCGGCTTTCCCGGACTTCCTGCACTGAAGCCCTGCCCGGCTCCAACCGCGCGGTCTGACATCAGGGCCGCCTCGTGAGGACGTCCACGTCCCGTGGTGCCGTCCACTGCAAGGACCTGCCGTCAACGACGCCGACGCCGCAGCCTCCCAGGTGGGACGCTGCGGCGTCGGGGGCCGGCTCGACAGAGTCGAGGCGGCGTTCAGCCGAGGGTCACTTGGCGCGCTCGAGGATCTCCAGGAGGCGGAAGTGCTTGGTGGCGCTCAGCGGGCGGGTCTCCATGATGGAGACGAGATCACCGACACCGGCCTCGTTGTTCTCGTCGTGGACCTTGACCTTCTTGGAGCGACGGAGGACCTTGCCGTACAGGGAGTGCTTATAGCGCTCCTCGACGAGGACAACAACCGTCTTGTCCATCTTGTCGGAGACGACGTAGCCGCGACGCACCTTGCGCTGGGGGCGCTCGGTGGACTGCTCGACGTTCTCGGTGCTGGTCTGCTCGCTCACTTGGACTCCTCCGTGCTCGGGGCGGTGCGAATACCGAGCTCACGCTCGCGCACGATCGTGTAGATACGGGCGATGTCGCGACGCACAGCCTTGAGACGTCCGTGGTCCTCGAGCTGGCCGGTCGCCGAGGCAAACCGGAGGTTGAACAGCTCGGCCTTGGCCTTGGAGAGCTCCTCGGAGAGGCGCTCGTTGTCCATGCCGTCGAGGTCGGCGGGGGTCAGGCCCTTGGAACCGATTGCCATCAGACGTCACCACCCTCACGAGTCACGAAACGGGTCTTCATCGGAAGCTTGTGCTGTGCGCGGCGCATGGCCTCGCGGGCGAGGGGCCTCGTCGACACCGCCGAGCTCGAACAGGATGCGTCCGGGCTTGACGTTGGCGATCCACCACTCGGGTGCACCCTTACCGGAACCCATGCGGGTCTCGGCAGGCTTCTTGGTCAGGGGGCGGTCCGGGAAGATGTTGATCCACACCTTGCCGCCACGCTTGATGTGGCGGGTCATGGCGATACGGGCCGCCTCGATCTGGCGGTTGGTGATGTAGGCGGGCTCGAGGGCCTGGATGCCGTACTCACCGAAGGCGATCTGGTTGCCGCCCTTGGAAAGGCCCGTGCGGTGCGGGCGGTGCTGCTTGCGGAACTTGGTCCGGCGGGGGATGAGCACGGCTCAGGCCTCCGTTCCCTGGTCTGCGGCAGCGGTCTCGGCGGCCGGTGTCTGCTCGGCGACCTGCTGCTGCTCGGTGTTCTGACGCGAACCGCGCTCACCGCGGTCGCCACGACGGCCGCCGCGGCGCTCGCCCCGGCCCCGGCCACGGGAGCCGGACTCGGCCTGCTGGCGGGCGAACTCGCGCTCGGTAATGTCGCCCTTGTAGATCCACACCTTGACGCCGAGGCGGCCGAAGGTGGTCTTGGCCTCGTAGAAGCCGTAGTCGATGTTCGCGCGCAGGGTGTGCAGCGGCACGCGCCCCTCGCGGTAGAACTCGCTGCGGCTCATCTCGGCGCCGCCCAAGCGGCCGGAGCACTGCACCCGGATGCCCTTGGCGCCTGCACGGATCGCGGACTGCATGCCCTTGCGCATGGCGCGACGGAAGGACACGCGGGAGGCGAGCTGTTCGGCGATGCCCTGGGCGATCAGCTGGGCATCCAGGTCGGGGCTCTTGACCTCGAGGATGTTGAGCTGGACCTGCTTACCGGTCAGCTTCTCGAGCTGACCGCGCAGGCGCTCGGCCTCGGCTCCGCGGCGGCCGATGACGATACCGGGACGGGCGGTGTGCAGGTCGACGCGCACGCGGTCACGAGTGCGTTCGATGTCGACCTTGGAGATACCGGCCCGCTCCATGCCGTCCTCCATGAGGCGACGGATCTTGACATCCTCCTCCACGAAGTCGCGGTAACGCTGACCGGGCTTGGTGGAGTCGGCGAACCAGCGCGAGCGGTGGTCCGTGGTGATGCCCAGGCGGAACCCGGTCGGTTGACCTTCTGCCCCATTACCGGGCTCCTTCCTTCGTTGCGGCGTCGGACTTGTCCCCGACGATGACGGTGATGTGGCTGGTCCGCTTGAGGATCCTGCTGGCCCGGCCCTGCGCACGGGGACGGAACCGCTTCAGGGTGGGACCCTCGTCGGCGAACGCCTCGATGATGAACAGGTCGTTCTCGTCGAAACGCTCACCGTCACGCTCAGCCTTGAACCGGGCGTTGGCGATTGCGGACTCGAGGACCTTGCGCACCGGCACCGCAGCGGCCTGCGGGGCGAATCGGAGCACGTTGACGGCCTCGACGGCGCGCTTGCCGCGGACGACGTCCACGACCCGGCGCGCCTTCATCGGCGTGCAGCGCACGTACTTGGCCTGCGCCTTGGCTTCCATGTTCTCTGCCTCTCAAACTTTCCGACGTCCGTCAGCGACGCGACTTGCGGTCGTCCTTGACGTGCCCGCGGAAGGTGCGGGTCGGAGCGAACTCACCGAGCTTGTGGCCCACCATGGACTCGGTAACGAAGACCGGCACGTGCTTGCGACCGTCGTGGACGGCGAAGGTGTGCCCCAGGAAGTCCGGCGTGATGACCGAACGGCGGGACCAGGTCTTAATGACGTTCTTGGTGCCCTTCTCGTTCTGAGCGTCCACCTTCTTGATGAGGTGGTCGTCGACGAAGGGACCCTTCTTCAGACTACGCGGCATGATTCAGGCTCCTATCAGCGCTTCTTGCCGGTCCGACGACGACGCACGATGAGGCGGTCGCTGGACTTGTTGGGACGGCGGGTGCGGCCCTCGGGCTTGCCCCACGGCGAGACGGGGTGACGACCACCGGAGGTCTTGCCCTCACCACCACCGTGCGGGTGGTCCACCGGGTTCATGACGACACCGCGGACGGTCGGGCGCACGCCCTTCCAGCGCATACGGCCGGCCTTGCCCCAGTTGATGTTGGACTGCTCGGCGTTGCCGACCTCACCGATGGTGGCGCGGCAGGCGGCCTCCACGTTGCGGATCTCCCCGGAGGGCATGCGCAGCTGCGCGTACTTGCCCTCCTTGGCGACCAGCTGGACGGAGGTGCCGGCGCTGCGAGCGATCTTGGCCCCGCCACCGGGACGCAGCTCGACCGCGTGGACGACCGTACCGGTGGGGATGTGACGCAACTGCAGGTTGTTGCCGGGCTTGATGTCGGCGCTGGGGCCGGCCTCGACGACGTCGCCCTGACGGAGCTTGTTCGGGGCGATGATGTAGCGCTTCTCGCCGTCCACGTAGTGCAGCAGGGCGATGCGCGCGGTGCGGTTGGGGTCGTACTCGATGTGAGCGACCTTGGCGGGCACGCCGTCCTTGTCGTGACGACGGAAGTCGATGAGACGGTAGGCGCGCTTGTGGCCACCACCCTTGTGGCGGGTGGTGATACGGCCGGAGGAGTTGCGACCACCGGACTTGCTCAGCGGGCGCACCAGCGACTTCTCGGGCGTGCTGCGCGTGATCTCCACGAAGTCGGCCACGGAGGAGCCGCGACGACCCGGGGTCGTGGGCTTGTACTTACGGATTCCCATATCGATCCTTTACCTTCCGTGGCGCACTAGGCCACATCACCGAAGATGTCGATGGTCCCCTCGCGCAGGGTGACGATCGCACGCCGGGTGTCCTTGGACTTGCCCATCCCGGTGCGGGTGCGGTGCGTCTTGCCCTTGCGGTTGATGGTGTTCACCGAGGAGACCTTGACATCGAAGATGGCCTCGACGGCCTGCTTGATCTCGGTCTTGTTGGATCCCGGCGCCACGATGAACGTGTACTGGCCACGGTCCATGCAGGCGTAGGACTTCTCGGAGACAACCGGCGCGATGATGACGTCGCGGGGGTTCTTGGACTTCTCGAGGCTCACTTGGACTCCTCCTCACCCTTGCCCAGGAACGCGTCCAGGCCAGAGGCCGTGAAGACGACGTCGTCGGACTTGAGGATGTCGTAGGTGTTGAGCTGGTCGGCCCACAGGACATGCGCCTCGGGGGGCGTTGCGCAGGCTGAGCCTGGACAGGTCGTCCTGACGGTCCACGATCACCAGGGCCTTGCGGTCGGTGAGGTTGCGCAGCGCGACCAGGGCGTTCTTGGTGGAGGGCACCGTGGTGGTGACGAACTCGGTGATGACGTGGACGCGGCCGTTGCGGGCGCGGTCGGACAGGGCGCTGCGCAGGGCGGCGGCCTTCATCTTCTTGGGGGTCCGCTGGGTGTAGTCGCGCGGCTGCGGGCCGTGAACGGTGCCACCGCCGACGAACTGCGGGGCGCGGGTCGAGCCCTGGCGGGCGCGGCCGGTGCCCTTCTGGCGGTAGGGCTTGCGGCCACCGCCGCGGACGTCGCCGCGGGTCTTGGTGGCGTGGGTTCCCTGGCGGGCCGCGGCCAGCTGGCCGACGACCACCTGGTGCATGAGCGGAATGTTGAGGGGGGCGTCGAAGACCTCGGCGGGCAGCTCGACGCTGCCGGTCTTCTTGCCCGCGGAGTCGACGACGTCGACGGTGAGTGCCTCAGTCATGGTCTCAGGCTCCCTTCACGGCGGTGCGGACGACGACGACCGAGCCCTTGGGGCCGGGGATCGCGCCGTTGACGAGCAGAACGCCCTTGTCAACGTCGACGCCGCGGATCTTGAGGTTCTGGACGGTGCGGCGCGCGTGGCCCATACGGCCGGCCATGCGCAGGCCCTTGAAGATGCGTCCGGGGGTGGCGCAGGCGCCGATGGAGCCGGGCTTGCGGTGGTTGCGGTGAGCACCGTGGGAGGCGCCCACACCGGCGAAGCCGTGGCGCTTCATGACACCGGCGAAACCCTTACCCTTGGAGGTCCCGGTGACGTCGACCAGCTGGCCGACCTCGAAGGTGTCGGCGGCCAGCTCCTGGCCGGGGGTGAACTCCGACGCCAGGGAGGTGCGGATCTCCGCCACGTGGCGGCGGGGCTCGACCCCGGCCTTGGCGAAGTGGCCGGCGAGCGGCTTGGTGACCTTGCGGGCGTCGATGTCGCCGAAGGCGAGCTGAACGGCCTCGTAGCCATCGGTCTCGATGGTGCGGACCTGGGTCACGACGTTGGTGTCGACCCGGACGACGGTCACGGGGCGCAGGACCCCGTTCTCGTCCCAGATCTGCGTCATGCCGAGCTTGGTGCCGAGCAGCGCCTTGGCAGGCGCGGCGGCAGCCGGCGTGTTAAGCGTTGTCATGGCAGTCCTCAGAGCTTGATCTCGATGTTGACGTCAGCGGGCAGGTCGAGACGCATGAGCGAGTCGACGGCCTTGGGCGTCGGGTCGACGATGTCGATCAGCCGCTTGTGCGTGCGCATCTCGAAGTGCTCGCGGCTGTCCTTGTACTTGTGCGGCGACCGGATCACGCAGAACACGTTCTTCTCGGTCGGCAGCGGCACCGGGCCCACGACCGTCGCGCCAGCGCGGGTCACGACGTCGACGATCTTGCGCGCCGAGGAGTCGATGACCTCGTGGTCGTAGGACTTGAGCCGGATGCGGATCTTCTGTCCCGCCATGGCGCCTAACCTCTCTTGTACTTGCTTCTGGCCGGTCCACGCGCTCGGGCGTGTCGCTTCAGGACGCACGCCGCTCCCGTGATGGAAGGCGGTGAACCGGTCTGGACACACGGAAACCCGTTCAGGAGGAGCGGGTCCGTCAGAATGAATCCCGGGGAGTCCCGGGGCGGCACAACCAGGAGCACGCAAGCGCACGCCCTTGGCCGGCCGGATTACGCTATCAGGGCTCGCACGGGCAGCGGAACCCAGGATGGGGCCTAGAGGCTGTGAGCCCGCCCACTGGTCCCCGCGCTCGGGCGTGTCGCGTCCAGCACCGGGATCTCGGCAGTGTCGATGAGCTCCTGATCATCCCATCGGCCGGACGGCACCGACAGCGACGCGATCTCCTCCAGAAGCGCCAGGTTCTCCATCTCGGAGGGCTGAGGCGGTACCGGCAGGTCGGTGAACCACCGTTGGGGCTCGACACCGGCATCGTCGTCCATCCATATCCGCATCTGCTCCGCCCAGGTCTGGGGGCGAAGCTCCTGCTCCGCCTCACGGGCCCTGGCCGGGGCCCGCTCCTTGACCCGGGCCGCTGCATAGCCCGCGCGCCACAGGTACAGTCCGACAACGATGAGCCCCGCCGCCAGGCCCACGGCCCACCAGGGGAAGTGGGGAACGTCAGGGCGCTTGCCCGCCGCCGCGACGTCCTTGGCAGGGGTCGGGTAGATGCGCTCGCCGGTCAGCAGGATGCGGTGGGTGTTGATGCCCAGGGGCGTGCAGGTCACCAGGGTGAGCAGGTCCTTGCCCTCCTCGACGCGCAGGGCCTCGGTCTCCTCAGGTTCGACGACCTTGGTACTGGTGACCCGGTAGGTGAGGACCTCACCGAAGACTTCGATGATGAGACTGTCACCGCTCTTGACCTTGTCCAGGTTGGTGAACATGGTGGCCTCGGCCAGGCCGCGGTGCCCGGTGATGACCGAGCGGGTCCCCTCTCCCCCGACCGGCAACGAGGTGCCCTCCAGGTGCCCCAGGCCCTTGAGCAGGGTGTCGTCGGCCGTGCCGTGGTACACGGGCAGGTCCAGGGAGATGGAGGGGATCTTGAGTCGGGCCATGAGGCCCTCGTTGTTGGCCTTGAGGATGTTGGCGTACCTCAGGGAGCTGTCCTTGCTGGATCCGGCACCGGTGGGGACGTGGTTGTTGGCCTCCAGGACCGCTCCGGCCGAGAGCGCATCGTTGTAGGCGTGCGCCTGCTCGATCTGGGTCTTTGCGTCCGGCCGGACTCCATCGACCTGGGCGGAGTAGTCGGAAGTCACCTTCGACTGGTTGTACTGGGAGACCCAGGGAGGCCGCCGTCGGATAGGGTCAGCAGGCCCATGCCCACCACCGCCATGATGGAGGTGACCAGGGCGGAGACCGACAGACGCCAGGTACGGGGACGGCGGTGCTTCTGGACGCTCGAGGCGCGTGTGCGCGGAGTCCGGGCGGTACGGGGGTTGCGTGCTTTGCGGGAGATCATGGGGCCTCGTGCACTTCCAGAGTCGGGTGTTTCGGGGTGGGGATGGTGCGAGTTCGCACATGACGGTGCAGGCGCTCGACGGATCGATGTCCGCCGAGTACCTGCACCGTTTCCGCTCGGGCCACGACCTCACGATCGAGACAGGTTCAGAACCCGGTCAAGAGGTGGTTGAGGTAGTGCTCTTGTAGTCGTGGCTGTCGGCCGGGGCTCACGGGCCCCGGCCGACAACGATGATCGTCAGAGCGCGAGGTTCGCGTTCTGCTTGCGCTCGCGGTAGCGGGCCACGAGGACGGAGCCGACGGCGATCATCAGCAGGGAGGCACCGGAGGCGGTCAGGAGGAGCATGCCGTTGGCACCGGTCAGAGGCAGACCCGGAACCGACTGCTTGGTGTTCTCGATGGTGACGTTGTCCGTGGTCACGTCACCGACCTTGACCTTGACGGCGGTCACGGCGTCGTCACCAGCGGGCAGGACGTAGCCGGCGGGCGCCTTGGTCTCAACCAGGACGTAGCAGCGCTCGGTGGCGTCCACCTGGTTGTCACGGTCCGCCCCGTCGATGGAGTCGGAGACGAACAGGCCCTTGATGTCGATAACACCCTTGCCATCCGTGGTCAGCGTGGTCTCGCCGTTGACAGCGATGGGATCACCCTCCTTCTCCTTGGAGCAGGAGTTCGCGTAAGCGTCCTTGGCCTTGTACAGCTGGAACTGAGCACCCTGGAGGCCGGCCTTGGCCTGCCCCTTGTCGTTGGTGTCCGCCTTCGTGATGATCAGGTCACCCCACCGGGAGGTCACCTCATTGGGAAGTCGGAGGATCGTTGGGGTCCGTCGGCGGCTCCTCGGGCGTCGGGGGCTGCTCGGCGTAGACCGTATCGCTGATCACCTGAGCCCGGTTCGCAATAGCACCATTGCCGGCTGAGGATATGGTTCCCTCGAACACGACGCTCATAGCAACGTCGGGGGACGATGACGAGTCTTCGAGGGACAAGGCGGCAGCAGCCTTGAGCTTGACCAGGCCTGAGGCAGTGAACGTGACGGTCACAGTCTGTCCATCGACCGCCACTACATAGTCGGACGGTTCAAGACTCGTCCCATTGTCTGAGGTCATGAAGACGGTGGCCGTCACATTCTTGAGACGAGAATCCAGAGTATCCCTGACCTGGAAATACTTATAGTGAGATGCAGGATCCAGCCTCAGGACATCCGGGTAGACCGGAAAACGAACCTTGGAGCCCACGGAGTAGCCGTTGGCCTTCTGATCCTCGATGGTCTTAGAAACCCCAATCCTGTCGTTCTTCGGGTAGACGTGAACATCGTAGATCCACTGCCCGTCCCCGGATCGACTACTGGTGGGGTGCGGAATTGTCACCACGAAGGGCTTGGCCTTCTGGACGATGTCACCGGGGGCTTTGGTCTCACACACGAGGTAGGCCTGGACCGGCATGCCGGAGATGGTAGCGACACCGTTGTTGTCAGTGTCCGGGGACGTCATCCCCGCCTCAAAGGTGTAGCCATCCAGTACGGGCTTGGTCGGGTCGGCGCAGGCACTGTCCGGAATAGCGCCAGGCACGGACAGAGCGCTCACCTTGTCCCACCCTGCCGGATCCTTAAGACTGATGCCAGAGATCGGGTAGGCCGTGAACTGCACTCCGGAAACTGGGACGCCCTTCGCAGAGTTGGCCACGGAACCACCATCTACGGTGCCGATGGGGAAGCTGTCCCCGGTGAGGTGCTTGTGGACTGTGAGAGATCCTAGCGACTCCGTCTTGATGTTTCCGTAATTGGGCGATTCCGCAGCCATTGCTGTCGACCCCAACCAAAGAACGGCCAGGGCGAGGAGACCGGCTGCGGCTGCAGCCCGACGCCCCAGTGTGCTGGCGTTGTGTTTCATGGGTTGGGATTCCTTTCACTGTGCGCCGCCGGGGAGGACGGGAACACAACAAGGGAACGAATATGGCATGCGTTCACCGATTAACGCCTTCCGCATGCTTCACAGTCTCAACGGGCCAACGTTGCAACCGCACGCTCGAGAGCGCTGTCATCCACACACCTGGGGCTCCGGCAAAAACTAGCCCATATAACCGAGAGAAACAGTGACAGTAATAGATCTGAAATCGTTCGTTATGGCATTGCGACACCATTCATTACGTCGGCATCACGAATACAAGAAAATAGTGTCGTTCACATTTCTATTTGTATTGGCGGTAGGCAACGCTATTACTCGTTATGGGACACAAAAAGACCTCCCCGGTCAGAGCATCTGCTCTGACCGGGGAGGTTTGTGCTACGCGGAGGCGCGGAGCGTCAGTGGGTCACTTGATGACCTTGGTGACGCGGCCGGAGCCGACGGTGCGGCCACCCTCACGGATGGCGAAGCCAAGGCCCTCCTCCATGGCGATGGGCTGGATGAGCTGGACGGTCATCTCGGTGGTGTCACCGGGCATGACCATCTCGGTGCCCTCGGGGAGGGTGATGACACCGGTGACGTCCGTGGTACGGAAGTAGAACTGCGGACGGTAGTTCGAGTAGAAGGGGTTGTGACGGCCACCCTCGTCCTTGGTGAGGATGTAGACGTGGCCCTCGAACTCGGTGTGCGGGGTGATGGAGCCGGGCTTGCAGATGACCTGACCGCGCTCGACGTCCTCGCGACGGGTGCCGCGCAGGAGCAGACCGCAGTTCTCGCCGGCCCAGGCCTCGTCCATCTGCTTGTGGAACATCTCGATACCGGTGACCGTGGTCTTCTGGGCCTCGCGGATACCGAGGATCTCGACCTCGGAGTTGATCGGGAGCTTGCCGCGCTCCACACGACCCGTGACGACGGTGCCGCGGCCGGTGATGGTGAAGACGTCCTCGATGGGCATGAGGAAGGGCTTGTCCATGTCGCGCTCGGGGGTGGGGATGTAGTCATCCACCGCGTCCATGAGCTCCTTGATTTTGCCGGCCCACTCGGCGTCACCCTCGAGGGCCTTGAGAGCGGAGACGCGGATGACGGGAGCCTCGTCGCCGTCGTAGTCCTGGGAGGAGAGCAGCTCGCGCACCTCCATCTCAACCAGGTCGAGGAGCTCCTCGTCGTCCACCATATCGGACTTGTTGAGGGCCACGAGGAGGGCGGGGACGCCCACCTGGCGGGCGAGCAGGACGTGCTCGCGGGTCTGGGCCATCGGGCCGTCGGTGGCGGCGACCACGAGGATCGCGCCGTCCATCTGGGCGGCACCGGTGATCATGTTCTTGATGTAGTCGGCGTGCCCGGGGGCGTCGACGTGCGCATAGTGGCGCTTGTCGGTCTCGTACTCGACGTGCGCGATGTTGATGGTGATACCGCGCTGACGCTCCTCAGGAGCCTTGTCGATCTCGTCGAAGGGGGTGAAGGGGTTCAGCTCGGGGTACTCGTCGTGCAGAACCTTGGAGATCGCAGCAGTCAGCGTCGTCTTACCGTGGTCGACGTGACCGATCGTTCCGATGTTGACGTGCGGCTTGGTCCGCTCGAACTTGGCCTTGGCCACTGGTGTCCTCCTGGGACTCGGGTAGTTCTCTTCGTCGGGATTCGACTAGCACATATGCTAGCCGCCCGGGCGCCGAGAGTCTCTACTGGTGGATGTTGGAAATCTTACTGAACTGGGTCCCGGTCGGCGCCTGAGGGGCGCCGCCGGGCCGGGGCCCGCCACGGTTGCGTGCAGCCGGTACCGGCCCCGGCGCGAGGGCGTCAGGCGCCCTTGACCTTGGCGATGATCTCGTCGGCGACGTTCTTGGGAACCTCGGCGTACGAGTCGAAGGTCATGGAGTACACGGCACGTCCCTGCGTCTTGGAGCGCAGGTCGCCGACGTAGCCGAACATCTCCGACAGGGGCACGTTGGCACGGATGACCTTGACGCCGACGGCGTCCTCCATCGAGGCGATCATGCCGCGACGGGAGTTGAGGTCACCGATGACGTCGCCCATGTACTCCTCGGGAGTACGGACCTCGACGGCCATGACGGGCTCGAGGAGGACCGGCGAGGCCTTCTTGGCACCCTCCTTGAACGCCATGGAGCCGGCGATCTTGAAGGCCATCTCGGAGGAGTCGACCTCGTGGTAGGCGCCGTCGACGAGGGTGGCCTTGATGTCCACCATCGGGTAGCCGGCCAGGACACCGGTGAGCATGGCGTCCTGGACCCCGGCGTCCACGCTGGGGATGTACTCGCGGGGCACGCGACCACCGGTGACGGCGTTGGCGAACTCGTAGTGCGCCTTCTCGCCGTCGGCGGCCTGGGCGGCCTCATCGGCCACGAGGGGCTCGAAGCTCATCTGCACCTTGGCGAACTGGCCGGAGCCACCCGTCTGCTTCTTGTGGGTGTACTCGACCTTGTCCACCTTCTTGCGGATGGTCTCGCGGTAGGCGACCTGTGGGGCACCCACGTTGGCCTCGACCTTGAACTCGCGGCGCATGCGGTCCACGAACACGTCCAGGTGGAGCTCGCCCATACCGCCGATAACGGTCTGGCCGGTCTCCTCGTCGAGGGAGACGGTGAAGGTGGGGTCCTCCTCGGAGAGCTTCTGGATGGCCACGCTCAGCTTCTCCTGGTCGCCCTTGGTCTTGGGCTCGATGGCCACGTGAATGACCGGGGCCGGGAAGGTCATGGACTCCAGGATGATCGGGGAGTCCTGGGCGCACAGGGTGTCACCGGTGGTGACGTCCTTGAGGCCGATGAGGGCGTAGATGTGGCCGGCGTGGGCCTCCTCCACCGGGATCTCCTTGTTGGAGTGCATCTGGAAGAGCTTCCCGATGCGCTCCTTCTTGCCCTTGGTGGCGTTGAGGACCGTATCGCCCTGGGAGACCTTGCCAGAGTAGACGCGCACGTAGACGAGCTTGCCGTAGAAGGGGTGGGTGGCCACCTTGGAGGCCAGAGCGGCGAAGGGGGCCTTCTCGTCGGCCGGACGGGTGAGCACCTCCTCCTCGTTGCCGACGGCGTGGCCCTCGATGTCGGGGACGTCGAGCGGGGAGGGCAGGTAGTCAGGACGGCGTCGAGGACGGGCTGGATGCCCTTATTCTTGAAAGCGGACCCAGCCAGGACCGGGAAGGCCTCACCGGCCACGGTGAGCTTGCGGATGCCGGCCTTGAGCTCGGCGACGCTGAGCTCCTCACCCTCGAAGTACTTCTCCATGAGGGTGTCGTCGGCCTCGGCGACCGTCTCGACCAGCTGACCGCGCAGCTCCTCGGCCTTGGCGACCAGCTCGGAGGGGATCTCCTCGTACTCGACGACGGAGCCGCGAGTGTCCTTGCCGTTGGCGTCCTTCTCGGGGAAGCGGATGGCCCGCATCTCCAGGACGTCGACGAGGCCGGAGAACTCGTTCTCGGCGCCGATCGGGAAGTTGAGGACGATCGGGGTGGCGTGGAGGCGGTCCCGGATGGTCTGGACGGAGAAGTCGAAGTCCGCGCCCAGCTTGTCCATCTTGTTGATGTAGCAGATGCGCGGGACGTTGTACTTGTCCGCCTGGCGCCACACCGTCTCGGACTGCGGCTCCACGCCCTCCTTGCCGTCGAAGACCGCGACGGCGCCGTCGAGCACGCGCAGGGAGCGCTCGACCTCCACCGTGAAGTCCACGTGGCCGGGGGTGTCGATGATGTTGATCTGGTTGTTCTTCCAGAAGCAGGTGACGGCCGCGGAGGTAATGGTGATACCGCGCTCCTTCTCCTGCTCCATCCAGTCCATCGTCGAGGCGCCGTCGTGCGTCTCGCCGATCTTGTAGTTGATGCCCGTGTAGAACAGGATGCGCTCTGTCACGGTGGTCTTACCGGCATCGATGTGGGCCATGATGCCGATGTTGCGGACCTTGGTGAGGTCTGTCAGCACGTCAAGTGCCACTGGTGGTGTCCTTCGTTCGTGTGGGGTACGGAGCTGCTACCGGCACTACCAGCGGTAGTGGGCGAAGGCCTTGTTGGACTCGGCCATGCGGTGCATGTCCTCGCGGCGCTTGACCGCGGCGCCCAGGCCGTTGGAGGCGTCGAGAATCTCGTTCATGAGACGCTCGGTCATGGTGTTCTCGCGGCGCTGGCGGGAGAAGTCCACGAGCCAGCGCAGCGCCAGGGTGGTGGCGCGGCCGGGGCGGACCTCAACGGGCACCTGGTAGGTGGCACCGCCGACGCGGCGGGAGCGGACCTCCAGTGCGGGACGGATGTTGTCCAGCGCGCGCTTGAGGACCGAGACCGGGTCCTGGTCCGTCTTGGAGCGCACGCCCTCCAGGGCGCCGTAGACGATCCGCTCTGCAGTGGACTTCTTGCCGTCCAGCAAGACGCGGTTGACGAGCTGGGTGACGACCGGTGAGCCGTAGACGGGGTCGACGACGAGCGGACGCTTGGGTGCGGGACCCTTACGAGGCATTACTTCTTCTCCTTCTTGGCGCCGTACTTGGAACGTGCCTGCTGGCGGCCCTTGACACCCTGGGTGTCGAGGGCACCGCGCACGATGTGGTAGCGGACACCGGGAAGGTCTTTCACACGACCACCGCGCACGAGCACGATGGAGTGCTCCTGGAGGTTGTGGCCCTCACCGGGGATGTAGGCCGTGACCTCGATACCGGTGGACAGGCGCACACGGGCGACCTTACGAAGGGCGGAGTTCGGCTTCTTAGGGGTCGTGGTGTACACGCGGGTGCACACGCCACGGCGCTGCGGACTGGCCTTGAGCGCCGGCGTCTTGGACGCGGAGCGCTTCGTCGAGCGGCCCTTGCGGACCAGCTGCTGAATGGTAGGCACTACTGATTCTCCATTGGGACGTGAGTCTGTATCTGGCTGCTGCCTGCGTGCCGGGCCGCTCCCCCATTGGTGGCTCGACGGCGCACGCAACCGCGGAGAGGGCCGGCCCGCCAGGATCGGGGTGAGCCCGATGTCGACGTCCGGAGCCCCGCAGTCAGGGGCCCGTCGGTTCCCGCCGCGGCAGACCCGCGTCACGATGTCGCATGTGAGTCGAGCGGGCCTGGGGCCCGAACGAATTCGACGTCGCTGGGAACGGAATGGAGATGCGATGACCCGTCTGCGGGCACCGTCGGTCAGGCTACCCGTTTGCCGCAGAAGGACGCCAGGGCGGATGAAGAGGTGAGGGCGTGGTACTGGACACGTGACAGGACTGCGAGGAAAGGCGCGGGCGTACCGACGTCGATGGTCGAGGGCTCACTGGAGGACGCGAGAGGTTCGGGCGATTTCTCCACCTTTCCCCACCTCGAAGGTGACGAACGTGCGAGAGTGTGGCGGTGAATGTCCTCGCACCACTGGTCGCCATCGCCGTTGGCGGTGCAGCCATCGCAGTCGTCACCCGCCCGGTCTCAGCCTTCGCCCGACGGTACGTGTCCGACCTGGAGCAGGCCGAGGCACGGACCGGGACCGCCTCACCCAACGACACCACCGCGGAGCCGAGCACGTTCCGCGCGCGGTGGTTGCTGACGTCCGCCTCTCAGGGCGTTCTGGCCGCCATCCTGTGCGGGGCGACGCTCATGCGGGGAGCGGCCTGCGGGGCCTGGGGCGAGGTGATCGTTGCTCTTCCCCTTGTGGCACTGCTCGGCGCGGCATGCAGTGTTGACGCCGTGTGCCACCGCCTCCCCAATCACATTCTCGCTCGGGCCGCCATGTGGACCGGCGCAGCGACCGCGGCCTTCACCGTGGTCAACGCGGCCACGGGGACACCCCTGCCCGAAGCGGGCTGGGCGGTCCTCAGGTCCATCCTGTGCGCAGTGAGTGCCGGAGTCATGGTGGGGGCCATGGCGTTGCTGCCCGGTTCGGGTATGGGGCTGGGGGACGCGAAGCTGTGTGCGGTTCTTGGGCTGTGGCTCGGACACTTCGGCGGAACCTACACCGCGATGGGCATCATCCTCGGATTCTTCATCGGTGGGATCGTCGCCATCGCACTCATGGTCAGTCGCCTGGCGGACAGCAAGACACTCATCGCTTTCGGCCCCTACCTGTCACTAGGAGGCTGGTTGGCATGGATGCTCGCAGTGGCGTGACCCCGCAGGACGATTGTACGCACTCACCCCCAGCGCACGTCGACGTGGCGGTTAGCGGCCTTGCCGGCCTCATTGACACTGCCATCCGCATTGGTCTCGGAGGCCACGGGCTCGCTCTCCCCCTTACCGGAGGACTGGACCTTCAAGGACGGGACCTTGGAGGCCAGGTAGTCCGCAACCGCCTTCGCCCGCTGCTCGGAGAGCGCCTGGTTGTGAGCCTCGTCGGCGACGGAGTCCGTATGCCCCACCACGGTCACCGTGGCCGGCGGCTTGCCGTTCCAGTGCTTGACGATCTCGTCGAGTACCTGCTTAGCGCGGTCGGTCAGGGCGGAGGAGTCGACGTCGAAGGTGACATCACCGGACAGCGAGGCCACCGTGGTCTGACCGTCTGAGGAGAAAGTGACCGCACTGTCCGAGCTGCTCGAACGCGACACCGGGACAACACGGCGATCCAGGGGCTGAACCACCCGAGGGTTGCCCGGACCGGCACTTTCCGACGACACAATGGTCGGGGTCGGATCCGGCGTAGCATTCTTCGCCGGGGCCGCCGCTGGGCGTCCGGCATAGGGATCAGCCGGCAACGCGGCGGCCCCCACCGCGGTCGACCAGGCCAATGCGCCCGCACCAACAATCGCAGTGATGACCCTCACGCGATGTCGCAGCTCCGTACCCTTCGTCCATGACACAAAAAGAGTTCGCCGCTTCATCGTGACACCGCCACGTTACTGAAGGTTCCACCATTAGGAATGGTCACGCTAACTGTCTTCGTGTCCGCCGGAACGCCGGTGAAGGTCGCCTGGAATGCGATCGTCTGTCCAGGCTTGACGAACTCGTTGAGGTCACTGGAGCACAGGCAGCCGCCTTGGGAGTCGTAGGAGACTCGATAGATGTTCGAGGAGGACGGCTCAATGAGCGTGAGACCATCGACATTGTCCCTATTTCCCCCCGGCGTCGCCTTTCCACTGGGCTGCGGAATCGAGTCATCGCCATCAGAGAAGTGATCAGTGACATACATATCGCCACTCTTGTCATTGTTTGTCACGGAGAACATGACGGTCATCGTCGTACCCGTGGCGGAGACGGAGTTCAGGGAGACGGTTGCAGGTCTGCTGTCAATGCTGCTGGTGTGCGACTCAATGGCGGCACTCTGACCTCCATTGCCACCACCTCCGGACTGCGCCGACTTGGGCGCTGACGCCGACGTCGACACCCCCTTCACCCCTGAATTTCCCGGGAGTTGGCAGGACGCCAAGGTTGCCGCCAGACCAATACTGCTCACGGCGGCCAGGATCCGCTTCGAAGTAATCATCATGATAGACCTCCATTGTTCTCGATCAGACCACGTCGGCCTGAGGAATACTGAAACTCTATGCAGCATCCATCATTTGAGAAATGGGGAGACTCCCACGGGGAAAAAACGTGCAGTACCCGGGTCTCCGTGGGTACCCCAGGGTGTCCGTGCACTCCCCGTGCAGCGGTGGGGAGTACACGGGGAGCGATGGGGAGTACCCAAGGAGTGCCCATTGCCGGGAAGATTACGGCACATATTACGCTCTGTCGTTGAGAAATTCCGACGGCCTCATTAAAGGAAGTTCCTGTGTCTTCTGCATTCTCCCGTTCACTCGGTACCTCTCCGCGGATGACGTCTCGTCGGTCTTTTGTGACTCTCTCGACCCTGGTGGGGGTGGGACTGCCAGTGCTGGCGGGTTGTGACCTGCCGGGGACATCGAAGGGCGAGGGAGGGACAGCTTCATCAACGGGCCCCTCAGCCACGGCCGGCGGATCAGCCCCAGCCGGCGGCAGCGCCAAGGCCGGTAGCACCGAGTGACAGAAACTCGACGCCCATATCATGGGCCACAAGGTGAGCGTGGAGGTCTCCCCCGTCATCCGCCAGGATGACAAGACCTCGATCATCACCCTGAGGCTGAGCCGCACCAAGGACGACGCCTCCATCAACGCCGTCGACGCCCACTTCGACAACAGCGACGACAACAAGCTCAGCATCTCGAATTACCTGGGGGTCCCGTCAGTCTTCCGCCCCGGCTCCGGCGCCTCTTGGACCAAGCTCCTCGACCTGAGCGCCACCCAGAGCTCGCTCGACCAGTCCTCCCACGCTGCCCCTCAAGCTCGCCGACCCCGTCGCCATCGAGCGGTACACAAAATCCCTGGACCGACTCCACCAGCACTCATACCGGCGGCAAGGCCATCACTGTCACCCTGGCAAGCGACGTCACCTTCGCCTCCGACTCCGCCGACCTGGTCTCAGGAGCCGAGACCCAACTCCAGACCGTCGCCGGCCAGCTCAGGCAGCATCCCGACAGCGGATCCCTCACCATCGTGGGACACACCGACGATATCCAGGACGACACCTACAACCAGAACCTGTCCGAGAAACGCACCAACGCCGTCAAGACCCGCCTCCAGCAGCTCACCAGCCTCGACAAGTGGAAGACCTCCGTCTCCGGCAAAGGCGAGAGTGAGCCCAAGGTCAGGGACGCCACGTCAGGGACACCACCGACCAGGCCCACGCCGCCAACCGACGAGTCGAGATCACCCTGACCCCCACCAATGGCACCGCGAAGAAGAATGCATCCGCCACACCCAACAGCGCAGGCGGCGGAACCCTGCCGGACCCGCAGGGCCCCGCAGCCAAGGGCTCCGAGGGCGTCACCCTCACCGTTCAGGGCGGCACCGACACCAGCGCGAAGGTCACCACCGCCCTCGACCACCCCGAAAGCAAGTACTCCCTCAAAGGCTCCACCTACTGCGTCACCGACATCCCCGTCAAGAACAGCTGAGGCACATCCGGGCCTGACACGGGACGGAGAGGTCGTCCCCATCCTTGTGAGAGGGAGAGACAAGGACAGGGACGACCGGCTTCTCCACTCCCCTCCCCCCCCAGCCGGTGCTCCACCAACGCCTTCACCGTAGTCAGCGCAGCACCTCGCCGACCATGGGCAGATGCCCCCGTGGAGGGATCGTGCAGTCCCCGGGGACTCCTCGTGCGCCCCGGCCGGAGCACAGACGAAGAACGGCGTCGACCGCCTCCCGGTTGAGGAGGCGGCCGACGCCGTCGTGAAGGAAAAGAGCCTCAGGCCTTGGTGACATCCATCGGGATGCCGGGACCCATGGTGGTGGTCATGGTGGCCTTGAGGATGTAGCGGCCCTTCGAGGTCGCGGGCTTGAGGCGCAAGACCTCCTCCAGGGCGGCCTGGAAGTTCTCCGTCAGCTGCTCCTCGGTGAAGGAGGCCTTGCCGATGATGAAATGGAGGTTGGAGGCGCGGTCCACGCGGAACTCGATACGGCCGCCCTTGATGTCGGAGACGGCCTTGGCCACATCCATCGTCACAGTGCCGGTGCGGGGGTTGGGCATGAGGCCACGGGGGCCCAGGACACGGCCCAGGCGGCCGACCTTGCCCATGAGGTCCGGTGTGGCCACGGCGGCGTCGAAGTCCGTGTAGCCTTTGGCGACCTTCTCGATGAGCTCGTCGCCACCGACCTCATCCGCGCCGGCGGCGAGGGCCTGCTCAGCGCGCTCACCCTGAGCGAAGACGACGACGCGGGCGGTCTTACCGGTACCGTGCGGCAGGGACACGGTGCCGCGGACCATCTGGTCCGCCTTGCGGGGGTCGACTCCCAGACGGAAGACGACGTCCACGGTGGCATCGAACTTGGTGATGGAGGTGGACTTGGCCAGGTGAACGGCCTCGGCCGGGGTGTAGAGGACTCCGGACTGGATCTTCTCAGCCGCGGCGCGGTAGGCCTTGGAGCGCTTGGTCATCTGCTTCTCCTTGCAGTCGTGGTGTTCGGGCCGCGCAAGGCCCTTCCACGGTTTCGTATGGGGATTGAGTTGAGAGAGAGAGCCGGCAGGCCGGCGAGAGCCTCAGGCCTCGATGGTGATGCCCATGGAGCGGGCGGTGCCGGCGATGATCTTGGCGGCGGCCTCGACGTCGTTGGTGTTGAGGTCGGGCATCTTGGACTCGGCAATCTCACGCACCTGAGCCTGGGTCAAGGAAGCCACCTTCGCGGTGTGGGGGGTGGCGGATCCCTTGGGGACGCCCGCGGCCTTCTTGATGAGCTCGGCGGCCGGCGGGGTCTTGGTGATGAAGGTGAAGGAGCGATCCTCGTAGACAGTGATCTCCACGGGGATGACGTTGCCGCGCTGCGACTCGGTCGCCGCGTTGTACGCCTTGCAGAACTCCATGATGTTGACGCCGTGGGCACCCAGGGCGGGGCCGATCGGCGGAGCGGGGTTGGCCTGGCCGGCCTGGATCTGGAGCTTGATCAGCCCGGCGACCTTCTTCTTGGGGGCCATAGGAATGGGTCCTTCTTACTTGTCCGGATGTGCTGCACGCCTGCCGTGCAGCCGTGGGTGCATGCGCACGCACAAGCGCTCATCGTAGCCCGCTGCTGAGCTAAGCAGGGCGCCCGGTGCGCGGTATCACAGGACATCGGCCTGTGATTCGCGGCTCCTGTGCCGTGGCCGCTCACGCGGCCCGGGCGGTTGTGGCCCGACGACGCCGGTTCTGCGTCATCGGGCCACAACGGCTGACGGGGACCTGACCTCAGGCCCGCCCGCCTCAGATCTTTGGCGACCTGAGTGAAGGAGAGCTCGGCCGGGGTGTCGCGGCCGAACAGGGAGATGAGCACTTGGAGCTTCTGAGTCTCAGGGTGGATCTCGGCGATCGTGGCCGGGAGGGACTCGAAGGGGCCGTCGGTGACGATGACGGACTCGCCGACCTCGAAGGCGACCTCGAAGACCTGACCACCGGTGGCGATCTGGGTACCGGAGCCGGACTCGGGGGCAGTGGCCTCCGCGGCGGCGGCCTCCTTGGCGGCGATCTCCTCGGGCGTGGGGCCGAGCTGGGCGACGGCCTCCTCGAAGGTCAGCGGCACCGGGTTGTAGCGGTCACCCACGAAGCCGGTGACGGCCGGGGTGTCCTTGATGGTGCGCCACACCTTGTCCGAGGTCTCAGGGTCGTCCAGGTCCATGCGCACGAACACGTAGCCGGGGATGCGCACCCGGGAGACTTCCTTCTTCTTGTTGCCGTTCTTGATCTCGATGACCGTCTCCATGGGGACGGTGGCGTCAAAGATGTAGTCCTCGACCTCGAAGTTCTCGGCGCGGGCCATGATGTCGGCGGCCACCCGGCGCTCGTAGCCGGAGTAGGTGTGCAGCACGTACCACTGCCCCGGCAGGGCCGACATCTGGCGGCGGAACTCGGCCAGCGGGTCGACGACGGGCGCTTCCTCGGCTGGCTCAGCGGCGGCGTCGGGCTGCTCCTGGGCCACCTCGTCGGTCGCATCGGTCTGGGCGACCTCGACCGATGCGACGGCGTCACCGGCATCGTCGGCCGCGAGCGGGGCGAGAACCTCGACGTCGTCGGGGGTGGTCTGCGAGGAGACATCCTCAGACATGGTGTACCTGCTTTCCAGTGGCGTGAGACGAGCGGATGCGACGGGCCGTACGAGCAGCAGCGCCGTCGGGAGTGGACATGGCCGGGGGCGCAACCGTGCATCCCCGATGAGGGCGCGGCCGCAGAAGCCAGGAGGTCAGGCGAAGAGCCACATGACGGCCCGATTGAAGGCGAAGTCCAGCACCCCGGTGAAGACCATGATGGCGATGATGAAGACGACCACCACTGTGAAGTAGGTCCACAGCTCGTTCATGGTGGGCCAGACGACCTTGCGCAGCTCGTCAATGACCTGGCGGATGAACAGGGCGATGCGCCCGAAGAAGCCGCGCTTCCTGCCCGACTTGCCTGTCGCGGCGCGTGCGCTATCGCTCATGAATCTGGGTCCTCAGGGTCGACGGTCAGGTCAGTTCCCGCACAGCGGGGAGAAGACGAAACCGACGGGATCTCCCGACAGATCCGCCGTTCTCAGCAGGGCAGGCGGGACTCGAACCCACAACCGCCGGTTTTGGAGACCGGTGCGCTACCAATTGCGCCACTGCCCTTCAGCGGTGTTCTAGTTTGCCACACGAGCAGGCCTTTGCGGTAACCACTGGCCGTGGGGTGCGCCACGCCGAGGCCGGCCGGGATGCCACCGCCTCACCACGGCCCACGAGGTGCCCAGGTGCCGTCACTGGCAGATCAGACGTGTTTTCAGTCGTGCGGACGTCACAGGTCGTGGGACCATGGTCTGGTGACACCTGCACCCACGCACCGCGTTTCCGCCCGCCTGTCCGCCATCGCCCCCTCCGCCACCCTTGCCGTCGACGCCAAGGCCAAGGCCCTCAAGGCCGCAGGCCGCCCCGTCATCGGCTTCGGCGCCGGAGAGCCCGACTTCCCCACCCCCGACTACATCGTTGAGGCCGCAGTCGCCGCCGCGAAGGACCCGGCCAACCACAAGTACTCCCCCGCCAAGGGCCTGCCGGTCCTGCGCGAGGCCATCGCCGCCAAGACGCTGCGCGACTCCGGCTACGAGGTCTCCCCCGACGACATCCTGGTCACCAACGGCGGCAAGCAGGCCGTCTTCCAGGCCTTCGCCGCGATCGTCGACCCCGGTGACGAGGTCCTGCTGCCCGCGCCCTACTGGACCACCTACCCCGAGGCCGTCGCTCTGGCCGGGGGCACCACGGTCGAGGTCTTCGCCGGGGCCGACCAGGACTACAAGGTCAGCGTCGACCAGCTCGAGGCCGCCCGTACCGAGCGCACCAAGGTGCTGCTGCTGTGCTCGCCGTCGAATCCGACCGGCTCGGTCTACACGCCCGAGGAGCTGACCGCCATCGGTCAGTGGGCCGTGGAGCACGGGGTCTGGGTCATCACCGACGAGATCTACGAGCACCTCCTCTACGACGGCGCCCAGACCGCGCACGTCGTCAAGCTGGTCCCCGAACTCGCCGACCAGACGATCGTCCTCAACGGTGTGGCCAAGACCTACGCCATGACCGGATGGCGTGTGGGCTGGATGATCGCCCCCAGCGACGTCATCAAGGCGGCCACGAACTTCCAGTCGCACCTGACCTCCAACGTCGCCAACGTCTCGCAGCGCGCGGCACTGGCGGCCGTCAGCGGCGACCTGGCCGCCGTCGAGCAGATGCGCACCGCCTTCGACCGGCGCCGGCGCACGATGGTGGAGATGCTCTCGCAGATCGTGGGTCTGACCGTCCCCGTGCCCCGCGGCGCCTTCTACGCCTACCCCAGCATTGAGGGGCTCGTGGGGTCCACGCTGCGCGGCACCACGATCGACAGCTCAGCCACGCTGGCCGCGCTCATCCTCGAGCACGCCGAGGTCGCCATCGTTCCCGGTGAGGCCTTCGGCCCCTCGGGCTTCGTACGGCTGTCCTACGCGCTGGGCGATGACGACCTGGTCGAGGGCGTGGGCCGGGTCCAGAAGCTCCTGGCCGAGGTCGAGTAGCGCCTGAGGCACCGCCTCCCCTACCGAGCCGGGCATGTTTCGCCGACGCCGACAGAATTTCTGCAGGGTGCCGCGGAACATGCCCGGCTCGGTGTGAGATCGGCGGGCTTCAGTGGGCGCCGCGGCGGGCCTGGATCTCGCGGCCCTGCGCCAGCCAGGTCTCGGCGCGGGCCAGGCGACCCTCGGCGTCGGGGCGCCACGGACCGCCGTCCTCGCGGCGGGCACCGGCCACCAGGGACAGGACCACGCCGGCGCAGCGAGCACGCAGGGAGACCGGGTCCACCTGCCGCTCGGCCATGCGGGTCCAGGTCTCCAGGATGGGGCGCAGCTTCGGGTAGAGGCGGGCGCGAGGTGGTCCAGCACGCTGACGTGCCCCAGCAGGCAGGCCAGGTCATCGACCCGGTAGCCGGGCCCCAGGGAGTCCACGTCGAGCAGGCTGGTGACGGACTCGCCCTCCATGAGGACATTGGCCTCGTAGAAGTCGCCGTGGACCGGGACTGGTCGGCCGGCGTCGGAGGCGGCCATGAGCTGCTCGACCCCCTCGGCCACGGCCCGAGCGCGGGCGGCGTGCTCGGGCAGGACTGTGGCGGCGGCGTGCGCGTAGTGGCGGGCCCTCTCCGACCAGGCGGCGTGAGCCGGCAGCTGCATGGCACTGGCTGGCAGGGCGTCCAGCAGTGAGATGAGGCCGTTGAAGACGCGTTCGCTGCGCGAGACGCTCATGCCCTGGGACAGCAGGCCGGACAGGGCCACCCCCCGACCGGTGGACAGCAGGACGAGCCCATCGGGGTCCTCTCGCAGGACCTCGGGCGCAGGCACTCCTGAGGCCGTCAGCAGGCGGTGCCGCTGAGCGAAGGACGGAGCCTGGCTCGGGCGCAGAACCTTGGCGTAGGCGGTGGTCTCGTCCGGGAAGGTGGCGCGCACGACCGCTCGACGCGTGGGCCGGTAGGCGACCATCGTGACCTTGACCTGCGTGCCGATCCGGGCTGAGAGCAACGAGGGCGTGCAGGCCACCACCAGACCGGGAAGCTCGGGGTCGGCCGGGTGCCGCCACACGTGGACCGCGGGGCCGTCGCCACCGGTGGGGGCCACCCGGGTCAGTCCCGATGCGTGCGGGTTGGACAGGCGAGCTGTCGTAGCACATAAGTACTCGGTGGTGGAACGCCCGTTGGGTGCGACGACAACGGCCGTGTACCCCACGGACACCCCCGCTCCGGGGCGATGGTGGACTGAGTGGACCTCCCAGCTGGCCAGGCGCTGGCCGGCCGGGGCGAGGGCGGCGGAGAGCACGGACGCGGCGCGCGGCCCTGTCAGCAGGGCCACCTCCTCCGGCTCCTGGGACGCCGACGAGTGGTTCATAGCAGTTAGTCTGCCCCACCCACCTGGTGGTTCGCCTCTAAAACTACCCTCGGTGTTCGGCAACAGCGGAAGCGCCCCTCCCACCCCTGGGGGCGAAGCACCGAGGTCACCGAAGTCGGACTGCGCGCACGAGCACAGATCTGTCACCCGGGCGACTTTTAGACGAGTCGGAGAAGGATCACCGGACGCCTCTCCCCCATCCGCATAGGTCCACGCCCTCCCTCCCGTCACAGGCTGTCGGTGCCTCCCAGAAAAGTCACCAATCGTGACGCATTAGCTCCTCCCGCCTCACGGGGGTGGGCTGCCGGTGAGGTGCGAACGCATGGAAGAATCCACCCATGCGAGACCTCTCCACCCTCCCCAAGGCGCACCTGCACCTGCACTTCACGGGGTCGATGCGACTGGAGACACTCATCGAGCTGGCTTCCTCCGCGCGCACGCGCCTGCCGTCGAACTTCCTGGACGGTGACCCTCTGCGAGTCCCCGCCGACCGACGCGGCTGGTTCCGCTTCCAGCGCGCCTACGACACGGCCCGGGCCCTGGTTCGCACTGAGGAGGTCATGCGCCGCGTCGTCCTGGAGGCCGCTCTGGACGACGCCGCCGAGGGCTCACGCCGCCTGGAGATCCAGGTCGACCCGACCAGCTACGCCCCCTTCGTCGGCGGTATCACCCCCGCCCTGGAGATCATTCTGGATGCCGCCAAGCAGGCCACCACCCTGAGCGGAGTGGAGGTGGCGGTCATCGTGGCGGCCTCCCGGATGCGTCACCCGCTGGACGCCCGCACGCTCGCACGCCTGGCGGTGCGCTATGCCGGGGACCAGCCGGGCGAGGTGATCGGTTTCGGCCTGTCCAACGATGAGCGCGCCGGACAGACCTCCTCCTGGGAGCAGGCCTTCGCCATCGCCCGCCGGGGCGGCCTGGCCTCCATGCCTCACGGAGGGGAGCTCTTAGGACCCGCCCACCTGCGCGAGGTCGTCTCCGCACTCGGCCCCACGCGCTTGGGCCACGGGGTGCGCGCCGGCGAGGACCCCGCCCTGCTGGACGCGATCGTCGCCTCCGGCATCAGCCTCGAGATCTGCCCCGCCTCCAACGTGAGCCTGGGCGTCTATCACAGCCCCGACGACGTCCCCCTGCGCACACTCATGAACCATGGGGCGCAGATCGCCCTGAGCGCCGACGACCCCCTGCTCTTCCAGTCCCGACTCGTCGACCAGTACGAGATCGCCCGGGCCCTGGGCTGCAACGACGCCGAGCTGGCCGAGCTGGCCCGCGGCTCGATCCGCGCCTGCCTGGCTTCACCGACGGCTAAACGGGTGTGGCTGGCCGAGGTGGACGCCTGGTTGGCGGCGCCCGACCAGGATCCGGGAGCGGGGTCCCGTGGAAGCCACGAGGCCGGCGACCTTGAGCCTCATGTACTCCCTCACTCGGGGGTCTAGAACCTGCTGCGAGCACCTGTCGGATACGGGTACTGGGGCCCGCGAACGCCCCCTGAGGGTCGCCGCAGCTGCGCTGAAGGGACCTAGAAGCCGACCTGGACGGGCTCGGGCACAAGGGTGACGCCGTAGCGCTCGCGCACTCCGGCCACGACCGCGTCGCGCAGGCGCGCCAGGTCCGCACCGGTCGCATCGCCACGGTTGGTCAGCGCCAGAACGTGCTTGGTGGACAGCCCGGCCGACGCTCCGGCCTCCACGGCGAAGCCCTTGGTGAAGCCGGCGTGGTCGATGAGCCAGGCGGCGCTGGTCTTGACCAGGCCCTCGATGACGGGAGCCTCCTTGGTGCCGAGCACCACCTGCGAGTGGTCGGTGACCGGGAAGCGGGGCGCGTCCTCGGGCAGGTGCTCGGCCTCGGCAGTGGTCAGGATCGGGTTGGTGAAGAATGAGCCGGCCGACCAGGTGTCATGGTCGGCGCCGTCCAGCACCATCCCCTTGGAGCGGCGCAGCTCGAGAACCGCCTCGCGCAGCTCGCGCTCGGGCACGCGCTCGCCCAGCTCGACGCCGAGCGCCCCGGCCAGCTGGGAGTAGGCGATCCGGGAGGACAGGGAGCCCTGCCGCACGGCGAAGGTGGCGTCGAGGATCACCCAGCGTCCGGTCGGTCCCCCACAGGCGCCCGCCGCCCGCCTCGGTGTCAGTGAGGGACTGCTTGAGGCGCGAGTCCCGGTAGGCCAGCCCCAGCTCACCCAGGGCCAGCCAGACCACCCGATTGCGCAGGCGGTCCCAGGCACGCACGCTGGCGATGAGCTCGGCGACCTCGGCACCGTAGGCCCCGATGTTCTGCACGGGGGCGGCGCCCACCGTGCCGGGGATCCCGGACAGGGGCGCGAACCCGGCCCACTGGCTGGCAATGGCCTCACGCACCAGGTCGTCCCAGGTGGTGCCGGCAGTCGCCGTAACCTCGACACCACCGCACACCGAGTCCGACACGAGTGAGACCTCAGCGCGGGCGTCCCGGATGACGAGCCCGTCGAAACCGGCATCGGAGGCCATGATGTTGGAGCCGCCGCCGATGACGAGGACAGGCGTTCCGGCGGCATCGGCCTCCCGGATCGCCTTGGTCAACTCGCTCTGCGTGGCGGCTTCAACGTAGGTGCCCACCGGGCCGCCCACTCGAAGCGTGGTCAGCTCGGCCAGGCTGGTCGGCCGGGCGCCGGAGCCGGGCGTGTGCGCCAGGGCCTGGACCGGTGCGGGCCAGGCGGAAGGGTCGACATCGACGCTCAGTGGGACGGTGCAGTCGCCTTCCACCAGCTGCGGCTCATTCGACGGCGCAACCGGCGCCGTCGACGCCTTAGCGGGGGTGCGGTCATCTGGGGTGGTGGTCAACGAAGGTCTCCGCTCTTCCTGATCGGTTCCTCGTGAGACAAGCAGGGCCCCGCTCACACCAGCAGTGTGCACGGAGCCCCGAGACGCGGACGGGCCGCTCGTCTCACTTCTTGTTGCGACGCTGGTGACGCGTCTTGCGAAGCAGCTTGCGGTGCTTCTTCTTGGCCATGCGCTTGCGGCGCTTCTTGATGACGGATCCCATGAGATCTCCTCGCAGTTCGCTTCGTAGTGCCCGCAGACCCTCCCTGCGGGCCGAGGCAGGCCGGCGAGGGTTATGCCATGGGGCGTTTGGTCGGCGCGTGAGGCTCAGCGGCCGACCACGCAGGTGACCGCCTGAGTGTAGCGGCTCCTAGGACCCTGATGCCTCTGACGCGTCGTGGCCCCAGTCACCCAGCCCCGCGGCCAGGTAGTCGTGAACGGCGCGCTCGGGGACGCGGAAGGAACGCCCGACCTGCATCGCGGGCAGGTCGCCGGAGTGCACCATCCGGTAGACGGTCATCTTGGACACGCGCAGCATCGCCGCCACCTCAGCCACGGTGAGGAACGAGGGGGCGCCGGAGGCGCTGGGGGATGTGGGAAGGCCCGGTGCCATGAGCTTGAAGTCCGTTCGTCGCGGGTGGCCCCGTCGGGGCAGGAACACTGCCAATATATCCCGACATCAGTCTTCGCACAGGATTTCTCGGGCACCATTCGCCACAGGCATCGCATTTCACACTCAGGCATCAATTGTCGCTGCCGCAACCTCGCTGATTCGTCTCAGGCCGCAGCCACCACGACGGTGAGCACCGAGCCGCGGGCGCCACCCCCGCCCGAACACGCCCGTCCCACTACGCCGGGAAACGTGACGAAGTCGCACCAGCGGTACCACAATGGCGACCGTGCCCCAGACAGACACCGCACAGGAGCCAGAGCCCGGCCACGGCTCCCGAGGCGGGGCGCCGACCGGGAAGCGCGGCGCCCCCCAGGCCGGCGGGCGCCGTCAGGCCCACTGGCACGCCCCGCTCGTGGGCGTCGTCGGCCGTCCGTGGAAGCGACACAAGAAGGACCTGACCACCGAGAAGGGAACCACCCCCCTTCAGGCGCCGCTCAGCCGCGCCCCGCTGCCGGGCACGGAGCCCACCGGGGCGCGCCGTCTGCTCAGGCACATCGAGCCACTCGGACAGATCGCGCGGGCGGCCCGCTTCTACCCGGCCCGGCTGGCCGTCATCGTCTTCGCGGCCATCATCGTGGTGGTGACCGCCCTCCTCAGCCTCCCCATCGCCACGACCAGCGGGGAGCGCACCAACTTCCTCGACGCCCTATTCACCGCCACCTCGGCCGTATGCGTCACCGGTCTGAGCACGGTGGACACGGCGACCTATTGGTCCACCTTCGGGCACGTCGTCATCATCCTGGCCGCGGCCGTGGGCGGTCTGGGAGTCATGACCCTGGCCTCGCTGCTGTCCCTGGCGGTGTCACGGCACGTGGGACTGACTCAGCGAATGCTGGCGGCCTCCGAGAACCAGTCGCGACTGGGCGAGGTGGGTCGGCTGCTGCGCGCCGTCATCTACACGGCCGCCGGCTGCGAGCTCCTCCTGGCGCTCATGCTGCTGCCGCCCTTCCTCGGTCACGGCCTCGACATGGGCCACGCCCTGTGGTATGCGGTCTTCATGGCGCTGTCGATCTTCAACAATGCCGGCTTCGTCATCATGCCCGAGGGTCTGGAGGCCTACTCCACCGACTGGTGGATCGGCCTGCCGATCATCCTGGGGACCTTCATGGGCGCCGTCGGCTTCCCCGTCATCCTGGACATCATGGGCCGACGACGACGCCCCCGGACGTGGAGCCTGCACACGAAGCTCACCCTGACGACCTACCTGGCCCTCACGGTCGCCTCGACCCTCGCCATCGCCACCTTCGAGTGGAACAACCCGCTCACCTACGGCTCCCTGCCCACGAGCGGGAAGATCATGACCGCGCTCGTCAACGGCGTCAATGCCCGTTCCTCGGGACTGTCCACGATCCCGCCCGAGCACATGCACGAGGCGACCTGGTTCCTCCAGGACGCCCTCATGTTCGTCGGGGGCGGCTCGGCCTCGACGGCCGGCGGCATCAAGGTGACGACCTTCGCGGTCCTGCTGCTGGCGATCCTCGCCGAGGCCCGCGGTGACCAGGACATCGAGGCCTTCGGGCGCCGCATCACCCCCTCGACCGTGCGCCTGAGCGTGGCGGTGGCCTTCATCGGCTCCAGCATCATCGGCCTGGCCACGCTTCTGCTCCTGCAGATGACCAATCTGCCCCTGGACCGGATTCTCTTCGAGGTCATCAGCGCCTTCGCGACCGTGGGCCTGTCCACGGGCATCACCCCCTCCCTGCCGGACGGGGCCAAGTACGTCATCGTGGCACTCATGTTCGTCGGCCGCGTGGGCACGATGACGGCGGCCAGCGCCCTGGCGCTGCGCGAGCGTCGCCGCGTCATCCGGATGCCCGAGGCCAGTCCGATGATCGGCTGACCGCAGCAGCAGTCCCGCTGACGTCGGGCGGACCCCCTGTTTCCGGGAAACGGTGAACGCCGCCAGGAACTGTCAGGATCGGGTCCCCTCCGGGGCGAGCAGCTGCCTGAGGATGCTGGCCGCGCCCTCGACATCGGCCCGGCCGGTGATGAGCTGCTCGACGATGAGACCGAAGGAGACGCTCTGGATGAGGGACGCCAGCTGCTGGGGACTCAGACGGCCGGAGATCGTCCCCGACCTCTGCCCGTTGCGACACAGACGGGCAAGACCGCCGTGGATGTCACAGTAACTCGTCTGAACCAGGACACTCATCTCGGGATCACGGGTCAGCTCCCCCCAGGCGTGGTAGGCCAGGGGCGCCCAGGAGCTCAGACCGACGTCGTCAGGAGCCTCGAGGGCGTCATCCTGCCGGTCCGCCCCCGAATCGGCTGCCGCACCGCGCCGCTGATAGTTGAGCAGGGTAAGCGCCTCAATGAAGTCCCGTTCGAAGTCGAGCGGCTCCTCGGACTCGGCGATCCGCTTGATCCGCTCGACGAGCGGCCCCATGCGCCTGGTCAGGACCGCCCGGATGAGGGAGCGCTTGCCCTCAGGGAAGTAGCGGTAGACGGTCGACGACGACATTCCGGCCGTCGCAATGACCTCATCCATGGAGGCGGCCTGGAAGCCGCTGCGCGCGAAGCACTCCTCGGCTGCCTGCAGGATCCGGTCGGTCTGACGCTCCCGGTAGGCGGCAGTCACTCGTGGCATGGGTTCAGAATAAGCGACTCAGAGCACACTCCAAATCGAAACGATCGTTGTTGACCAACCAACGCGAGCCACCTAAACTCCCAACTGCAAACAAAAACGATCGTTTTGGTATGGAGGTTCTCCAGTGACACCCACCCTCGAGGCTCGCACTGAGCCAGCGCAGGAGACACCCGTGGAAGCCACCACTGCTGAGCGGCGTCCCAACCGTCGCGCAGTCATGGTCAGCGCGGTCCTCACCCAGTTGATGATCATGCTGGATCTGACGGTCGTCGCCATCGCCCTGCCTCAGATGCAGGAAGACCTGGGGATGACGGCATCCCAGAGTCCGTGGACGGTCACTGGCTACAGCCTGGCCTTCGGCGGCCTGGTCCTTGTCGGAGGGAGGCTGTGCGCAGTAGCAGGAATCCGACGCTCGTACCAGGTCGGGCTGATCGGATTCGCCCTGGCCAGCCTCGTGGCCGGACTCGCCTCCTCCTTCCCGGTTCTGGTGACGGCTCGCGTCGCCCAGGGCTGCTTCGGCGCTCTGCTGGCGCCCACCTCGCAGGCGCTGCTCAACATCACCTTCACCGAGCGCGCCGAGCGCGAGCGCGTCTTCGCGATCTTCGGCGCCACGGGCGGCCTTGGAGCGGGAGCAGGGCTGCTCGTCGGCGGAGCCCTGACCGAGTGGATGAACTGGCGCTGGGCGCTGTACATCAACATCCTCCTGGCCGCCGCTGCCCTGCTCATCGGGCAGCACAGCCTGCCGCCGGCCGACCAGCGCGACCGAGGGTCACGCATCACCGACGACCTGATCGGTCTCATCCTGGGCTGCACAGCCTGCTTCAGTGCCGTCTACGGGACTCGATCGGGCCCAGCAGACCTCCTGGACCTCGACGTCGACTGTCAGCTGGCTGGCCCTCGGCGGCATTGCCGCGGTGCTATTCGTACTGCGCGAGCTCTCCGCGAACCGACCGGTGCTGCCCGTTGTCGATGCTGGCACTGCCGGTGCGGGACCGCCTCCTACGCCACCCAGTTCACAGCCGGCGCCGCCCAGATGGGGGCCACCATCTACCTGACCTACTACGTCCAGAACCACTTCGGCTACTCGCCCTTCAAGAGTGGAGTGGCTCTTCCTCCCCGATGATCGCGGCCCTGGTGGTCACGGCCATCACGGCCGGACGCCTCATCGTTCCCCGTCTTGGCGCGCGCGGAACGCTACCGCTGGGGCTGGCGCTGGTGGCCGTGGCATTCCTCATCTTCTCGCGCATGACCACCGAGTCGACCTACGCACAGGTGGCGCTGCCCGGGCCTCATCGTCGTTCGGGCTCCGGCCTGGGGCTGACCATGCCGGTCGCCTTCAACTCCGGCACCCGCGGGAGTGGAGTCCACGCGTACCGGGCTGGCCTCGGCAATCCTGAGCGCCGCTCAGCAGATCGGTGGTTCCTTCGGGGTGGCACTCATGACGTCCCTACGCCACCCAGCATGCTGAGAACTATGTGACCGACCACGCCGAAGAGGTCAGGGCGACAGCCATGGAGGCGATGATGCGGGCCCACGCCCTGCCGCAGTCGCCTGCCGGCAAGCAGATCATCGAGACCCTCAAGGCCCAGCTCATCGACAGGGGCGCAGGTCGACGCCTACTGCGGGAGGATTCGTGGTGATGGCCTGGATCCTGGCGGGAGCTGCAACGGTCCTGGTGGCGTGCGGGATCGGCCTGAGCCTCCACCGACGTCGCAGGCGGTAGCGTAGAGGCCACTGCCTCGCGGCCGACCTCAGGAGACCTCATGCCTGCCCCGCTCTCGCGCACCGACTCCACGCTCGTCATCGGGCTGGGACGCTTCGGCTCGGCCGTGGCCGCCACCCTGGACCGGCTGGGGCGCGAGGTGCTGGCCGTGGAGGCCAACCCCGCGACCGTGCGCCAGTGGACCGGCCGGATCCCCCTGGTGGAGGCCGACGCCACGGACGTGGAGGCCCTCGAACAGCTGGGCGCCACCGAGTTCGGCACCGCGGTCGTGGGGGTGGCTACCTCCCTGGAGGCCTCCGTCCTCATCACCGGAAACCTCGTGGACCTGGAGACCCCCCAGATCTGGGCCAAGGCCATCTCCCGCGCTCACGGCCGCATCCTGCGCCGCATCGGCGCCCAGCACGTCGTCTACCCCGAGTTCGACGCCGGTCAGCGCGCCGCCCACCTCGTCTCAGGGCGCATGCTCGACTACATCGAGATGGAGAAGGGCGGCTTCACCATCGTCAAGATGCGTCCGCCCACAGAGCTGCACGGCTTCACCATCGGCCAGTCCAAGGTGCGCTCCCGCTACGGGATCACGGTCTTCGGCCTCATGAGCCCGGGCGAGCCGTTCGAGTACGCCACTCCGGACACCCTGGTCTCGGCCGAGGACGTGCTCGTCGTCGGCGGGGACGCCGCCCTCCTGGAGCGCTTCGCCAACCGCGCGTAAGCCGACCAAATGGCCCCTAACGCAACGACGCGCGTCAGAAGGCGGCCATCTGGGAGCGCTTGGCCTCGGCGGCGCCGTCGGCCTCAGCGGCCACAGCCTGAAGATCCTTACCGATCCCGGCGGCGCCGTAGGCGCCGAGTAGCCCTTCGACAAAGGGCGCCGCTGACAGGCGAGTCCGCTCGGCGAGGGCCGGCTCGAGCATCTCCAGGGCCATCTCGGCGCTCATGATCCCGCTGCCCAGGTCGGCCAGGACCAGGACGCCCTCGCAGCGCTCGGCGAGGCGCTCCACGGCCTCGACGACGGCCCCGGGGTCGGTGCCCAGCCCACCGTCGGCGAGGCCCGCGGCCGGCTCGACGGGGACGTCGACGGCCACAATGAGCCGGTGCGCCAGATCCAGGGCGGCCTCGGCCAGGGCGCGGGAGTGGGAGACCAGGACGATGCCGACACTCACGGCGCCGCCATTCGACCGTGTCGGATCAGGGACCGATGCACCCCCGGGAAGGTTGGCGGGGCTCTCAGGACTCACGGGACTCACGATGCCCTTCCGGTCACGACGTCGTCGAGGGCCGTCAGCAGCAGGACGGTGGAGGCGGCGCCGGGGTCGATGTGCCCCACCGAGCGCTCCCCCAGGTAGGGAGGCCCGCCCCTTGGTGGCCACCATGGGCTTGGTGGCCTCGCGCCCCTCGGCTGCAGCCCGCACGGCGGCCGCGACGCCGACGGCGAGGTCGTCGGGCTGGGCGCGCAGGGCCTCCAGGGCAGGGCTCCAGGCGTCGAGCATGGTCTTCTCCCCCACGGTGGCGCGCCCCCGCACGGCGATACCGCCGACCCCGGCCTCCAGGGCGCCCGCGAGCGCCTGGGCGTCGAGCGCCTCCAGGCCGGCCACGGCACCGCCGGCGCGCAGGAAGAAGGTGCCGTACAGGGGCCCGGAGGCGCCCCCGACGGTGGAGACCAGGGTGGTACCGACCTTCTTGAGTAGGGCGTCGGCACTGGTGAAACTGCCGGTCTGCACTGCCTCGGCGGCGGCGGCCAGGCCGCGCTTCATGTTGGCGCCGTGGTCGGCGTCGCCGATGGCGGCATCCAGCTCAGTGAGCTCCTCGGCGTGCTCGGCGATGAGTGCGGCACTGCGGCGCACCCAGGCTGCCAGGTCCGCCACGCTCAGCGAGTGGGCATGGGCTCCCGCGTCTGCGGTCATGTCGCTTCTCCTTCAGTCTCCGTAGGGTGCCCGCGCGCGATCCGGGCACCCCGATTGTGCCAGGTCCTCACACACCCCAGCGCAGGCCGGGCGTGTTGACGGGGGCGTCCCACAGGCTCAGCAGTTCGGCGTCGGCGCGCACCAGGGTCAAGGAGCAGCCGGCCATGTCAAGACTGGTGATGTAGTTGCCCACGAGGTTGCGGGCCACGGTGATCCCGGCTCCCTGGAGGAGGCGGGCGATCTCGCCGTACATGAGGTAGAGCTCGAGCAGCGGGGTGGCGCCCATGCCGTTGACCATGGCGATGACGCCCTCGTCGGCGCTGCCGGTCTCCAGCGCCGTGAGCTCGGCCAGGATGGGGGTGACGAGGCGCTCGGCGATCTCGGCGGCGGGGGCGACCTTCTCGCGGTGGCGTCCGGGCTCGCCGTGGATGCCGATGCCGATCTCCATCTCGTCCTCGGGCAGGTCGAAGGAGGGCTTGCCGTTGGCCGGGACGGTGCAGGAGGTCAGGGCCATGCCCATGGACCTGCCGGCTGCGTTGACGCGTGAGGCGATGCCGGCGACCTCGTCCAGCGGGCGCCCCTGCTCGGCGGCGGCGCCGGCGATCTTCTCCACCATGACGGTCACGCCCACGCCGCGGCGTCCGGCGGTGTAGAGGGAGTCCTCGACGGCGACGTCGTCGTTGGTGACGACGCCGGCGACCTGGATGCCGGACTCGGCGTCGACGATCTCGGCGGCCATCTCGAAGTTCATAACGTCGCCGGTGTAGTTCTTGACGATGTGCAGCACGCCGGCTCCGCGGTCGACGGCGCTGGTGGCGGCCACCACCTGGTCGGGAACCGGGGAGGTGAAGATCTCGCCGGCGCAGGCGGCGTCGAGCATGCCGGCGCCCACGAATCCGCCGTGGAGGGGCTCATGCCCGCTGCCTCCCCCGGAGATGATGGCGACCTTGCCCTTCTTCTTGGGCTGACGGCGGTAGACGATGTGCTGGTCGAGGTCGACATCGAGCTCGTGGGGGTGGGCCGCGGCCATGCCCCGCAGAGCATCCGTGACCACGTTGTCAACGGCGTTGATGAGTTTCTTCATGGCGCTGACGCTACCGCGCCACGGGCCCTCGTATGGCGCCTCAGGCGCCGAGGATGTCACCCCGTGCACATCGGTGCAGCCCGCCGCGGTCGCGCAGGAGCAGATGCGCCCCCAGCACCCGGGGCGGGGCCTCCCGACGCAGCGATCCGCCGGCACCATCTCTGACTCTCCTTTATGTGAGCGCGACCACCACCTGTCCTGGGTGTCACCCGCAGAGATCCTGTGGACTACCTGGGGAGGTCCTTCTTTCGCGGCACCATCGGGTCGACTACGGGCAGGATAGGGGTATGAATCTGTCCGTTGTCGCCGTCGTGGCCACTATCGCGGCCGGTGTCTCCGTCCTGGTCGCCGTTGCCGCCGTCTTCGCCGCCCGGCGCTCGACGGCGCATGCGGACCTGGCCCTCAAGGAGGCCTCACGGATCTCCCGAGCGAGCATCTCGCGGATCAACGAGGTCCAGTCCGAGGCCAGTTCGGCCCGCCTGTCGGCGCGTCACGCCGCCGAGAGACTGCGCTCGATGACCAAGGATCGCACGACGCCCGACAGCGTCGCCGCCTATCGGGTCTTCCTGCGTGAGGTCGTTGAGGACTCCAAGCACCTGCTGGGCCCAGAGGGCACCGGGACGCTGAAGAACGAGGCGCTGGACCGCCTGCGGGTGGGGGCGTTGGTGGGCGGCTCGGACGAGGTGCTGCGCGCCATGCGGAACTTCGCCCTTCTGCGCGCCCAACGGCCCGAGGCCCCGTGGCCCAGCGCCTACGCCATGGCCTACGCGCGCCTGGAGTCGGACCTGGTCACCGCGATCCGCAACGACCTGGGCTTCTCCGAGGAGTCCTTGACCGCTGACCAGATCTGGGGCGCCGTCAACGCCCGCTGCGTCGACCCCGCCTTCCGCCTGGCGCTGCTCAGTCCCTTGGAGGATGTGCTGCGCAACGCCGGGCAGGATCCGACCCACTACGACCTCGACCACATCGTCAAGTTCGCCGACTACCCGAGCCCCACCTCCTCCACCGGCGCCGCCAGGACCACTGCGGATACTGGGGCCACCGGGTCAACGAGGGCCGTGCCCGCTGCGGGCGGCGCCGGCACCTCCGGCTCCGAGCCCCGGCGGCGCTCGCGGCGGGCAGACAGCCGCGTCGCACGAAAGGCCTCGGCGGCGCCCTCTGAGCCGGCCCCCGCCGCGCTGTCCGACTCCGATATCGTGTGGCCTCCACTCACTCCCGGACGTCGAGGCGGGCGCGCGGCGGCTCCGGCGGGCCCCACGACTGTTCCTGAGCCGGCCCGGTCGACGGTACCTGCGGCGTTAACAACAGCGACGACAATGGCGAACACCACCGTCCCGCATGAGCCGGTACTCGAGCCAACCCCGTCGGCCTCTGCCCCGGCTGGCCGGCCCAGCGGCGTGGAGCCGTCGCCCACGGCGGCTGCCGCGCTCCCCCTGGCGCTGCAGCCCGACGCACCCTCGGGGCCGTCCACCGCCTCGCTGCCCAACGTCCCGTCACAAGCCGCCGGCACCCAGCAGGCACCGCCCGCGGAGACCTCAGCACATCATGTCCAGTCCCCAGCAGTCCCCCGAGAGCTCGACGAGTCATCGGGCGCCCGAGACACACAGGGGCAGTCTTCGAGGCCCCCGACCCCCAGTCGTATCTCCCGGCGTCGACGCACTCAGGCCGCCCTGACCGGTTCGTCCATACAGGCGGCTGCCGCTCCTGACGCGGTCCCGGGGACGGCGACGGCGCCACCCCTGGCCGCCTCTGTGGTTCCGACCTCGGGAGAATCGACGGCCTCGGCCAACACCGAGGAGACCGAACCCGTCCTCGCCTCGACTCCCCCCGGGGCGCCGACTGGCCACCACACCACCGAAGCGCCCATGTCGGTGGTCGCGCCGGCTGCGGCCGCCAGCGCTGCACAGGCAAGGCCGCAGCCGGCGCAGCCGCACTCCGAGCGCACCCGCCCCCAGGCGGGCTCACCGCCCGCACGCCAGGACGTGCCACCTGAGAGGGCCGCGGCAGTATCCGTGCAGACCGCCGCTGCGGGCCCGACCGCAGCCGCCGACCCGGTAGGGGTGTCCGGCTACGGATTCCTCCCGCCTCAGGGTGCCCCCCAGGCACCCGCAAAAGCGCCGGGAAGCACCAGCCACCCCGTATACGACCAGTCCGACCCGTCCATCCTCACCGCCTCCCAGCAGGCCGATCAGTCCTCCGCGGTGACTGCTGCCGGCGCCGTCCCCGCCGACGCCGTCGGATCCCACCGGGCGGCAGCAGTCATGGTCAGCACTGCCGGCACAGTCGCCCCGGCCGACCCCGGACAAGCGGCCGATCCGGCTATGCCGGAGACCACGACCATTCCCACCAGCCCCTCTGCTGCCATGACCATCCCGACAGCGACGGCCTGGTCCTCCACTCCGCCGTCCCTGCAGGACTCCGGTCGGTTCCCCCGAGCCCGCGGCGCCTGAATCCGGTTCAAGTTCCATCGGGTCTTCTCCCCATCCCAACACGGCTTCACATCCCGGCCTGCGTGGCAGAATCCAGGTGTTGGAGGTCGAGGGACTTCCGCAGAAGGGAACTGGTGTGGGCATCTTCGCCTGGTGCGCGATCATCGGCTGCACCGTCCTAGTGGCCGGTGTCTTGTTCGACGGGCTGCTGGACGCCTTCCTCCCCGATGGGCTCGTGCCGATCCTCGCTCTGCCGGTGGCCGTGTTCGGTGCCATCGGCATGGGGGTGACGGCGACGACGGGCTCGGCCGCCACGCAAGTGCCGGTGGGGGTGCTGTGGGGAGTTCCTACCGCAGCGGCTCTCGCGTCCGGCGCGCTCATGCGCTGGCTGTGGAACCGGCTCAGGCGTTCCATGCCGTTGAACACGGCTCCGCCCACCGCCGCGGAGCTGGTCGGCGAGAAGGTCACCGTCCTGTGGTGGAAGGACGGCGGCGGTGAGGTTCGTGCCATCACGCGCGGCCATCAGCTCACCTTGCCGGCACGCTCGGAGCAGCCGTTGCGCTCGGGACAGGGCGCCTGGGTGCTCGACGCCGTCGACTCCATCCTCACCATCGTCCCCTGGGAGCAGATCAGCAGCTGAGTCCACCGGGGCCGCTGACGGACCGCGGTCCGCCTCCCGCTGCTCGCGCCACCTCCCCTGTCCGCCGTTCTCCTCCCTCACCCCATATCTCCCCATACAGAAAGGAACACCGCATGGGTGTATCAATCATCGGCCTGATCGTCATCGTCGCCATCATCGTGCTGGCGGCGGTCGCCTACCTGTTCAGCCGCATCGTCGTCGTTCCCTCCAACCTCACCGGCCTGATCTCCGGGTCGAACCGGGGCACGGTCAAGATCGTTCACCCCGGTGGGCGCGACTTCGTCCTGCCGGTCATCCAGTCCATCCAGTACCTGCCCTTCACCCAGACCACGATCGGTTTCAAGGTCACCGCCGAGGACGAGAACAAGATTCATGTCAATGTCGCCGCCGTGGCCGCCGTCAAGGTGGGTGACTCCGACGAGCAGGTACGTGCAGCCGCCAAGCGCTTCCTGGGCAAGCCCAACACAGACCAGGCCATCGCCGACTCTGCGCGGGAGGCGCTCATCGGCTCCCTGCGCTCGATCATCGGCCACATGACGGTCACCGACCTCATCTCCGACCGCGACGCCCTTCAGCGCAACGTCTTCGACGACGCCAAGAGCATCATGGCCAACATGGGTCTGGAGATCGATATGCTCCAGGTCTCCGAGATCACCGACGCCGACGGTTACATCGAGTCCCTGGGTGTGCCCGAGCAGCAGCGCGTCGAGAAGGACGCCCGCATCGCGCGGGCCAACGCCGAGCGTGAGGCCCGCGACGCCGAGGTCACCTCCCGTCAGCAGATCGCCGAGCGCGAGCGCGACCTGTCCCTGCGTCAGGCCCAGCTCAAGGCCGAGACGGATAAGGCCCAGGCCGACGCCGACTCCGCCGGCCCGATCGCCCGCGCCGCCAAGGAGCGCGAGATCGCCATCATCGGACAGGAGGCGGCCGAGGCCAAGGCCGCCCTGACCGAGCGGGAGCTGGACTCCACGGTGCGCAAACCCGCCGACGCCACCCGCTACCAGCGCGAGCAGGAGGCCCAGGCCTCCAAGACCGAGGCGGTGCTGCAGGCCCAGGCCGACGCCGAGCGCACCCGGTTGGATGCCGAGGCTCAGGCCCAGGCCACCGTGGCCCGCGCCGAGGCCGAGGCCAAGGCGACCGCGGCCCGGGCCCGTGCCGAGGCGGACGCCATCGCGGCCCGAGGTCAGGCCGAGGCCGACACGATCCGCGCCGCCGGTGAGGCCGAGGCCAAGGCCATGAGTGACAAGGCCGACGCCCTGGCCAAGTACGGCGAGGCCGCCACCCGCCAGATGCTGCTGGACAAGGCCCCCGAGATCGCGAGGGCCTTGAGTGAGCCGCTGGCCAGCGTGCGCGACCTGTCGATCATCTCCACCGAGGGCGCCTCCGCCCTGCCCAAGGCGGTGGCCAACAACGTCGAGCAGCTCGATCTCATCCTGCGCAGCCTCGTGGGCACCGGCCTGACCGACATGGTGGGCGGCCACCTGCCGGACTCGGGCGCCCCCGCCGACCGCACCGACCGTGACGATCATGACGGCGGGGCCCCGGCCGACGTCGTCGTCGAGCACTCGGAGCGCTGACGTCCCGCCGGTCCGCAACAAAACGAGATCATCGACGTGACCGGGTGCGGAATTTCTCTGTCCAACCGCACCCGGTCACGTAACATGTCCCCCGTCAATCCAGCAGAGTCAGTACCGGGCAGGTCACCATGCGTCGTCGCATCTTCCTCACCGCCGCACTCGGCGCCACCGCGGGCGCCGGCGCCCTGTCCTTGAGCGGCTGCGCGAGCATCAAGCAGCGCATCGCACGCACGCTGATCCCTCAGCCGCCCACTGTCCTTCACGCGTCACTGTCCACGCCCCCGAAGACCACCGCCATCCCGACCAACTTCGGCAGTGAGGCGGTGTGGCCCCTGCGCGTCAAGGAGAATCAGAATCACCCGTGGCCGACCAACGCGATAGTCGAGACCACCCGCGGCTCCTTTCTCATCGCCTATGACGTCAGCAGCAACGACGACAGCACCGGCCTGTCCGGCGACCGCCCCATCATCGTGGACCTGAAGGGGCCGACGACCTACACCCTCGTGCCGGACGACTCCGAGCACGGGTATCGCATCGAGCCGATGACAGTCCCCCAGGTCGGTGGCGTTCCCGAGGGAAACCCCGTCGCCCCCACCCCCGGCACGCTCGTCACCGAGCAGTTCATCAGCGCCGCTGCGTGCGACGACGAGTTCGCCTACCTCATCACCGGTCGCGAGGACGTCATCGACGAGCGCCCCGAGAACCGGGGACGAGTCAGTCTGCTCAAGATCCGCCTGGCCGACCGCCGCATCGTCGCCAGCACGCTGCTCGGGGAGAATCTTGCCCTCAAGGCGAGGGAGTCGACTTACCGCGCCGGCTCCTCGATGACGCTGACCTCCGACGGCGCCAGCCTCCTGATCACCAGCAACGTCCCGCACCGAGCCCTGCGCCTGTCGGCGAAGGACCTGACCGTGCAGTTCGACCTGGCCTCCGTCACCTCCCAGCGCTTCTGCGCGGTGGATGGCGGCGAGGCGGTGGCCCTGCTCAGTGACGACGGGAAGGTCGAGACGGCCATCGTCACCCTCGCCGACGGCGTCACCCACCCCATCGAGAACGTGAGCGCCCGGCTCGTGCACCAGGGCTATCTCTACGGCATCGACAGCCGCGCTAAGAAGCCGCCCTACCCCGAGCTGTTCATCAACCTCACCACCGGTGAGCGGACCGAGCTGACGGATCTGCCGGTCGACAAGGAGGACAAGTACGCCGATCTCACCGCGAGCAACGGATACGTCATCAGGAAGACCGACTACATCCAGGTCCGCAAGAACGGCTCCGCGACCGCGATGCTCACCCGGAAGTCCACCGAGAAGGAGTCCTACAAGAGCGCGGCGATCTACGGCTCCATCCTCTACCTCGCCCTCAATGGCGGCCGTCTGCTCCTCATCAACCTGGACACCGGCGAGATGATCCTGGAGTCCCCGACCGGCGGCCAGCACGAGATGGTGACGGTGACGCCCTACGGATTCTGCAACGAGGGCGCCTTCTATCCGGCCACCGCCTGGAAGTCCTGAGCCCACGGCGCACATGCCCTCGCACCGCTCGGACGCTCAGATCTCCTCAAGGGTCTCACCCTTGGTCTCACGGGCCAGCAGGTAGATGCAACCGCCCAGGACCAGCATGGCCGCGAAGAAGAGGAAGGCCGGGAAAACGGCCTCCAGCGGGTGCGCCAGCTCCTGGAGGCTACCGGAGCCGATCATCGCCCCCATGAGCAGGGGGCCGAGGATCTTGGCCGTCGCACCGATGCCATAGCCCAGGCCCAGGCCCGTCCCCCGGGCGTCGTTGGGGAACTGCTCGCCGCCGAAGGCGTTGAGGATCCCGAAGGCGCCGTCGCCGAAGCCCATCGTGATGCAGATGCCGGTGAAGAAGACGATCCACGAGGTCTCCCAGTGGGCGGAGAAGGCCACCATGACCGCTCCGAGTGCCCCGAGGATCCCGAAGGAGAGCATCGTCCAGCGCCTCCCGATCCGGTCGGCGAGCCAGGCCGAGGCCAGGCGCCCGAGCAGATCCACCAGGGAGACCCCCATGAAGAGCGTCCCCACGGCGTCGGCACCGATGTCGGTGAAGCCGACCTCCAGGAGCGTCTGCCCCCAAGACTGCACGGTGAAGGAGCCCAGGATGAAGCAGAAGGAACCGACCGAGACGATGAGCAGAGCCCTGAGGTGCTTGCGCAGCAGCTCGCTGTAGGCGAGGCGCGGCCCGGTCCGCACCGGTGGCAGGGCTCCGACGGCGTCGGGGCTCATCTCCAGGGCCCAGGCGATGGACTCGCGGGCCTCGCGCTCGCGCCCGTGGGAGAGCAGGAAGCGGGGCGACTCCGGGATGAGCCTGATCCAGGCCAGCAGGATGATCGGGAGGACCCCCAGCGCAATGAGGCCGCGCCAGTTGTCATGCAGGACCCGCTGTGCCAGGGATCCCAGGAAGAGCCCCAGCGGGATGAACACCGAGCCCAGTCCGCCCAGCAGGCCGCGCTGCCTGGTGGGCACGAACTCCTGGACGTAAGGGATGGAGACGATGTTGAGGCCCCCGACACCCACGCCGACCAGCACCCGCAGGAGGGCCAGCATCATCCACCAGCCGGTGGGGGTGAACACCGAGGCCAGGGTGAAGACGGTGAAGAGCAGGACGCACCAGAAGAAGGCGCGTCGTCGACCCATCCGGTCAGCGGCCCGCCCCCACAGGACCGAGCCGAGCACCGTCCCGAGCCCGGAGCACGCCAGGATGACACCGGTCTCGAATCCGCCCAGGCTCCACTCCTTCTGGAGCTGGACGACGGCGAAGCCGATGAGGAACATGTCGAAGAACTCAGAGACGTTGGCGACGATCGCCAGAGCGATGATGCTTCGCTGATGACCCGTCAGGGGCCGGGAGTCGATCTGCTCCAAAGCGCTCCCGCGCTCCGCTGCCGGCGCCGGGCGTCCCATTGCTGTACCCATATACGCCCCAATCTAGGCCAAAATCTAAGCCAAGGGCGGCCGCCCCGGGAACAACCCCCGGGCGTGAAAGACACACGGGCTCATGCCTGTACTTGCCCGCCCCCACGGAAGCGGGAAGGATCATCCCTGATACCCGCCCGTAGATACACCGAGATGCACCACCGTCACGGCGCCCGTGGCCGCGGGCAATATGCACCCTCATGCACAAGGAGTCCTCAGTTATGAGCGCTGAGCCGCTGCTCACCGACCTCGACCGTCAGACCATCGCGGTGTCCAAGGCCCTGGCCGCGGACGCCGTGGAGAAGGCCGGGTCGGGTCACCCCGGTACGCCGATCTCCCTGGCGGGGGTGGCGTGGCTGCTCTACCAGCGTGAGATGGTTCACGACCCGGCGGATCCGGATTGGCTGGGACGGGACCGGTTCGTCCTGTCCATCGGACACGCCTCGCTGATGCAGTACATCCAGCTGTTCCTGGCCGGATACGACATCGACTTGGAGGGCTTCACGGCCTTCCGCTCCCCGGCCGGCCTGCCGGGTCACCCTGAGTTCGGTGAGGTCGCCGGGGTGGAGACCACCACGGGCCCGTTGGGGGCGGGCTTCACCAACGCGGTCGGTCTGGCGATGGCGGCGCGCCGCGAGCACGGGCTGCTCGACGCCGGCACTCCGCTGGGCGAGTCGGTCTTCGACCACTTCGTCTACACGGTCCTCGGCGACGGCTGCATGCAGGAGGGCGTGTCCTCGGAGGCCGCCTCCCTGGCCGGCACCCAGCAGCTGGGCAACCTCATCGCCATCTACGACGACAACGACATCTCCATCGAGGGCGACACGGACATCGCCTTCACTGAGGACGTCTCGGCCCGCTTCGAGGCCTACGGCTGGCAGGTGCTCGACGTCGACTGGCGCACCGGACCCGACGGTTACACGGAGAACCTCGAGACGCTGCACGAGGCCATCGTGGCGGCCCGCGCCGAGACCGGGCGCCCGTCGCTGATCCGCCTGCACACCATCATCGCCTGGCCCTCCCCGACCAAACAGGGCCAGGCATCCTCCCACGGCTCCAAACTCGGCGGCGAGGAGATCGCCGGGCTCAAGCGGGCCCTGGGCCTGGACCCCGAGCAGAGCTTCATCCTGCCCGACGACGTCGTCTCCCACACCCGTAAGCGGGCCGCCGACAACGCCCGGACCGCCCGTCAGGACTGGGACGAGCGCTTCGCGGCCTGGCAGCGGACCACCCCCGAGGGCGCCGCGCTGTTGGAGCGCCTTGAGGCCCACCGCCTGCCCGAGGGCCTGGACGAGGTCCTGCCAACCTGGGAGGTGGGTGAGTCCCTGGCCACCCGTGCGGCGTCGGGCAAGGTGCTCTCCACCCTGGCCGGCGTGGTGCCCGAGCTGTGGGGCGGGTCGGCGGACCTGGCCGGCTCGAACAACACCACCATGGCCGGCGAGCCCTCCTTCCTTCCCGCCTCCCTGGCGCAGTCCGAGAGCGACGGGCCCTTCGGGCGCACCGTCCACTTCGGTGTGCGCGAGCACGCCATGGGCTCGATCCTCAACGGGATCGCGCTGGACGGGCTCACCCGCCCCTACGGGGGCACCTTCATGGTGTTCTCCGACTACATGCGCCCGGCCGTACGCCTGGCGGCGCTCATGGGGATCGGGCCGGTCTTCGTGTGGTCCCACGACTCCATCGGGGTCGGTGAGGACGGCCCCACGCACCAACCCGTCGAGCACCTGGCGGCGCTGCGCGCGATCCCCGGCCTGGCCGTGGTGCGTCCCGGGGACGCCAACGAGACCGCCGCGGCCTGGGCCGAGATCCTGCGCCGTCACGACGAGCCGGCCGGCATCGCCCTGTCGCGTCAGAACCTCACCGTGAGCGCCTCCGCCTCGGCCGCGGCCGAGGGCGTGCGCCGCGGCGCCTACGTCCTGGCCGAGGCCACCGACGCCGAGGGCCGGCAGACGGCCCCCGAGGTCGTCCTGATCGCCACCGGCTCCGAGGTCGGGGTGGCCGTGGCCGCCCGAGACATCCTCCAGGAGCAGGGCACCCCCACCCGGGTGGTCTCGGCCCCCTGCCTGGAGTGGTTCGCCCAGCAGGACTCCGCCTACCGGGACCAGGTGCTGCCGGCCGGCACCGCCAAGGTCGCCGTCGAGGCGGGCATCGCCCTGGGCTGGCGCGAGATCGTCGGCGACGCCGGCGTGATCGTCTCCCTGGACCACTACGGCGCCTCCGCCGCCGGCACCGCCCTGTTCGAGGAGTACGGCTTCACCGGGGACAACGTCGCCGAGCGGGCCCGCCAGGCCCTGGCCCGCACCCGCGGCTGACGCCCACCCCGCCCACCGCCACCGAGCCGGGCATCTTTCGCATCGTCCTACGGTTTTTCTGCGGGGCAAACGTGAAGGATGCCCGGCTCGACATGAGGGAAGCACATGTCACGGGGGTAGCCCTCCCCATCGGGAGGGAGTGACCCGACGGCTGATTTTGGGCACGCTGGGACCCGGTCGCGCCGCCTGGCGCACTCCGTCACCACGACCCCGGACACAGAAGAGGCCGTCTCTCATGAGCGCACAGCCACCCGCCCAGAACAACCCCTACACCTCTGGTACCAACGACTCCGGCGAGGAGCAGCCTCTGCGCACGCGCTACTACCCGCTCATCATGACCGTCATGGTCGTGATCGGCATCGTCGTCGACATCGCGATCCTCATCGGAATCTACATGAACGCCGAGGGCTCGGTTCGCATCCCCTTCCTGATTTTCATTATTCCGGTCGTCGTAGCGCTGGGAATCGCACGATTCGCCGACGCGGCCCTGGCCAAGAAGTCTCCCCACCTGGTGCCCGGTTATGTGGCCCCGCACTTCCAGGGCGGACACATCCCTCAACAGGGCCAGTACGGACAGCCGGCCTCCCAGTCGATGGCGCCGCAGAGCTCCGGCTATGGCCAGGTGCCCGATCAGCAGGCGGCTCAGGGCGCACCGCAACAACCGGGCCAGGTCCTGCATTCGGGACAGTACGGCCAGGATCCCCGGAATCAGCAGCCCTATGGTCGGGACGGACACACGAGCTGACCTTCGACGGACAGCTCCACACATCTGACTTCGCGTTGGAACATCCTTCTCACGCTTCAGAAGAGGACTTGCTTCATGAGCACATCTCCCCTCCCCCAGAACGCCGGAGCCACCGGTGACAACGAGTCCACCCAGGATGAGATCACAATCCGTACCCGTCTGTTCTACCCGCTGTTCGGGATCGCAGTGATCATCGGCGTCATTCTGGACGTCTTCATCCTCATCCTCCTCAACACCTATGTACCGGGCAGAGCGAGGACTCCGTTCTGGATCTTCATCATCCCCATCGCCACCCTCGTATTCCTCGTCTCCTTCGTCGACGACATCCTGGCCAAGCGCTACCCCAATCTGGTTCCCGAGGAGCTGCGCCGACAGCTGGCGGCCGCCGAGGCAGCGAAGGCCGGTGGGGCAGCCCAGCAGCAGGGATACACCCAGATGCCCGGGAACCCGGTACGGGCACAGGCGGCTCCGCAGCACCAGCCCTACCCGAGGCCGGCCCCTGTGCAACAGAGCGAGGGTCAGCCCCAGTACGGGCAGGCCCCCACCGGTCAGGCTCTCCAGAACCAGCAGCCCTACGGTCAGGGAGGGCAGACCAGCCCGGTCGGCTACTGAGGGCCCGAGGGGGCTGAATGCCGATGTCTGAATAGATGTCGGCGGGGCCCGCTACTCTCCCGTCATGCCCGCATCGAAGAGTCTCAAGGCCCCCAAGGTCTCCTACTGCTGCACCGAGTGCGGCTGGTCCAGCCCCAAGTGGATGGGCCAGTGCCGCGAGTGCCGCGAGTGGGGAACCCTGGAGGAGACCCGGGCCGCCGGCGCCCCGGGTGGGGGTGCCGGCGGTGCCCTGTCCGCTGTCGGCGCCGTAAGACCTGCGGTGTCCGCACGCCCTATCGGGGAGGTCAGCGCCACGGAGGCCAGGGCCCGCCCCACCGGGGTGGGCGAGCTGGACCGGGTCCTGGGCGGCGGGATCGTGCCGGGCGCCGTCGTGCTGCTGGCCGGCGAGCCCGGTGTCGGCAAGTCCACGCTGCTGCTCGACGTCGCCGCGAAGGCGGCCGCCGTGGCGTGCGAGCGCGGGGACGGTCCGGTCCTCTACGTCACTGGTGAGGAGTCCGCCTCACAGGTGCGGCTGCGGGCCGAGCGCATCGACGCCCTGGATCCCGGGCTGCTCCTGGCCGCGGAGACCGAGCTCGGGGCCCTGCTGGGGCACGTGGAGGCGGCCGGCCCCTCCCTGCTGGTGGTGGACTCGGTCCAGACCATCTCCTCGGCCCAGGTCGAGGGCAGTGCGGGGGGCGTCACCCAGGTACGGGCGGTGGCCTGCGCACTCATCGCGGTGGCCAAGGAACGCAATATCCCGGTACTGCTCGTGGGTCATGTGACCAAGGACGGTGGGATCGCCGGGCCCCGGGTCCTGGAGCATCTGGTCGACGTCGTCGCCCAGTTCGAGGGAGACCGCCACGCCCGCCTGCGGCTACTGCGGGCCGTCAAGAACCGCTATGGCCCCACCGATGAGGTCGGCTGCTTCGACCTGGGCGAGCGGGGCATCGTGGGGTTGGCGGATCCCTCGGGCCTGTTCCTGTCCGCCGCCCGCTCCGAGGTGCCGGGCACCTGCGCCACCGTGACCTTGGAGGGGCGACGTCCCATGCCGGTGGAGATCCAGGCGCTCGTGGCCCCCACCAACGCCGGCTCCCCGCGGCGCACCACCTCCGGGGTGGACCATTCGCGCACGGCCATGGCACTGGCGGTTCTCAGCGCCCGGCTTCGGGTGGACACCTCCAGCGCGGACGTCTACGTCTCCACCGTAGGCGGGGCTCGCGCCGTCGAGCCGGCCACGGACCTGGCCGTGGCCATCTCCGTGGTCTCGGCCGCGCGCAACCTGCCCACACCCGCCGGCCTCGTGGCCTTCGGCGAGGTGGGACTCACCGGTGAGGTGCGTGCCACCGTCGGCATCCAGCGGCGCCTGGCGGAGGCCTCCCGTCTCGGCTTCGATCGGGCGATCGTGCCGCTGTCCGGCTCAGCCGAGCTGCGCGAGATCCCCGGGATGCAGGTCCTGCCGGTCGCGCACGTGGGTGAGGCCATCGGGGTGGCACTCCCGCGTGCCTGACAGGACAACACGGACAACACGGACAACGCAGACAACACCGAGGTGAGGGGCGGCCACAGGTGCCGAGCAGGCGACGTTTCCACCACGGATCCGCCAGGTGCCGCCAACAGACCGAGTGGTCCGGTGTGGGAAGACCCTCTCCGAAGGTCAGCCCGCCTGCCGATACCATGGGGCTGTGAGCATCGGGGTGTGCGCGCTCAACCAGATGCCGTGAGACCCGCAGGCCCTCAGCACGGTACGTGCCCCGGCAGACACACTGTGCGATCCCTTCCCCAGGACACCGCGAGATCAGGAGAGATGATGATCGAGGCCGCTGGCCAGCTGCGCGAGACGCTTGCGCTCGTCGCTCCCGGCACCGTTCTTCGTGATGGCCTGGAGCGGATCCTGCGCGGACGTACCGGGGCGATCATCGTGCTGGGCTTCGACCCGGTGGTGGAGGCCATCTCCTCAGGCGGTTTCCACCTGGACGTCGAGCTCTCCGCCGCCCGCCTGCGTGAGCTGGCCAAGATGGACGGCGGCGTCGTCGTCGACATGGACACCGCACGAATCCGGCGCGCCAACGTCCAGCTGCTGCCCAACGCCTCGATCCAGACCGCGGAGACGGGCATGCGTCACCGCACCGCCGAGCGCGTGGCCCGCCAGACCGGGTACCCGGTCATCTCCGTGAGCCAGTCGATGCGGATCATCTCCCTGTACGTCGACGGCAAGCGCCACGTCCTGGAGCCCAGCGAGTCGATCCTGGCCAGCGCCAACCAGGCCCTGTCCGCCCTGGAGCGCTACAAGGCCCGACTCGACCAGACCTCCGCCGGGTTGGACTCCCTGGAGATCGAGGACCTCGTCACCGTCCGTGACGTCACCTCGGTGCTCCAGCTCATGGAGATGGTTCGCCGTATCTCCGCCGACATCGACTCCTACGTCCTGGAGCTCGGCACCGATGGACGCCTCCTGGCCCTCCAGGTCGAAGAGCTCACCCGGGGCCTGCTCGCCGAGCACGGCTTCCTCCTGGAGGACTACCTGCCCGAGGGACTGGACACGGCCACCGTGGATGCGCGCCTGAAGTGGGTGGGCTCCCCCGCCCTCCTGGACCTGGCGATGGTGGCGCGCTCCATGGGGCTGGGCGGCATCGACGGCCAGGACCTGGACGCCCAGGTCTCCCCGCGCGGCTTGCGGATCCTGTCGAAGATCCCGCGCCTGCCCGTGGTGACAGCGCGCGCCGTCGTCGAGCAGTGGGGGTCCCTGCAGGGAGTCCCAGGCGCCACCATTGAGGAGCTCGAGGCCGTCGAGGGGCGTCGGCGCCCAGCGGGCTCGGACCCCTGCGTGACGGACTGTCACGACTGGCGGAGATCTCCGTCGTCGAGCGCTACTCCTGAGCTCCCCGGCACCACGAGGCCTTCCCGCCGGGCTGCCCGGCCGTAGAAGGTCGTCAGCTGATGACGAAGACCCGGTCCTCCGTGAGGTCCTTGTTGCCCATGACGAAGCGGAAACGGTAGGTCCCCGCGCCCGCCGCGCTGCCGGGGGCGGTCTGCGCCTGGCCCGCCGAGGGGCTCGAAGAGGAGCCGGAGGTGGCATTCGGCGTCGAGGAGGCCGATGCGCCGGTCGGGGAGGCCGGTGCGGCGTTGGCGGCCGCGCAGTCGGAAGTGGCCGCGTTGCCGTTCCAGGTCACGCTGACTTCGGCGCCCTTGCCCGCCGGCAGGAGGAGGGCCCGCTTGGTCTGGCCCACCGGACATGTGACGGAGTCCCACACCTGCTGAGAGCCCGAGGAGACCCGCACCCCCAGGGCCTGGCTGCCGACGTCGATCAGACAGGGCACCTGGCCGCTGTTGACCAGGGAGATGGAGAAGGTCGCCCCGGTGCCCGCACCGACGGACTCAGGGCCCCTGAACCGTGCTCGACAGGGGCCGAGGGGTCACAGGTTCCCGGTGTGGGGTAGACGGTGTGCACCTGAGCGGCGGCGCGTTCCTCATCCTGGCCGCGGATGGTGCTGCGGACCCAGAGGTAGCCGACGACGATGGTCACAATGAACAACAGAAGGAGCAGCAGGACTCCGCCCAGCACCAGGGCGCGACGCAGACCGTAGCGTGGCTGGGGCGGGGTCGGCTTGCGCAGGCGCCCGCTGCGGGGCTGATCCGGACCTTGCGGAATCGAGTCGGGGGCGCCGGTGAGCCGCCCGCCGCCGATGTGGGCCCAATGGATGCCCGCGCCCCAGCCGTTTCGACGACGATCGGAGCGAGCGGCCTGAGTCGAGCTCGTCCGAGCTGAGCGAGCGGTTCCCGGAGCGGCTTGCCGTGAGCGCGCCGTCGAGGTCCCCTGGTTGCTCTGGGAGGGCCGGCGGTTCCTCCCTGCCTGTCCCTTCTGCGCTCCTTTATCCCTACCGGCCTGGGCTGATGTGCCCGCGTGCCCGCCGGAGGGCCTGCCCGTCTGCCCCGAGTGCAGGGGGTGTCCGGTCGACTTGGCGCCCGAAGCGCGACCTCCTCGCCCCCTGGCCTGGGAGGATCTGGGCGCCCCGCCGGAACGGGATGAGGGGGAGTGTCCGGCGCCCGACCGCTGCCCACCGCCGGAGCCGCCCTGCCGGTGGGGCCGGGACTGGGAGCCCGAGGACGAGCGCCCCGATGAGGAGCCTGCGCCGCGACGGGCCGAGCCTCGTCGTCCTGCGCTTTCCCCATGGTTGCGTCCGCGTCCTTTGGCCATGGTCACGACTCTACCGGCGTCATGGCCCCAGGCCCATGAGCGCCCCGCCCCGGCGATGCGCAGGCCCGTGAGACCTTCGTCTTGGTCCACGGAGTCCCGGCTCCAGCTGCCCGGCGCACCGCGGATCCCCCGCCGCCCTCCGCAAGCGTTCGGTGCGTCCCCAGCAGGCCGCCGAGGCAGGGACAGGGGATCGGCAAGCGGTTAGGGAAGCCGGTAGTTGGCGCCGTCGTCGTCGGTGGCGATGAGCCCGTCGGCCAGGGAGCGTAGCCAGAGCGCGCGCCGGCTGCTCGGGATCAGGAGCACCGCCGGAGGCTCGCACCCCGCCCTGGCGGCGCAGGCCATGAGCTCGCCGGCCTCGACGGACTGCCCGTCGGCGGCCTCCCGCAGGCGGGCCATGACCAGCCCCCGGGCCTGACGGTCGGTGCCGTGCCAGGCCTGGCTGCGACGTCGGCCCGCGTGGACGTCCGCGGGGCGGCCGGCCGCCAGCCAGGCGCAGCCAGTCTGCCACGGGCAGGCGCCGCAGTCCGGCTCGCGGGCGGTGCACACCAGGGCGCCGAGCTCCATGACGGCCACCGACCAGTGGGCGGCGGTGGGGTCGTCGTCGGGCAGCAGTTTCAGTGCCCGCTCACGCTCGGCCCGGTTGAGGCTGGGAGCGGGAAGGGCCTGACCCCCGACGGCGCGGGCCAGAACCCGCCTGACGTTCGTGTCCAGCACGAGGGCGCGCCGACCGTGGGCGAAGGCCAGGACCGCGCCGGCCGTGTACTCCCCCACCCCGGGCAGGGCCAGGAGGGCGTCCAGGTCGTCAGGCAGGACACCGTTGTGCTGTTCGACGACGCTACGAGCACACTCGATGAGCCGCAGGGCACGGCGCGGGTAGCCCAGACGCCCCCAGACCCGCAGCACCTCAGCCGTGGGGGCATGGGCGAGCTCGGTGGGGCCGGGCCAACGCCGCATCCACTCCTGCCAGGCAGGGACGACGCGGGCCACCGGGGTCTGCTGGCTCATGACCTCCGAGACGAGGACCTCCCACGGCGTCGTACCGGGACGGCGCCACGGCAGGTCACGGGCGTGGGTGTCATACCAGGTCATGACATCCTGCGCCGAGGGCTCAGCCGGATCAGCCGGCGGCGTCACCTGTGCGACCGCGGGCACGATGCACACAGGGGGCTCCGGCTTGGCCGAGGCCGCAACGGCGAGCGTGTCGTCAGGGGCGGGATGGGCAGGCACGAAGGACACCGTAGCGGCAACGGCTCGGACGGGGCTCCGATGAGGGTGTGCGGATTGCAGATGTCCACCCAGCGGACATCAGCACGCACCGGCGTCATCAGGCGCCATGACGCCCGGAACTCTCAGGCGTCATGTGACAACGGCGCTCTCAGGGACGCTCCAGGCCCTGGCGGCGCTCCTGACGCTCCCGGGCCCGCTGTTGGATGCCCAGGACGCCGTTGAGCTCGACATACTCGCCCGTCTCCTGGGTGTACCCCCGCGCAACGGCCCACTCCCAGATGCGGTCCAGCTCGGCCGAGCCCTTGTTCTCCAGCACCTGTGCGCTGATACCGGACCAGGTCAGACCGGCCAGGGCGACGGCCTTGCCGTCGGTGTCGACGACATGGCCCTCGGCGTGACGGATCTGGACCTTGCCGGCGGCGGCGTTCATGAGCGCCGGCGCACCGGAGACCTTGACGAACAGCCCCGTGCGCGACCGGGGCCAGGGGATGTCACGGCCTCTGCCGCCGGCCCCCATGTGGATGCCGGTGGCGTCGAACACCGTGCGCACCGACATGAGGAACATCATGCCGATCAGCAGGAGCAGCCCGATGATCAGCAGAAGGAAGAACGCTCCGATCGTGCCCTTGTCCCCGAGATGAATGAGGTTCCAGACCGCTCCGGCCAGGCACACCAGCGCGAAGCCTCCACCGACGAGGAACTGGATGCGACTGGCGGTCGTCGCCGTGGACTTTGAGAACCAGCCTGTCCTGATCCACGGGGATGGGGCCGAGCTGGGAGGGTTGGTACTCGGGCGACGGGGTTAACGCCGTCGGCTGGGGAGCGCCCGCAACACCATAGGCCGGCTGGCCGGCGCCGACCTGGCCGTACTGGGCCTGAGGGCCGGGTTGGCCGTACTGGCCGTACTGGATCTGAGGTCCAGGGACACCGGCTTGACCGTACTGATCGGGCTGGGCGGGGACACCGTACTGCCCTGACCGGCCGGGCTGACTGTAGGGACCGTTGACCGGTGGCTGACTCATGAGCACTCTCCTCAAGGGATATTCAGATACACGGAGACCTGAAGGGACCTGGCCAGGCTACCGGGACAACCCCATGACATCCTCAGGCAGAACTCCCCATCACCCCCGGAGACGAGGAGGACCGCAGCGATCCTCAGAGTCCTCGCAGGCCTTTCTCATTCAACGCGGAGGCGCTCAGGACTCACGTATGTATCCGTCTCCCAGGTGTAGCCGCGAGCCACGGCCCAGCTCCAGATCCGGTCCAGCTCCGCCGAGCTTCTGCGCTCCATGCCGGACCTGGACAATCCCCGACGCGACATTCCTGCAAGCCAGACGGCCTCTCCCTCGGAATCAAGGACGTAGGTCCGAGCGGCTAATTTCATGCCGGGGAACTCATCCAGGGTCAGATCCCCATTGGTCACGAGTATCAGAATCATGATGAAGAGTCCGGCGAAGGCCATGATGAAGAATCCCAGGACCGGGTTCTTAGCCGGCCGCTGGACGACCAGTCCGCTGCGGGAGCGGGGCCACGGGGCATCGTGCGCGCTCCACAGGCCCCGCACATGGATCCCATCCGCATCGAACTGAGTCCTCCTCGAGGCCGCCACCGCGACAGGGACGAGGAGCAACAGCCCGAGTATCAGCGCCGTGAAGAAGGCGCCACCCCATTCCCCCACGAAGAGTCGCGCTATGTTCAGCAGGAACAGCCCTGGGATGCCACAAAAAATGAACACGATCCAGCCGGAGGCGGTGAGTGCGGTTCGGCGCACCACCTTCTCCGTGATCGGTGAGATCGGTTGCACCTCACAATGCTATCCCGGATTCCGCTGGGCGGGCCGACCGTAGGGATCGTGACCGACGGCCGACTCATGATCACTTCCCTCAAGGAGTCCTTCGTACTCATGGGAATCCGACGGGCCCCACCCGGCCACCACCTCGCTCCTGAGCGACCGCAGGCAGAACTCCCCATACGCCCGACCCGAACTCGACTGCTCCCGACGACTACCTGTCACCGGTGAGGCAGCACAGGACCACGGCCCGCCGCAGCGAGCGGCACCCGGTCAGCTCAGCCTGATCGGCTCACAGGTGCAGGAGCATGCGGGCATTTCCCAGGGTATTGGGCTTAACCCGGGCCAAGTCGAGGAACTCAGCCAGACCATCGTCGTGGGAACGCAGCATCTCGGAGAAGACGTCCGTACCCACCGGGGTACCCTCGATCGGCTCGAAGCCGTGAGCGCCGAAGAAGGGCTCCTCGAAGGTCATGCAGAACACCCGCTTGAGCCCCATCTCCCGAGCCTGCGCGATGAGCTCGCGCAGGATGGCCGAACCGAGTCCGGTCCCCACGGCGTCGGGGTGGACGGCCAGGGTGCGTACCTCGGCGAGGTCGTCCCACATGACGTGCAACGCCCCGCAGCCGACGATCCTGGGCGCGGTCGGTGCCTCCCCGCCGCCTGCCCCGCTGGGCCCGGCAACACTGGGGATCTCCTCGGCGACGATGAACTCCTGAATGTCCTCGAAGTAGGAGATGAGATCCTTGGAGACCAGGACGCGCCGCTCAGCGTAGGGACGCACCAGCTCGGCGATGGCACGCACGTCCGCCGGACGCGCCGGCCGCAGGACGCGGTGCGAGTCGTCAACCCCGTAGACCTCGGCCCGATGTGTCGCTCGGCCGGCGGGCAGGTGTCCATTTGTCATGACAGCAGTGCTGTTCATCGTTGTCCGCATTCAGTAGGGCTCAGTTCTGGTCTTGGGACCCGCGAGCCGGTGCTCCACCGGCGACGTCGGAGCCGTGGGCAGACCGCAGCGCGATCCGGGCCCACATCCTGCCATGTTCGCAGCTCATCGAGAACCGCTTCCCTACTGGCCGCGGGCTTCGGCAAGCTCCAGGACGGCACGGGCGGTGGCGTCGTCGACGATGAGATCGGTGGCGGTCCGGGCGCGTAGCGCGGCCAGCAGGGCCCGAGCCTTGCCGGTTCCCGCAGCCACGCACAGGCGGCGCGGGATCCGGGCGAGCTGAGCGGGAGTCGGGCCGGTGGCCCGGGCGTTGAGGGTGACGTCGCGCCAGGAGCCGTCGGAGCGCAGCAAGACGGTGCACACGTCCCCCACCACGTTCTGGCGGCGCAGGACAGCCTGGTCCCGGGCAGTGAGGTGGCCGCCCTCGTAGACCTGGGAGGGCAGGGCCCCGTTGAGGGCGTCGAAGGCCCCGACGCCGAAAACGGCCAGGCTCGCTCGCCGCGCCACCGACAGGACCCGCTTGACCGAGCGCTCCGACCACATGGCCTCACGGGTGGCCACATGGTCGAAGAAGGCCGGCACCGGGAAGGAGATCGTGCGCGCTCCCAGCGACAGGCGCATCCGGGAGAGCACCTCACCGGCGCTGGGCCCCTCACGCACGGGATCCGAGGCGCCGTTGAGCTGGACGACAGTCAGTCCCGGAACGGACCGCGAGGGCAGAGCGGCACTGACCTCCGACATGGTGGTGCCCCAGGCGACACCCACGACGACGCCTCCTGCGCCGAGCCCCCAGCCGGCCCTTCCGGCCCCGGCAGACCGGCCGCGGTTGTCGTCGTCGGAACCGTGAGGGTCAGGCGCACCGGCCCCTCCGGTCCCGTCCGACTCGGCCAGGGCGCCGATGAGGTCGCCCATATGCGCGGCGGCGACGGAGGCGACCTGCTGGAGGCGGTGGATCTCCGTGGTGCCCTCGCGCACCGGGACGATGTGCGTGCGGACCCCGAAGACCTGCGCCATCCGCCCCTCCAGGGAGCCGGCGCCACCAGGCTGGACGAGGCTGACCCGCACGACGCCCTCCTGGCGGGCGCGCGCCAGGAGCCGGGAGACGGTCGAGCGCGACACCCCCAGGTGATGGGCGATTACCTCCATCGTCTCACCCTGGACGTAGTACATGGAGGCCGCCTCATAGGCACGCAGAAGGCCACCGGGGTCGGCGGCACTCGCCGCGCTCCCTGCCGCGTCAGCAGCGGTTCTGCCAATCACGTCATCCTCCTCGCCTCACCCGGCTCCACCCTCCGACGAAGGGGCGGCTCCACACGGCCATTGCCCGCCGCAGGAGGAAACGATCCTCCCGCCTGCGACATCAGATGTCGCGGCGAGGAGCACTGTCCACACAGGTAAGCGGACATTCTTGTGGAAACCTCGAAAACCGTCTGCACGTTCGTGCACACTCCTTGCGCATTCTCCCACACGACGGACAGTGGTGTCCGCCACCACAGAAGGGCCGTGCGAGCGAGACGGAACGCAGCGGGCCCCGGCACCGCAAGC